>JACCDV010263976.1_pt1 | contig 26616 bp, 22 predicted proteins | sample 7446131 | NCBI WGS metagenome assembly JACCDV01 (sample SAMN15323448, study PRJNA562643) | freshwater metagenome | isolation source: river surface water | place: USA:Blue River Watershed | collected 2017-08-17 | reverse complement strand
GGGCTGCCGAGTGAACGGTGCGCGCTGCAACGGTGGGAACACCGAGCGAGCGAAGTCTGGTGCGCATCTCACCGGCAGCACGTGCAGTAAATGTGAGTGCGAGAACCTTGCTGGGATCCATCGTTCCGATCGCTGCAGCGTATGCAATGCGGTGTGTAATGGCGCGGGTCTTTCCAGTGCCTGCTCCTGCAATAACACAGACAGGGCCACGAGTAGCAAGTGCTACTGCGCGTTGATCTTCATCGAGTGCTGACAAGATCTCTTCGGCGCGAAGAGATGGCGCATCTACTCCAAGATTGGGAGTTATCTCCATGTTTCTCCGCCTTGGGCTGACTCACCTAGCCATCGTTCAATCATCTTGCGCGCAACTGAAATAGATGGCGGCAATAAGAGCGTTCCAGCCTTTGCCTCTGCGCGAAGTTGATCGCGGGTAAACCATTTCACTTCAGTAATCTCAGCGCCATCAGGTCGTGCACTCTCAGGAAAATCAGTCACTGCATCAAATGCAATCATCACAGATGCAGGAAATGGCCATGGCTGCGATCCAAGGTATGAAATCTCACCAACTGCAACACCGGATTCTTCAAAGACTTCGCGGGCAACACATTGTTCAAATGTCTCACCTGGTTCAAGGAATCCGGCAAAGCAAGAAAAGCGCCCCTCTGGCCAGACAGGTTGATGTCCAAGAAGAATGCGATCATCTTTATCGCGAACAAGAACGATAACTGCGCCATCTGTTCGGGGATGATGTTGGCTCTTATCTGCATCACAGACGCGAACTGCGCCACCTAAATCAACACGAGTCTGTGCGCCACAACGAGCGCAACATGGATGTGCGCGGTGCCAATTACTTAACGCAACTGCGTGCAGTGCAAGTTCGACATCAACATCAGAAAGTTGAGCGCCAACTTCGCGAAGAGTTGTGAATCCGATATTCATCTCTTCATCTGTGCGTGCAGTTGTCCAACTGGTATCCCAGGCAAAGTAAGGAGAATCAGTGACTGCATCAAGGCCAAGGAAATAACGTGAGCCCTCTTTGAATTCGCCGCTTTCAATAAGAGAAGCCACTTGATCTGCTGTGAGATAACCGCGCGCACCCATTCGACCTTGAGCAATCTGCAAGATCTGCGCCTTTGCCCAGAGCTGATCGAGCGTAGCCGGGTTCTCACGCAGGTGGCCGGCGCGGTCAATCCGTGAAGGTTGGCTATTGATCGCGCTCATAAGGGGCAACGGTACTAGCCTGCTCGCTATGCGCATTACCTCGTGGAATATCCTGCATGGAATGGCCATTCCGCCAGCAACCAATGGCCAGGCGCCGATCTCCTTGGCCCAGGCCAGCCAGCGACTTGCAGCAGAGTTATCGCCAGATTTCATCGGGGTTCAAGAGTGCGATTTCAATCTCGTGCGATCTGGAAATAGCAATCAGATTGCAGAGATTGCAGCAAGTATTGGCGCAACGGACTTTGCATTTGCGCCGTGCATTATTGGAACACCAGGTGAGAAGTGGCGAAAACTTCAGGCAGGCGATCAGAGAATCATCTCAAATAAGGATGTTGATGCAACCGGGATCAATTCTGCAAACTTTGAAGGCGGTTACGGCATCGGTATTGCATCAAGTGTTGAGGTAACCAAGTGGCATCGCTTCGATCTTGGTAATTCGCCGATCGGTATGCCACTGCTTATCCCAGGAGATGAAAGCGGTCCTGGAAAAGTTCGCCCCATTTATATCCGTGATGAACCTCGTGTAGCACTTGCTGCAACTCGCGTAGATGGTTACACGATCATCAATACACATCTCTCTTTTGTTCCGGGATATAACGTCAAACAGTTACGCGCACTGAAGAGATGGGCTGTAGATCTTGAGAGAGAAACTGGCACAACTGCAATCATTATGGGAGATCTGAATCTGCCGAAGAATCTTCCGGTGGTTGCATCTCAATGGCGATCACTTGCCACACAAGCTACCTATCCAAGTTGGGGTGCAAAGATTCAATTTGATTACATCTTGAGTAATGCACCACTAACGGCTAAAGCACTTGCAACAGTAACTACCGGAGTAAGCGATCACCTGCCACTGTCGGTAGAGATCACACAATAAGTAAGAGGGATCACTCGGATATAAAGCGAGTACCGACTGTCTTTGGGCGGACTGAGCCAGAAACTAAACGTTGAATTGATTGAGCAGTGCGATCAACTGCTCTTGGTCCATGAGATCTGCGGGGCGATCTGTCACAGATGTCGGCACGTAATGGAAGGCGGCGCTGACCTGATCAAGTGGAATCTGCTGCAAGGTAGCCCAAGCCAGGCGATAGACGGCGAGCTGAATAGCTGCTGATTTACCTAGCTTTTTCGAGCCGGTCTTCCAGTCAACGACCTCGTAGCGATCGCCATCTTTATAGACCGCATCGATGCGGCCACGGATAAGAACTCCTGCAATAACAGTTTCAAATGGAACTTCGACAGAATGTGGCGTGCGCGTTGCCCAGTCGCTTGCAAGCCATGTGGCTTTGAGCTCTTCAAGGATTTGATCTGCCTCAAGCGGTTCGAGTTGATCAAAGTCTTCATCATCAAAAAGTGTTGAGGCGTTGAAGTGCTTCTCAATCCACAGGTGGAATGCGGTACCGCGACGAGAGAACTCATCACTTGCTCGCGGCATCGGACGGCGAATTGAAAGTGCAAGCGCCTCAGGGTCTTCATGTAGTGCGATGAGAGTCGATGTTGCCATGCGAGGAGGTAGGGCAACGGATGAGATCGCGTTCTTGTAATTATCGAATTCGTTGATGATCGCCTGGCTATCACGAACCCAGGATTGCTCTTCTTCCGAAAGTGTTTCATCTGCGATGAGCACATCAAGAGCGATTGGTGCAGATGCCTGCACACGAGCAATGTCTGCATCAAATTTCAGGCGACGATCTGCGATCGGATCAGCTGGCCATGTCGCAGATGCTGGATTTTCACGGAGCGGATTCTTTTGACCATCTTCTGGTGGACTATCGAAGGAGATAATGCGACCAGTACGTGTTGCCACGGCATGTGCTTGTTCGAAGATCGATGATGGAGCAACGCTCTTCTGACCATCGCGCCACCATGATGTTGTGCAGATCAAGTGGCTCTTGGCGCGAGTCATTGCAACATATCCAAGGCGAATCTCTTCTTGCTCTTTAAAGGTATTGCACTGATCTTTAAATGCCTTAATGGCTTTTCCTGCATCAGCGTTTGACGTTACTCCGCCCCATGTAAAGAGCGGAAGTTGTGGCCCATCACCGCGAAGTGCGAAAGGAATATGGCGTTCATTGGTCAACCAGTTATCGGGATCTCCCTTGTGATCACTCGGGAAGGTGCCCGCTGCTAAGCCTGGAACAGCTACTACATCCCATTCGGCGCCCTTAGCGCTATGGATAGTAAGGATCTGCACTGCTTCGCGACTTACCTCGGCTGTGCCTGCTTTGAGTCCACCTTCTTCGCGGCTTGCAATATCGAGCCACTGTAAGAAGGCGTTAAGAGATGCTCCGTTACGTGCAAACTTTGATGCCTCATCCATAAAGCGATCGATGTGGCGACGACCTGAGCGAGTTCCATCACGAAGAAGAACTTCGACTTCAAGATTTAAGTAGCGCTCGATCTCTGCAATCAGATCTGTAATCGCACCTGATGCGCGAGAGCGCAAGCGGCGAAGATCTGCTGCAAAGTCAACAAGGCGCTGATACCCAACCGCGCTAAATCTTGAGCGATCGGCCTTAGCAATATCATCGAGTGCATCGATGAGTGAACCTAAGAATTGATCATCTGCTTCGGCTGAATCTGGATTGCCGGCAACGATTTTCTTAACTAGTGATCGACTATCGCTAGAGCTCTGCTTAGCAAGTGATCGCGAATGTGCACCGAGGGCAGCGATGTCGGATGCACCAAGGGCCATATGTGGTCCGGTCAAGATACGCATCAGCGATGCACCAGCATCAGGATCGCTAATGATCGAGAGCATTGCAACGATATCTGCAATTTCTGGAACATGTACAAGTCCACCAAGACCAACTACTTCGCATTCGATATCAGCATCTCTCAGCGCTTTTTGAATGGCAGGAATCTGCGAACGCTTGCGAACGAGAACTGCAAATGTCTTTGGTGCTTTGCTGCCTTCCACAACACGTTCTGGGTTCTTCCAGAGTGGTGACATGTATTCAGCGATTGCAGCAGCTTCTGCCTCCATCGTTTCAAAGAGGCCAACAGCAAGATCGCCTTTGCCGGCACCTGGTCGCGGCGTCAGTGGTGAGACGTTGAGGTTGCCCAGTGATCGCACCTGTTCTGAGATCACATTGGCTAGATCGAGGATTGCCTCGTCGTTGCGGAAGGTCGTTAAAAGCTCATATACAGCACTGCCTGTAGCCCCTGGACCCTTAGGAAAGTACTGACCAAATGAGCCGATAGTTCCAGCAGATGCACCACGCCATGTGTAGATCGATTGGCAAGGATCTCCCACCGCTGTCACTGGATGGCCATCTCCAAAGAGTGCTGAGAGTAATCGCACCTGTGATTGCGATGTATCTTGATATTCATCGAGCAAGACGACTGCATATTTACCGCGTTCAATCGCTGCAACATCTGGGAACTTCATCGCGATATCTGCAGCAAGTGACATCTGATCATCGAATGAGAGCGAGCCTTCGCTGCGACGACTTTCAATAAAACGCTCGACAAGTGGCAACAAGGCGGTGCGCTGGCGGGCAGTGCGTGCTACAGAGCGCACCTCTTCATTGAGTGAACCAGAAAATACTGCAAGCTCTGCAAGTGTCTTCTCATCTGCTTCTCGAATATCCGAAAGTGATACTTGATGTTCAAGAACAAGGGATGCCAACCCCATCACATCATCGATAGCGGTATTGAGCGCGCCTTCATAGACAAAGTCAGGATCGTTCCAATCACGGACCAAGGTATTGGCTGCCATCCATAGCGCAGCCTCACCCATCGGTTGCGCATCGGCATCAATGCCAAAGCGAATTGCATGTTCGCTTAAGAGACGCCCGGCGTATGAGTGATAGGTCGTCACCGCTGTATCAAGTGTTGCAAAGGGAACTTCAAGACCGGCCTTAGTCATCGCAAGTTGTAACTGGCGAAGACGTTTGCGGATACGAGCAGATAGCTCGCCAGCTGCTTTGCGAGTAAAGGTAAGGCCGAGAATCTCATCTGGCTTTACAAAACCATTTGCCACCAGATAGATCACGCGCGATGCCATCGTCTCAGTCTTGCCAGAGCCAGCACCTGCAATCACAACAGCTGGTTCAAAGGGATTGCTCTCGATAGAGATAATGTCGGCTTGTTCACGGGTGGGATCGTGGAAGGTTGGATCAACGCTTCTAATCAGCGCTGCAACCTCAAAAGGAGTGTATTTAGCCTTCATTGGATCACCGACTGACCAGATGGCTGAACCGGGCATGATGAACGAACAACACAGCGCGGACACATCTCATTAACTTTTGCAGTAAATGAGGATGCTGACATTCCTTTACCGATCTCAGTTAACTGTGCGCGAACCTCATCTGCATCGATGACTGGACGCACACGTGTTGCAACATCTTTTGTCTCATGTGCCAGATAGACAAGGTGTGATCCTGAAGTTTCTGAACCTGAAATCTTTTCACCGAAGCCATCCATAATGATTCCAAGTTGGTAACAGGCAAGCTGCAGATTGTTAAGAGCATCATCATGTTTAATCGGATTCTTGCCGGTCTTAAAGTCAACGACAAAGTACTTGCCTTCGCTATCTACCTCGATGCGATCGGCATTTCCTTTGACGATCACATTTCCAAAGGTGACTTCAAAATCCATCTCAACGCCGACGACCTTGCGGTCGGTCTTTCTCTCTATCTCGCTGTGATACTGTGCAAAACGATCGAGCATCCTCTTGGCGCGCTTAAGCGATGCAGCACTTATCCATCCTGTTGTCTGATCGATTAACGACCACGAGCTTTCAAGCTTTGCCACAAGTTCTTCGTGAGTAATCTCAGGGCTTTCAACCTTAAGGCGAGCAAATTCGTGAATAGCCGATCCCAATAACTGTGCAACGCCATCGCCATTGGTGCCACCGCTCTTTTCAAAGAACCACTTCACACCGCATTCGGTAAATGGTTCAGCTCCACTTGGTGAGACATAGACCAGATCTCCATCTGGAACAACAGGTGCATCTGTTGATAGCGGGCGAGAGCCGACCCATGAATCTGGATCAGCTAAAGAGATTCCGCGATCTGAAAGCGTTGCAAGAAGAGATGCGGCGCGATCAGAGTCAGCAGTTGCCAGGTTGCGACGTAGCGTTGCAACGAGAGCTGGTGCAGTCAACGGCCGTGCAGGTTCAACGACCTTTGCCTGGGCATCATCTGCCGAAAAACCATGGATTTCCTCATATATTTCATGGAAAAAGAGCGATGGTTCATCATCTTCACGTGAGGTAGCGGTGACAAGTAAGTTCGATGTTGCACGCGATGTAGCCACGTGAAAGAGGCGGCGCTCATCTTCCAAAAGCGATGATGCGGTGATCGCTTGCAGTTCGCGATCGGCTAAATGATCACCGTGGCGTTCACGTTCAACAAGTCGCTCGGCACCTAACAGAGTTGAACGGGTCTTCAGGTTTGGCCAGCTACCTTCTTGTACGCCAGCAACGATCACATATGGCCACTGACGACCTTTAGCGCTATGGACTGTAAGAATCTCAAGAGCATCTGGGCGAACACCCTTTGCGGTGATTACATCTGCTGCGATGAACTCTTCAGAGATCTCACGCAGAAAGAGTGAAGGATGGGCACCAGGAAAGCGTTCGATAAATCGCGCAGCGCTTTCAAATAAAACGATCATCGCATCGAGATCGCGATCCGCTGCAGCTCCTCGAGTGCCTCCACGCAGCGCGGCATCGCGCCACGCAGTGCTGACTTTTACTCCATCACTTGTCTCTGCGTTACTCCAGATCGCCCACAGAAGATCATGAACTGTTGCGCTAGATCGTGACAATGATTTTCGAGCCAGTGCTAGGAGATCGTGAACACGATGGAGCTCAAGGCCATCTTCGATAGGGATATCACCATCGATGATTGCATCTATCAACATCTGTGATCCGCTGCGAAGATCATCATCTCCGCGGGCTGCAAGGAGGGACCTGCGAATGCGACGTAATGAGATTGGATCACCGCCACCGAATTCGCTGGTCAGTAACTCTTCGGCCTGCGCCAAGGTCATCTTCTTCGGATCGGTTGCAATACGTGCAAGGAGCAGGAAGGGTGCAATCGCTACGTTATTTCCAAGAGCTTCGATCTCCCCCACAGTTGGAATGGATGCTTGCATACATGCACGGCGGATTGAAGAGGCCGTGACTCCGCCAGATCTGACGATGATCGCCATATCCGAATATGGGATTCCAACTAATAAATGGGCCTTTTTACAGTGATAGGCAATGTAATTGGCTTCCTCCGTTGCAGTCGCAGCCATAACCGCATCGCGATCTGCAACGGTGCGATAACTACCAACCAAATCAATCGTCGTACCGTGGTCGCCAATTAAAGAACGCGCTGCAACATCTGCACCATCTGGATCCGCGCCGCGGAAACGTCCGACAGCACTTGGTGCATCCAGGGCGATGATCAGATCTTGCCCGGCAAGCAAGGAAAGAAGTGCGCGCTGTGCCGGATCTGACTCTTGAAATTCATCGACGATGATCGTTGTAAAGCGTTTGCGCAGAGTCGCTAAAAGTTCAACGTTATTGCGAAGGTGGGCGATTGCCGCATTTACTAGTTCTGATGGATCGATGCGCATCTTGGCATCTCCTGCACCAGAGGATGCCAGATCCATCGCACCTTCATAACGCTTCCAAAAGGCGGCAGCTGCTGGCCAATACTTTTCACCAAGTTGAGCCCCACGTGCACCGAGTTGATCAGGTGAGATCCCGCGTTCATTTGCGCGCATCATCAAATCACGGAGCTCGCGGATAAATCCACGGGTCAATAATGGATTGCCTAACTTTCCATCACCATCGCGAAGTTCATCTGGCCATTGGCGATACCCATCGTCAACATCGCCCTGCAATAGATCTGCGATGAATTTCTCTTGTTCAGCACCAGATAACAAGATTGGTTCACGGTAATCATCACCGCTCTTCATCTTGACGATTGAAAATGCTAACGAGTGAAAAGTACGAGCAAGTGGTTCGTATCCAGTTGCAGAACTTGCGATTGCAATTGCATCACGGATTGCAGAAGCGCTTTCGCGACCGAAGGTAATGAAGAGAATTGAATTCGAATCCGCGCCTTGCGCAATGCGCGAGATCGCAGCCTCAATAAGGACAGTTGTCTTGCCGCTTCCGGCTCCACCAGTGATTAAAAGCGGTGTCCCACGGTGTGAAATTGCAGCCTTTTGCTGATCGTCAAAGCTCAGGTCTAAGACCTGCGGAGCCTGCTTGATCAGCTTCATAGGTGCCATTTAACCCTAGCCCTCAGACAAAGACTGGTTAACTGACAAAACGTGGCTGCTTAGCTATCTGCAGCTAGGTTCGCCTTCTTCTGACGAGAAGCCGCACGTGCGCGCTCGTTCTGGTCGAGGACGACCTTACGGATACGGACGACTGCAGGAGTGACCTCTACGCATTCATCTTCGCGACAGAATTCGAGAGCACCTTCCATGTTTAGCTTCTTAGGTGGAATCAAACGCTCTGATTCATCGGTACCTGAAGCACGCATATTGGTCAGCTTCTTTTCGCGAACACAGTTAACGTCCATGTCATCGCTACGAGAGTTCTCGCCGATAACCATGCCTTCGTAAACCTCGTCACCTGGCTCAACAAAGATTGTTCCGCGATCTTGTGTTCCATAAAGTGCGTATGAAGTAACTGTTCCCATGCGATCTGAAACAAGTGATCCTGTTGCACGTGTGCGGATATCGCCATACCAAGGCTCGTAACCATCGAATACGTGGTGGAGCAAACCTGTACCGCGAGTTTCTGTAAGGAACTCGGTGCGGAAGCCAATAAGTCCACGTGATGGGACCTTGTAATCAAGACGGATCCAACCGGTTCCGTGGTTGACCATCTGCTCCATACGGCCCTTACGAAGTGCCATCAACTGAGTAAGCACGCCGAGATATTCTTCAGGTGCATCAATTGTTAAGCGCTCCATCGGTTCGTGAACCTTGCCATCAATCTTCTTGATAACTACCTGTGGCTTACCAACTGTAAGTTCAAAACCTTCGCGCTTCATGATTTCAACGAGAACAGCAAGCTGAAGCTCTCCACGACCTTGTACTTCCCATGTATCTGGGCGATCGGTATTGAGAACGCGCAGCGAAACGTTACCTACGAGCTCGGCATCAAGGCGGCCCTTAACTTGGCGTGCAGTAAGGAGTTTTCCGCTCTTTCCAGCAAGTGGTGAAGTATTGATACCGATTGTCATCGAGATCGATGGTTCATCAACAATAATCAAAGGTAGAGCGTGTGGATTCTCATTATCTGCCAACGTTTCACCGAGTGTAATTGTCTCGATACCTGCAACAGCGATGATGTCTCCAGGATGAGCTTCAAGTGCTGGAACGCGCTCGAGAGCTTCGGTAATCAAGAGCTCTGAAATCTTTACTCGCTCTTGTGTTCCATCTGTCTTCATCCATGTAACGGTCTGGCCCTTCTTGATCACACCTTCGCGTACGCGGCAGAGTGCAAGTCGACCAAGGAATGGTGACGAGTCAAGGTTTGTTACGTGCGCCTGAAGTGGTGCACCTTCGTGATAGACCGGAGCTGGAATTGCAGAGAAGATTGTGTCGAAGAGAACGTCAAGGTTTGTCTCTTCTGGCATTCCACCATCTGCTGGACGAGTCAATGAAGCGCGTCCTGCCTTAGCTGATGCGTAGACAACTGGAAATTCAATCTGCTCTTCATTTGCACCAAGATCGAGGAAGAGTTCATATGCCTCATCGACAACTTCTGCAATACGTGAGTCAGGGCGGTCAACCTTGTTGATCAACAAGATCACTGGAAGGTTCTTCTCAAGCGCTTTACGCAATACGAAGCGTGTCTGTGGCAGTGGACCTTCAGAGGCATCAACCAACAAGATCACGCCATCGACCATCTCTAGTCCGCGCTCTACCTCGCCGCCGAAATCTGCGTGGCCTGGTGTATCAATAATGTTAACGATTGTGTCGCCGCGCTTTACCGCAGTGTTCTTTGCAAGGATCGTAATTCCCTTTTCGCGCTCAAGATCCATCGAATCCATCATGCGATCCTGGCCCTCGTCCTGCTTCTTGTGGGCAGCAAAGGCGCCGGATTGCCACAACATCGCATCAACGAGAGTGGTCTTTCCGTGGTCTACGTGAGCGATGATCGCAACGTTACGAAGGTCTTCGCGGCGTAGTTCTGGCAGGCCTTTAAGGTGCTCTTGTTTTTTCGACATTGAGGTCAAACTCCATAAATAAGGGCACTTGCGTGCGAAGTGCAGGGGCTCAGTCTATCAGTGCCCATTAGCGACAATTGCCCGCAAAATCAGCGAAGAGCCCATCAATGACGGCAATTAGACGTTAAAACGGAATTCAACAACGTCACCATCGTGCATGACATATTCCTTACCTTCCATTCGCACCTTGCCTGCTGACTTTGCTTCAGCCATTGAGCCATGTGCCATCAAATCATCGAAGGAGACAATCTCTGCCTTAATAAATCCTTTTTCAAAATCAGTATGAATAACACCGGCCGCCTTCGGCGCAGTATCTCCCTTATGAATTGTCCATGCGCGAGCTTCTTTTGGACCTGCAGTTAAATAGGTCTGCAAGCCAAGTGCATCAAAACCAACGCGGGCAAGTGTTGCAAGGCCTGGCTCTTCAAGTCCGATTGATTCAAGAAGTTCCATCGCATCTTCATCCGAAAGTTCTGCAAGCTCCGCCTCTGTCTTTGCATCAAGGAAGATTGCTTGTGCTGGTGATACCAATGTCTGCAACTTTGCGCGAAGCTCTTTATCGCCAAGTTCTGCAGCATCAACGTTAAAGACATAGAGGAATGGCTTTGCAGTAAGTAGATGTAGCTCGTGAAGAAGTTCGCGATCAATTGATGATTGCGATAACGGCTTACCTGATTGCAACCACTCGTTTGCAGCCTTAACTGCCTCAAGAACTGGCAGACGATCTTTTGCCGTCTTTGCCTCTTTCTCAAGGCGTGGAATTGCCTTTTCGATTGTCTGCAGATCTGCCAGCGCAAGCTCTGTATTAATTGTCTCCATATCGCTTGCTGGATCGATACGGCCATCGACGTGAACGACATCGTCATCGTTAAAGACGCGGATTACCTGACAGATTGCATCGGTCTCGCGGATATTTGCTAAGAACTTATTGCCAAGGCCGGCACCTTCTGACGCGCCTTTGACGATGCCTGCGATATCTACGAATGAGAGCGCGGCAGGAAGTAACTTCTCTGAATTAAAGATTGCAGCTAGCTTGGCTAGGCGCTCATCTGGCACTCCGACGACGCCGACATTAGGTTCGATCGTGGCAAAGGGGTAGTTGGCGGCCAAGACATTGTTCTTGGTCAACGCGTTAAAGAGGGTGGACTTTCCTACATTCGGCAGGCCGACGATTCCAATTGACAGGCTCATAGGAGAGGAGCCTACGCGTGATTGTCGGTGGCTCCTGCCACGATAGGGGCATGACCAGCACAAATACTTCCTTCGTGACCATTATTACCCTGCTCATCGGCCTCGTACTCGGCCTTGCCATTGGTTACATCCTCTGGCGAAAGGGCGCACAGGGCGGTGGTGCAACATCGGTTGAACTCACCGAACAACTCAACGCAGCCCGTGCAGAGCGCGACCTTTATAAGAGCGAACGCGATAACGCACTAGCCGATTCAAAGTTAGCTGGCGAACTCGAAGCGATGAAGGCTGCGATGGAGAAGTTGCAGAAAGAGGCAGGAGATGCCGATCGTCGTCGCATCGAGGCCGAGTCAGATATCCGCGCACAGGTGCGTGCAATGTCTACACATAATGAATCGCTCGTTGCCCAGACCAAGGCGATCGCTGGCGCACTTTCAAACTCTGCAACTCGTGGCAAATTCGGTGAGGCACAGTTAGAACTGATGCTTGAAGATGCCGGCCTTCGTAAAGATATTGAATTCACCGCTCAGCGATCAACGACCGATGCTGATTCATCAGGCATTCCAGATATCACTGTGAAGATGCCAGGTGGCACCAAACTCTTTATCGACTCCAAATTTCCCTTCGATCGCTTTATCGAAGCACACGAGGAAGAAGATCCAGATACCCGCGAGGCTCTCTTTACCGAGCACCGTAAAGATCTAGCAAAGCATGTTGAGGTATTGGCAAAGCGTGGATATCACGATTCACAAGACTCTCCAGATTTCGTCATTCTCTTTGTGCCTTTTGAATCGCTGTTAACTGAGGCTCTTCGCGTCGATCCACTCTTCTTAGAGAAGGCCTTCAAACTCAATGTCACCATTGCAACGCCAACGTCGATGATGGCCTTGCTGCGCACTATCGGCAACGTCTATTCACGTAACGCTGTAGCGCGTAACGCCGAAGATATCTCCAAATCAGCTGCTGCCTTTATGAAAGATCTCACCCGTCTCCATGAGCGCATCATCAAGGTGGGCAGTGCAATCAACTCACTCTCCAAGGCCTATGCCGAGTTGATCCCCACTGCAGAGTCAACGGTCAAGCGCGCTGCTGCAAAAATTTTGAGTTATGGAGTTTCTGGAGATAAAGATAAACTCGCACTTGCCTATCCTGATGCTCCAGGACAGGTGCGCGAGCTAAAGAATAGTGAGCTAGCTGCAGAAGATGACTTTATCGATGCAGAAGAGGTGAAGGAGGAGGAATGACAAGAACTGTTCCACCGATCTCTGGCCCAGGGCTAAAGAAGCAGGGCGTTGTTGTTCTGCAGATTTTCTTTATCTCACTCTTTACCTTCGCCGAGTTAACGCTACGTAGCGGCACCGGAATCCTTACAGGGCTCATTATCGTCGTGACCACATTTGGTGGAATTCGCTTTGGTCGCCCAGGAACCCGTTATGTCTCTGTTGTTACTCCGCCACTTGTACTAGGCGCTGTTGTCTCTATCTACTTCCTTGCAACAGACGGTCTATCTATCTCGCGCCTTGGCATCGATATCTTGGCATCCCTTGCCTCAGTCGGCCCATGGTTATTGGCTGCAGCCGTGTATGGCTGGTTTATGTTCCTTAATGAGAAGGCTAAGTCGCGCAAGCCAAAGCCACGTAACTAATTACGCCTTACCCATCGCTTTAAGGTCTTTACGAAGTTCTGGCGGTAGAGCAAAAAGTAGCGACTCTTCAGTTGCGCGCACCTCTTCAACATTGCCAAAGCCATGAAGGCTTAGCCAATCAAGAACTGTGCGAACCAAAATTTCTGGCACTGATGCACCGCTGGTTACACCAACAGTTTTCACACCATCGAGCCACTCATCTTTAGCCTCTGATGCATAATCGATAAGAAATGCCTTCTTTGCACCATATTCAAGTGCAACTTCAACAAGGCGAACTGAGTTAGAAGAGTTTGTTGAACCAACAACGAGAACGAGATCTGCCTGTGGTGCAATCGCCTTAATCGCTTCTTGGCGATTTTGTGTGGCGTAACAGATGTCATCAGATGGTGGATCTTGAATCTCCGGAAAGCGCTGACGCAAGATTGCAACAGCTTCTAAGGTCTCATCAACGCTAAGTGTTGTCTGCGAAAGCCAGACCAACTTCTTGCCAGGTGTTGGAACAACTGTGCGCGCACCTTCGAGGCCATCGACGATCTTGACCTTACCGACTGCCTCGCCTGCAGTTCCTTCAACTTCTTCATGGCCTTCGTGGCCGATAAGCAAAATCTCTGTCTCTTCATTGGCAAAACGTCGCACCTCGTGGTGGACCTTTGTCACAAGCGGACATGTTGCATCGATTGTCTTCAAGCTCCGTGATGCCGCTTCTTCGTGGACAGCTGGTGAGACACCGTGCGCGGAAAAGATAACTGTCTGACCTTCTGGAACTTCATCTGTCTCGTTGACGAAGATGACGCCCTTCTGTTCAAGGGTCTGTACAACGTGCTTATTGTGAACAATCTCTTTGCGGACATAGACGGGTGCGCCATAGGCCTCAAGGGCTTTCTCGACTGTGATGACTGCGCGGTCTACACCGGCGCAATATCCACGAGGGGCTGCTAGAAGAACGCGTCTCTCCGATTCCATGTCGGCCAGTCTATTAGGCTGGGCTCATGTTCGAAACTTCAAGTGAGAAACCTGCGCCAGTACGCGTAGTCACTGAAGCAATTAAGGAGTATCTCGATCGATTAGGCCCTATTTGGATCGAGGGCGAGATCTCAGAGCTCAATGAACGTAGCGGCGGAATGGCCTTTATGCGCCTTCGCGATACCAGCGCCGATATGAGCCTTTCGGTGATGTGTTACAAAACTGTCTTAGCCCCAGTTCAACCACTGCCGGCAAATGCTCGCGTTGTCATTCATGCAAAGGCATCTTGGTATACCAAGAGCGGCACTCTGACGATGTCTGCCAAAGAGATCAGACAGGTCGGCGTCGGTGAACTCTTGGCCCGCCTTGAGGAACTTAAAAATCAATTAGCTAAAGAAGGCCTCTTCAACGCAGATCGCAAGGTCGCGCTACCGCGACTGCCAAACAAAGTTGGCCTTATCTGCGGCCGCAATACAGATGCGATGAAAGATGTTGTTGAAAATGCTCGTCGTCGCTGGCCAGCAGTTGAATTTGAGATTCGCGAAGTTGCAGTCCAAGGTAGCGCTGCAGTTGTTGAGGTCTCGCAAGCGTTGGCCGAACTTGAAGCGCGTGAAGATGTCGATGTCATCATCATTACTCGAGGCGGCGGATCCTTTGAAGATCTGCTGCCATTTAGCGACGAGAGCTTGGTCCGCTTAGCCGGATCATGTCTGACACCAATTGTGAGCGCCATTGGCCACGAGAAAGATTCACCGCTTTTAGATCTCGTTGCAGATTACCGAGCATCAACGCCGACTGATGCGGCAAAGCGCGTTGTTCCAGATATCGCCCAAGAGATTGCCGATATCCAGGCAATTCGTTCCCGCCTTGCCCGCACTGTTGCTGCCTCTGTGGAATTTGAGCTTTCTACGATTGCACATTTAACGGCACGCCCTGTGATGAAAGATCCGATGGTGATTGTGACCTCTCGCGCCGATCAGATCTCTACCGCTCGCGATCGCAGTGCCCGCACTATGGCAACGTTGATCGATAGCGAAAAGCGTGAACTTAAGCAGGTACGTGCCCACCTTCGTTCGCTCTCACCACAATCGACCCTCGATCGCGGATATGCCGTTGCGACGCTAAGTGATGGACGGATTGCACGTAAGGCAAAGGATGTCGATGAGGGTGCCCTGCTTCACATTCGTCTTGCAAAGGGCTCACTAGAGGCAACTGTCGAGAAGAGAGTAGATTAAGAACATGGCTGCAGAGAAGAAGTTGTCCTACGAGCAAGCTCGCGATGAACTTGCAGAGATTGTTGAATCTCTTGAATCTGGCAGCGCCACACTTGAGGAATCACTTGCTCTCTGGGAGCGCGGAGAAGCGTTAGCAAAGATCTGCCAAGAGTGGCTAGATGGTGCCAAGGCGAAGATTGCAGCAAGCCGCCCTTCACAAGAAGCACAAGGCGAATAGGCATCAGTAATGTCTCCACAATTTACATATTCAGATCTTCTTCCGATCGGCGAAGACACCACTAAGTATCGCCTTCTGACAAAAGAGGGCGTCTCGGTTCAAAAACATGGCGATCTCGAATTTTTACATGTCGAATCGAGTGCGTTGTCACAGTTGAGTGAAGTTGCTATTCACGATATCTCGCATTACCTGCGTGCAGCCCACTTGCAACAGCTTGCCAATATCTTGAGCGATCCTGAGGCCTCCCCTAACGATCGCTTTGTTGCAACAGATCTTTTAAAGAATGCCAATATCTCAGCCGGTGGAATCTTGCCGATGTGCCAAGACACAGGTACTGCGCTGATTATGGGAAAGAAGGGTCAGCACGTCCTGACCTCAAGCAAGGATGAGGTTGCCCTCTCTCAAGGAATTTATGATGCCTACACAAAACTCAATCTGCGCTATTCGCAGATGGCCCCAGTAACAACATGGGAAGAGAAGAACACCGGCAATAACTTGCCGGCACAAGTGGAGATCTATTCAGATAGCGACCATAGCGATGAGTACAACTTCCTCTTCATCGCAAAGGGTGGCGGTAGCGCAAATAAATCATTCCTCTACCAAGAGACTAAGGCAGTCCTTAACCCAACCTCATTTATGGCATGGCTTGATGAGAAGCTGCGTTCGATCGGAACGGCTGCATGTCCGCCGTATCACCTTGCCATTGTTATTGGCGGAACAAGTGCCGAGCACACAGTAAAGACAGCAAAGCTGGCATCGACAAAGTATTTAGATTCACTGCCAACATCAGGTGATGCTGCAACCGGCCATGGCTTTAGAGATATCGAACTTGAAGGCAAGGTCCTTGAACTGACTCGCACACTAGGAATTGGTGCTCAATTTGGTGGCAAGTACTTCTGCCACGATGTCCGCGTAGTTCGCCTTCCACGTCACGGTGCATCCTTGCCAATTGCAATCGCAGTCTCATGTTCTGCCGATCGCCAGGTCAAGGCAAAGATCACTCGCGATGGCATCTTCATCGAAGAGCTCGAGCGCGATCCAGCACACTTCTTACCTGAGACCACCGATGAGCACCTCGACGATAACGTCGTTGCAATCGACCTCAATCAACCGATGGATGCAATCCGCGCAGAACTTTCCAAGCACCCAGTCAAGACTCGCGTCAGTCTGACCGGAACTATCGTCGTTGCTCGAGATCTCGCCCACGCCAAGATCAAAGAGGCGATCGATAAGGGCGAACCAATGCCGCAATACCTCAAGGATTACGCTGTTTATTATGCAGGCCCTGCCAAGACCCCTGAAGGTTTTGCATCTGGTTCATTCGGACCGACGACTGCAGGTCGTATGGACTCTTATGTCGATTACTTCCAGCAACGCGGTGGATCGTTTGTCATGTTGGCAAAGGGAAATCGTTCACAGGCTGTGACAGATGCCTGCAAGAACCATGGCGGTTTCTATCTCGGATCAATCGGCGGACCGGCAGCTCGCCTTGCCAAAGATTGCATCAAGAAAGTTGAAGTTCTCGACTTTGAAGAGCTAGGGATGGAAGCTGTCTGGAAGATCGATGTTGTTGATTTCCCAGCGTTCATTGTGGTCGATGACAAGGGCAATGATTTCTTCGCCCAGACCTCTAAGCCACTGACTATCGGCAAGAAGCCGACAGAGATCTAACCTTTATTTAAGGTGCGTTCTTAGTAGAAGTTACTGCGCTTGAACTTTGCCCAGGCTTTGCATGGGGTCTCATAGCGGATATCGATATAGCGAAGGCCCCAACGCATCTGTGTCACTGGGTTCTTGCGCCAATCGGTGGAGATAATCTCCATGCGATTTGCTGGAAGCGCCTGTGGGATTCCGTGGGCGCCAGTGCGGTAGTTATGGGCTAGATAATTCCAGTTGCTCTCTTTAGTCCAGAGACGGTTGAGGCAGGCAAATTGGTAGCTGCCCCAGTTGTACTCACTCTTCATAATCTGGCGGGCGACATATTTGGCACCGCTTGGTGTTCTCGCCAATTCGACCTGGCGGGTTACTGATGCAACCAGCGCCATCTCGGAGGCAAAGAGCGATTGAGCAAATTCAAGTTGTGAGTAGAGCGGGGCTCCCTCTGAGAGATCAACAGCTGATGATCGAAGCGAGGTCGCTTCAGGAAGCGTCAGCTTGGTCGTCTGTGGGAAATCTAAACCGTAGGCAGTTGGTTGGGCACTGGCCAGGATAAGAAGGGTCGCGATCAGAGTCCAGAGACCTGCGACTTTACGTCGTGGCTTGGCAAGAAAAAGCTGCATCGTCACACCCTCCAATCTCTTAACTCGGTCCTAACAACTTCCAGGCAAACTCTCATCACCCTGTAAAAACAAGGCATTAAGGGAAGGGGAATGGCTCTAGGGTGGCAAGGGTGAGGGCTATGGGCAAATCAGAACACGCGTGCTTTGAAAATTCTCAGAAAAGTGACTGGTTGTGGATAGGTAAAAGTGCTGGTCAGAATGGGGGAAGTCCGATTTGCCCTATTTGTCACTGTGATCTTTAAAGAGCCCCTATTTCAGGGCTTCCGTCAGCGTTAGGCGATCGGCCCTTCAAGCATCTCGGTAACCAAGGCGGCGATCGGCGAGCGCTCTGATCTGGTCAGGGTCACGTGGGCAAAGAGCGGGTGCCCTTTGAGGGTTTCAACGACGGCAACGACTCCGTCATGGCGGCCAACGCGCAAGTTATCGCGCTGGGCTACATCGTGGGTAAGCACGACTCGAGAGCTTTGGCCGATTCGCGAGAGGACTGTCAGCAGAACTCCGCGTTCGAGGGATTGGGCCTCATCGACGATGACAAAGCTGTCATGCAATGAACGTCCGCGGATATGGGTCAGCGGCAAGACTTCGATAAGTCCGCGAGCGATGACTTCATCGATAACGGCTTGGCTGACTAGAGCTCCCAAAGTATCGAAGACTGCCTGGGCCCACGGCGACATCTTCTCGCCTTCGCTTCCTGGCAGGTATCCAAGTTCTTGGCCGCCAACTGGATAGAGAGGGCGGAAGATGACGACCTTCTTATGAAGGCGCTTCTCCATCACCGCTTCAAGGCCGGCGCAGAGAGCAAGGGCTGACTTTCCAGTTCCTGCCCGGCCGCCTAAAGAGACGATGCCGATCTCTTCATCGAGCAGAAGGTCCAAGGCGATACGTTGTTCGGCGCTTCGGCCGTGAAGTCCAAAGGCGTTGCGATCTCCGCGGACCAATCGAAGCCGCTTATCGGCGGTGACTCGGGCGAGCGCACTTCCTTTTTCGGAATGGAGAACGATGCCGGTATGTACTGGAAGAGAGTGTGCACATTCGTGGTCGGCGCGATCGCTGGCGTAGAGCTCATCGATGATGTTATGTCCGACATCGACCTCTTCGATTCCAGTCCATCCGCTATTGGAGACAAGTTCTGCTAAATATTCCTGGGCTTGGACGCCGACAGATGATGCCTTGACGCGAAGTGGGAGGTCCTTGGTTACTAGGACTACATCTTTCCCATCTGACATGAGGTTTTTGGAGATTGCCAGGATCCGCGAATCGTTGGTGCCATCGCGTAGGAAACCATGAGGCAAGGTACTTAAATCTGTGTGATTGAGCTCGACTGACAGGGTGCCGCCTTCAGGGGTAATTGTCAGCGGCTGATCGAGGCGGCCATGTTCTACGCGCAGATCATCGAGTGCGCGGAGTGCTGCGCGGGCAAAGTAGCCAAGTTCTGGGTGGTCTCGCTTAGTTTCAAGCTCTCCGATGACTGCGATCGGGATGATGACTTCGTGCTCTTCAAAGCGGAGCAGCGCTCCGGGATCAGCCAAGAGCACGCTGGTATCTAAAACGTATGTCTTACGCGGTGGGTGTGCCAACGGTGAGAACTCACATTTCTTTAATTGTTCTAGAAGGGATCACGCCTTTGTTATGTAACAGATTAGAACTGACCTGAGCTAACTCGTTGCGACACGCCAGAAGGTATTGATTACAAATTGATGAACGAGTCGTTTGGGCTTATTTACCCAACCTGCGGTGGCGTTGCGAATATGAACGAAGTGCACGGAGAAAATCCACGCGACGAAAATCTGGCCAATAGGCTTCACAGAAATAGAACTCTGAGTGCGCGCTCTGCCATAACAAGAATCCCCCAAGGCGCTGTTCGCCAGAGGTACGGATCAATAGCTCTGGATCAGGCTGGCCTGCGGTGTAGAGATATTGTGAGATCGCCTCGGCATCGAGATTTGCTGCCGCTTGCGCCAAATCTTTTCCATCTGCTCCCGCCTGATACATATAACTCTTGACCGCATCAACAATCTCGCGGCGGCCGCCGTAACCGATAGCGACATTGACCTCCATCGTTCCAGGGTGGGTCGGAAGCGTTGATAACTTCTCCTGCATCCATGGCGGCAAGAGATCTAGCGCCCCGACTGCCTTAATGGTCCAGCGCCCGGTGCGCGATAACTCATCGACGCTATCGCCGATCACGGCTAACAAAGCATCGAGCTCTTCAGGGGTCCGTTTGAAATTATCGGTAGAGAGCATCCATAAGGTGACGACCTTTACCTGTGCCTCTTCGCACCAGCCAAGAAAATCGATGATCTTATCTGCGCCCCGCCTGTGGCCCTTGGGATCGGCAGAGCTGGGATTGCTCATCGCCCATCTGCGATTGCCATCGAGGATGACACCGACATGGTGTGGTGTCTGAGAAAAATCTAAATCGCGAACAATGCGCCACTCGTAAAAGGGATAGAGCGCGCTCTTTATTAACTTACGAATTTTCTCGTACAACTTTGCGCTCCAAGATAAAGGATGCAACTGGGAGAGTTCCGGCCAAGATCATCCATAGCAATCCCGCCATGCTCTTGCGCATCTTTACGCTCAATTGCAGCGCTGCCAATACATAGAAGATGTAGAGAGCGCCGTGGATATGGGTAATCCAGACCATCTCAGGCCAGGTGCGATCGAGATTGAAGATGTATTTAGCTGGCATATAGAAGAACCAGAGGACGAGCGAGAGGACTCCGCAGATCAGAGCCATCACGCGAAATCGAAGAACTGCGCTTTTCATGCGCTCAACTTATCGCGTTCTCTGCCCTTTCCATAGAAAGGCAGATAGAGAACGATTAGAGCCATCAACCACCAGATCACTACATAAGAGATGTGCTGCCAGTAATAGCCGCCCACCTTTGATTCAGGGGGTGCAAGTTCGATGCGATCGCGCAGGATTGGTCCATCGCTGACCGATTCAGATGTTGCAAGGAGAAAACCATCAAAGAGTTCTAGATCTGTCTGCGAGATGATGACGCTGCTATCTAAGCGAGAGATCACACCGGGGGCGCTAGCTACAACATCCTCGAATTGGCGCGGCTGCACGATCGCTTGGAGATCAACACCGGTCGACATCGCAACTGTTGGCTCGACCAAGCGATCCTTCCAGTATCCGCGTAAGACCAAGATCGCGCTCTTTTCATCAACTTGCATCAAAGCCACTTCCCAATCAGATCTGCGTTCTGCAAGATCTGTCTGCAGTGGTGCGCGAAATGTCAGGATGTACTTTCCGCGGAGTTGAACTTTCTTTCCAACGTTTCGCGAATCAAGGGAAGCGGCAGGGGCAGCCAGATCAGATAGTTGATAGATTTTCGAATCTGGAACTATCTTCTTTGATTCTTCTAACTCATTGGCGCGATCGAGTTGCCAAAGGCCAAGCGAGAAGAAGGCTGCGGCAATTGCTAATACTGCAACTGCTTTGCCAATAAATTTAAAGATCACCGTTATCTTGCTGATTCTTCATCTTGGCGTAGCGCTTATAGAAACTGCGCAGTAAAAATGCGACAGAGATGCAGAGGAATAAAACAGTGAGGGAACCAGCCCAGCCCATATCAACTTCGTTTTCCATGCGATAATTCTCCCATGTCGATGCCACAAGGTAACTCTCAACCCGATGAGACCTTCGACTACAACCAGCGATATGGCATCACACCACGCAAGCGCTGGCTTGCACCAGCGATCGTCATTGCAATTCTGGGTGTGAGCTGGACCCTATGGGCCGCCCTCAATCACGCACAACCTGAACTTCGTTCCACTCTCTATTCATTTGCTGTCACTGGCGACCGCGAGATCACTATGAAATATGCGATAGAACGTCGTGATCCTGATGCCACTGTGATCTGCACACTTCTATCGATCGATATCGATAAGAACATCGTGGGTCAGATCGATGATGTGATTGAAGGCGGCGAAGGCAAGGTTGAGCGAAACATCGCAATTCCAGCGCGAATTGCCCCTGTGAGCGCACGTATTGCAGGCTGCAGGATTTCCTAACTTCACCATCCCCGCTAAAGTGTGCCGCTATGAGTACACCACAGACATGGCTGACCCAAGAGGCAGCCGATCGCCTTCAAGCAGAGCTTGAACATCTCGAAGGTCCAGGCCGTCGTGATGTGACAGCAAAGATTGAGGCTGCTCGCGCCGAAGGTGATCTCAAAGAAAATGGCGGATACCACGCAGCTCGTGACGAGCAAGGAAAGATGGAAGCGCGTATTCGCCAGCTCAAGCAGATTTTGGAAAATGCCCACATCGGAACTCCACCTGCCAGTGAAGATGGCGTCGTCGGTGCCGGCATGGTTGTTACTGCCTTGATCGCAGGAGATGAGATGAAGTTCCTCTTGGGCTCTCGCGAAATCACATCAGATGAATACGATGTCTATAGCGAGAAGTCACCACTTGGTAGCGCAGTTATGGGCGCAAAGATCGGCGATACTGTCTCTTACACAGCACCTAACGGCAAGGCAATCTCGGTCGAGATTAAAGACGCCCGCTTCATTTAGTTTCTAGTCTGGTTAATTTGCTGCGCGTGCGTACTTACGTGCGCTCAGCGGAATAAAGATCGCCATCAATACAACCATATAGATCAGAGATGTGAGCAATGGATTCTCACTTGGGAATGATCCAGCTGTTGCACCGAACTCTGTCTCAAGACCAAAGAGTGAGCGACATCCTGCCACCATTGTTGAAACTGGATTCCACTCGGCAAAGTACTGCAGAGCACGAGGCATGCCTGTTGTTGGCGCAAAGGCATTAGATAAGAATGTCAGTGGGAATGTCACGATAAAGGAGACGTTCTGCACCACTCGTGCATCCTTTGCCGACAATCCAACAAGAACGCCGACCCATGACAAGGCATAACCAAAGAGCAATAGGAATAAGAAGCCGAGCATCATGTTGCCGACTCCACCAGTTGGACGCCATCCAACGAGATATCCGGTAATTCCCATCACTGTAAGAACAACAATATTGAGAAGTGAATCTCCGAGAGTACGTCCGATGATCAACGCGGTGCGTGAAATTGGGAGTGATCTAAAGCGATCGATTAGACCCTTCTTCATATCCTCTGCCAAACCTGAAGCCGTACCGGCAAGGGTGAAGGCAACTGTCTGCACGAAGATTCCTGGCATTAAGAGCTGTACGTATCCACCAGGTTGTCCGGTATCGATAGATCCACCAAAGACGAATCTAAAGAGGAGAACGAACATCACTGGCTGAATCGTTGAAAAGATTAGTACTTCCGGCACTCTGACCAGAAGGAGAATCTGACGACGAGTAATAATGAAAATATCGTTGAGATTTCTCACTTGGCAACCTCTTCCTTCTTCTCTTCGGCAACATGGCCGGTCAGTGATAAAAAGACATCATCAAGTGATGGGCGCTTAAGCGCTACATCGAGCGGATGGATACCTGCCGCATCAAGTTCGCGAAGTGCCTCAATCAGCGCTGTTGCACCTGTTGAGACCGGGGCTGAAATCTGGCGCATTCCCTCATCGAGGGCTGCCGCATTTCCGCTGACGCGCGAGACGATCTCCATCGTCTTTGCAGTGTGTGCATTATCTACAACGATCTCCAGACGCTCTCCGCCAACCTGCTTCTTCAGCGCATCTGATGTGCCACGAGCAATTACCTTGCCGTGATCAATTACTGCAATCTCATCTGCAAGCTGATCGGCCTCTTCCAAATACTGTGTTGTAAGCAAAAGTGTGACGCCACCCTTAACGAGCTCTTGGATTACTCCCCACATCTCTTGGCGACCGCGGGGATCGAGCCCCGTTGTTGGCTCATCTAAGAAGAGAACCTTTGGCTTAACAATGAGCGATGCCGCTAAATCAAGGCGACGACGCATTCCACCTGAATATGTTTTGATCGGACGGCGTGCAGCTTCTGTAAGTGAGAAGCGCTCAAGAAGTTCTTCTGCACGTGCTACTGCCTGCTTCTTTCCTAAGTGATAAAGCTGACCAAACATCACCAAGTTATCCCAGCCAGTAAGAATCTCATCGACTGCTGCATACTGTCCTGAGAGACCAATTACTTCGCGCACCTTCTCAGGATGCTTTACAACATCGATACCACCCACAGTTGCTCGCCCTGAATCAGGGTTGAGCAAGGTAGCGAGAATTCTCACAGTTGTTGTCTTTCCTGCACCATTTGGTCCGAGCACGCTCAGAACAGTGCCTTCTTCTACATCAAGTGAGAGATTGTCGAGAGCGCGTACAGCGCCTTTGTCATAAGTTTTAACGAGGTCTTCAGCGATGATTGATTTCACACGGTAAACTTATAACCTTGTTCTAGAAATTACAAAGAAGGACTTCAATTTCATAGCTTTTTAACTAAACGGGGTAGATGATGTCGATGAACGCGCCAGCTAAAGCACATACACATAAAGAGATCATGGTGATCCTCGGCGGTCTCATGACTGGCCTACTACTGGCAGCCCTAGACCAGACTATTGTTTCGACAGCCCTCAAGAGCATCGTCGAAGAGTTCAATGGCCTCGACCATTACACATGGGTTGTCACCGCATACTTGCTGACATCAACTGCATCAACTCCGCTCTACGGAAAAATCTCAGATATCTACGGCCGTCGTCCAGTCTTTCAATTTGCGATCGTTACCTTCCTATTAGGTTCACTCTTAGCTGGTGCATCACAAGATATGAATCAACTCATTGCTACCCGCGCACTTCAAGGTCTTGGCGCAGGTGGCTTGATGGCACTTACCTTTGTGATCATCGGAGATATCGTCCCGCCGCGCGAACGTGGCCGCTACCAGGGTTACTTCGGCGCAGTCTGGGGACTATCATCAGTTGCCGGTCCGCTCCTTGGTGGCTTCTTCTCAGATAACGAAACCATCCTCGGAATTACCGGATGGCGCTGGATCTTCTACATCAATATCCCATTTGGAATTCTCGCACTGATCCTTACCTCGGCAACGCTGCACCTTGCAAAAGAAAAGCGCGAGCACAGCATTGATTACCTCGGTGCTGCTCTCTTGGTTACATCGGTAACTTTGATTCTTCTTGCAGTAAGTGTCAACGGACCACAAGATGGTTGGACCGATTCCAAGACTCTGACATACCTGGGCATCGGAACAGCACTTGCCGTCTACTTCATCTGGTGGGAAGACCGCGCGAAAGAGCCGATCATTCCGCTATCACTTTTTAAGAATCACACATTTAGCCTGACATCAATCCTAGGTTTCATTATCGGTGCTGGAATGTTCGGTGCCATCGTGATGCTTCCTCTCTATCTTCAGGTTGTTAAGAACGAGAGTGCAACATCTGCCGGACTTAAGTTGATTCCATTGATGCTCGGAATCGTTACAACCTCGATTCTCAGCGGTAAATTGATCTCAAAGACAGGTCGCTACAAGAAGTTCCCAATCATGGGTACAGCGATTATGACCCTGGGAATCTTGGCGATGTATCGCCTAGAAATCGATACTCCTTATTGGGAGATCGCTATCTACGCCGTTATGGTCGGTGCCGGTCTTGGTCTATCTATGCAGACCATTGTCATCGCGCTGCAGAACTCTGTTGAATTTAAAGATATGGGCGTAGCCACAAGCTCCAATACATTCTTTAGATCACTCGGCTCAGTCTTTGGAACCGCACTCTTTGGCGCAATCCTTTCCAACCGACTAGGTCACTACCTCATCGTTGGTCGTGAAGAGCTAGTGGCTAGCAACCCATCTGCCGCGCTTTCATTTAACGGAAGCGATATCGAGAAGATTAAGCAGAACACAGCCGTTATCGCTCAGCTTCCGCCTGAGGCACAGAGCACCGCGCTCAACGCCTTCGTGAACTCATTCCATGTGGTCTTCTTGGCTGCTGCGCCATTGGTTGCTATTGGTTTCTTCCTTGCCCTTTTCCTTCGTGAAACGCCACTGCGCACCAGCGAGGATTACGCAGCAGCTCGCCAAGAGTCTGCAGGAGAGGCGCTCGGTTAATCCCGGATCCCACCTATGAAATTGCAATCACCGCTACGCGATCTTCCCCGTGAAGTAAGCGTTCTCGTCGTTGCATCTTTCTTTGTTGCAGTTGGATTTGGAATCATCGTTCCGGCAATTCCACTCTTTGCCAGATCATTTGGCGTCAGCAATGCCGCCGTTGGTCTGATCATCTCCCTCTTTGCTCTATCGCGCTTTGCATCAGGGTTGTTTTCAGGAAAACTCGTTGATAAATTCGGTGAACGTACAGTCTTTGCTGTCGGTGTTGGCTTCGTTGCACTCTCTGTTGGCTTAAGCGGTCTTGCCCAGAGCTACAACCAATTGCTCTTCTTCCGCGCAGCAGGAGGCCTCGGATCATCGATGTTCTCGGTTGCGGCAAGTTCAGTGATTCTGCGCTCAGTCTCTGATGCTCAGCGAGGCCACGCACAATCTGTCTATAACGGTTCATTCTTACTGGGCGCAATCGCAGGCCCTGCCATTGGCGGAGCACTGGCTGCAATCTCGCTACGAGCACCATTTTTTGTCTACGCCATCGCTCTTACAGTTTCAGGCACCGTTGCTTTTATCTTCTTTACTAGCGAGCATCTGCAAGCGCCGAAGAAATCTGAAGGTAAGAACGCTGTGATGTCTCTTAAGGATGCACTGGCACTTAAAGGCTATCGCTACGCTCTTGTCATTACCTTTGTTGCAAGCTGGGTTC
>JACCDV010858251.1_pt1 | contig 26620 bp, 22 predicted proteins | sample 7446131 | NCBI WGS metagenome assembly JACCDV01 (sample SAMN15323448, study PRJNA562643) | freshwater metagenome | isolation source: river surface water | place: USA:Blue River Watershed | collected 2017-08-17 | reverse complement strand
CCGGCGGAGAGCAGAGCGCGGCGTAGGTTGGCCTCGGCTTTGGGGAATTCCTCGAGGTGCACCTGGACGAAGCCGAGGTTGTTGAGGAAGCGTTCTTTGGCGCGTACGTCGTCGAACTCGGGGTGCTCAGAGGCGGCGGCCATCTGCTCGAGGATTTCTTCGGCCTTGGCGTACTGCTTGGCAGGGATGTAGATGTTCACCAGGTCCTGCTTGACCGAGAGGACGTCGGGATGGTGCTCCTCCTGCTGCGATCGGAGCAGCCAGCGGACGGCCTGTTTTAGGCGGTTTTCGGCGCGGCCTGGCTTCTGCAGCTTGAGGTCGTTGGAGGCCGCCGCCTGCTGGATGTAGGCAAGGTTGCGGTAGCTGACATTGCGGGCCCCATGCGTCTGGAGGAGAGCCAGATCGTAGGCGCGCTCAGCCTCGGCGAAGCGGTCTTCGCGCTGATGGTAGTTGCCGAGGTAGTAGAGAATCTTGCCGAAGGCGGTGCTGGGAGATTGGCCGCGATGCGTCACCACCGGCGCGGCGGCGTCGATGAGATCTCGGGCCTCTTCATGTCGCTTGAGCTGCAGGAGAGATTCGCCCAAATGCATCGCCGTACGCGCGGCGGTGAACGTCGGAGGGTCCTTGTCGAGCTTGCAGACCGCGAGGCCGCGTTCGAAGACCGGGATGGCGTCTTCATAGCGCTCACGGTCGTTCAGGAACATGCCGTAGTAGAGCAAGGTCATGCGCAGGGGAGGCAGGTGCGCTTCGATCGTCTCGTCGCAGAGGTCGAGGGCTTCCTGGTGGGTCGCCTCCGCGACGTCAGGGCGGTTCTGCTGATTATGGCACTCCGCGAGATCCTGGAGGGCGTCGACGATCTGCGGGATGCCTGCTTCCGCCTTCCGGATGCGGACTCGTCGTTCGAGCATGGCGAGCTCGGGCTCGGGCTCCCTCATCCAGGAGTGGAATAGCGCCAGCTCGAGGCAGACCGTGTCGACCTGGGTGCTGTCAGGGCCGAAATGCTCCTCGGCGAACGCGAGCGCCTGAGCGTACTCCGCCCGGGCGAGCTCCATGCGGTCGGCTAAGCGGTGTTCCTTGGCTGTGCCCACCCTGTCTTTGAACTCCGCCAAAAGGGCTTCTTTGTTCGGTTTTGACATGTTTTAGAACGATATAGGCACACCCTGACAGCAACTGTTAGCATTGCAAGAGAATAGGTTGAGATTTGATCGCAGAAAAGGGAGCAGGACACCTCCGACTGATATCGCTCGGATACGGTCCGACTGCTTACTCAGCGGTTATGTCGCTGGATCGCTTCATAATGGCTCAGGAAAAGACCTACGCGGGGGCGTTGGCCGAATTACAGTCAGGCCATAAGTCCGGGCATTGGATCTGGTGGATCTTCCCGCAGGCGTATGGATTGGGCTGGTCGGATAATTCCGTTTACTACGGCATCGCCGACGAGGCCGAGGCGGCGGCTTACCTGAAGCATCCTGTTCTAGGCGCCAGGTATTCCGAGTGTGTCCGCGAGGTATATCATCAGCTGATCATGTCCGACAGGCATCCTGTCGAACTGATGGGGAGTGAAATCGACGTGAAGAAGCTCCGGAGCTCTTTGGAGCTGTTCATCCGTCATGCGTTTACGGTGACGGATGAGAAATCCAGGGGGTCTCTGCACATGATGATGGAAAGGCTGCTTCTGGAGAAACTGGGATGGTCTCGTCCGGCGACCGATGAGCCTGCGCCGTTCGGAGGTTTCAGGCCGTTCGACCCGTTTGTCATCCCGCATATGCTCGATGCTGGGCACGTCCTGTTGGCGGGCGTGGCCGGCTCGGGAAAGTCGCTCCTGCTGAACTCCATGTTGCTTCCTTGGATGCGCTCGCGCGGGCTTCATTACGTGGTGTGTGATTATCACGGCGACCTGGATCAGCTGCCGCGATCTCTCGACTTATGTCCTTATCGGAATCCCTCTCCTGACTTTTCCCAACTCGCTACGGAAGCATTGAAATCCTCGGTCATACTGTCACGTGCCGATGAGGGTTTGTCGGATGGTGCCGAGTGGAATCTCGTCCTGGCTGACGTCATCGCACGCGTGAGGGCGGGGAAGGGGCCGGTGAAGAAATGGTTCCTCGTCGTCGACCTTTCGTCCCAGTTCGATCAACTGGATGCGCTCTGGGGCTTCCTGCCTGAGGCGCAGGCGCATGGCTGCACTGTCATCGTCAGCGTACAAGGGGCGGGTCGTCTGCCGTTGGAGTCCTTGCGCTATTTCAATGTCTTGGCCCAGTTCTCCGCCGGCTTTTCCGTGGATATCGACGCCGTTGCGCCGTCTGACGTCCCTTCGTGGAGGCAGACGGTCTTAGGACTCCATTCCGGCCAGTTCGTACTCAGGGTCGGCACCGGCTCGCCGCGCTGCTACCAACTAGAGCGGACGCGGTGAGGCCCTGGCCGGTCAAAGCCGAATTGCTTCAGGGTTTCCAGGCGGACCTTCTGATCGGGTGTGGCCCCGAGCTCAGAAGTCGTCTTCGCCGATTTTGTTGAGGTTGCCGCCGGCTGAACCGCCCCGCGTCACCACGGTATAGAAGGTCACGGACAACCTTTGGTTGTGTCCGATGTAATCCGGCGACTTGTCAGCATAGAACGTCGAGCTGGAGCCGAAATAGTGGCTGGTTCCGCGCCACTCGCTGCCGGGGCCGGTTACGTATTTGATCTGATAGCTGTCCGGCGTGACACCCAGCTCGTACGATTCGCCTGCTCTCAGGTATATCGTCGCCCGCAGGTTACGGGAAGAGTCATAGATCTTCACGTATGCCGGGGTGCTCATGTCGTTCTTCATCTTCAAGGCCGAGCTGGCGCCGGCGAAGCCGCCGCTCTGCAGCTGGCCGAAGGGCTCCGCCACGGTCGGGATGGAAGGACGCTCCGGGGCCTCGTATCTCGGGGCGGGCGCTACGTATCCGGTCGAGGGTTGGCTGACCCTCGGAGCCGAGGAGTGCTTGTCGTTGCAGCTGCTGATGATGCTGCCCACGCCGATGACCACGGCCAGGATGATGATGCAGCCGCAGTTGTTGTTGTTCGAACTCATGCGCCGACCCTCGGCCATCCGCGGTCGCCCGTCAAAGGTCTTCATTGTTTTTACAATAAAATAACACTTGGGAGCCGCTCCTGGTCGCGCTTGTTAGGAGTTGTCTGACCTGACGGGAGGGAGGTATCATGGGGCGATGTTCGCGATCCTGTCCGATATCCACGGCAATCGCCCGGCCTTGGAGGCCGTCTTGGCCGAGGTCAAGGAGCTAGGCATCCGACGGGTCCTGGTCTTGGGCGACGTGGTCGGCTACGGTCCGTTCCCGGAGGATTGCCTGCGATTGGTGGCCGGCGCCGAGGTTTGCCTCCAAGGTAATCACGAAGCGGGCGTCATCGGGGAGCTCGACGACGAATGGTTCAACGACGTGGCCTGGGCCGGAATCGAATGGACCCGAAATAGGCTGTCACCCGATGAGATTGAGGCCATCTCGCGATGGCCTAAGTCGGCTACCGTCGACGGAATCGAGCTCGCCCATGGTTCGCTGGACCCTGATGACCGATTCGATTACCTGGATACGCCTTCCTCCGTCGATGGGCATTTCTCCGCCCAGTCGCGTTCTCTCTGCTTCGTCGGACACACGCATGTGCCGGCGATCTGGATTGAGGGCAGGGAAGGGCAGGTCCTTTGGCCCAAGGATGGCGCTTATCGGCTTATCCGGGGACTCACGACCGTCGTCAACGTCGGTAGCGTCGGATTCTGCCGATGCGAAGACCCCCGTCCCAGCTGGGTCACGTACGACCCGCTCAACGGGGAGGTCACCCTGCGTCGGACCGATTACGATGTCGATACGACCGTCCAGGCGATCCGACGAAGCGGACACGAGAAGCATGTCGTGAAGCGGCTGCTCAAGGATCTCGGCCGTTGAGGACAGCTGGGATGCGCGCATCGCGGCGCGGGCGGGCTTGGTGCTGCGGTTTGTTCCTTGCCCGCGCTCTCGGCGGTCTTACAAGAGTCTTATGTCAGAACGTGACCGCGACGGTTACTACTCCCTTCTTGGCCTCAGTCCGGACGCGACCCCCGACCAGGTGAAGGCGGCCTACGATGCCTCGCTCAAGGCGGCAGCCGGACAACCCGGGATGGACTTCATCAGAAAGGCCGCCGAGAAAGCCTATGCCGTGCTGGGCGATCCGTCCGCGAGGGCGAACTATGATTCCTCGTGGAACCGGCCTCCGACACGACCTGCGAGGGCGTTCGTTGGGTCCGAGGGCGACGCGGTAGAGCCTGAAGGCGGGTGGACTGAGGGCGCCATCCGGAGGGCCCGCCTGTTAGCACGCTCTTCGGGTGACAGGAATCGAGTCCCCCCGAATGCGTATCCGAAGACCACTTATGACCCCGTCCGTGATCCTCTGGGTTATTATCAATTGTTAGGTGTTTCGATGGATGCCGAGGAGGATGAGATCTACACCATGTATCACCTGACGTATGCCGTGAATCAGCGGGATGCGTTTCCAGCCGAGCGTCGCATGGCCGCAAAGATCGCCTACGAGGTTCTGATCGATCCGGAACGGCGGGCGAAGTACGATCCTGCCTGGCTGTTTAAGTTCAACCGTCTGCACGGGATCCGCGGAGATCGCTATCACGTATACCTGATCAGCGGGGGTACTCCCTATTCTCTTTCCAATCCTCTGCCTCAGTCCGCTTTTTCCAAGAAGCCGTGGGGCTGCGCCGCTGCGTTCGTCCTCCTCGCGGTCGCGATCCTGATTTATATCTGACGTAAGACCCCCGTATGCCGGCACCCGATGATGATGGACAGGCAGGCGGCGACTCGAGCGTCGGTGCAGCTCACGTTTACAATCCAGGCCGTGATCCCGGAGGATTATATCAGGTCTTAGGTGTTTCGTTGGACGCTACCCAGCGCGAAATCTCGCAGGCATACCTTCTCCGCACGACACCTGGCCCGGCCTGTCTCGTCGTCCCCGAGCAAGTCATGACCTGTCATCGTGCCTTCCAGGTGCTCGGTGATCCGGTCCGTCGTAAGCGCTATGATCCCAAGTGGACGACTCATCTGCCGACGTCGCCTTACGCACGCAAGACCACTCGAATCGATCAGATGTCATCTCTCTGTCTTAGCCAAGAGATAGAACTGGGGCGGCGGCTTGATGAGAATCTGTCACGCCAGGCCTTGTCCGGCCCGGTAAGTCAACGGCGGGTCACGAATAGCCCGTTCGGCTGCCTAGGTCTTCTGGGTTTCATCGCCGGACTGATCCTCTTCTGCGCATGAATCCTGTGCCTGCTAAGGATAATCCGCTCTCGAGGGCCTGTCCCATGGCCGAACTGTCTCTCGTCTGGACGGAGCCGCGGAAGGCCTATTGCCAGAATTGCCGCAAGGATGTCCACGACCTTCGCGGGCTAAGTCTGGTGGAGGTCGCGGAATTCATGCGCAACCATAAGGGCGATTGCATCATGTTCGGAGCGGCGGCCAAGCCTGACGAAAACCGAGGATAAGGAAGCACCGCCAGTTTAACGAGCTGGCCTGATTCCAAGCAACTCGGGCGCGTCGCCGAGTCAGGTTGAATGGTGAAGGGGAAGCACCCGGTTATGCATCCCGTGCGTCATCTTCGGCGCTAGCGCTTCGGATGACCCGGGCGATGAGCCAAGCAATGACGATGGTAGCGATATTGACCACGCTCCAGGTTTCCCTTCCGAGGTGAAACGGGATCAGCGGATTATACATCAGCGCAAGCAGCCATGCGGACACATGCAGCATGGGGTTCGTCGCACTACGCAGATGGGTGGCGTACCCGATGAAGATGGCGCACGTGACCACCTTGAGCAGCATGTAGTACCCGTAGGGCATCCGCGTCAGCGCGATCAAGAGCATGGCGGTCATGAGGAATGCCAGGGGGTAGGCGGACTTACGCATGTTCGAAGGGGGCCCAGAGGTTATTCTCTAGAATCCTTGAGCCATCAAGCCATGTCTCGGCCAAGGCGGAGCCGGTCTTTTGTCATTCGAGGTGGGCGTTAAGGGGTTGAATCGAGGCCTCGCATGGCTAGACCTGCGTGACCCCTGTGACATGAGCACGCGCCGTCTGCCTTACTACTTCCTCGTGGATGCCTCTTCCTCCGTGGGCGATGCCGGCAGTGATGCCTCGCGTACGCTCATCGGGCTGTTCGTCGAGAGGATGCGACAGAATCCTTATCATCTGGAGACCGCTCATCTCTCCGTGATCAAGTTCGCGGGCGAGACCAAGGTCGTCGTGCCTCTGGTCGAACTGCCCGCTTTTGAGCCGGCTAGCCCCCTTTTGGTGGCGGGCTGCAATCTCGGGCATGGACTGTCGTTGCTGGCGGAAAGGATTCGCGATGACATTATCGTGACCACACAGGACGTGAAAGGGGATTGGAGTTCCGTCGTCGTGCTTTTGCTGATGTCGGAGCCTACGGATGACTTCACCAAAGGTTTGGATGCGCTCGATGCGATCAAGACTTACAGGCGTTTCGCCTTCGTCTCCAAGGCCGTCCTGAAGACGACAGTGAACCGCCTCAAGGATTCAGGTTTCTCAGTCATCACGGAGGAATCCAGCCGGGACGAAGCCGCGCGGTGGTTTGATCATGTCATCAATTGCGCATTCGACCATATGGAGGACCCCCTCGTTTATCCCGAGGAGGATGTCTAAGATAAGATCTTCGTACATAACCTGAACTTTCGCAGCCTGCCGGGCCTGGCTTAGGTTTCGTCATTATTCTTATGGTGTAGGCGGATATTAATGTTATCCCATCGGGTCACATGCCCCAGGCAGTCACAGACTACGTCAAGGAGGTGCTGCGTCGTTCGGCCAGCGTCAGCCGTTCGTCGCCTCTGACCGTCCTGCGTGACGGCCGATGCCAGCAGGTCGCGGTAATCCGGGCGGAAGAGGTCGACCAAGGCGGTCTCGCCGAGGTCGCTGAGCGTGGATCCCTGGCCTTCAAGCGCCTCTTGGACGCATCCAAGAGCTCCCTTCGGGAAAAAGGGGAACGTTCCTTGCACCTGATCTGCGGACGGCTCGAGATGCCATGGCCGAGCGACCCGACGAAGAAGACCAAGGCTCCTATCTATCTTCTGAAGACCGAACTGCTGACGGGACCTTCCGGCTACAGGCTCAGGCAGGCGTCTGATGATACGGGGTGGGAATTGAATCCGATGATCCCGCTCCTGCTGGCACAGGCAGGGGCCGGTCCGGCGTCAGACCTTCCTGCGGAGGTCCCCCTCGGCGGGCTTTCGGAAGTCGGCAACGCCGTCGCCCTGCTGAGGCTGCTCTGCGGAGCCTCCGCGACCATCGACGAGGCTTACGTTCTCGCCAACATCAGCAGCGCGGACATCCGGATCACGAGACATCTCAAGGAGGATGTCATGGCCCAGAACCTCTCCGCCAACGAAGTCGTGAAGGCGAAGCTCGAGGGCAGGGTCATCGAGCCGGCGAATCCTCCGGTCGGGGACGCGGGCATCGAAGGGCTTGGTATCGTGATGCCTTGCGATGACAGCCAGCTCCGGGTCATCCAGCTTTCCGACCAAGGCGTCAGCCTCCAGGTGGAAGGACCTCCGGGCACGGGCAAGTCGCAGACCATCGCCAACATCATCGCCAACTTCATCCTCAAGGACAAGAAGGTCCTCTTCGTCTGCGAGAAGGCCGTCGCCGTCGCGCAGGTGAAGGAGCGTCTCGAAAGGGCCGGCCTGGGCGAAGCCTTGCTCTTCCTGCATGATGAGAACGCGGAGCGAAAGGCCTTCGTGCAACAGGCCGCTTCGGCCGCGCCCCGCGTGCTTCGTCCTCAGGATGGCTCTCTCGCCCAGCTCAGGTCTCTCCGTCAGCAGTTGAACGACGGCTGGAGCCGCGGGTGTTCTCCGCTTCACCCGGCAGCGAACGACCTCGCCAAGCATGAGGGCGTCGCGGCCCTGATCCGGCTCAAGAGGGAGCTGGGAGAACATCTGCAGCTGTTCGAGATTCCGGCGCATTCGTCGCTGACGCATCAGCGCCTCCAGGAACTAAGCCTCGTCGTCAGCGAGTGGGCCGAGATGGCCGCCGAACTCAAGGACGATGCGTCCCCATGGAATCAGGTGCGCGGCGAGCTTTACCAGGCCGATCCGGCGTCCGAATCCAAGCTGCGCTCATCGGTGAAGGAACTGGTCGAACTCAACGACGAGCTGCCGGCCCTGCATGAACGTCTCGTAAGGTTGGGACTGATCGCGCCGCTGGACTCCGTCCGCGACGTGGTCCGTGCGGCCTACGTATCCCGGTTGGTCCTGTCCCAGCCGGTCGGTTCGCGCGTCCTGCTCGCCTGCGCTCAGGCCGCTTCGGGGAACCTCGCCGGCCTCAGGCTTGAGTGGCAGGAGCTCCAGAACCTGCAGATGCGGGTTCATCCCGTCAGTTTCGCGGAATTCGACGACATCAAGTACTCCCGGAGCCTCGCCCAGCTGGGTCGGGCGCTGGGTTCCTCGGCGGAAAGGATCACCTGGTCCGAACTCAGGAGCCTAAGGACAAGCCTGGAAGCCGACGTCACATCGGTGGTCACGTCGTACGGCCTCGCCCGGCAGTTCTGCGACCTCATCGGATCCAAGGCGACGGGCGCGGTGTCCGAACTCCGTTCGATCCTCTCGATCCATGATAATCTGCGCGTCCTGGGTTCTGCGTTGCCCTTGGCGTGGTGGCGTCAGCCTTCGCCGCCTAACGATGAGATCTCGACGTGGAGGCTGCGAATCCAGGAACTCTCCGACCTCTGCGAACGCGGACCCTGGGTGGCTACTCCGTCGCTTGCCCGGCCGCAGGTGCCGAACCTCGTCCGGCTGCTTGGTCTCCCTCCGGAGGCTTTTGCGGAAGTCTATGAATGCGCCGAAGGCGGAGAAGCTCCGATCTTCAAGTACTTCCGTCCCTCCGCGGAGTGCAAGGTGTTCCTGAGAAGCCTCTACGCCCAATCGTTACCTGAGGACATGGGCTGGCGTGATTGGCTAGACCTGTGCCGGCATACCCTGGAGGTCAGGGACTCACTTTGGCGTTTCCATGAATCCAGCAAATTGCTCCCGCTGCTGACAAGTCTGGAGGACCTGTTCCTGGCCGATCCCGCCAAGGCGAACTGCAAGCGTATCCTCAAGGACGGCGAACTGCGCACGATGATGACCGCGGCGCAGCATGTCGCCGATTGCCGATGGAACGGACTTTTCGTCGCCAAGCCCGACGTCGTCGCCGCCTATTGGTCGAACCCACGACGCACCGCCGATCAGCATGCCAAAGGTCTGTCGATGATGCTGGACAACCGCATCGTCCAGCTCGCGGGTGAACTGGGGCTGGATGAACTTCCGGCCCTTCGGTCGGTATTGGAGGCCCGACTCAAGGCGGTGGACAGCTTCATGGCGGAGGTCGGCATGGATTCGACGGCGTCTGAGATGTGCCTGGGCGAGACCTTGAGCGACGGCATCCGTCGCAAGCAGCTGGGTCGAAACCTCAGCGTGCTTGAGGATTACAGGCCGCTCAAGGATGTCTCTCCGCATTGGGCGTTGGCTGAATCGTCCGACTGGGACAAGGCCATGCGGGAGGTCAAATGGAAGGAGGAGCTCACCTTGCAGCTCGGGGGGGATTCCATCGAGCTGGCGACGGTGCTCTGGACGGACATCGAAGCACTGTTGCGGGACTGGCTTGCCCGAAGGGGACGGTCGACCGGTTGCATCAGAGATATCTTCGAGTTCACGGCCGACGATTTCGACGACATCGCGAAATCCCGTGACATCTGCCACGGCCTTCAGGCCGGCACGGCCAGGCAGGCCGCCTGGCTGCGCAAGGACTATTGGTATCGTTCCATCTCCCGGGTTTCCGAGCTTCAGTCGTTCTTCCAGGCGATGATGTCCGGCCGAATCGACCCACGCATGGCGTGGAAGGTTTTCCAATTCAATTTCCTCCACCGTTGCGACGTGGCCGTCGGCACGCGCGGAGAGGAACATGGGCAGGCTCTGAGGCAGTTCGCCGAACTGGACGGAAAGCTCACCGAACTTTCGGTGGCCCAGCTCAAGCGCAAGGTCCACGAACAGCAGCAGCAGGCCGCGTCGAACCACGGCCCCGCCGCGGCCGAAATCCGCCGCCTAGCCGGGCTCAGCCGCATCATGCGTTCGATCCGTGAGATCCTCAGGCTGGACGGCATGACGGATTATCTCCGCTCCGCCAAGCCTTGCTGGATGATGAGTCCCGCGAGCCTTAGCTCGTTCGTGGGCGTCGATCAGACCGGTGGACCGGCCTTCGACGTCGTGGTCTTCGACGAGGCTTCGCAGATGCGCGTGATGGAGGCCGTCTACTGCATGAGCTACGCCAGGCAGTCCGTCATCGTCGGGGACCGGAAGCAGCTGCCGCCTACCAATTTCTTCCGCGGCGGACTCACCGATGCGGAAGACTCGGATGATTTCGTCGAAAGCGTGCTTGAGGAGTTCGGCGGCGTCTTCCGCGAAGAGGGGCCTTCCGCGACGAGGGTCGGCCTGCTTTCGCACTATCGAAGCGAGACCCCTGACCTGATCGCCTTCAACAACGCCCGTTTCTACGACGGCAGCCTCGAAGTCTGTCCGCCTAGGGTCGTAAGCGGGACCGGTCTGAAGCATGAGTACGTACCTGAGGGAAGGTTCGTAGGGCAGATCAACCGGGCGGAGGCCGAACGCATCGTCGAACTGGTGGCTGAGCATGTTTCGAAGCGGCCTGAGCGTTCGCTTGGCGTGGTCGTCATGAATTACAACCAGATGGAGCTCGTCGAGAAGCTGCTGGCCGACGCACCCGGGTTCGTGCAGCTGTTCATGTCCGATGAGGACTCTTTCTTCCTCCGTAACCTCGAGACCGTCCAGGGGGACGAGGCCGATCACATCATCCTCGGGCTCACCTATGGCAAAGGGGAGGACGGCAGATTCAGCGCGGCCTCGCTCGGTCCGCTGACCAAGACCGGCGGGCATCGGCGCCTCAACGTCGCCACCTCGCGCTCGCGGCTAGGCATGACCGTCGTGAGTTCGCTCACGGATCACGACCTGGCGGGATCTTCGGCCGCCAGCGAGGGCTTCCAGCGATTCCGTGAGTTCCTCGCCTACCTGCGGCAGGCCAAGGCGGACAATGATTTCGGCATCACCCAGAAAACACCGAGCGAGAAGTCAGGACCTTCCCAGGACCTATTGGCATGCGGCAAGGTCTTCGAGGCCGAGGTCATCGAATTCCTCCAGGCCGCAGGTCTCGACGTCCGTCCTGGGTATGGCGCGGGCAGGTATCGCATCGATATCGTGATCCGTGAGAGCGGGCGAAACCTTCTGGCCGTCGAGTGTGACGGCGCGTCCTACCATGCCATGTCGACGGCGAGGACCCGTGACCGGGCGCGTCAGGAGTTCCTGTCTTCCAAGGGCTGGCGTTTCCATCGGGTCTGGAGCCGTGACTGGTATCACGACAGGGATGCGGAGCAGGGCAGGCTAATGGCCGCCGTGCGGGAGGCCAGGGAAGCGAAGGGCGAGCCGGCCGTCGTCTGACTCCAGAATAGTGTAGTCATCCGCCCTGGTGTCCGCTTGAAACGGGCCAACCCCGTTCTGGTATAAAATGCCACTACTTCTGAAATTCCATGGAGCCTTGGATGAGGTCCTCGGTTCATGTTCGTTCGTACGGTTCAAGCCCTCGGGGCGCACCTACGCGATCGATTGCGGCCTGGCCCAGCGTAATGGGCCCGAGACTGAGCCAGCTTTCCCAGAAAACCTACCTGAGGATTGCCAGATAGGCGCTCTCGACGGCCTTTTCATCACGCATGCCCACGGGGATCATATCGGCGCGCTGATCCGATGGCTGGAGGCCGGGTTCACGGGTAAGATATACTGCACCGCCGAGACGAGCCGCCTGACGTTGATCGCCTGCCAGGATCAGGCCGAGAACGAGTTCGGCGACGATGCGCGGCGTCTCAAAGCGGCCCTGGGTCTTCTTAAGGAGGCCCTTGGACGATTCATACCATGCGTGCCTGGAGTGAGTTTGGAGGTCGAACCTGGCCTCCATGTCGAATGCTTCCCGACTTCGCATATTTTCGGCTCCGTCGCATTCAGATTCTCGGCCGAAAAGGGCGACGGTGCTGTCACATCCGTGCTTTTTTCCGGCGACATCGGTCCGGTCGAAAGGTCGGATGAGACCGGGAGCATGGCTCCTGCCAGAGTCCAGCCGCCTGCTTCGGATTATGTCATCGCCGAGTCGACGTATGGAAATCGCCCTTCGCGCCCGGATTCCGCCCGAAGCTGCGTGCGTCGTCTGGAGAAGCTGGTTCAGGTCCTGGAAAGAGGCCTGTGCGAAGGAACAGATTCGAAGGTCTTCTTCCCCGCGTTCTCGTTGCAGCGAAGCCACGACCTTCTCTTGGACATATGCCACCTTTTCCTTTTCCACCGGGCAAAGCTAGGACTTCGCGACGGCCTTATTCCGAGGGTATATCTCGATTCTGGCCTGGCGCGTGATTTCATCAGGGAATACCTGGCCTTCTACGAGCAAGGCCTGGGGGCGCAAAATCCTTTCATCAATGATTCCGCCGCCTTTATGCAGTCCGCCGGCGGCACCCGCGAAGCAGGGCTGGCGTTGCTCCGGTCGCTTCTTGGCTTCGAATCCAAAGGAGTTCCTGCTTTGCTCCGGTCTCCGGCAGCTCTGGGCGGTTTGCCTATGGAAGTCTGCTGGGGCGCGCCTCCGGACGGCGCCCTCGGACCCTATGTCGTCATCTGCGGAAAAGGCGCGACGAACGGGGCTCGCATCCTCCACTACCTGCGCGATCACGCACGTGATCCGGGCGCTACCTTCGTCCTGACGGGCTTCGTGCCTGCGAAATCCCCTGGGCATTATCTCCGGCTGATCGATGCGGCCAAAGGCGATGATGAAAGATCTAAAATCAAGCTGAAGTTGCCTGCAGGATTCGGACCAGACGAAGAAGCGCAGGAGATCAAGGCAACCTCGGTGAAATCATCGTTCGACGACGTATCGCCATACTATTCCGGGCATGCGGATGCACTCTCGGTCTGTCGTTACGTGCTCGGTGAGGATGGCTCCGCGGCTCCTGCGCTGAAGGGTGTGTTCCTTGTCCATGGTGACCGTGAGGCCAGGGACGGCCTCAGCAGCACCCTCAGGGAAGACGCGCGGAATACCCGGGACGAAGAGCTGACGGTCCATCTGCCGCGATTCGGCCAGGGATGGTTCGACTGCGAAGCGAATGATTGGGTGCAACCTGTGTCCGTTGACATCGGATTATCGCTGAACGTCCCGAGCGAGTTGCCCCCGGAAGAGGTCCATCAGCTGATCTCAGCCCAGTTCGGCATAGGCAGATGGTCCGACGGCCCTGACGGAAGCCGTTTGTTGGAGGTGGCTGCTTCCTCGGCCAAATCCCTGACTCGGATCGAGATCAAGCCCCATAACGAAGCCTTTTCCCGTCTGGTTGCGAAGACGACTTATAGCGAATTTCGACGCCTGGCGGACCTGCGTCCCGTTTTTTTCAAGTGGCGCGAAGTCATCAACGCTATCGGGTTGGACAAGCAGGATTATTTCGCAGGACACAAGTTTGTCCGTAATCCCGCGCATCTCTCCGAGTTCGGCCAGGCTTGTCTGCCTCATTGCGATCACGGAGGCCAGCGGGTGGCGGGTTTCATCGTGGCCGGAAAGAAGGCTTTCTCTTCTCCCGCGCTCCGTGACCTCGAACAGCTGCTCACGCCGCATGTGAGACTCTTCGTCTTCGATACGCCCCTTATTTCCGAAAAACTCAACAGGGCCATCTTCATCAAGGATCCGCTAAGCCGTCTCACCGCCGACTCCGCTTATTATGTCCCGGTAAGGTTCGCGCAGACTGCCCTGGAATTGCGACGCGGGCTCGATGCCGCCAGCGTCGAAGCGCTGCTCAAGCTTATCGAGGCCGACCACGAACTGATCGAGGCGCGGTCCATCACGGTGCCGACCCATTCCGTGTCGGCCGTCCTGCCCAAGGCCGCCGACGTCCGTCCCGCTGCGATCGACGCGGCGCCTGCTCCCAGGCCTGGCAGGAAGAATCTGCCTAAGGAGGCCTACGAAGGCATTTACCCTCACCAGGAGCTGCAGTTCGTCGTCGATAAGGTCAGCCGCCGAAGGACCACCGGCGAAATCCTCTATATCATACTCCGCAGGGCAGGGACCTTGGCCACGGGCATCCTCCATCGTTCGAATTTCGGCCAAGATGGTTTCGCACCGGAACCCGGAGAGACCGTCACCGCTTTTGTCTCCAAGGTCGACCCCGAGGAGCACTCGCTTGAACTCACCCTGATCAAACCCGTAACAGAGGTGAAAACGCCGCTTTCGAGGGCTGAGGAATTCGGCCGACGGACGGGCTCTCTCACCTGGCTCGAAATGGCCAAGGAGCTCTCTGTGCCGTTTGACGTGCTTCGTGGGCTTGTCTCCGATCATTTCAAGAAAATCGCGGACGGTCCCGCCGACGTCCAAGCGGCAGGAATCGTTCCCGCAGGATACGAACTGCCGGTGTTCGACTCCTTGTCCGTTGAAATCGAGGCCGGGATGCGCCGCTCGCGGAGCAGGCCGCCCGAAGAAGAAGGATTCACCTACCGTAAGATGGCTCTCGAACTCGGGAGGGACTGGAACGTCGAACATGTCTTGGACGCCGCAGGCTTCTTCGCCACCAAGGAGCATTCCCGCATGGTGGGACGCATGGTCTTGGATGCGAATCCTTCCAAGAGTGAGGACGCCTTGTTCCCCATGGAGAAGAAAGAGGAATTTTACGCGCTATGTCATTCGGCTTCGGCCAACGGATGGAAGAGCGTTGCCGACGTCATGTCCTCCGCTGCCAAGCCAGACATGCCTGAGCATTCAGGCTACTCTTTGACCGAATTATCAAAGGCATGGTCCATTCCCGCGGATCAGCTGGCCGAACTTGCCAAGGGCATGCGAATAGAACTCGCCGAGGATAAGTTCATCTTGAGGGAGGAAGCTTTGAGGCTCAGGAGCATCCTCCCGGCCTGAAAGCATCGGCCTGCCTTGGCTCAGGGCAGGTGGGTGAGTTTCTCGTAGTGCTCGCCGAAGACGCCCTCTACGACGAATCCAGCGGTGCCTGCAGCCAGACCGAAGGCGGCCAGGCCGTTGCAGGGGATGGCAAACGCCGTCTCCCATCCCTCGCGCGTACTGTTTCCGCACAGGAAGCACACCAAGAAAATCGCCATCGGCGGAATCATCCACGCGAACATGCAGGCAAGGTGCTCGGTCCGTCCGGTGAAGATGAACGAGAGGACGTGGAGGAACGCGGTCAGTCCGAGATGGAAAAGGATCAATCCTACGAACACCGATGCGCTTTCCGGAGGGTTGGCCAGGATGAATGCCTTACCTTCGTTCCCCAGGGTGCAGGCGAGCCCCATGCCGACGTAGAGCAGGGTGGAGAGGGTGCAAAGGACGAACACGAGGCGAATCCAAGCGAGCTTCATGGGGGTCCCTCTTGATGGCGTGGCTTCGCCCGGAAATCAATAGATTGTTAGTGATGCGCCGCGTACGGTACGTCGTAAGAATCGGTTCGACACGACGAAGGACGGTAAGTTATGTATAGTTACCCCTAATCCCATGGCTATCAACCTCGTCAAAGGTCAGAGAATCGATCTGCGTAAATCCTCCGGCGCCGCCCTCACGTCTTTCTGCGTGGGCGTCAACTGGGGCGGTATCACCAAGTCCACTTTCTTTGGATTCGGCAGCACGACCGAAGACGTCGACCTCGACCTCAGCGCCGTGCTCCTGGATACCGCGGGTAATCGCTGCGACCATATCTACTCCCCCCTGTACAACGTCTCGCTTCTGGCCCGCTTCGGCCTGCCTGCCGGCAAGCTGACCGCCGGCGGCGGCGCCCTCCGTCATACCGGCGATGACCGCGCCGGAGACTCCGGAGGCGACGACGGCCTCGACAACGAGACGATCACCGTCGACCTGACCCGCCTGCCTGCCAACGTGGCGCAGATCATCTTCTTCCTGAACAACGTGGGCCAGGAGGATTTCTCCATGATTCCCTATGCCAAGATCCGCATGTTCGACGGCACCCCCACGAACGTCCGGGAAATCGTGGCCGCCTACAACGTTGCCGCCGAGCCTCAGTTCCGCGGCCGCCGCGCCATGATCCTCGGCCGCCTCTACCGTCATGGCGAAGGCTGGAAGTTCGCCGCGATCGGCGAGCCGACTTCCGACGAATTCGTCGGGCAGACCGTCTTGCGCGTTGCCAACGACTATCGCACCGCTTAATTCCCGAACATGGCTCTCAATCTCACCAAAGGACAGCGTGTCGACGTCGGCCTGCAACAGGTCGCCATCGGCCTCGGCTGGAATCCCGACCCGCTCGCCTCTCCCGGCCAAGGCTTTGACCTGGATGCCACCGCGTTCCTCATAGGCGAGAACGGCAAGTGCCCCAGCGAGGCCCATGTCGTCTTCTATAACAACCTCGAGTCTCCGGACCGTTCCGTGCGTCACTCCGGCGACAATCGTACCGGCGAGGGAGAGGGCGACGACGAGACCATCTTCGTCAACCTCGGCACCATCGACCCCAAGGTGACCGAAGTCATCGTCGCCGTGACGATCGACCAGGCCGAGGCGCGTCGCCAGAATTTCGGCCAGGTCCGCAACGCCTTCATCCGTATCTACGATTCCACCAGCGGTCAGGAACTGCTCAAGTATGAGCTCGACGAGGATTTCTCGACCGAGACCGCCGTCGAATTCGGACGTATCTACAAGCGCAACGGAGCCTGGAAGTTCGAGGCGATCGGCCGCGGCCGGACGGGTGGTCTGGAAGCGCTCGCCAATCAGTACCTTTAATCCCGACCAGGAAGGTTTTCATCACCATGGCTATCAATCTCACCAAGGGTCAGCGAATGGACATGCCGGGCGGTCTGACCAAGATCGCGGTCGGCCTCGGCTGGGACCCCAGCGCACGCCCCGGAGAAGAGTTCGATCTGGATGCGTCGGCTTTCATGCTGGCTGCTGACAAGCAGATCCCGGCCGAGGGTTTCTTCGTGTTCTACAATTCGCCTGAATCCGACGATCGTGCCGTCTCCTCTTCCGGCGACGACCGGACCGGCGGTAGTTCCGAGGGCGACGACGAAACTTTGAGCGTAGACCTCACCAAGGTCGATTCACGCATCGAGGAGATCATCTTCACGGTCACGATCCACGATTACGAGTCCCGTAGGCAGAATTTCGGACAAGTGCGAAATTCCTTCATCCGGATCTATGATGCCGTGACCCAGGTCGAGATCTGCAAATACGAGCTCGGTGAGGACTTCTCCGTCGAGACCGCCGTCGAATTCGGTCGTCTCTACAAGCGCGGCGGAGCCTGGCGTTTCGAAGCTATGGGGATCGGCTACAAGGGTGGCCTTGCCGCCTTCACCAGCAAGTACGCCAAGCGGTTCGCCTGACCTGCCGCCGAAGGCCTAACTTCATCCGACCATGGCCTCCCGCAAGGGAGGCTTTTGTCGTTTTTATGGCAGTTTGTAAGATGGTAGGGCGGGGTAGGGGCTCTTTTGTTGAGTTGCTTAAGAAAGCACTATCCGCTTATTAGGGTACTTCCCCCATACCTCCATGAGCCGTCGTCTCCCCGTATACCTTCTGCTTGATACCTCCGGATCCATGTCCGGCGAACCGATCGAGCAGGTCAAGAATGGCGTCCAGATGCTGGTCGCCTCGCTCCGTCAGGATCCCTACGCCCTCGAGACCGCCTGGCTCAGCGTCATCACCTTCAGCAGCGGCGCCAACGTCGCCGTGCCTCTGACCGAACTCACCGCCTTCCAGCCTCCGGCGATCGACGCCAACGGTTCCACCGATCTCGGCGCGGCCCTCGAGCTTGTCGCCAACAGCGTCAAGAAGGACCTCGTCAAGACGACCGCCACGACCAAGGGCGACTGGCGTCCGATGGTCTTCCTCATGACCGACGGCGGCCCGACCGACGACTGGCAGAAGGGCCTTGCCCGCTTCCGTCAGGAAAAGTGGGGCGTCGTGGTCGGTTGCTGCGTCGACAACGGCGACGAAGCCGCTCTCAAGCAGATCACCGAATCCGTCGTCCGACTCAACACCTCGGACACCGCTTCGATGAAGGCTTTCTTCAAGTGGATCAGCTCCTCGGTCAGCCAGGGAAGCAAGAGCGTCGAGCAGGCGGGCAAGGACGTCCAGGGCCTCAGCGAGCTCCCTCCGCCTCCGCCCGAAGTGAAGGTCGTGGTCTGACCTTCCTCGTAACCGCTGGTATAATCCCCCATGAGTCGACGTCTGCCGGTCTATGTTCTCCTTGATACGTCGGGGTCGATGAAGGGGGAGCCGATCGAGTCCGTGAAGAACGGACTCGCATCGTTGGTGGCGTCGTTGCGGACGGATCCGCATGCGTTGGACACCGTGCATCTCTGCCTCATGACCTTCGACCGCGACGTCAGGACGCTCGTCCCGCTGACTCCGCTGGATGAATTCATCCTTCCGGAGCTCGTCGTCCCGGACTCCGGGCCGACCATGACCGGACTCGCTCTCCGCGAAGTGTGCCGGTCGGTCCGCGCCGATGTGATCAAGTCCACCGAATCCCAGAAAGGAGACTGGCGTCCTCTGCTTTTCATCATGACGGACGGGGTTCCTTCGGATTCCGCCGACTACGCCGCCATCATCCCTCATGTTAAGTCGATTGGCTTCGGCACCGTGGTGGGGTGCGCGGCCGTGATGAAATCCCGCGCCAAGGACGTCGAGAAGAGCAAGCAGGACGCCGACAAGCTCTGCGATCAGCTCAAGCAGCTTTGCAGCCACGTCGTCACCCTCGACACCATGGACGGAAACACCTTCCTCGCTTTCTTCAAGTGGGTCTCCTCGGCCGTCGCGAACGGGAATGTGAGCGCCGGTACTTCCTCTGAGATCAACCTGCCGCCGCCGCCGCCTGAAATCAGCGTCGTCTGCTGAATCCCCTTATCCCCAGAATGTCCCACGAACCTCTCAATTCCTTCGATCTCTGGGCCGATGATATCGCCCAGGGAGATATCCAGCGCATCCTGCTTTCGCTAGGACGCGTGATGCGTTTTCTGGATGAAAAACTCCACAGCGCGGGTGAGGTTCATCCCAGTCTCGTTCCGGAGACTTTGCTCGTCAATGACGGCAATGACGTAGATCTCGACTATCTTGAAAATTCGGAAGTCAAACGGGAGGCTGGTTTTCTTTACTACCGCGCGCCTGAGCTGACTGACGACACTCCGACCACTCCTCAAGCCGAGGTCTACGCTATCGCGGCCATCGCCTTCCGCTCCTTCGCCGGACATCCGCCTACCCGAGGAAAACGTCGATTCTGGAGCTGGCAGGCTGACCTTACTCTTAACATCCCGGGACAAGCTGAGCTATCCAAGGCCATCCTAGGAGCTTTATCTACCGATCCGATGAAGCGTCCGCAGGACCTCCGCGCCCTTCATGCGATCCTGTTCCAGGCATTCCAGCCTCTCGCCGTCAATCAGCGTCCCAAGTTGGAGAAGCGCTTCCCGTTGAACCTTACGGTCGGAAAGGACGTCCGTGTGCCGATCTCCAAGTTCCTGAGCTCCGCCGACGGTTGGAACGTCAAATGGAAGGGTCTTGAATCGATCGGTGTCTCGGTCGACGAGGCTACCAAGGAATTCGTCTGCACTCCTACCGTCTCCGGAGAGCACCGTATCGAGGCTGATTTCACGCATCCGGACCGGCCCCATCATCCGATCATCTCGGAGGCGACGCTCGTCACGATCAATCCCGACCCCGATTCCCTCTGGAAGAACATCGAACCCCCTGCGGATGCGCCTTTCCAGAAGGCTAACACCGCCCGCGAGAAGCTGGTGACTCCTTTCTCGCGCATCTTCGCCGCGAGCATGCGCGGTCGTTCGCACGCCCATGAAGGTTCTTTCCGTGAGGACGACTACCGCGTTTCTTTCCATGAAGCCTCCGGTTGGCATCTCCTGGTCGCCGCCGACGGCGCCGGTTCGGCCAAGCTGTCTCGCCGCGGCTCCGAACTCGCTTGCGAGACCTCCAAGGCCGTGCTCACGAAGTGGCTGGAAGACGAAGGCGCGGCAAAACTGGACGAAGCCATCGTCCCCCTCGTCAGCGAAGAAGATGCCGGCAAGCTCAAGCAGCAGCTCTACCTTTGGCTTGTCACTGCTGCGCATTCCTCGCTCAAGGCGATCAAGCTGCAGGCTGCCGAGTTAGATCCTCCGCGTCCGGCCAAGGATTTCCATACCACCTTGCTCATCTGCGCGGCTAAGAAGGTGGCTGAAGGGTGGGTCCTTGTCTCCTTTACCATCGGCGACGGGGGCGTCGGCATCCGCCGCGAAGACGGTACGCCTATCGCATTCTGCGAACCGGACAGCGGGGAGTTTTCCGGTCAGACCGTGTTCCTTACCGTAAATAATGTCTTTGATGACGCTGAGAAGAACATGAGTCGTCTTCATGCGGCCTACGTCAAGGATCCCAGCGCCGTGGTCCTGATGACCGACGGCATCACCGACCCGCGTTTCCCGACGGAAGCCAGCCTGAAGGACAAGACCTGCTGGGACAAATTCTGGGCGGAAGTCTCCGAGTCCGCCAAGTTCGACGAAGAAGGCGCGGAAGATCGCCTGCTCAAGTGGCTGTCATTCAAGTCCCCTGGGAATCACGATGACCGGACGGTCGTCTTCCTCCTGCCGGCCGAATCCCAGCCCGTGCCTGCCCAGGCCGACCAATCCAAATAATCCAGAGTCATGAGCAATATCGTAAAACTCAAAGCCACCGACGGCACGCAGATCGAGTTCGTCGACAAGATGATCGGGCAGGGCGGCATGAAGGATGTCTACTTCTCGCCGGACAAGTCGTATGTCGTGGCTTTCTTCCGAACTCCTCAGGACTTCAACGCCAAGGACCGCCTTACCAACATCGTCGGCATCTACCGGCAGCGAATCTTCGACCAGCCTGGAGGCGAGTACTGGAAGACCGTCTATTGCTGGCCTACGCATGTCGTCGAACACAACGGTCGCCTGGGACTTTGCGCGCCGACCTATGCCAGCCACTTCTTCTTCAAGTTCGGTTCGAAGAACAACGACAGCCTCCTGAACATCAAGGGCAAGGACAAGGAAGGGAAATGGTTCTCCACCGGCACGCACCAGCAGAAGTATCTGGATGAGCGTGAGCGCGGGGATTGGCGCAGCTATTTCCAGATCTGCGTCAAGATCGCCCGCGCCGTGAAGCGTCTTCATGCCGCCGGACTCGCCCACTCGGATCTCTCTTATAAGAACGTCCTGGTCGACCCCACCACCGGCAGCGCCGCGGTGATCGACATCGACGGCCTCGTGGTGCCGGGCAAGTTCCCGCCCGACGTGATCGGTACTCCGGACTTCATCGCTCCCGAGGTCATGGCCACCTTGCACCTCCCGGTGAAGGATCCGAACCGCAAGCTTCCTCGCATCGAGACGGACCGGCACGCCCTGGCGGTGCTGATCTACATGTACATGTTGTATCGCCACCCGCTCAAAGGCGGGCTCATCCATCCGGCCAAGACCGAGGAAGAGCGCCAGAGCCTCGAGATGGGCGCGAAAGCCTTGTTCGTCGAACATCCCACCGACACCCGTAACCGACCCAATCTGAAGGAGGTACGCAAGGGAGACCTGCCTTTCGCCGACGTCACGAAACTGCCGTACACCATCACCGGGCCTTACCTGAAGGCGCTCTTCGATCGTGCGTTCGTCGACGGACTCCACAATCCCAGCGCGCGGCCGCTCGCCGACGAGTGGGAATCCGCGCTCATCAAGACCGTCGACCTCATGCAGCCGTGCTCCAACTCGAGCTGCACCCATAAGTGGTATGTCTTCGACAACAGCACCAAGCCCAAGTGTCCGTTCTGCGGCACCGCCTTCTCGGGCACGCTTCCGGTGCTTAATCTTTACACCAACTACGGGAAGGGGGTGTACAGGGACGATAAGCATCGTCTCATGGTCTATTCCAACCAGTATCTCTACAAGTGGCACGCCAATCGTAACGTGGTGCTATCGCCCAGCCTTTCCGCGGATGACATGAAGCCCGTCGGATACTTCTCCCTTTATAACGGGAAGTGGCTCTTTGTTAACCAGAAGCTCGCCACGATGGCCGACGTCACCAAGGACGGGGCTCCCAAGCCGGTTCCCATGGGCGGCCAGGTCGAACTCGTCGAAGGTCAGAAGCTCATGCTGGACTCCGGCGACGGGGGCAGGGTGGTGGTCGTCCAGATGGTGAAGGCCTAGCTTATTCTGTAGGTTTATTGTTGTTTTTGGGCCTGTGGACGGGTTTCATGCCCGCCTACCCCTAATCATGGAATTCTTACCCTCCTTGGTCGACCTCCAGGCCGCCGTGCCGGTGATCATCTCGCTCATCATCATCGAAGGCCTCCTGTCGGTGGACAACGCCTTGGCGATCGCCGCCATGGCTTCGCACCTTCCCGGCGAGCAGAAGCAGCTTGCCCTGAAGCTCGGTATCATCGGAGCCTACGTCTTCCGAGGCATCGCCCTGTTCTGCGCCGGCGCGATCATCGCCAATCCTTGGCTCAAGATCGTCGGTGCCGCCTACCTCATCTACCTGATGTCCCAGCACTTCGCTGAGAAGGCGGCTGAAGAAGAAGCCGCCGAGGAAGAGGGTGGCGAATCCGCCGTCCATGCCGCCGGACGCGGTCTTGTGGCCACCATCGTCGCCATCGAGATCATGGACCTCAGCCTGAGCGTCGACAACGTCGTGGCGGCCGTCGCCCTCTCCGACAAGCTCTGGGTCGTCTGCACCGGCGTCTTCATCGGCATCCTTGCCCTCCGATTCGTGGCGGGACTCTGCATCAAGCTCATCGAGCGTTTCCCGATCCTTGAGTCCACTTCGTTCGTGCTGATCGGCTATGTCGGCGGACTTCTCCTGACCGAACTGATCACCCACGTGCACATCGGACCCCTGGGTAAGTTCATCGGCATCGTGATCATCCTGGCGCTCGCCCTCCTGTACGCCGAGATCGCCGGCTTCCAGAAGGTGGCCCGTCCTGTCCTTAGGATCTTCGTCCCCATCATGAAGCTCGTCGACTTCATCGTCGGCGGATTCTTCCAGCTCATCTTCTGGCCCTTCAAGAAGGCCTGGAGCCTGGTCCGTCGCTGATCTTACGGTACGCTCATGAGACGTCTGCCCGTCTACGTCCTCCTCGACTGCTCGGAGTCGATGATCGGACCCGGCATCGCCGGCGTCCGTAAGTCCGTCGACGCGATGCTTAAGGAGCTGCGCCGTAATCCGCACGCCTTGGAGACGGTATACATGAGCTTCATCACCTTCTCGACGAAGGCCAAGCAGCTGATGCCTTTGACGCCGCTGGAGGACATCCAGCCGCCGTCCCTTCCGCTTGCTTCGGGTACCGCATTAGGGGACGCCTTGTCTCTTGCGGCCAAGTCCATCAAGTCCGAGGTGCGCAAGGGTTCGGTCGATGTGAAGGGTGATTTCCGGCCGATCGTCTTCATCATCACGGATGGCGTAGCCACTGACAAATGGCAGTCCGGCGCGACCGACCTCAAGGCCACGAAGGCCACCATCTACGGCATCGGTTGCGGTGACGACGTGGATTGGAACCAGCTCGGCGCCATCACTCCGGCGGTGCTCCATGTCGATGCGATGGATTCCGAGGCTATCGGGAGCCTCTTCCGCTGGATCTCGAGTTCCGTCGATACGGCCAGCCGCGCTGTCAGCGATGGGGATGACAAGTCCGCTCTCGATAAGCTGCCTCCCGCCGTCAAGCGCATCGACCTGAGCAAGGCTCCAGTCCATGACGGGAATCCGAGGCAGGTGTTCATCAAGGTGTTGTGCCAGCAGGGTAAGGGTGCCTACCTCCTGCGATACTCGTGGTCGCCTGACAATCGTAACTACTTCCCAAAGGGCTCCCATCCTTTGGTAGGTGAGGACTCTCTTTCAGGGGGCTCAGCCCTCAGTCTTCCTAAGGTGGATTCAAGGAAGCTTGACGGATGCTGCCCTTGTCCTTTCTGCCAGTCTGCCGGGGTCATTTACTGCCCGCAATGTTCCACCGTCAGCTGCTTGTCCGATCCTCCTCCTTCGCGTGTCGTCTGCGCCGGCTGCCGAATGTCAGGCTCGATTGAGCGCAAGTCTTTCAACGTAGACCAAAGGTCGGGTTGATCGTTAACGTATTGCAGGAATATCGTGAGAATCATCGTCAGCCGTAATAAGCAGGATTTCGGTCCGTATACCCTGCCGGTCGCCCAGCAGTATCTTTCACAGGGAACCTTGCTTTCTCACGACCTGGCGCGTGACGCTTCCAATCCCGGGAGCGTGCCTGTACCTCTAGCCCAGTTTCTCGCTTCGCAGGGCGTGGCCACGCCTTCGGCGGGTTTCGGCAATCCTTTTACCCAAGCTTATCAGAATCTGAGGTCGTTCGATCTTAAGCTGCTCTTCCCTTGGTCAACGATTTCGTCTTCGGCTGTCTTCAAGGACCGTCGTCTGATCTATCTCGCCGCCATCGGTCTTGGCCCTGCCATCGCCCTGGCCATCGCTCCCGCGGCATGGGTGGGGTATTGGGCCCTGGCCATCTACTTCTCGGTGATCTGGGCTCTCTTCTTCTATCACCTCTTCAAGACGCCAGAGATGATTCCTAAGACCTGCGTCCAGTGCTTCCTGGTCACCGGTTTCGTCTCCATACCTGTGCTCCTCATTCTTCAGAGGATTCCGCCCTGGACCGTATTCTATCAGTGGGCAGATTCAGGCTCCGTCATCCCACGTTTCTTCGGCATGTTCTTCGGCGTCGGAATCAGCGAAGAGCTGTGCAAGGCGGCCATTATTTTCTGGCTGGTAAGACGTCCGGGCGTCCTGCTTCTGCCTCAGACTGTGGTCTTCTATGCCATGATCTCAGGGCTGGGCTTCGGTATCTGCGAGGGTGTCGCCTACCAGATGACGCTGAACCGAAAGCAGGGCATCGATGACGCTTATTTCCTGAACGTCGCTCGCCTGACGTCTTTGCCTTTCATCCACGCCGTGTGGGCCGGTCTGGCTGGTTACTTCATCTCCTTAGCCGTGATCAACCCTCGTAAGCGCTACGGCCTCTGGTTGCTCGCCATCTGCGTCCCGGCCTTCTTTCATGCCGTATATAACACTTTTGGTTGGGGGCTGATCGGCCTTGGAGGCGCCCTCCTGAGCGTCATTCTCTTGTCGACTTATCTGGCCACCGTGCAGCAGATGCACCAGCAGCTTTCCAGGCCATGACTTCTCATGTTCGCCAGCCCTTGTTTAAGCGTGACGGACTCCGGTCCTAGGTTAACTTCAGGCAAACCCCGCTAGATGTCGTTCAACAGGGACAATAATATCTATCACGTCGCCAGGGCGGGGAAGGAGTTTTATCGCGGCGATGCATCAGGACTTCTGAAGAATTGGCAAGCCGGACAGATAGAGCCGACGGATCATTATTGGCATAAGGGAATGTCCGGCTGGCTACCCGTTGCTGGCCTTCCTTTGGTCCTTGGCGTGCCCCGTTTCGGGCACAGGACTGCGGCTAGTTCCCAGCCCTCTCCGGAGCCAAGCCCGCCGAGGCCTTCTCCACAGCCCGTTCCTCCGCTTCCTACTCCTAGGCCGAATCCGACTCCTGCTCCGACGCCTACCCCCGCGCCTGCGCCGTCACCTTCTCCGTTTCCAGCTCCGACTCCGAGTTCCTATCCGACTCAGAATCCTTCCGCTTCTCAGCCGGTCCAGAATCCCCCCCCGGTCAGTCATCTTCCGCCTCGGCCCCCGCATCCGCCGGATCGCTGCCCGCACTGCAACTCAAAGACGATCAAGACTGCTCGTGCCATCTACCTCGCAGGCACCCGAGATTCTACCAGCAGCGGCACATCCTACGGTTGGGGACGAAGGTCCTCGCCTCGTTCTTGGAACAGTTCGCGTACGTCGCGTACCAGGCTAGCCGCCCAGATGGCTCCCCCGGATGAAATGGGGTGCGGATTCTCCAGCTTGCTGATCTTCATGCTGATATTGGGGATCGTAGGCGCCATGGGGGGCGCTTTCGCTTCAAGCCCATTTTTCATCGTCATCGTAGCAGCTCTTGGTTTCGGCCTGTATAAGGTGTTCAAGTCGAACATGGGTCAGCAGGAGCAGCAGGAGATGGCCGCGAAGATGGAAGAGTACGATCGCACCTGGTACTGCAGTAAGTGCGCGAATAAGTTCATCTGGTAAGGCGCCTCGGCCTTTGCCGTGAGCTTTACTCGTTCAGCGCTTTGATCACCAAATCATAGGCGGGCTTGGGCTGGCCTTGGCGGTCGAAGAGGAGGGGGTGGTTGACGCGCTTCCAGGGGAAGTCGTTAAGCCAGCTCTGGCCGTCGTGGAGGTTCCAGAACGAGACGCGGATGATGACGTCGGGATAGCGGCGGAAGAGCTGGAAGAGCTTGCCGTATTGTTCTGCCTGGCGTGCGAGAACCTCGGGCGGGCAGCCGTCGGCGTACGGATTGATCTTCGCCATTTCAGCGCGGTGCTTGCCGCCGTCCGCCCACCAGCGGCTGCGCGGGATGACGTCGATGTCTAGTTCCGAGACGACGGCCTTCATGCCGGCGGCACGCAGGGCGATGAGGGTCTTCTCGAGTTCGGCGTACGGCACCTTATCGATTTCATAATGTCCCTGCAGGCCGAT
>JACCDV010665340.1_pt1 | contig 26626 bp, 27 predicted proteins | sample 7446131 | NCBI WGS metagenome assembly JACCDV01 (sample SAMN15323448, study PRJNA562643) | freshwater metagenome | isolation source: river surface water | place: USA:Blue River Watershed | collected 2017-08-17 | reverse complement strand
ATTCATCTTCAAAATAATCGCAAAATGTTTTCTTAGTAATATCATCTTTTGTTGGACCCAATCCACCCGTTACAATTACTAAATCTACATTATTTTGAAGCGAATGAAACGTATCTAAAATATGCTGTTTATCATCAGAAATCGACAACATTTCATGTGTTGCAATCCCAATTTTATCAAGAGATTTTGCAATATAAGAAGAATTTGTGTCAACAATTTGGCCAATAAGAATTTCATCGCCAATGGTAACTATAGCAGCTTTCATATAGTAAATTTAATTTGGATAGATTTAAAAAGTTATAGTTTGAAGTCCTTTTTAATTTCTTTAACAGCTAAATCAATTCTATCTTTTAATGATTTGAAAACCTCTTTAATCTCTTTTCTCTTACCTTCAGCTTTGGCCCAAGTCATAATTTGAAGATTTTCTTCATATGCCAAATCCATACCAAGTAAATCTAGAGTAGGCTTTATTTTATGACACGAAGAATATGCCTTTGAATAATTTTTAAGTTCTATTGCTAATTTTATGGATTTAATTTCAGCAGGAACCTCCTCTGTAAATAATTTTACAATTTGCAAAGCAAAATCAATATCATTTTCTGAAATCTCATACACTTTAGATAAATTATATTGTAATGCCATAACTATCTTATTTGAATTTTAAACATCGGCTTTCCTTCTATAAAACCCTCTAAAACATCTCCTTCTGTTACTTTTGCAACACCCTTAGGAGTTCCAGTAAAAATAATATCTCCAATTTTCAATGTAAAATATTGAGAAACATACGAAATGAGTTCGTCAATTTTCCACAACATCAAACTCGTATTACCTTCCTGAACTATAGCTCCATTAGATTTTAATTCAAAGTTAATATTTTCTAATGAAGAAAAATCTTTTTTCGATGTAAAGTTCCCAATTACCGCTGAATGGTCAAATGCTTTTGCTTTTTCCCAAGGTAATCCTTTCTCCTTCAACTTACTCTGAACATCTCGGGCTGTAAAATCGATTCCTAAACCAATTTCTTCATAATATTTATGAGCAAACTTAGCATCAATATGTTTTCCTACTTTACAAATCTTAACCAAAATTTCCACTTCATGATGAATGTCATTACTAAAAGCAGGAATTACAAACGGATTTTTATTAGGTAAAATAGAAGAATCCGGTTTCAAGAAGATAACTGGTTCCGTTGGTCTTTCGTTATTTAATTCCGAAATATGGTCAGCATAATTGCGCCCGATACAGATTATTTTCATTTTTCTTGGATGATGGGTGATGGGTGATGGGTGATGAGCAAAACCAATTACCCATTACCAATTACCTATTACCCTATTTAGTATTTAACTTTCTCAATTTAATTCCTGTCAAAACCTTTTTAGTATATAATGGAAAATCAGCATTTTGAATCCAACCAAAATAACCTGGTTCCTTATCAAAAACTTCTTCCACTAAAGCTCCTTTATGTTTTCCAAAGGTAAAAATTTCTTTTCCTTCGTTGTTCAAAGCAATAAATCCAGCAAAATCAACCGATCTTTTTCTTGTAGTGAATTCAGCAAGTGATTTCATATCGTTTTCCAAATTTTCGTAGCGATCTAATTGTGCTTTTAAGATTTCGTATGTTGCCATAGTATCCGCTTCGGCACTGTGAGCGTTTTCTAAACTTTGTCCACAATAGAATTTGTAAGCCGCACTTAAAGTTCGCTCTTCCATTTTATGGAAAATCGTTTGCACATCAACTGAAACTCGGTTTTTCATATCAAAATCAACTTCAGCACGCAATAATTCTTCTGCTAAAAGCGGAATATCAAATCGGTCCGAATTAAATCCAGCTAAATCAGAATCTTTAATCATATTATGAACTTGCGTAGCTAATTCTTTGAACGTTGGCTCATTCGCTACTTTTTCATCCGTAATTCCATGAACTGCTGTAGTTTGTGGCGGAATTGGAATAGTAGGATTTACTAACCAAGTTTTACTTTCTTTATTTCCGTTTGGATATACTTTAAATATTGAGATTTCTACGATTCGGTCTCTTGCTACATCAATTCCTGTAGTTTCAAGGTCGAAAAAGCAGATTGGGCGTGTTAATTTTAATTCCATAGCGATTTTATATCTTACAAAGATAATTGAAGATTTTTTTATTTACTAATTCTTGAAAACTTATAGTAAATAATTATTTCGGCCACTAACAAATTAAACGTCCAACCAGACCATGCAGCAATTCGATAGGCATCCATTGGCAAAGGTTCGAAAAAGAATACCAATAAATATTTAAACAATCGGAGTGAAATTGCAGATAATGTCAATGCAAAACTTCGAATAGCAAATTTTTGATGTTTGATTATTTGTTTTTTCAGAATGAAATAGAAAGACAAAAAGGTAAATAATATCCAAAAAGTAGATAATAGTAAAAATGAAACTTGAGCTAACAAACCTCCATTTGCATAATATGACATAACCAATCCACTAGGCCCTGAAAGCAACAATAGAATTCCAACATAAAATCTTCCTGAAATTCGATGAAGTTCTATATACTTTTCTTGTATGTAATTTGAAAACTGAATCGCTCCAAAAACCATTAAAAAGATACTCGTATACACATGTGTAAAAAAAGCAATTTTGTAATGATTTAGAACGATTACTTCTTGTTTAATTCGCAAAAAAGCAACATCTGTATGGTACGGAATATATTGAAGGGTTATTAATAAAAGTAGATACGAAAAATAAATATATCCAATCCACAAAAAATATTTTGAATATTTAATCCACATTATCTTCCAAAAGTATCATAGTATTCTTCCGCATTTTGCTCATATCGAAGTAGCAAATCGATGTTTTTCTTTTCGAGTTCTGTAAGTTCATCTTTAACATCACCAAAAACAGGCATATACCAGTCAAATTGTTCAAAATACATACGCAATTGCTTATCGCGAAAAGCAAAACCGTGACGAGCAAAAATAGAATTTCTTAGAATAAAAATATCAGCTTTGGTTAAATTGGAAACGAAATCAGAAGTCAATTCATCGATGGAAGCATTTTTCTCGAATACTTTTTCTGTTGTAGAAAAATACTCAGTGTCAATATATTCTTCAATCTTACCATCTACAGTATCTGTTGTGTAAACAAATTCTTTAGACTTATCCGTGTTAAAAAATGTCATTTCAATTTTTTGTTCCTTATCATAAACAAAGAGTTTCTTTTTCAAACCAAAATTTCTTTTATAAATCATTAATTCAGAGGGCTTGTAGGCTTCCCAATTACCTTTCATTACAGAATCGTTCTTTTTAATTTGAATTGAAAAAATTCCATCTGTTTTAGTTTTTTTGAATTCATCAACTTGCATGGTAAAACCAGATGTGTTTTCAAACAATACACCTTTAAACGGACTAATATTTCCAGCAGAAATTGAATGGCCAATTATTGAATCTCCTTTAATTTCATCTATGGAAAATGTAATTTTTCGAGTAATTAAGTTTGAATATTTTTCATTTCCATAAATTGTATCCATTTCTTCATCCGATAAATTAGCATTAAAATCGCCTACCCAATAACCTAATAAATCTTCTTTGCTATTTACAACTAAGCTATTATTAACCTTTGGTTCTACAAATTGAATTTCCTCAAAGCTTTGTTCAGCAACAAATTTCTTTTCATTTTTAATTGCCTCTTTACAAGAAATAGTTAGAAATATGATACAAATTAATGGGTACAAAAATTTCATAAAATGGATTTAATTAATCAAAAATAACAAAAAACCCGACACATTTGAGAATCGGGTTAATTAATAATTTATTTGATATTAAATATCTCTATTGATATCCCAAGCTTCTAAGTAATCGGCAACGCGTTTCACAAAACTTCCTCCTAATGCTCCATCAACTACTCTGTGATCATAAGAGTGCGATAAGAACATTTTTTGACGGATTCCAATGAAATCACCTTCTGGAGTTTCGATAACTGCTGGCACTTTTCTAATAGCTCCTAAAGCTAAAATACCTACTCGCGGTTGGTTGATAATTGGCGTTCCGAAAACAGAACCAAAAGTTCCTACATTCGTAACGGTGTAAGTTCCACCTTGTGTATCGTCTGGTTTTAATTTTCCAGCTTTTGCACGGTTTCCTAAATCGTTAACTGCTTTTGCCATTCCAACTAAATTCAATTGATCAGCATTTTTAATTACAGGAACAATTAAGTTTCCATTTGGTAACGCTGCCGCCATTCCTAAGTTGATATTTTTACGTTTGATGATAAATTCACCATCAACTGAAATGTTCATTCCTGGGAAATCTTTCAATGCTTTTGCTACTGCTTCCATGAAGATTGGCGTGAAAGTTAACTTCTCTCCTTCTCTCTTTTCGAAAGCATTTTTAACTTTATCTCTCCATTTAACGATGTTAGTAACATCAACTTCAATGAATGATTGCACGTGAGCCGAAGTTTGTACCGAAGCTACCATGTATCCCGAAATCAACTTACGCATTCTGTCCATTTCTACAATCTCATCACCTCCGTTAACAGAAACTGGAACAGCTTGTGCTACTGGAGCTGGAGTTGCTTTTGGAGCCGCCGCTGGTGTAGCCACAACTGCAGGCTGACTTCCTCTATTTTTGATATAATTTAATAAATCTTCTTTATTAACACGGCCATCTTTACCAGAACCAGCAATAGATTCTAATTCTGCTAATGAAATTCCTTCTTCTTTCGCAATGTTTTTAACTAAAGGTGAGAAGAATTTATCTGATGCCGAAAAATCAGCTGGCGCTACAGTTTCTTTTGCTACTTCAACTGCTTTCGCAACTTCTGCAACTGCAACTGAGGCTTCTGCTTTAACTTCTGGAGTTGATGCAACGGCACCGCTTTCGGTTTCGATAATAGCGATTGTTTGTCCTACTTGAACTACATCATCGGTATTAAATAAAATTTCAACAAGTGTTCCTGCAACTTCTGAAGGCACTTCGCTATCTACTTTATCCGTAGCGATTTCAAGTACTGCTTCATCCATTTCAATTTTATCACCAACTTTCTTTAACCAGTTAGTAACTGTTGCTTCTGCAACACTCTCACCCATTTTAGGTAATTTCAATTCAAACTTTGCCATATCTTTAAACTAAAGTTGTGTTTTTGTATTTGGTTTGCAAAAATACTAATTTTTCGTTCGTTTTTCAAAGAATTCAATAATTTTTTACAACAAAATTATTTGTCCTCTATCATTCGAATTATTGCTTCCAATTAGGTAATTCGAACTCGAAATGTAATTCTTAAAACTTAGATTTTTGTCTTTGTTTAGCTGCATAAAAGTAATAATTTCAGTAAAACAAAAAGTAGTGGTATCAAATATAATTTCTAGTTTTTTTTGAGGTTTATTCTCAAATTGATTAAAATCAGCTAAATAAGTTGTTTTTTTTGATAGGTTCAATTCTAAATTTTCTCTTGAAAAAACAATATATTCATCAATAATCCGAACTTTATTCTTCTGTTGATTCTTCTTCAAAAGACTAAAAACAAAACTTCCCACATGCATCATCACATCAAAAAACCACGATTTCTTAAAATGTTTTTTATAGAAAAATTGCATCGCTTCTCTGAAACGTTTCATATAGGTCTCATCTCTAACCGTACTTTCTCCTTTATAATGAATTACAGAAGTTTCATGAAAGTAATAATTCGATTTTCCTGTTTTCAAAACTAAATAACTCAAATCGATATCATCCGAATACATAAAGCAATCTTCATCAAAACCACCTAATTCAAGATACAATTCGCGCTTCATTATCATAAAAGCCCCTACCAAAATATCAACTTTCCCTGTTATGTTTTCCGATAAATGTTGGGCATAATATTTTCCAAAATAATCTGAAATTTTATATAATCCAAAAATCTTAGTAAAAGCAACCCAAGGAGTTGGAACACCACGTTTGCTTTCGGGAAGAAAATTCCCAGCTCCGTCTATTAATTTACAACCGATTATTCCGAGTTGCGAGTTATGAGTTGTGAGTTGTGAGTTTAATATTTTAGTAAAAGTATCTTCCGCTACAACGGTATCTGGATTCAAAATACAAATGTATTCACCTTTAGCTTGAGCCACTCCGATGTTATTACCTTTTGGAAAACCTAAATTAGCTGCGTTTTCAATGAGTTTGATGTGCGGAAATTTGGTTTTCATCATCTCGCAACTATCATCTGATGAAGCATTATCAATGACAATAATTTCTCCGTCAATTCCTTCCAAAGCTTTTTGAACACTGAAAACACATTGCTCTAAAAAATAGCGCACGTTATAGTTTAAGATGATTACGGATAGTTGCATAAATTTACTGAGAATCTTTTTTGTTGTTCCAAAAATACACTAATTCAACTTTTTTATCTTTCTCAATAATTCTATAAAACAATAATGTTTGTTTGGATATAACTATTTTGTAAACGTTTTTATGAATTTGCCCAATTAAAGGATTAATAGATAACCTTTTTAAATTTTCATCAACTAACATAACAAAATCATCAACTTCTTTTTGATTCCATTTTAAATAAATAAAATCAATTTTTTCCATATAAGTTTCAACAGCTAAAGGAACCCAAACAACCTTATATTCCATTCAAAAAGGATATTTCTTTTTTAAATTTGACATAACTTCTTCTTGAGTAAAAGCAAGACCTTTATCGGCTTGTTCAATACCCAATTCAATTGATTTTTGAACGTGTTCTGGCAATTGTTTCCAAGCATTATTACTTGCAACAACTTCCTTTTTAGGAGTTACTTCGTAAGCTTCTGTTGGTTCTTCTATTTTATTTTTCTTTTTGGAAGTCATAAAATGCATTTTCACAAAGTTAGGAAATAATCTATAATCTTTAGTTACAATAAACTATTTTTGCACTTCTAAATTCTAACTTCAGAATTCTAAATTAAAAGAATGAATTACCTATCAGTCGAAAATATATCGAAATCTTATGGCGAACGTGTTTTGTTTGACAACGTTTCGTTTGGAATTAACAAAGATCAAAAAATAGCTTTTATTGCTAAAAACGGTTCGGGAAAAACCACCATTATGAACATGATTAATGGTTTAGACGAGCCCGATACTGGTCAAATTATTATTCGAAAAGAGATTAAAATGGCATTTTTGTCGCAAAACAATAATTTGCAAGACGAATTAACCATTGAAGAAAATATTTTCGCTTCGGATAATGAAATTCTGAAAGTAATTGAACGCTACGAAAAAGCTTTAGAAAATCCGAATGACGAAGAAGCCTATCAAAGAGCTTTTGACGATATGGACCGCCACAACGCTTGGGATTTTGAAACGCAATTCAAGCAAATTTTGTACAAACTGAAGTTGGAAGACTTGAAAATGAAAGTCAAAAACATGTCAGGTGGACAAAAAAAGCGTCTTTCGTTAGCTATTATTTTGATTAGCAAACCCGATTTATTGATTTTAGACGAGCCAACGAATCACTTGGATTTAGAGATGATTGAATGGTTAGAAGATTACTTTGCAAAAGAAAATATCACTTTGTTTATGGTAACGCACGACCGTTTCTTTTTGGAACGCGTTTGTAACGAAATCATCGAATTAGACAACGGAAAAATCTACCAATACAAAGGCAATTATTCGTATTATTTAGCCAAAAAAGAAGAACGATTAGCTTCTGAAAACGCAACTATTGATAAAGCTCAAAATTTGTTCGTGAAAGAATTGGCTTGGATGCGTCGTCAACCAAAAGCTAGAACGACTAAATCGAAATCACGTCAAGATGATTTTTACAAAATCAAAGCGGTTGCCGAAAGTCGTAGAAAAGAAAATGTAGTTGAGCTCGAAATCAACATGGAACGCATGGGAAGCAAGATTATCGAAATGGTAAAATTGAACAAAAATTTCCCTGACCGAACCATTTTAAAAGATTTCAGCTATTCGTTTCAACGTGGTGAACGCATTGGAATTATTGGTAAAAACGGAACAGGAAAATCGACTTTCTTAAACATTTTAACGCAAACGATTCAACCAGATTCAGGGAAAGTAATTATTGGTGACACCATTAAAATTGGGTATTACACCCAAAGCGGAATCAATCCAAAACCAGGACAAAAAGTAATTGACATCATTAAAGAATATGGCGAATATATTCCGTTGACGAAAGGAAAAATTATTTCGGCTTCGCAATTATTGGAACGCTTTTTATTTGATGCAAAAAAACAATACGATTTCGTAGAAAAATTAAGTGGTGGCGAATTGAAACGATTGTATTTGTGTACGGTTTTAATTCAAAATCCTAATTTCTTAATTTTGGATGAGCCAACGAATGACTTGGATATTGTTACGTTAAATGTATTGGAAAGTTTCCTATTAGATTACCCAGGATGTTTGTTAGTGGTGAGTCACGATAGATATTTCATGGATAAAATCGTGGATCACTTGTTTGTTTTCAGAGGCGAAGGTGAAATTGAAGATTTCCCAGGAAATTATTCGGATTTTAGAGCGTATGAAGATTCGGCTGAACCTAAAGTTTTGAATTCGGTAAGTACTGAAAAGACAAATTGGAAAGAAAAACAAACGACTTCAACTGGTTTGAGTTTCAACGAACAAAAGGAATTCAATAAAATTGAAAAAGAAATCAAAGATTTAGAATACAACAAAAAACAAATCGAACAAGAATTCGCCGACGGAAAAGTTTCAGATGATAAAATAGAAGCAAAAGCCAACGAATTGCAAAAAATCATCCAAGCTTTAGAAGAAAAAGAAGAACGTTGGTTTGAATTATCGAGTAAAATGGAATAATTTTAGCTCGCAAAGGCGCAAAGACACCAAGAAAAAATTGCAACTTTGCGACTTTGCGTGAAACTATGCAACATATTATTAAATCATACCTAAAATTCCTTTTCCATTCCAAAAATGAACATGGAGTGCACTCACCATTTGTGTTTGATTTGATTACGAAATGTTTTTATGACAACACTAAATATTCAGAATACGAAGTATTAAAATCGTACCGAAAATCGCTTTTAGAAAATAAAAACACGATTGAAGTTACTGATTTTGGAGCAGGTTCACGCGTATTTAAATCGAATACAAGAGAAATTTCAAAAATCGCCAAAACCGCTGGAATTACTCCAAAAAATGCGGAACTACTTTTTAGAATCCTTCGTTATTTTCAACCTAAAAGTGTTTTAGAAATTGGAACTTCATTAGGATTGGCGACTTCCGCACTTTCATTGGGAAACGACAAAGCTAAAATTATCACTTTAGAAGGATGTCCAAATACGCAAAAGCAAGCGCAAGTTCAATTGCAATCCCGAAGCTTCGGGACAAATTCAAATTTTAAAAATATTGAATTCATCAATACAAAGTTTGAAGACTATTTTATGAACTTCAAACCCGAAACTTTAAACTTGAAACCCCAAATCTTCGATTTGATTTATTTCGATGGCAACCATTCCAAAAAAGCCACTTTAGATTATTTTGAAGCCTTACTTCCAACGATTTCAAATGATTCCGTTTGGATATTCGATGATATTCATTGGTCAGCTGATATGGATGAAGCTTGGGAAATCATAAAAAACCATCCAAAAGTTTCTGTGACTATTGATACTTTTCAATGGGGAATCGTATTTTTTAGAACCGAACAAATGAAAGAACATTTCATCATCAATCCAAATAAAACGATTAGTTCGCACTTGTTTGAAAGAATTCGTTTTTAATTGTAACAAATTTTAAATTTTCACACTAATAATCAAACATCTATAAATTGATTATTATGAAAAATCAATCTTTTTTTAATTCAAAGTATTTCAAATTTATACTTCCTTTTGTAGTCGTACTCGGAATAATTTATTTGTTTAAATCAGGATATAAATTTGGCCAATGGCTATATATAATGATAAATTAAATCATTGTTTTTACTTCATTTATGTAACAAAATCCTTTCTTTTTCTACTTATTATAGTATTACATCAATAATATTGTCATCTCGAGTGAAGTCGAGAGGCTAAATTCTAATTTCATTATGGCAAATCCGTTAATTAAAATAACCAATATCAAAAGAGATTTTCCTTTAGGAAACGAAATCGTGTATGTGTTAAAAGGCATAGACTTAGAAATCAATAAAGGCGAATATGTAGCATTGATGGGACCTTCCGGTTCTGGAAAATCAACTTTGATGAATATTTTAGGTTGTTTGGATACGCCAACTTCTGGAACTTACATTTTGAACGGAAAACACGTTAGTCAAATGCAAGACGATGAATTGGCAGGAATTCGTAATAAAGAAATTGGTTTCGTTTTTCAAACATTCAACTTAATGCCAAGAACAACGGCTTTAGATAATGTAGCTTTACCAATGGTGTATGCTGGTCATTCAAAATCAGAACGTGTGGAACGTGCTACAGAAGTATTAACACAAGTGGGACTTCAAGACCGTATGGATCACAAACCGAATCAATTATCGGGTGGTCAACGTCAGCGTGTAGCGGTGGCGAGAGCTTTGGTAAATAAACCTTCTATCATTTTAGCTGATGAGCCAACTGGAAACTTAGATAGTAAAACTTCTGTTGAAATTATGAATTTATTTAATGAAATTCACGCCAACGGAAATACGGTAATCTTAGTAACTCACGAAGAAGATATTGCAGCTTACGCTCAAAGAATCATTCGTTTGCGAGACGGAATTATCGAAAGTGATACGATAAATCAAAATATTAAAAAGTAATTTCAATTCACAATATTTAAACCTGTCTCGATTTTGAATCCTGACAGGTTTTTTCTTGAAATCCTTTCCAAATTATTACCTTTGCTCAAAATTGCCAAAATGACTTTTTCCGACTACTCCAAAGAATTTTCATATAACTTAAAACTCGCCTACCCTATTATTTTAGGAATGTTAGGTCATACCGTTGTGGGAATTGTGGATAATATTATGGTGGGAAAATTAGGTCCAACCGAATTAGCAGCTGTATCATTAGGAAATAGTTTTGTATTTATTGCGATGTCTTTGGGAATTGGATTTTCAACTGCAATTACGCCTTTGGTTGCCGAATCTGATGGAAAAAATGATGTGGCTGGAGGTCGTTCTGCTTTTCATCATGGGTTGTATTTGTGTACGATCTTAGGTGTTGCTTTATTTACCTTGATTTTCTTTTCAAAACCGCTTATTGCTTACATGGGTCAACCCGAAGCCGTCGTAGAAATGGCAAAACCATATTTAGATATTGTTGGCTTTTCGTTGATTCCTTTAATTATGTACCAAGCGTACAAACAATTTGCTGATGGTTTGAGCGAAACGAAATATTCGATGTGGGCAACCATTATTGGAAATATTACCAATGTAGTTATCAACTATTTTTTAATCTACGGAATTTGGATTTTTCCAAAATGGGGCATCGTTGGAGCAGCCGTAGGAACGATTGCTTCGCGCTTTGTGATGTTAGGTTTTATGCACTACATGATGAATTTAAAACCAAAATTTCATCCGTATTTTAAAGGATTTAACCTAAAAGAAATCAAGAAAGAAGTCAACCAAAAAATCATTAAAATTGGAATGCCTTCTGCCATGCAAATGTTCTTTGAAGTCGCATTATTTACAGGAGCAATCTGGTTATGCGGAATGATTGGCACTACAAGCCAAGCAGCGAATCAAATTGCGTTGAGTTTGGCTTCGTTAACCTTCATGTTTGCCATGGGATTGAGCGTTACTGCTATGATTCGTATTGGAAACCAAAAAGGATTGAATGATTTTATTACAATGCGAAAAGTAGCGATTTCTATTTTTTTATTAACGATTATCATTGAAGTGGTTTTCGCTTTATTATTTGTTGCCTTACACACTTCATTACCTTATATTTTCGTTGATATAAATGATGCGGAAAACCTAACTAAAAACTTAGAAGTAATTGCAATTTCGGCTAATTTACTTTTAGTAGCCGCTGTTTTTCAAATTTCCGATGGCTTACAAGTGGTGGTTTTAGGTGCGCTTCGTGGTTTACAAGATGCGAAAATTCCAATGTATATTACGTTTGTAGCGTATTGGGTAATTGGTTTTCCAATATCCATTTACTTAGGATTAGAAACCGAATTAAAAGCCGTTGGCGTTTGGATTGGTCTTTTAGCCGGATTAACCGCTGCTGCGATATTTCTGTATATTCGCTTTAATTACTTAACCAAAAAATTGATTAAAAATAATAACGCACAGCCAAGTCATTGACTTGTCTCAACTAAATTTAAAAACATGAACTTACCAAAATTTGTTATCGGAGACAATACCGATTTTCCTGAAGATATTTTCGTAATCCATTTAGAATATCCAAGATTCGTAATCAATTTAAAAGATGACGAAGTAGAATTTTTAGAAGACATCGAAGAAGAAGACGAAAAAGAATTGGAATCAGAAATGGAACATTTAATTACCATTGCTGGAGAATTCTACGATAGAGAAATTGAACGTTACGAACAGGAATAATCTTTGATTATGATTCCCGTAGCGACAAGTCAATGACTTGTCGCTACTAAAAATTATTTTTTAAAATATTGTTCCAACAAATGCATAGCCGCTGCAAAAGGTGAAATTTCATTGTTTTGCACGGCTTTTTTGTTTTCTTCCAAGAGTTGCATGATATTCGGATGATTATAAAAATGCGATTTCAATTGTTCATTTATCGTTTCCATCATCCAAAATTGGTTTTGATTTTGACGTTTTTCTTCGAAATAATGATTTGATTTTACCAATTCAAAGTATTCTGAAATAATTTCCCAAATCGTATCAATTCCGGTTTTTTCATAAGCGCTACAGGTCGTCACTTTCGGAATCCAACCTGAAGATTTGGCTGGAAATAAATGTAACGCTCTGTTGAATTCTGTTTTAGCTAATTTGGCTTTTGCGATATTATCACCATCGGCTTTGTTGATGACAATCGTATCCGCCATTTCCATAATACCACGCTTGATACCTTGTAACTCATCACCAGCACCAGAAATTTTCAGCAACAAAAAGAAATCCACCATACTATGAACAGCAGTTTCGCTTTGTCCTACTCCAACGGTTTCAATAATTATCGTATCAAAACCACAAGCTTCACAAAGAATGATGGTTTCACGAGTTTTTCTGGCAACGCCACCTAACGTATCACCAGAAGCACTTGGTCGGATATAAGCATTTTCATCTTTGACCAATTCTTCCATTCGGGTTTTATCACCCAAAATACTTCCGTGACTAATAGACGAACTCGGATCAACCGCTAAAACGGCTACTTTCTTTCCGATAGAAGTTAAATATTTTCCAAAAGCTTCAATAAATGTACTTTTTCCAACGCCTGGAACACCTGTAATTCCAATACGAACGGAGTCATTCGCATGTGGCAAACAACCTTTAATTACTTCATTTGCTTTGGCTAAATGTTCAGGATTTGTACTTTCAACCAAAGTAATAGCACGACTCAAAGCGGTTTTGTCTCCTTTTAAAATTCCAGCAATCAATTCCTCTGCCGAAGGTTGTTTTCTTCGGAATTGTTGAATTTGAGTAGCTACAACCGTACTTAACGTTTCGGGTTGTTGCACGCCATGAATTTCTGAAAGTGCCAATTTTTTATTAGGTGTTTTCAAAAGAGTTTTGCTTTGTGTAAAAATACAAAAAATGTAGGAATATGAAACATCGAAATCTCAAGGTTTAATTACCTTTGTATTCTCGATTTTCGGCACATGGAAAACATCATTCTTTTATTTTTATGTTTGATTTTAGGAGTTGCGCTTCAAAAAGTACCGCAATTTCCTAAAAATGCTTATCAGAGTTTGAATCAATACGTGATTTACGTTTCGCTTCCGGCCATGGCGTTGTATTATATTCCGAAAATTACAATTTCATTAGCTTTGCTTTATCCGATTGGTATTGCATGGTTAGGTTTCGGATTATCGTTTGTATTTTTCTATGCGTTGGGAACCTATTTCAAATGGTCGAAAAAATTAATTGGATGTTTGATTTTGACTTCTGGATTAAGCAATACTTCCTTCGTAGGATTTCCCATTATCGAAGCTTTATTTGGTGCGGAAGGATTGAAAACCGCTATCATTGTAGACCAACCCGGTTCATTCGTAGTCGTAACCACTTTAGGAATATTAGTCGCAGCAAGTTTTTCAAGAGGCAATTTAAGTACTTCTGAAATTGTATTAAAAATTGTAAAATTTCCTCCTTTTATTGCTTTTACGATTGCACTTTGTTGCACACTATTTTCTTTAGAATTTCCAAAAGCATTACAAAACTCGTTTTTACGAATCGGAAACACGGTAACACCTGTCGCCTTAGTAGCAGTTGGATTGCAATTAAAAATTGATACACGAAGTAAACATTGGCGTTTTCTAACTTTAGGATTACTTTTCAAATTAATATTGATGCCTGCATTTTTCTTCTTGCTTTACAAAATGGTGTTAAACGGAAAAGGTTTAGAAATCGATGTTTCCATTATGGAATCTGCCATGGCGCCGATGATTACAGGTGCGATTTTAGCCTCTAACTACGGATTAAAACCGAAATTAAGCAGCATGATGATTGGAATTGGAATTCCGTTGTCGTTGTTAACGGTTGCTTTTTGGTATTGGGTTATGATTTAGTATCACAAAGTAACACTAAGTTTGACAAAAAGTTCCGCCAAGTTTTTTTGAAATCTTTGCAACTTAGCGCCTTTGCAAGCGAAAAATTCTGTGTCCCAAAAGCATAAAATTAATTATCTTTACACTTCAATTTTACACTATGAATCCTGAAATATTACTTGCGCTTGAAAACATTGTAGGTTCGGCTTATATTTTTACTGATGAGGCTACTCGTAAAACGTATGGTCACGATGAAACGGAAGATTTGAGTTTTCCACCTCATGTGGTAGTGAAACCTGCCAATACCGAAGAAGTGGCGCAAATTTTAAAAGTTTCCAACACCTATAAAATTCCGACTACGCCAATTGGTGCGCGTACGGGTTTGAGTGGTGGCGCTTTATCGATTTATGGTGGTATTGCGATTTCAATGGAACGATTCAATCAAATTATTGAAATTGACGAGCAAAATTTACAAGTTACTACACAACCTGGTGTAATTACACAAGTTTTACGTGAAGCTGTTGCTGAAAAAGGCTTTTTCTATCCAGTAGATCCAAGTAGCATGGGAAGTTGTTTTATTGGTGGTAATATCGCAGAAAATTCAGGTGGTGCGAGAGCTTTGAAATACGGTGTTACCAAAGATTATGTTCTGAATTTAGAAGTGGTTTTACCAACAGGCGATATCATTTGGACAGGTGCGAATACCTTGAAAAATTCGACTGGTTATAATTTGACGCAGTTGATGGTTGGTAGCGAAGGAACTTTAGGAATCGTAACTAAAATTGTATTGAAATTATTACCTCAAAACAAACATAATGTATTGCTTTTGGTTCCGTTTTATAAAGCGAAGCAAGCGTGTGAAGCGGTTTCAGCGATTTTTAGAGCAGGAATTGTGCCAAGTGCAATAGAGTTTATGGAACGCGATGCTATTGATTGGACGTTAAAATTTGTCGATGGTTTGAATGTGGAAGTAAAAGACAATGTTCAAGCGCATTTATTGATTGAAGTGGATGGCAATTATCCAGAAGTTTTGATGCAAGAAGCCGAACAAATTTTGGCAGTCGTAGAACAATTTGAAATCGATGAAGTATTGTTTGCCGATACCGAAGAACAAAAAAATGCGCTTTGGAAAATGCGTCGTTCTGTAGCGGAAGCAGTAAAAGCGAATTCAATTTATAAAGAAGAAGACACGGTTGTTCCAAGATATGAATTACCAAAACTATTAAAAGGCATCAAAGAAATTGGCGCAAAATATGGTTTTAAATCCGTTTGTTATGGACATGCGGGCGATGGTAATTTACACGTAAACATCATCAAAGGCAACATGACCGATGACAATTGGAAAACCGAAGTTCCAAAAGGTATTCGTGAAATTTTTGAATTGACTGTTGGTTTAAAAGGAACACTTTCTGGCGAACACGGCATTGGTTTAGTACAAAAAAACTATATGGATATTGCGTTTTCAAAAGTACATTTGGAATTAATGGAACGCATTAAAGCCATTTTTGACCCTAATAATGTATTGAATCCTGGTAAGATTTTTCCTGATGGGGAGTAAATAATATCTTTTTATTTTTTAATAATTGGATGATTTTTTAACCAAATTGAATCATTTGCTTTTGAAGTATAATTCCATAAAAGCTCTTCGTTAAGATTCTTTAAAACATATATTTTATTATTTTCCTTTTTCCAGGTTATATCATAGTATTTAAAGACATGAATTATATTTTGATAATGCTTGTCTGAAATTAATCCAGGAGATTCAACTATTTTATCACCATTAAAAGTCAGCGGAACATATTCTTTAAAAATATCGTTTTCACTTCTTTGACAAGAAAACAAAAAGAAAACACATACAATTAACAATTGGATATTTTTAATTTTCATTTATAAAATTTAAATGTTCTTAAAATAAATTAACTATATATTTTATCTACTTCCCCAAAAACTCCATCAAATTCGCATCCGCATTTTTGAATGTTGGTGGTTGTTCTATGATACTTGCGTTTCTTTTTTTGTTGATTTTCATGGTAATATCAGCATCCGTAGTAAACAATAAAACCGACATAAATGGATTAGCAATGTAAGGCGTTAACTCCGCTTCCATTTCCTCCATTTTGATTATTTTTTCTACTTCCTGTAAGCCTTCATTATAAATCTTAAAGGTAACTGACAGCTTCAAAACGCCGTCTTGGGTGATGGTTCTTACATAGATATTTTGTAACTCGGGCTTTCCGATGGTTTTGGCTAGTGTAAGTTTTGCGAAAGTTCTGTTGCTGATACTTTCGTTTACATGATTGAAAAATTCGTTGTAAATAATAGTTTTTTCGTTCATATTACAATCCTAATGCTTTTACAATTTTCTCATCGAATAACATTGAAAACATACGATTTTCTTTGTCTTTATTCAAAAATTTCCATTGGTTTTTAGTCAAATCATCTGCCACAGCTATAAGGGTTGAACGCAATTCAATACGAAAGGAATTTGTTACTTTATCATATGTTACTTTATCTGCCTCCATTGAAGATTTGAAAATATCTATCATCGATTCGGGATTTTCCATTAGCTCTTTGAATTTCATATTCATTACATTATTGTAGGTTACCATACAAAAAGATTTTCCTTCAATTTTCTTAATTTCTCCAAAAGAAAAACCAGGTTCAACTTCGACTAATTTTATTGAAAATTGCTCGTTTTCCATCATTTGTCCAAACATTGCTTTCATTTGATCTTGAGACACAATATCAAATACTTTTGGGTAAGTAGTTTCAAATATAGCATCAAAATTCATATTCACACTCGCTTTGTACGACTTTAAAGCTTCCGCTTTTAATGAAGTCATGTCCTGTGCTAAAATGGTTATGGTTTGAAAAAGAAAGAATGCGAAGAAAAGAATTTTGGTTTTCATTTTGAGTGATTTTTAATTTTATCAAAGGTAGTTAGTTTTGATGAAACACAAATAAAATTAAACACATATACACATAAGATTTACTTTTCCTTAATTTTAAATATTAAACCTTATACTTTTCATAAATCAAATTGACCATATTGTACTTCAAATACGCAATATTGAAATTTTTTTTATCAAAAAATATTAAATTTTTATTGTTTTTCAATAAATTTTTATTGAAATTCGCATCATTAACTTTTAATATTTACTTCTATGGAAATTAAAATTAGTGCGCAACAGATGCTAAATGTATTGTATGTATTGGCTTGGATTATCTTTATTGGGTTAGGAATTGATGCTGGTGGATTTCTTGTAAATACCTTTTTTACTTTGTTTATTAATCCGATTGGTTCATCATATTTTTGGAACCATATCGATTTGTCTTCGTTGTATAAATTTAACCAAAGTCATTTTGTGACGTTAACTTCGTTAATGAGTATTGTGGCGGTTTTAAAAGCCATACTGTTTTATTTGATTATCAAAATCATACACGATAAAAAACTCAATTTAGCCCAACCCTTTAATAAAGATGTCAATCGTTTTATTTTTAGCGCGGCTTATTTAACATTAGGTATTGCTATTTTTGCTATTTGGGGAACCAACTTTTCAGAAAACATGGTAAAACAAGGCGTTACGATTCCGTCTATTCAGCATTTAAAAATTGCGGGTGGCGATGTTTGGTTGTTTATGGGAATTACGCTTTTGGTGATTGCCCAAATTTTCAAACGCGGTATCGAACTTCAGGAAGAAAACGAATTAACTGTATAACGTTATGGCAATAGTAGTAAACTTAGATGTGATGATGGCGAAACGAAAAATGTCGCTCAACGAACTTTCGGAAAAGGTGGATATTACGTTGGCTAATTTATCTATTTTAAAAACTGGAAAGGCAAAAGCTATACGTTTTAGTACACTGGAAGCGATTTGCAAAGTCTTAGATTGCCAACCTGGAGATATTCTAGAATATACAAAAAAATAATTTATTTCTCTTTTTACTTTTAAAAAGTTGGAAAACTGAAAGAATATTCGTAACTTTAAGTATTATTAATTTAATCCTTATTATTATGTTAGTTCAAATTCACACCGACAAAAACATTGAAGGCGGAAGCCGTTTTTCAGAATTCTTTAGCAGCGAAATTAAAAATGAATTAGCAAGATTTGATGAAATCGTAACAAGAATTGAAGTTCATGTATCTGACGAAAATGGAAATAAATCCACTCCAAACGATAAAAAATGTGTTATTGAAGCTAGAGTAGAAAAAAAACAACCGATTGCTGTTACCGCAACAGCTGATAGCGCAGAAAAAGCCTTTTTTGAAGCCTTAGAAAAAATCCAACGTGTTTTAGATACGACTTTAGATAAAATTAAAGAACACTAAAAATTAGGAAACCCGAATTTAGGCTCGGGATTTTTTTGTTTATAAAATGATGATTAAACTAATGTGGTGTATGATGATTTATAGGAATTTTTTATTATTTTTGAAAAGCGCTACTTTATTGCTCATATACAACCTAAATTGAGTAGATAAATCTTATTTTATTTTAAATATAAACAAGCTATAGTCAATAACTGAAATACTACTCGTTAAGATTAGCCGTATTAGACAAATTTGATTTTATTGAAGTAAAATTATCTGAATTAATATCTAAATTATTTAGGTACTATAACATAAACTGTGTAAGTAGAAAAAATCCCGAGCTCACACTCGGGATTCTTTATTTTAGATTCTGAAACGAGTTCAGAATGACAAAATGCTATTTCAAACTCGCTAAACTTTGTTCTAAAGTTGCAATTTTGGCTAAAGCGTCGGCTTCTTTTTTGCGTTCGTTGGCAATTACTTGTTCGGGTGCGCCGGCTACGAATTTCTCGTTAGACAATTTCCCTTGTACTGAGCGTAAGAAACCTTTGGTGTAGTTTAACTCTTCGGTTAATTTTGCAATTTCTGCTTCTACATCGATGTTTCCTGTAATTGGAATAAAATATTCATTCGATTTCACACGATAAGATAACGCACCATCTACTTTATCCGCAACATATTCTAACGTCGTCAAGTTTCCTAACTTCTGAATTACAGAATCAAAATACGTTGACGCTTTTTCGTTGTTCACCACTTTTAATTCCATCGCATCTTTAAACGGAATGTTTTTGTCTTTACGAATGGTTCTAATTCCAGAAATTACTTCGGTTGCGAAATCAAAATCAGTAATTAATTTTTCGTCAAATGCTTTTGCTTTTGGCCACTCGCCTACTATCAACGCTTGTTCTGGCGTTCTTTCTGCAATGTGGTGCCAAATTTCCTCCGTTAAAAACGGCATGAACGGATGTAACAATTTCAAGTTCGCTTCTAACATTTCAATTGCTTTTTCAAACGTAGCGCGGTCGATTGGTTGTTGGTAACCTGGTTTGATCATTTCTAAGAACCACGAACAAAAATCGTCCCAAACCAATTTGTAAATCGCCATTAACGCGTCTGATAATCTGTATTTATCAAAGTTATCTTCGATTTCGGCTAAAGTTTGTTGCAACTTCGCTTCGTACCATTCAATCGCTACTTTTGATGCTTCTGGTTGTGCAATATCCGCTACTTCCCAACCTTTGATTAGTTTGAAAGCGTTCCAAATTTTGTTAGAGAAACCTTTTCCTTGGTTACATAATTCTTCATCGAATAAAATATCATTTCCAGCCGAAGCACTCAATAACAATCCTACACGAACTCCATCAGCACCAAATTTTTCAATTAGTCCAAGTGGTTCAGGTGAATTCCCTAAAGATTTCGACATTTTACGACCTTGTTTGTCGCGAACCAATCCGGTTAAATATACGTTTGAAAATGGTTTTTCGCCTGCATATTCGTAACCTGCAATAATCATACGCGCTACCCAGAAGAATAAAATATCGGGTCCCGTAACTAAATCATTCGTAGGATAATAATATTTAAAATCTTCACTTTCTGGATTTAAAACACCTCCAAAAACAGCCATTGGCCATAACCAAGATGAAAACCAAGTATCTAATGCGTCAGCGTCCTGACGTAAGTCAGCAGTGGTCAGTGTTGAGTTGGAAGTTTTTACTTTCGCTAGCTCAAGCGCTTTTTCGATGTTTTCCGCTACTACGAAATCTTCTTTTCCGTCACCAAAATAGTACGCTGGAATTTGTTGTCCCCACCACAATTGGCGTGAAATATTCCAATCGCGAATGTTGTTTAACCAATGCGCATAGGTATTGTTAAAACGACTTGGATATAATTTGATTTCGTCTGATTCTAAAACGGCTTTGATAGCAGGTTTTACTAAATCTTCCATTTTTAAGAACCATTGGTCCGATAATCTTGGTTCGATTACCGCTTTCGTTCTTTCAGAAGTTCCTACTTTATTCAAATGCGTTTCCGTTTTTGCTAACGCTCCGATAGATTCTAATTCTTTCGCAATTTCTTCACGAACAACAAATCTATCTTTTCCTTGATAATGCAATCCGAAAGAATTCAAAGTAGCATCTTCATTGAAAATATCGATGATTTCTAAATTGTGCTTATCGCCTAACGTTTTATCGTTGGTATCGTGAGCAGGCGTTACTTTTAAACATCCTGTACCGAATTCTACATCTACATATTCGTCTTCGATGATAGGAATTACTCTACCGCAAATTGGAACAATTGCTTTCTTCCCTTTTAAATGCAAAAAACGTTCGTCATTTGGATTGATACAAATTGCAGTATCACCAAAAATTGTTTCTGGACGAGTCGTTGCAACGGTTAAGAAATCTTCCGAACCTTCGATTTTGTATTTGATGAAATATAATTTTCCTTGACGTTCTTCGAAGATTACTTCTTCGTCAGATAACGTAGTTTTTGCTTCTGGATCCCAGTTTACCATTCGGTAACCGCGGTAAATCAACCCCTTGTTATATAAATCTACAAACGAGTGAATTACCGATGCTGACATATCGTCATCCATCGTAAACTTAGTACGACTCCAATCGCAAGAACAACCTAATTGTTTTAATTGCTCTAAGATGGTTCCTCCATATTTGTCGGTCCATTCCCAAGCGTGTTTTAGGAATTCTTCGCGAGTTAAATCGTTTTTATTGATGCCTTCTTCTTTTAACTTCGCTACTACTTTAGCTTCGGTTGCAATTGAGGCATGATCGGTTCCTGGCACCCAACAAGCGTTGAACCCTTTTAAACGCGCACGACGAATTAATACATCTTGAATGGTGTTATTCAACATGTGTCCCATATGTAAGACTCCCGTTACGTTTGGTGGTGGAATTACAATGGTGTACGGCGTTCTGTGGTCGGGTTTGGATGTAAAATAATCGTTTTTCATCCAGTAGTCGTACCACTTTTGTTCTACTTCTTTAGCGTTGAATTGTGCAGGAATCATATAATTTTAGATTTCAGATATTAGATTTTAGACTTCAGATTTACTCTGAATTCATTAAAAAAACAATTACAAAAAAATCCTAAAGTTCGCTTTCTAGCCCCGATGGGAGCGGCACCTCGTAAAGCGGACAGCTGCCCTTCGACAGAGCTCAGGATGACAATTTAATTGATAAATAAGTCCCGAGCCATTCGCTCCTAAAAATACCTAAACGTAAACTTTGGTATGTTTTTTGTGTTATTAACTGCAAAAGTAACTATATAACGAAAATAAAAAAAATGTTAGGAGTAGTTTGTTGGTTGCTTATATTTAATTATTTTTACAACAACCTATTAATTTATAAGATGATGAAAAAATTACTTGTTTATTTAACCCTACTGATAGGATTTTCTTCTGTTGCTCAATCTGGTGCTAAAATTGAATTTAAAGAAGAAACTATTAATTATGGTGAAGTTGAAAAAGGAAAAGATAACGGAATTCGAGTTTTTGAGTTTACCAATACGGGTGATGAGCCTTTATATATTAAAAATGCAAAATCGAGTTGTGGTTGTACTGTGCCTGAGTGGCCAAAAGATCCAATTGCTCCTGGAGGAAAAGGTCAAATTAAAGTACAATATAACATGAATCCGGGGCCAATTAGTAAAACAATTACAATTGAAACTAACGCAATAAATAAACCAAACGGTATGATTCCGTTACGAATTAAAGGAACAGTAATCGTTAAAGAAGAAGTTAGTCCGTTAGTAAAAAAGAAAACATTTCCGAATTCTTAACACATAGAATCAATAATAAAACAGGCTTCAAAAAAAAGTGATTTTTTGAAGCTTTTTTTATAATATTTTTTCAAGATTAAATTTAAAGGTTTTGACTTCTCCTTTTCGGTTTACTTTTATAGAAATTTGTTTCCCTTCTTTAGAGTGAAAAACATCTAAAATCTTTTGAATTGTTAAATTATGAGATTGGAAATTATTTATCTTTAAAATGATATCACCCACTTGTAAACCTGCTTTTTCTGCAGGTGAATCTTTTCGAATGGAATAAATTTCGAAATTGGGTTTTAATTCATACTTGAAAAAATCAGAATAACTTTGTTGCGATTCATTTTTATCAAAGCTAATTACATTAGTAGAAAATGCATTTTCAACTTTTTCTTTCACAACTTGAAATCCGCTATGTTGCACTTCGATTCCCGACATATTATAATCGAAAGGCTTATCAAATAAGTTGTTTCTTTTAAAGTAAATTTTCTGTTCTTTATAATCAATTATCCAATTAAATCTTTGAATTATTCCTCCGCCTAAATATCCATTTCTATTTTGTAAAATTGTTTTTTTATCAAAGAAAGTTACATCTGGATATGACACCAAAACATCTTGTAATTTATAATTGTCAAAATTAACTTCTTGAACTCTTGATTTTTTACCATAAATATCACCGGACAATCCTTTTCCTAAATAATCAGAAAAAAAAGCAGTATTACATTTAATAGAATCGTTTTCAAAAAGCCATAATCCATCACTCAAACCGGTATCAAAAAGTAATTTAAAATTTACTTCTTTATTATCATGTTTGCTCTTTACATAAATATAAGGTCTATCATTATCAATTTCAATTTTCGCAGAAAAATAATTTTTCTTTAATTTTTCTTTCGGTGATTTAAATAAAGTGATAATCTTTTTTTGATAGTCAATTTCGATTAAGTAATTTTTAAAAAACGAACTTCCTAATATTCCATTTATAGGTATTCCTAATCTATTTACTAAACTAATATCTCTATCAAAAACAAAGATTGCTTCAAAATCATTATCAAAGTATTTGTCTATTTGTAATTTATTGTTTTTACTTAAATATCCTTGTATTATTTCACTAATTCCAGCTCCTGAGATTGTAATCAAATTGGCTTCTTTAATTACCATCGATTCATTATTAGGTAAACTAAAAACAACACTTTTTGATGCTCCAGTATCGGCAATCATCTTTAAATTAACTCCATTAAAGATAACGTCTACAATAATTAGATTGTGAGAAAGTTCAAAAGGGATTTTAATTTTGTCTTTTTTTGAATTCCAATTATCACTTTGTTGAGAAAATGATGATAGGGTAAACAAAAATAATAGGAGGCATTTTATCTTTAACATAAATTTTTTACTCTAAGATACAAAAAACAATAATTTATTATTTTGATTTAACATTTTTTAATTAGTTGTTTCATCATTATAATAAAAAAAAGTTGCAATTTTGCACATCTTAAAAATAATAATCATGCCAAAAGTTTCAATAAAAGGGCAACAGATGCCAGAATCTCCAATTAGAAAATTGGTTCCTTTTGCAGAAATTGCTAAGAAAAAAGGTCATAAAGTATATCATTTAAATATTGGTCAACCTGATATTAAAACCCCAGAGGTTGCTTTAGAAGCAGTTAAAAAAGCAGATATTTCAGTACTTGAATACAGTCATTCTGCAGGTTTTGAAAGTTACAGAACTAAACTTTCTCAATACTATAAAAATCATGGATTACCAATAGACACTCAAGATATCATCATTACAACTGGAGGTTCTGAAGCTTTACTTTTTGCGATGGGAAGCACTATGGATTCAGGTGATGAAATTATTATCCCAGAACCTTTTTACGCAAATTATAATGGATTTTCAACAGCATCAGGAGTAAATGTAGTTCCAGTAATTTCAGGAATTGAAACTGGGTTTGCTTTGCCTCCAATTGAAGCATTTGAAAAATTAATTACCCCAAAAACAAAAGCTATTTTAATTTGTAATCCTGGTAATCCAACAGGTTATTTATATTCTCAAGAAGAGATATTAAAATTAGCAGAAATTGTAAAAAAATATGATTTATTTCTAATTGCTGATGAAGTATATCGTGAATTTATTTATGATGGAGACCAACATTTTTCTGTCATGAATGTTCCGGGATTAGAAGAACATGCCATTATGATTGATTCGGTTTCTAAACGTTATAGTATGTGTGGAGCTCGTATTGGCTGTATTGTTTCTAAGAATAAAGAGGTAATGTCAACAGCTATGAAATTTGCGCAAGCTCGATTAAGTCCACCTACTTATGCTCAAATTGCCAGTGAAGCTGCTTTAGAAACTCCTCAAAGTTATTTTGATGCTGTTATTTCAGAATACAAAGACCGTAGAGATACTTTAATTGCTGAATTAAACAAAATTGAAGGTGTAAAAGTTGCAACTCCTAAAGGAGCATTCTATTGTATTGCAAAATTACCTATCGACAATGCTGATAAATTTGCACAGTGGTTATTAGAATCTTATGATTTAAATGGTGAAACCGTTATGGTTGCTCCTGCTGCTGGTTTTTATTCAACACCAAATGTTGGTTTGGACGAAGTTAGAATTGCTTATGTTTTAAAGAAAGATGATTTGATTAAATCGGTTCAAATATTAAAAGAAGCAATTGCTGTTTATAATAATAAATAAATTATTAAACTTTATAAATAATAAAAGAGAGCTCTAGTTAGAGCTCTCTTTTTGTTTTAGTAATAATCAGATAATTATCTAATTAATGAGAAATGTGCTTTAAATTGTTTTGCTACTCCATTTTCTATGTAATCTAATGTAAACCAATAGTCCGTTGATGGTAATTCTTCTTGGTTATAAGTTCCGTCCCATCCATCACTTGAATTCGTTGTACTTAATTGTTTTAATAGTTTTCCGTATCGATCAAAAATGTACAACTTCGCATCAGCTTGATTTAATCCAATTATATTCCATTTATCATTTATTCCATCTCCATTTGGTGTAAAATATGTTGGATAATCTATTATCAGTACCGTTTGTGTCATGTAAGTACATCCTTCTGTATCAATCACAGTTACCACATGTTCTCCTGCGCTCACTCCTGTAAATACATTTGATGATTGGAACGACCCTTCGTCTAAGGCATACATGATGCTTCCTGTTCCATCTGGAACGGTTACTGTTATCGTGGCATTATCACTAAAGTATTCGCTTTGAACTACCGTCATTGATGTAGCTGGTGATGTAGCGGTTACTGTAGCTGTCGCAGTTGATAATAATGGATCTGATGAACATCCTGTTGACCAATTCGTTGCTATTACGCTATATGTACCTGCTTCATCTACAACTAATGTTGCATTTGTTGCTCCTGGTATAATATCGCCATTGCTATCAAACCACTCAAAGTCATAATCAACATCATTCAATCCTGTATTTAATGTATACGTCTGATACACCTCTCCTGAAGCTGTAACACAAATATTTCCATCTGTTAATACTGGGCGTGGTGATGGATTTACATTAACTCTGTAATCGGTATAACCTCCTTCACAATCTCCTAGTTTAGATCTAACTCGGTAAATAACATATCCTTGAGCATTTGTAGTTGCAGTCAAAATATCATTGATTGTAACTGGCGCTGTTCCTGTTCCTGGAGTTGCTCCTGAAACATTAAATACGGTCAATACTTCCCATGTTAACTCTGTTCCTGCAATAAGTGGTGAAACATCAACTATTAAGTCGGTTCCTTCTCCACTACAAATGGTTTTAACTGGTGAAGGAATTGGCAAACCTGGATTTGGATTAACCGTTACTACTCCACTTTGCAATGTATTTCCAACACATCCATTTCGAACTGAACTCACTTCAAAATAAATGGTTCCTGCTACTAATGGATTACTTGTTACTACTTGTAAATCAAATCCTGCTGTAGTTGAAGTTGCTGTAATGGTTCCT
>JACCDV011295368.1_pt1 | contig 26635 bp, 27 predicted proteins | sample 7446131 | NCBI WGS metagenome assembly JACCDV01 (sample SAMN15323448, study PRJNA562643) | freshwater metagenome | isolation source: river surface water | place: USA:Blue River Watershed | collected 2017-08-17 | reverse complement strand
CGGCACGCTTCTTAAAGCGCAAGATGGAGGAGTACGACGCCCTCAAGGCCGAGATCGACTCCCTGCAGCACGCCTTGAACGGTAAGCGTCAAACCTCTTTGATGTTTGATAACGAGCATTAGCGTGCTTTAATAAACCTTAGGTGGGTCAGTTATATTTTTCTCAATGGATTAAGTGTGTTATTGGGAATTTTTGTGATTTTTTAAGTTGAAGTTTTAATTAGTGTGTTGCATTAATTGAGACTTATTTTTCAAATGAAATTTAATAGAGTTAATCATTATGTCTGAATATTTATTCACCTCAGAATCTGTTTCTGAAGGCCATCCAGATAAACTCGCTGATCAGGTATCTGACAGTATTTTAGATGCGATTCTAGAACAAGATCCTACTGCACGTGTTGCGGCAGAGACTTTAGCTAACACAGGCCTGATTGTGCTTGCTGGCGAGATTACAACTACTGCAAATGTTGACTATATTAAAGTCGCTCGCGAGACGATTAAACGCATTGGTTATGACAACACAGACTACGGCATCGACTATAAAGGTTGTGCTGTGCTTGTGGCTTATGACAAGCAGTCTCCTGATATTGCCCAAGGCGTAGATGGTGCACATGATGACCCACTAGACCAAGGCGCTGGTGATCAAGGCATTATGTTTGGTTATGCTTGTGATGAAACACCACAACTCATGCCACTTCCTATTTGGTTATCTCACCGCGTGATGGAACGTCAATCACAACTGCGTAAAGATGGTCGTCTACCATGGTTACGGCCTGATGCTAAATCACAAGTCACGATCAAGTATGAAAACGGTAAGCCAAGCGCGATTGATACAGTGGTTGTTTCAACACAACACGCCCCTGAGATGGAACTCAAAGACATCCGTGAAGCGGTAATTGAAGAGATCATCAAACCAACGCTGCCTAAAGAACTCATCAAAGGTGATATCAAGTTCTTAGTGAACCCAACCGGTCGTTTTGTGATTGGTGGTCCACAAGGTGATTGCGGATTAACCGGTCGTAAAATTATTGTTGATACTTACGGTGGTGCAGCCCCACACGGTGGCGGCGCTTTCTCAGGTAAAGATCCTTCTAAAGTAGACCGTTCAGCAGCTTACGCAGGTCGTTATGTGGCGAAGAACATCGTTGCAGCAGGACTCGCTTCACGTTGTTTAGTACAAATCTCTTATGCCATTGGTGTGGCACAGCCAACATCAATCATGGTCGAGACTTACGGCACAGGTAAAGTATCAAACGAAGTGCTCACAGCGCTTGTTCGTGAACACTTTGACCTACGCCCTAAAGGCATTGTGAAGATGCTTGATCTCTTACGTCCCATCTATACAAAGACAGCGGCTTACGGACACTTCGGTCGTGACGAACCTGAGTTCTCTTGGGAAGCGATTGATAAAGCGGCGGCGCTTAAGGCTTCTGTTTAATAATGACCAAAGTAACGCCAGTTATATTATGTGGAGGTTCTGGGACAAGGCTTTGGCCTCTGTCCCGTGCTGGATTTCCTAAACAATTTTTAGTTTTGTCCGGAACAACAAGTCTGTTCCAGCAAGCTCTTGAGCGTGTAAACAATATTGCATCAAAGGATATCTTGGTTGGAGAAACGCTAGTTGTAACAGGTGAAGAACACCGCTTCATTGCCTTAGAGCAGCTAAGAGAAATCCCTTCCGTTTCTGCAAAATTAATACTAGAGCCAGAAGGAAAAAATACTGCACCAGCCTTAACACTTGCTGCCTTGCAGGCATTGAAAAATGGAGACGATCCAGTTTTGGTTGTAACACCCGCCGATCAGACTGTGCAGAACACAAAATCTTTTATTGATGCAATACAGAGAGCTGTAAAGGTGGCTGATTCTGGGGCTGTTGCGATTTTAGGGATTAAACCAACAGGTCCGGAAACTGGTTTTGGATACATTAAGCAATCTGCCGCTACTTCTGACCTGGGTGACTTTAATGTTGCTGAATTTGTCGAGAAGCCTGATTTCAGCACTGCTCAATCTTATATTGATAGCGGCGACTACAGTTGGAATGGAGGCATTTTTGTTGTTCTTGCGAGCGTATGGATTAAAGCACTTAATACTTTCAGAAAAGACATCCTGACTTCAACAGAAAATGCTTTTAACCAATCAGCAGTAGATCAGAACTTCATTAGGCCAAATAATCAATTATTTGTCGAGATCCCAAGCGAGTCTGTTGACTATGCCGTGATAGAAAAGTGTCCCGGCTCTGAGTTCGAAATAAAAGTTATACCGCTTGATGCTGGTTGGAATGATTTAGGTGCCTGGGATGCTGTCTGGCAAGTCGGCGAGAAAGACCAGAACGGTAACTTGATTCAAGGTGATGCACTTGTCGAGGTCTCTCAAAATAATTTAATTCATTCTAGCCATCGACTTGTAAGTGCTGTTGGTGTTAACAACCTAGTTATCATCGAAACCGCTGACGCGGTGATGGTGGCAGATAGAAGTCAAAGCCAACACGTAAAGAGGATAGTAAGCCAGCTATCGAATAAAGCGCGTGAAGAGCACGTGCTTCACCGCAAGGTATCTCGTCCATGGGGCTGGTATGATACGATTGATGTTGGTGATAGGTTTAAGGTGAAGCGTATTCAGGTAAACCCTGGTGCAAGTTTAAGTCTTCAAAAACATGCTAAAAGGGCTGAGCATTGGGTGGTGGTTAAAGGAACTGCTGAGGTGACCTGTGGTAATGAGGTGATTACCCTGAAAGAAAATGAATCTACATTCATTCCATTAGGTGAACAACATCGATTATCTAACCCATCGACTGATATTCTTGAAATTATAGAAGTGCAGTCGGGTACTTATCTTGGTGAGGATGATATTGTTCGTATTGATGATGGATATGGTCGAAATTAAGTATGAATAAAACACCAAAAATATATGTGGCAGGTCACAGAGGCATGGTGGGTTCGGCGATTGTAAGAAAGCTTAAAGCTGATTGTTTTAACAATATCGTTGTTCGTACACATTCTGAATTAGATCTGACTAACCAAAAAGCTGTTGATATTTTCTTTGAAAAAGAACGTCCAGATCAGGTTTATTTGGCCGCAGCTAAAGTAGGCGGGATTCATGCCAATAACACCTATCCAGCCGAGTTTATCTATGAAAACTTAATGGTCCAAAATAATGTTGTACATGCAGCATGGCAGCATGGCGTGCAGAAGCTTTTATTTTTAGGGTCTAGCTGTATTTACCCAAGAATGGTTGAACAGCCTATGCGTGAGAGTGACTTGTTAACAGGTACCTTAGAGCCAACCAATGAGCCCTATGCGATTGCAAAGATTGCAGGCATTAAATTATGTGAGAGCTATAACCGTCAGTACGGTGTCGACTATCGCAGTGTGATGCCAACCAACTTATACGGCCCTGGTGATAACTACCACTCAGAAAACTCACATGTCATTCCAGCACTGATTAGAAGATTTCATGAAGCGAAAGTTTTAAATAAGCCAGATGTCATGATTTGGGGAACAGGCTCACCTAAACGTGAGTTTCTATACGTGGACGATATGGCTGAGGCTAGTGTTCACCTGATGAACTTGGATAAATCCATTTATGAGTCTCACACTGAACCTATGCAAAGCCATATTAACGTGGGTTATGGCGATGATGTAACAATTAAAGAGCTAGCAGAGGCTGTTGGAAAAGTAGTTGGTTATTTGGGAAACATTTCCTTTGACAACACTAAGCCAGATGGCACGCCAAGGAAGTGGATGGATAGTAGCCGATTAAACTTACTAGGCTGGAAGCCAAAGGTAGATTTGAAAAATGGCCTTGAAAAAGCCTACCAAGATTTTATAGTGCACGCTAACGTGCTTAGAATGAAATAAGGAATAAGTTAGATGACTCAAAAAGTTGCGTTAATTACAGGGATTACCGGGCAGGACGGCTCTTATTTAGCAGAATTTTTGTTAGAAAAAGGCTATATCGTCCATGGTATTAAGCGTCGCGCTAGCTCCTTTAACACACAGCGTATCGATCATATCTACCAAGATCCACACACCGAAAATGCTAACTTCAAGCTCCACTATGGCGATCTAACTGATACAAGTAATTTAGTACGCATCATTCAAGAAACGCAGCCCGATGAGATTTACAACCTTGGTGCCCAAAGCCATGTTGCTGTTAGCTTTGAGAGTCCTGAATATACAGCCGATGTAGATGCCATGGGTGCGCTAAGAATACTTGAGGCTATCCGTGTACTCGGCTTGGGAAACAAAACGCGTTTTTATCAGGCATCGACCTCAGAGCTTTATGGTCTAGTACAAGAGACCCCACAAAAAGAAACGACCCCATTTTATCCTCGTAGTCCCTATGCCGTAGCCAAAATGTACGCCTACTGGATTACGGTTAATTACCGTGAAGCGTATGACATTTACGCATGTAATGGGATCTTGTTTAACCACGAAAGCCCTCGTCGAGGCGAGACCTTTGTGACGCGCAAGATCACACGTGGTTTAGCGAACATTTCCCAAGGCCTAGAGAAGTGCCTTTACATGGGTAATATCGATGCACTTCGCGATTGGGGTCATGCCAAAGACTATGTTCGCATGCAGTGGATGATGCTTCAGCAAGATAAACCTGATGATTTTGTGATTGCGACAGGGGTGCAATATACAGTCCGTCAGTTTATAGAATGGTCAGGGGCTGAGCTTGGAATAAGTTTGAAGTTTGAGGGCGATGGCGTTAATGAAAAAGCGATTGTGGCTAACATTAGAGGTGACAAAGCGCCTGCGTTAAAAGTTGGTGATGTGGTCATGCAAATTGACCCTCGTTACTTCAGGCCAACAGAGGTTGAAACCTTGTTGGGCGATCCAACAAAAGCTAAAGAAAAGCTAGGTTGGGTGCCTGAGATAACGGTGCAAGAAATGTGTAAAGAGATGGTGGCTGCGGACCTACAAGAGGCTCAACAGCATGCGCTTCTAAAGGCTAACGGGTTTAAGGTTAGTGTTAGTGCGGAATAAAAGATAGGGAAAAATATGAAAGCTGTCATATTAGCAGGTGGCCTTGGTACTCGTATTTCAGAAGAAACACACTTAAAGCCTAAGCCAATGATTGAGATTGGTGGTCGTCCTATCCTCTGGCATATCATGAAAATGTACTCCCACCACGCCGTAAATGACTTCATTATCTGCTGTGGCTACAAGGGCTACGTCATTAAGGAATACTTCGCCAACTATTTCCTCCACATGTCGGACGTGACGTTCGATATGTCAAACAACTCCATGCAGGTTCATCAGGGCAACGCAGAGCCTTGGCGAGTTACACTCGTTGATACAGGTGACGAAACTATGACAGGTGGGCGTTTAAAACGTGTTGCGCCTTATATCCTAGGTGAAGAAGCTTTCTGCATGACCTACGGAGATGGCGTTAGTAATGTCAACATCACTGAGCTTTTAGCATTCCATAAAAAACATGGTGCAACCGCAACCGTCACCGCAACGCTTCCACCAGGTCGCTTTGGAGCTTTAAATATCCAAGGTGACAAAATTAGCGGCTTTAAAGAAAAGCCTAAGGGCGATGGGGCAATGATTAATGGTGGTTTTTTTGTGCTCTCTCCAAAAGTATTAGACCTTATTGAGGGAGATGAGACTGTATGGGAACAAAGTCCATTAGAAAACTTGGCTAAAAATGGAGATTTATCGGCATTCATACACGATGGATTCTGGCAGCCGATGGATACTTTGCGCGATAAAATTCACCTCGAAGATCTGTGGTCTTCAGGTAACGCCCCTTGGAAGGTTTGGGAATGAACACAACATTCTGGCAGGGCAAGCGAGTATTTTTGACTGGCCATACAGGCTTTAAAGGTAGCTGGCTATCTATTTGGCTTCAATCATTAGGCGCTGAAGTCACGGGATATGCACTTAATCCACCAACTAATCCAAGTTTGTTCGAGGTGGCAAAAGTCGCTGATGGTATAAAGTCTAATATCGGCGACATTCGTGATCTTAATGCTTTGCAAAACTCAATGGAGGACGCAAGCCCTGAAATTGTTATTCATATGGCAGCACAGCCTTTAGTGAGATACTCTTACGCTAATCCAGTTGAGACATACTCCACAAATGTTATGGGCTCAGTAAATCTACTTGAAGTCGTTCGAAACACAAAGTCAGTCAAGGCTGTAGTTAATGTGACGAGTGATAAGTGTTACGAGAACCGTGAGTGGTTATGGGGTTATCGTGAGGATGAGGCGATGGGTGGGTATGATCCCTATAGCAATAGCAAAGGTTGTGCTGAGCTTATAACTTCTGCTTATAGAGCATCTTTCTTTAATCCAGAAAATTACGAAAAGCATGGTGTTGCTGTGGCGTCAGCAAGAGCGGGAAATGTTATAGGTGGCGGAGACTGGGCGGGCGATCGTCTTATTCCTGACTTCATTAGAGCAATCGCTGCGGGGGAAACAGTAGTAATTAGGAGTCCTAATGCCATACGCCCATGGCAACATGTATTAGAACCGTTGAGTGGTTATTTGATTTTAGCTGAGAAGCTTTATACCGAAGGAAGTCAGTTTGCTGATGCTTGGAATTTTGGGCCGAATGATAGTGATGCTAAATCAGTAGAATGGATTATTAATAAGTTAGTGGATAACTGGGGTGATGGTGCTGTTTTTAAGATTGACTCATCCGCATCTGATCTGCATGAAGCGCACTTCTTGAAGCTAGACTGTAGTAAGGCAAGGATGAGTTTGGGCTGGAAGCCTAATTGGGATGCAGTTGAAGCCATTCGAAGAATATGCGCTTGGCATAAAGCTCATCTAGATGGTCAAGATATGAAGATGTATGTCTTAAGAGAGATTGAACAGTATCAAAAAGCTGCATTATTAAATTAAGTTAAAAGATTAAGAGGGAAGATTTTGGATAAATCAGAACAAATTCGCAGTCAGATTGCAGCGTTAGTTGATGAGTATGCAGCAATTAAATACATCCCTAAAGCTTTCGAGGCTGGCTCAACCGTGATTCCACCATCAGGTAAGGTACTTGATGGTGATGAGTTAAAGGCTATGGTTGAAGCCTCTCTTGATGGCTGGTTAACGACAGGACGTTTTAATGAAGCTTTTGAAAAAAAATTAGCCAATTATTTGGGAGTTCGTTACCTATTAACAACGAACTCTGGTTCCTCGGCAAATCTATTGGCATTCTCGGCGCTGACCTCAGATAGACTTGGTGATCGTGCAATTAAGCCAGGTGATGAGGTGATTGGGGTTGCGGCAGGATTCCCAACCACAGTTAACCCAATACTACAGTTTGGTGCTGTACCAGTGTTTGTCGATATTGAGATGGCTACACACAATATTGATGCTTCAAAAATTGAAGCGGCAATTAGTCCAAAAACAAAAGCGGTGATGCTTGCGCACTCTTTGGGCAATCCGTTCAATATCAAGGCGGTGATGGCGATATGTAAGAAGCATAACTTGTGGCTCATTGAAGATAACTGTGACGCGCTTGGTTCTCGTTATAACGGTCAGTTGACTGGTACTTTTGGAGATATAGGAACTTTGAGTTTTTATCCCGCGCATCATATCACCATGGGTGAGGGAGGCGCTGTATTCACGAACAACTCAATACTTAAGATGATCATTGAGTCCTTCCGAGACTGGGGGCGTGACTGCTACTGCCCGGGTGGTAAGGATAACACTTGCGGCAAGCGTTTTTGTTGGCAGCTTGGAGATCTTCCAGAGGGATATGATCATAAGTACACCTATTCACATGCAGGTTACAACCTCAAGATTACTGACATGCAGGCTGCATGTGGTTTGGCGCAGCTAGACAAGCTAGAAAGCTTTGTGCAGGCTCGCAAGGATAACTTTAAGTACCTAAGCGATCGCCTGAAGTCCTGTGAAGATTTCCTGATCCTACCTGAGGCTACTGATAACAGTGACCCATCATGGTTTGGGTTCCTGATTACAATTAAGCCCGAGGCAAATATCCGCCGTGTGGATCTGCTTGAGTACTTAGACCAGAATAAGATCGGCACTCGCCTATTATTCGCTGGCAACTTAACTCGCCAGCCATACATGAAAGGAAGAAATTACCGTATAAGTGGTGATTTAAGTAATACCGATCTTGTTATGAACCATAGCTTTTGGATTGGTGTGTATCCAGGGCTAACAAAAGAAATGATTGATTTCACAGTGGAAAAAATAGAAGCATACTTAGGTGTGAATTTTTAATATTAATTGTTAGATTGTAAACATGGTTAAAGCCTCAGTAATAATAACAACTCATAATAGACCAGACTTTTTAAAGTCATGTTTAAGCTGTCTGTGTAATCAATCTATTTCTTTAAGTGAATATGAATTAATAGTTGTGGATAGTTATTCACACTTAAGAAATGAGAATAAAAAGGTTATCGACTATATCGAATCAAAATATTCCGTTTCTATAAATTATAGATACAACTCTATTAATGGCGGGATTACTCATTCTAAAAATTTGGCTGTTAGCATGACAACCACAGAAAATATAGTTGTGGCAGATGATGATAGTTTGCCCGGTTGGACATATATCGAAGCTGCAATTGATGGGCTTGCTAAATCAGAATTAGTGATAGGACGAATGACCCCAAAATACGAGGTTGCTCCAACAGATCTGCTCTTGGAATATATTAAAACAAATTACGGAAGTGGTTTTTTTATCACTGATTTTACTGTAATAGATTTGGGGGATTTCGAGTTAGAGATACCAGCTAATTTAGCTTTTGCTTCAAATTGTGCTTTTAAAAAAACATTTTACCTAAATTCAGGTGGGTTAGGTCCCGATGGTTTTTCTTATCCATATCTATATTGGAATGGATCAGGCGAGCATAATTATTCGAATAAAGCCAATAGAGTTCTTTATCTACCAAAAATGCATGCGGAACATTGCATTTTAAAAAATCGATTAACATCTGAGTTTTTTAGGACAAGGTCACATTTTTACGGAATAAGTGAATCTTTTTCGATTATAAGAGATGGTAATTTTCCACTATTTTCAGGGATCTTTTTGTATAGATTTTTTTATTTATTATCGCAAGCTCTGATACTTTTTATTAGAGGCGAAAGATTCCCTTCTTCACGAGTATTTTCATATTTAAGTGGTTTTTTGAAACATCAATATTATGCTTTTAATAATTTGGATCTCATAAATTTTTGTCGGATGGAAAATTGGTTTAACTTTGACTTTTCAAAAATTAGGCCTATGGGAAATAAGTCCAATAATTCTCAGTGGAGCATACTTGATGGGAAATAATACCAATCAATTTATTCAGCAAATAATTTTTGGCGAGGTTATTCTTGCGATAGTTTTGAAAACCGAATTTGAAAGCGAAGGTATAAAGTTTTTCACGCCTGATAATTTTTCTCAGCAATTAGGATATATGAATAGACCTGCGGGATACATAATTGAACCCCATATTCATAATAGCGCTTTTCGTAAAGTTGAATTTACTAATGAGGTTCTTTTTATTAAAAAAGGTAAGGTGAGGGTTGATTTTTATTCGCCCGATAAAAAGTATATTGAAAGTGCTATTCTCAAGACAGGCGATATTATCTTATTAGCTTCTGGTGGGCATGGGTTCGAGATTTTAGAAGACAGTGAGATTGTTGAAGTAAAACAAGGACCTTATGTAGGTGAACACGATAAAACAAGATTTTCATCAGCCTGCAATAAGAAACTTAAATACAAGTATAAATAGCGCATGCACATCAAAAAATCATTGAATGTAAATAATTTTAAAAAATATTTTCATAATTCAGTATGGCTTTTTTCAGAAAAAGTACTGCGGATTGTTGTTGGGCTGTTTGTAACTTCATGGGTAGCAAGGTATCTTGGACCTGATAGTTATGGTTTGTTTAATTATGTATTAAGCTTTGCTAGTATGTTTGGGGCATTAGCAAGTTTAGGACTTGATGGTATTCTAGCAAGGGATTTAGTAAGAGAAGCTAACAAAACGAACCAACTTCTTGGTACTGCTTTTGTTTTGAAGCTTATAGCGTCTATATTAGTTTTAATTTTAATTTTATTCATATTATTTTTCATTTCAATAAATATCTATACAAAAACTTTAATTTTCATAATATCAATAGCAAACATATTTCAAAGCTTTAATGTAATAGATATTTATTTTCAGGCTAAAGTTGAGAGTAAGTTTGCTGTTTATGCAAACGTAATATTACTTTTGCTGTCTAGTGTTTTTAAAATCTATCTTATTAAATCTAGCGCACCTCTCTTATATTTTTGTTTTTCCGTAATTTTTGATTCATTTGTTCTTGCGATTGGATTAGTCTATTTTTATTTAAAAAATAAAAATGAAATCCTAAGATGGAAGTTTGACATTGATATAGCCAGAAATTTTTTATTAAGTTCATGGCCATTAATTATTGGAATGGCGAGCGCTTCAATTTATATGCGTATAGATCAGATTATGATAAAGCAGTTTTTAGGAAATGCTTCGCTTGGATATTATGCAGCAGCAGTTAGATTAGTTGAGGTTTGGATTTTTGTATCGACTGTTATTACTCAGTCATTTTCTACTGCTGTTACTAATGCTAAAAAAATCAATCAAGGTTTATTCTTAGAACGAATCCAAATGCAATACAACTTACTTGTTAAAATATCATTTCTTATTCTACTAGGGACATTAGTATTTGCTGATTTAATAGTGAGTTTCTTATACGGAAAATCGTTTGAGGAAACGGTCAGTATTTTAAGATGGTATTCGTTATCTTTGGTTTTTGTTTATCTTAGCAATGCTTCATGGTCTTATTATTTTAACGAGAATCTAGAGTTTCTAGGTGGGCTTCGTCTTTTATTCGGTGCTTTTTTAAACGTTGCATTAAATATTATACTTATACCTCGTTACGGAATTAATGGATCTGTAGTGTCAACATTACTTTCTTATTCGTTCTCCAGTTTTTTTATAAATTTTTTTTCAAAACGTACAAGGGTGAATTTTTATATGCAGGCTAGGGCTATTATGAGTATATTTGATTTGAACTCCTGGTATTCGATGACTATGTATTTTTGGAAGAATAAATGATTAAATTAAGCGAAACCAAAACCACACCGAATTGCTCTGATAGTATTGGAAGGGTTTACTTCTATGAAGATAGGGTATTGAGAGGCATCAACGATGGGTACGTTTCGGAAACTTTGAACTTATTTAACTCGGGTTTAGCTAAAGAATTAATTGACGCAAACTTAATACCTGAAATTAAAATTAGTGAAACTCTTATTGAAGGCTACAAATTAGTTATTGAGTCGGAAAAAATTGAAAATTGGACCTATTCGTATGAGTGGTCTTTTCAAATGCTAAAAGAAGCTGCTTTAGTAATTATTAAAATAAATGATATTGCTAATAAATACGGGTATCAGCTTAAAGACCCCCATCAGGAAAATATAACCTTTAAATTTAATCGCCCTGTATATATTGATATTGGTTCGTTTGTGAAGCTGAATCAAAATATATGGTTTGGCTATAGAGAGTTTTTAGCCACAATTTATTTACCCCTAAAACTGATGCAAAATTCGCTTGATGAAACTGCGAGAGCTATTCTTCGTATGGAAAAGTCATTGGACGATCGTGAGGTTTTCATTTTGCTACATCCGGTGATAGGGCGCTTCTCATTCATTACTAATATCTACTTAAAAATTTACTTGTTTGCTTTTAGATTTTGTTTGATTTCAAAATCAAAGATTAATAAATTGAAATTTCCTAAAGCAATTAACTTGCTTCAAAAGATAGTTTGTTGTGCAATTAATTTTTTTATTAGGATTAGATTAATCAGCCTTTCTTATATAAAAGACCCTGCACAAAATACCAGGTGGGGAAATTACCAGTCTGAAGTTAATATCGAAAATAATTTTCGATTTAATCGAATAGCAAAAATCATATCTAACCTAAAAGACTCTTCAAGCCTTATTGAGATAGCGGCTAATCAAGGATTTTTTGCAAATTATTTGTTAAAAAATACACATTTAACTAAAGTAATTGCAACTGATTATGACGTTGTTGCTGTTGACTATATGTTTAATAAGAATACGGAAAACTTAAATCTACTCCCGCTTGTTCTTGATATAGTTCGTCCTCACGCTGTAGGAAGTCGCAAGCCTTCAGGCGATAGGCTTAAATCCGACATAGTACTTGCACTTGCGGTTACACATCATTTGATTCTTTCTCAAAATATTGATTTGGGATATATTTTTTCAAATCTTAAGATGTTTACGAATAAATATATTTTGATTGAATTTATGCCTAAAGGACTTTCTGATTCAACTGCTCAAGATTTAAATTTACCTAATTTTTACAATGAAGCTTGGTTTTTAGATGAATTTAAAAAATATTTCGATTTTATAAGTCGTGAAGAGTTGGAAGATAATCGTATTTTGTTCCTTGGAAAAATATAACTACTGGTTCAGTAGTGGAATTTTTATGTTTCTTGCCTTACTTTTCTTAATATATGTTTTGAAAGTCTTGATGAAATGAAAAAATTTATACCAGTTAACCGGCCATTACTTAATGGCAATGAGAAAAAATATTTGATTGAGTGTATTGATTCCGGATGGATTTATTCAAAAGGGCCTTTTGTTAGGAAATTTGAAGAAAAGTTTGCTATTAGTGTTGATCGTACATGTAATTGCTGCATCTAATGGAACGGCAGTGTTTGATAATTTTGTTGAGGCACTTGGAATCGCTAATGTGGATGAGGTCTTAATGCTCAGATCTACAAATCTGTGCCGCGTGAAGTTCAATTCATTAAAGAGCTTCTACTTATTAAGTTCTGCAAGTTGCGTGTTGATTTTTATGATGATGAAACAAACTATCTGGAAAATAGATTTCTTACGACCCGTGATGTTATTCTTTAGGCTTATGGCGGTCACGGCTTCGAAATTTAGGGAGCTAGTGAAATCATTGAAGTTAATAAGGCTCTGATGCGGGTGAAGCAGACAAAACGGGTTTTAAGCCAATTTCCTCAGAGAAGATTAGATTGAAGGATTAGTTGATGTCTCATAATATATTCAATGCTTACAGTCGTTATTACGATCTTCTATACAAAGACAAGGACTACGCTGGTGAAACAGCCTATATCCAAAGCTTGCTTACCCGATATGGGATGCAAAAGGCCAATCTTTTAGAGTTTGGGTCAGGCACCGGAAAGCACGGATCTCTTTTGGCAGCGCGAGGTCATGTGGTACACGGCATAGAGTTAAGTGCAGATATGGTTTCCATGGCTGATACTGCATCAGGCTTTACATGTCAGCAAGGCGATATCACCAGTGTCAAGATGGGGCGTTATTACGATGCTGTGCTGTCTTTGTTCCACGTTATTAGTTACCTGACGCGGAATGAGCAGCTTCAAACCTTGTTTTCTAATGCTGCGTTACATCTTAAGTCTGGCGGTCTCTTCATTTTTGACTTCTGGTACAGCCCTGCTGTTTACGCACAAAAACCATTGACACGCGTCAAACGTATGGCGGATGAACAAGTGGAAATCACCCGTATTGCTGAACCTGATATACATTCTAATGAAAACCGCGTGGATGTAAGCTATACCATCATTGAGCGCAATAAAACCTCGGGCCAGTTTAAAATCATGAAAGAGCAGCACCCCATGCGGCACTTGTCATTACCAGAAATTGATTTGTTATCAGCCGCTGCAGGTTTTAAGCGCTTGGATGCAGAAGAATTTTTAACAGGTAATTCGCCAAGTGAAGCAACTTGGGGTGTATGCGTGGTACTTCAAAAAATATGAGTATTAGGCAATTCATACCAGTCAATGAGCCGTTGTTGGACGGTAATGAGAAAAAATACCTTCAAGAATGTATTGATACGGGTTGGATCTCATCAGAGGGTCCTTTCATCAAGCAGTTTGAACAATCAATTGCTGCTCGAATGAACCGTAGTTATGCTGTCGCTGTGACCAACGGTACGGCAGCCATTGATGCCGTGATTGAGGCCTTGGATATTGGCCCTGGTGACGAGGTAATCATGCCGACCTTCACGATTATCTCTTGTATTGCACAGATTGTTCGCAATGGAGCTATGCCTGTACTGATTGATTGCGACCCTGTCACTTGGAACATGGATGTTGCTCAGATTGAAGCCAAGATCACATCAAGAACCAAAGCGGTGATGGTGGTACATATTTATGGGCTGCCTGTTGATATGAACCCAGTTTTAGACATTTGTCAACGACATGGACTTAAGCTCATAGAAGATGCTGCTGAGATGATTGGGCAGACTTACCGCGGAAAACCATGTGGTTCGTTTGGTGATGTGAGTACATTGAGCTTTTACCCCAACAAACACATTACCACCGGTGAAGGAGGGATGATTCTGACCAACGATGTTGCGTTGGCTGAGAATTTTCGTGAATTGCGCAATTTGTGCTTTAAGCCGCCACGCCGTTTTGTTCACGAGAGATTGGGCTGGAACCTACGCATGACCAATTTGCAGGCTGCTTTAGGAGTAGCTCAGCTGGAGCGATTGGACGAATTTTTGATAAAAAAACGATGGATTGGTGCTATCTACAACGAGCTGTTAAAAGATTTACCCGGAGTTCAGCTCCCACTAGCAAAAACCGATTATGCGAATAACATTTACTGGGTATATGGTTTGGTGCTCGATGAATCCCTAGGCGATGCAGAATCCGTAATGGCAAGTTTGGCAAAAATTGGGGTTGGTACAAGACCCTTTTTCTACCCGATGCATCAACAACCTGTTTTGCGTGAAATGGGGCTTTTTAGTGGTAACTCTTTCCCAAATGCCGAGCGGATGTACAGACAAGGTTTTTACTTACCCAGTGGGCTTTCATTAACAGAGACGCAGATCGTTGAAGTTGCACACCAAGTGCGAAAAGCTCTGTCGATTCGATAAACTATGTTAAAACCTATTCGCTTAGCAGTAATGTTTGACCAACAGGTTCATGCAGGTGGGGGCTATCAACAAGCATTGAATGCTGCTCTGTTAGTTAGAAGTTTACCTAAAGACTTGGTTGTTCCTGTTTACTATACAACCTTGCGTGAAAATCTAGAAACTTTGTCAAATTTTGGTATTGATGCTCACCTAGTTGAGCTAAATAAAGTCAGCCGGCTTTGGCTGCGTTTGCGAGCTTCGTTTGGAAATTATTTTACAGTCAAATTTTTTAAATTTTTTCAAAACATAAATTCTTTTGAGAAGATTTTCTTAAAGGAAAACATAGATCTTGTTTATTTCTTATCTCCAAATGCATATGCAAAAAGTCTTGAAAAAATAAATTACATTACAACTGTTTGGGATCTTTCTCATCGAGATGACCCTGAGTTTCCAGAGGTTCGATGGGATAGACAGTTTGAAGCGAGGGAAGCTAACTTTAAAGCTATACTCCCTCGGGCTGTTGCGATCCTTGTCGACTCTGATTTGGGTAAGCAGAATGTTGTGAAGCGATATGGGATCGATGATTCGCGTGTGCATGTAGTCCCTTTTGAGGCTTCATCTGCAATCCGTTCTGCCGCAACCGGCAATATTAAAGAGATCGTGGATATTAAAGCCAAATATGAACTCCATGTCCCTTACATTTTTTATCCAGCACAATTTTGGGCTCATAAAAATCATGTTTATTTGCTTGAAGGTCTTAAAGAGCTTGAAGTTAAACATGGGATTAAAATAGGTGTTATTTTTTGTGGGGGTGATAAAGGTAACAAACCATATGTTGCTAAATACGCACTGAATTTGGGACTATCAGAGCGAGTTCGTTTTGCGGGTTTTGTTACGGATTCAGAAATGATTCATATTTACAAGCAGTCGGTTGCTTTAGTCATGCCAACGTATTTTGGCCCAACTAATTTGCCACCCCTGGAAGCCTTTGCTCTGGGCGTTCCTGTTTTATACTCAGACAAACCAGGCTTACGTGAGCAGGTTGAAGGCGCTGCTTTACTATTAAATCTTAATGATCCTCAAAATATGGCGGAGCATCTTAAAAATTTAATTCAGGAAGAGGATTTGAGAGAGCGGCTTGTAAACTCAGGACATTACAGACTGGCCCACTTTAATGCGATAGATCGTTTTGAAATATTAAAGGAAATCATTGAAGATTATCGTTCACGTCGATTATGTTGGGAATGATAAGTTTACGTTTAATCTTAAATGAGTGATCAAAACAATGAAAATTTCTGTTATTACAATTGTTAAAAATGGTATGCCATTTGTCGCTGAGACAATACAAAGCGTAATCAATCAGGATTATGAATCTATTGAATATATTGTTATTGATTCGGTATCTAATGATGGCACAGTTGAGTATCTATTAAGTTACAAGGATAAGGTCACAAAGTTTGTGAGTGAAAAGGATTTCGGTATTGCTGATGCTTTTAATAAAGGTCTTCGTTTGGCATCCGGTGATTACATCATGTTCCTTAATGCAGATGATAAGTTATATAAAGCAGATGTAATAAGCACTCTGGCTTCTCATGCAGAAAGAAATGGATATCCGACATTTTTATATGGTGATTGTGAAGTTTTAGATAGAAATACTGATCATAAAAAATATATAGCATCAATTAAATTCAAACTAGATGGTTTATTGAAAGGCCTGATGCCGCCACATCCAAGTATGCTTGTTCATAAGAGTTATTTTAAAAAATACGGAAATTTTGATTTAAGTTTTAAAATAGGAATGGATTTTGAATGGTTTATTCGCGGTATTAAGTCCTCAGGTATTGTTCATGTTCCAAGTATTATAACAAGTGTTCGAGACGGCGGTATTAGTACAAGAAGTCAAATAAAAGTCATTTCTGAAATAATTTCGGCGCTTAAAAAGAATCGTTATTTACCATCAAATTTCACATTGATTACTTTGTGGCTGTATTTCCTGAGTAGTTATATGTCCAGAGTGATTTTAACAAAACTTCGTATTTATAAATTCATTAAGAAAACTGGTTAAAAATGAGCATTAGGCAATTAAAAGTATTTGTTGGTAGGATTCTTAGGCGTGTAGTGGGCGACTCTAAGAAATCTTATGCGCAATGTGGTGAAGACTTGATTATTGATCATTTGATTCAACTTATAGGAGTTAAAGAGCCTTATTATTTGGATTTGGGAGCGCATCATCCAACCTATCTTAGTAACACCTACTATTTCTTCGAAAAGGGCTTTACTGGAGTTTGTGTTGACGCAGACCCAAGTCTTATAAGTGCTTTTGAGAAGACTAGACAAGGAGACATTATATTGAATCTAGGGGTTGGTGTTGAAAAGTCAGTGTTAGACTTTTATTTAATGAGTTCCAAAACATTAAATACTTTCTCTAAAGCTGAGGCCGAGAGATACGTTTCATATGGTAACCAACAAATAGAAAAAGTTATCAAGGTTGAAATTGATACTGTTAATTCGATAATAAAAAAATATTGTAAAAAGGTTCCTAATCTAATTTCTTTGGATGTTGAAGGATTAGATTTTATGATTCTTCAGAGTTTTGATTTTGAACAATTTAGACCTGAAATATTTTGTATAGAGACCCTCAGCTATACAGAAGATAAGTCCGAGCGTAAGTTGACTGAAATTATTGATTTAATGAACCAAAAAGGCTACATGGTTTATGCGGACACCTATATAAACACAATTTTTGTTGATAAAAGTATCTGGGCTAATAGATAAATAAATATGATTAAAAAAATTCTTAAAAATTGGCTAATGGCTTTTATATGGCCAAGACCCTTAATCGGTATCTTATATATCCCTAAATTTTTCATTCATTGGGTGAAATTTTCTCGTATGCATGGGGCGCCTATAATAACGTTTGCTGATTTACAGCCTTGCTTAGGTGATTGGACATCTCACACTCCATTTGATGCCCATTACTTCTACCAAGGGGCCTGGCTTGCACGTAAAGTTGCTAATTCAAAACCACTTCATCATGTTGATATTGCATCAAGCGTATTAACGGTTTCTGTTCTAAGTGCACATGTGGATACTACATTTGTTGATTACCGTCCCCTTAAAACTAATTTATCCGGACTAAAATCATTCGCTGGTAATATTTTAGATCTGTCGTTTACGAATGCATCTGTTGATTCCTTATCTTGCTTGCATGTAATAGAGCATATTGGCTTGGGTAGGTATGGCGATCCTCTTGATCATGAGGGAAGTATAAAAGCAGCTAAAGAGCTTGAGCGAATTGTTTCTGATGATGGTTCACTTTACTTGTCAGTGCCGGTTGGTCGAGAGCGTATTTGTTTTAATGCCCACAGAGTATTTTCTCCAGAGACGATTGTGTCAATGTTTCCAAAACTTCAGCTTGTTGATTTCTCTTTTGTTGATGATGTTGGTGAGTTTTATCAAAATATTGATTTGAACAATGCTGCAAACTTGGATTACGGTTGTGGCATGTTTCACTTCACAAAGCGCGCTGACTAAATAAAAATGATTGTTAGTCACATCCTAGGTGGTATTGGTAATCAAATGTTTCAGTATGCTGCTGGGCGTTCTTTGGCAATACATTTGAATGATTTCTATACGATTGATTTAAATGACTTTGATCGATATTCGCTTCATCATGGTTATGAATTAAAGCGTGCTTTTGACGTGCCTGTTGAACAGACATCTCCTTATGAATTGCAATCTGTGCTGGGTTTAAGGCGCCTATCTTTATTGAAAAAGATTCTTAGACGTAGGCAGTTTTCGATCCTTAGAGGACCACAATTTATTGTAGAGCCACATTTTAACTTTTGGCCTGAGTTCTTTTCTCTTAACTCAAGTGCTTATTTGCATGGTTACTGGCAGTCCGAGAAGTATTTTAAGTCAATTGAGAAAGTCATTAGAGATGATTTTTCATTCAAAAAGCCCCTAGCTGAAAAAAATTTACTAATAGCAAATCAAATTCACCAAACTAATGCTGTTAGCCTGCATATTAGACGCGGTGATTATCTTACTGATGCTAAGACAAATAGGATTATGAGCGTTTGCGATATATCTTATTACGAACGTGCTATCTCATACATGGCTGCTAAAGTTTCTAATCCTGTTTTTTATGTCTTTTCAGACGATATGGATTGGGTCAAGCAAAGTATCTCTATTACTTATCCTAGTGTCTATGTTGATCATAATCGGGGTGAAGATAGCTATGTTGATATGCAACTGATGAGTTTGTGTAAGCATCATATTATCGCGAATAGCTCATTTAGTTGGTGGGGTGCTTGGTTAAATCCGAGTGCTAAAAAATTTGTTGTTGCCCCCAAGCTGTGGTTTAAAAATGGAAATAATGACAGTGATTTAATTCCCAATGAATGGATTCGATTGTGAGCCTTAGTGTTCCTGTTAGTGTTGTTATTCCCTGTTACCGCTGTGTTACCACAATTGAAAGGGCGGTTGATTCTGTTGTCAGTCAAACTCATGTGCCTGAAGAGATCATTTTGGTAGATGACTTTAGTGACGATGGATTATCTACGATTAGCAGCTTGAAAAAGGTTAAACAAAAGCATAAAAAATTTAACATTCAAATACTCGCGCTAGAAAAGAATCAAGGTCCAGGCTCTGCACGTAATGAGGCTTGGAAAGTAGCTAGTCAGCCATACATTGCGTTTTTAGACGCTGACGACAGTTGGCACCCAAATAAGCTTGAGATTCAGTACTCTTGGATGAAGGGCCATCCAGATGTTTTGTTAACAGCCCACGATTCAATACAAGCGTCTGATTCTACTCATCAAAAAGTTGTCAATCCTCTTGAAAGCTTTTACCCCATTAATGTAGTCAAATTTCTATTTTTTAATTGCATTCCAACACGATCGGTGATGCTGAAGCGAGATATTAATTATAGATTTCTTCCAGGTAAAAGATACGCTGAGGACTATCTTCTATGGCTGTCGATAGCGCTTGATAATAGTCCAATTTACTTCTCAAACCTGCCGCTCTCGTTTTCATATAAGAATGAATTTGGAGATGCTGGCTTAACCGCTCACTTATCAAAGGCTCATGTTGGCTTAGTCGATACTTATCAACAGCTTTTAAAAGATCGAAGGATCTTATGGTCCACATGTGTAATTCTTGTGGCCTTTGCTTACGTTAAGTACTTAAGGCGCTTGCTCGTGGTCGGATTTAGAAAGCTTTTGAGTGCTTCGAGGAGACGGTCTTGAGAGCATCGCGCCCAAAGGTATTTTTTTTGGCAACGGTGGAGTTTGCAGTTAATGCTTTTCTGCTAAGTCATTTAAAGGTGCTCTCTAAGTGTTTTGATGTCACTGTGATTGTGAACACTGACGACCCGCTTTTTCTGACTCAGCAGGGCGTTGACGTAAAAGTTGTTCCCTTAAGAATCTCCCGAAATATTCGAATTCTCTCAGATGCTATTTGTTTAATTCGTCTTGTTTACATCTTCTTTAAATTTCGACCGTCTGTGGTGCACTCCATTACCCCTAAGGCGGGCATCCTTGCCATGCTGGCTGCCTTTATTACTCGTGTTCCGCTCAGTCTACATACCTTTACGGGGCAGGTTTGGGCTAACAAAAAAGGAATTAAAAAAATACTCCTTAAGTTGGTCGATAAGCTTATTGGCAATCTTTCAACCATGAATATAGTGGATAGTCATTCCCAGCGAGATTTCTTAGTGGCTGAAAATGTATTGTCTCCCTCCAAAACTATTGTATTTGGAAATGGCTCTGTTTCAGGTGTTGATCTCAAAAAATTCAAGCCCAGCAAGAGAGCTTATGCTGAAGTGAGGTGTGAGCTTTCGATTCCTAAAGATGCCTTTGTTTTTATTTACTTGGGGAGATTAAATGCCGAAAAGGGAGTGTTGGATTTGGCTGCTGCATTTTCTCAAATTCATGACGACAAAGCATATCTGCTAGTTGTTGGGCCGGACGAGGGGGGCTATGGCCAGCAGATTAAAGATTTATGTAGTATGAATTTAGGGCGTGTCCGATTGGTTGGATTTTCAAATGAACAACATCGCTATTTTGCAGCGTCAAATGTATTGTGTCTTCCTAGTTATCGTGAAGGATTTGGCTCGGTTATTATTGAGGCCGCCGCAATGGGAATTCCTACGATTGGATCAGACATATATGGAATTTCAGATGCAGTTCTGAATCGTAAAACTGGATTGCTATGTCCACCAAAAAATCCTAATCAGCTTTTAAAATGTATGGAACTCTTTTTATCTAGTCCAGATTTAGTAAGTCAATATGGAGCGGCAGCTAGGGAGAGGGCTATCAATGAATTTGATGCAAATATACTAACTAAATGTTGGTTGGATTTTTATCAGACTCGTATTCGTTAGAGTGATGTGTTTTCTAGATACCGCATCACTGTATCTGCCTTTGACCATCTGCCCCTTTGCATGATCATAGCTAAACTTACCCCTGAAACAAGTAAGTCTTGTGCAGCGCCAACTCTCATTGAATGTCCACTTATATTCTTTAATATTAAATCATCAATGCTTGATTTGGCAGCAAGCGATTTATAAATCCTATTTACCTGAGCTGAACTTAGGCTTTTTGTAATAACCTGTCCTCTCTTGATTCCCCTGAATAATTTCCCACTCTCTATATTGGCGGCGTTAATCCAAGCCATTAATTCAAGTTGTGTCTTTTCACCAAGGTATAACCACCGACCAATAGCGTCTTGATCTGTTTTGCTTCGCTTGAGTTTTATTTTAATTGTCTTATTTTGTGTATCAATAACAGCATCTTCTATCCTGAGTGACACCAATTCGCTCCTCCGACACATGCTGTCGTAAGCTGTCATGAGAAGAGCCCTATCCCTTAACCCCTTAAGACTTTTATCTGTTGTATCCAACATCTTTCTTAATAAATCATTATTAATGCCTGCCGCTTGTCTAGATTCTCTCCCAAGACTTCTATGCATCCTTCGAAGTTCTATCTTAACGTTTGGATGATTTGTAGGATCAGAATATTCATTTAGGCGATGAATTGCTGATATTGATGCAACAGCGATACGGATAGTTGCTGACTTTAGTTTGCCGTTTGATAGATTCTTTATATAGCTAGCAATAGTTTCCTGATTGGCGGGAAGGGCGACTATCTTTTCTTGATCACAAAATTCAATAAATCTTTCAAAGTTTGAATTGTAAGCTCGAATTGTTGCGGGAGCATAGGCGCCATCAATTCTCTTTATGGTTTCCTTTAATACATTAATTGCAGTAATATTCATTGAACATTCCTTAATTAAACTTAACGATGTAATAATTTACATTAATGATATTAAAATGATCACAAGTTGTCAAATAAGAGCTGCCAGAGCATTAATAAATTGGAGCGCATTAATGCTGGCTAAACACTCTGGCGTTGGTGTTGCAACCGTCAGAAGAATGGAGCTGGCTGAGCTAGTACCTTCGAGTAATGCGCAAACCCTAGATCTCGTCCGTAAGACCTTGGAAGCGCATGGGGTTGAATTTATAGGTACACCAGAAAATGGTCCAGGTGTTAGGCTCAAATAAAGCTTATGGTCATTAAGAACAGCAAACGTAGCGGCGGACCTCGGACAACTGAAGGTAAGTTGGCCATCTCGCAAAATGCCCTTAAAACTGGCGCCTATTCAAACCTAGCTGTCCTCCCTAACGAGAGTCTTGAAGAGTTTAATCAGTTAGTTGTTCAATTCAGTCACGACTTTCATCCTGCCGATGTGATTGAGAGTTCGCTCGTTCGAGAGCTGGCTGTGCTCACATGGAAAAAACTAAGGTTGGAGAAGTTGGAGCAGGCTGTCTTTGTTAAGAAGTTGAACGCCCCCATTTCGATGGAGGAGCTCATTGATTGTGGCCTGAAGTTTGATAAAGATCGTTACGAGTTTTGGGTTAAGAGCACAAAGTTAGAAGATGATGTGGTTCAGAACGCCAAGGACACGCTCGAGCTTATCAAGCCAAACGCCAGGGTTGGTATTTCCGAGGATTTTCTGCTTGAGCTTAAGACCCTAAACCCAAAGATTCATGCGTCGCTGATTGATACCTATAGGCAGGTAGATCCATTGGCTGATGTAGAGATAACCGATTGGGACCTAGTGGATAAAGTTGTACGGCTTCCCAATAAGCCTGAGCAGTTCCTAACCTCAATTGTGTTCCAACAATTTATTGTGGGGTACGAGGCAGGTCTTTGGTGCACAAGAATGCACGACAAGATCGAGGAGGCCATCGTTCAGGTCAAACAAGAGCGCCTTCTAGACTTGATGCAGTCAGGCGGTGTGCTCCGTGCCAATGATGACCTTAGCCGCTCAATTATGCGCACTCTCTCTGAATTCAGGAAGCACCACGAGTGGCGAATCAAGAACCGTCTGGTAGATGCGAACGAAGAGTAGGGTACTAAATCGGACTGAGACGCATTATTAAATGAGAACTTGTCTGATTTGCAAAAAGGAGATGCACGCTAATGCCGTTTATCACACCGGACCTTGCTCTGTTAAAATAGTACCACCTTCTTTGCTGTGAACCCTTAAATGAAACGTCTGTTCGACCTAGCCTTGGCCATCGTTGCTGCCGCCGTCTTGGCGCTGCCAATTGCGCTCGTCTGGCTAGGGGTTCGCCTGACCTCCAAGGGCCCTGCGCTCTACTGGTCCGACAGGGTAGGTCAGGGTAATCGTATCTTCAGGATGCCCAAGTTTCGGAGTATGCGTGTCGGTACGCCCGCGGTTGCTACCCACCTGCTGAGTGACCCCAAGGTCTATCTGACGCCGATCGGTTCTTTCTTACGCAAGAGCAGCCTCGATGAGCTGCCACAGCTGTGGAGTATCCTGAGGGGCGACATGAGCTTTGTCGGGCCCAGGCCGGCACTCTTTAATCAGGATGACCTGATCGCCCTAAGAACCGAGTTCGGTGTCGATCAGCTGCTGCCAGGCTTGACCGGCTGGGCCCAGGTGAATGGCCGTGATGAGTTGCCGATCCCCCAGAAAGTTTCACTGGACGTTGCGTACATGCAGCGCCGTTCGCTGTGGTTTGATGTTCGGATCCTCTGGCTCACCGCGCTTAAGGTCATTGTGCGTGACGGTGTCTCCCATTAGCCTTCACCCAAAAATGGATACTCCCCTTTTTGATAACAATCTATAATGAACGACTGCTTGATTTAACTCTAGAGCCCCAATGAAAAAAGCTTTACTCAACTCACGTAGCGCAATGGCACTCGGTCACGACATCGTCGCGGCCAGCATCGCCTGGTACGCGGCGTACCTACTCCGTTTTAATTTCGAGCTTCCCTCGGAGCATAATGCAGTGATGCTGCAAACGCTGTGGTTGGTGTTGCCGCTGCAGGCCTTTGCATTCATCTCCTTTGGCCTATACCGTGGCACCTGGCGTTTTGCGAGCGTGCTCGACCTCAAGCGCATCCTGTTAACGGTGGCGGTCGCTGCTGTTGTTCTAGTTGCTGTCCTGTTTATGCTCAGTACCAGCTTCCGCGTTCCGCGTTCAGTTCTCATCCTTGATCCGATCCTGCTCATCCTGATGATGGGTGGTAGCCGCTTTGTTTACCGTGCCATCAAGGAGCACCAGCTCTACGGGGCGCACCTCAGGCGAGGCGAGCCGGTCATCATCTTTGGTGCGGGCGCCGCTGCGATGTCACTGGTTAAGGACCTGGCACAGAGTTCGCAGTGGCGTGTTGTTGGCCTGCTGGACGATGACGAGACGATGCACGGCCGTGAGATTCAGGGTGTGAAGGTTCAGGGCGCTATATCCTCACTTCCTAAGGTTGCGGCTAGGTTTAGCGTTTGGCATGTGATCATCGCGATGCCGTCAGCGCATCATCAAGAACGTCGCAGGGCTCTGGAGTTGGCCAATCAATTGGGTTTGGAAGTGTTAACCGTGCCCTCGATTGATGATTTGATGAGCGGGCGTCTGAATATTTCTCAGATCCGCCGTGTGGACGTTGAGGATCTGTTGGGTCGAGATGCGGTTGACTTGGATAACTCCGGTCTGCAGGGATTGATTCAAGGTCAGGCAGTACTCGTGAGCGGTGCTGGTGGCTCGATTGGCTCTGAGTTATGCCGCCAGATCGTTAAATTCAAACCGAGCACACTCATCTGTTTGGATATTTCTGAATTTGCGTTGTATCAATTAGAGCAAGCGTTAGCTGGCACATCGACGCAATTGATTTATGTGGTGGGTGATGTCAAAAATGCTGCGCGTTTAGATCAGCTACTTGCTAAGCATCAACCCAAGGTGGTCTTCCATGCGGCGGCTTATAAGCACGTGCCACTGATGGAAAATGAGAACGTGTCCGAGGCATTTAATAACAATGTGCTCGGCACCTATACTTTGGCTAGCGCTTGTAAGGCGGCTAACGTTGATAAATTTGTCTTGGTTTCAACAGATAAGGCAGTGAATCCAACTAACGTGATGGGTGCGACTAAGCGCTTGGCTGAGATGGTGTGCCAGGGCCTGCAAGAAGCAAAAGGGACAAGATTCGTTATGGTGCGTTTTGGTAACGTGCTCGGTAGTAGTGGAAGCGTTATTCCAAAATTCCGTGAGCAGATTAAAGCGGGCGGTCCCATTACCGTGACCCATCCTGAGATTACGCGTTACTTTATGTCGATTCCCGAGGCCGCACAGCTTGTGATGCAGGCTGGTTTAATGGGTGTTGGCGGTGAGATTTTTGTGCTGGATATGGGTGAGCCTGTACGCATCGTAGATTTGGCACGTGACATGATTAAGCTTTCTGGGCTGCAAGAAGACGAGATCGCGATTGAGTTTAGTGGTCTGCGCCCTGGTGAGAAGCTTTATGAGGAGCTGCTGGCTGATGATGAACACACACTGCCAACCCCACACGAAAAACTTCGGATTGCTTCTGCACGTGATGTAGATGCTCGCTGGGTGGATGCATTGCTTCAGTGGGTCAGTACTACTTTGGCCAAAGATGAGGCATTGGTGAAACAAGAGCTCAAGATGTGGGTGGAAGAATACCTGGGTGACGTGAATGCTGGTCTTTCCAAAAAAGCTGGTAATAAAGTCTCGCGGCCTGTTGTTAATCAATCAAACACATTGCAATAGTTGATGACCCAAGATCCTCAAGAGATACTTAGCCATTCAGAGCTGATCTGTAGCGAGGCTGAGGTTGATTCAGCTATTAATCGGCTAGCCCAAGAGATCACTGAAGCGTTGAGCGAATCTAATCCAATTGTCATGAGCGTGATGGGCGGGGCGGTCGTATTCACTGGCCAATTATTACCCCAACTTAATTTCCCGTTAGAGTTTGATTATGTTCAAGCCAATCGTTATCTCGGCACATCCGGCCAAGATTTAGTTTGGCGGGTTGAGCCAAGCGACAAGATCAAGGGCAGGGTGGTCTTGCTCCTGGATGACATCTTGGATGAGGGGATTACCTTGGCAGAGATTAAGGCTAAATGTTTAGCGATGGGGGCTAAGCAGGTTCTGGTCGCTGTATTAAGTGAAAAAATATTAGATCAAGCAAAACCCATTAAGGCTGACTTTGTAGGGCTTAAGCTCCCTAATCGCTATGTGTTTGGTTGCGGCATGGATGCTTACGGTTGGTGGCGTAATTTACCGAGCATCCGCGCACTTAAGGATGTTTAGGTTCATTTGATTTGTATCAACATCAAGCGCTTGCTTAAGCGTATATTGGTAAGCGAAACGTTTGTGATGAGAGGATAAATTATGGCTAAGGCACAGAAGACAACATCCGCTGAGGTGAGTAAAGAGCAACTGATTGCGG
>JACCDV010062082.1_pt1 | contig 26636 bp, 21 predicted proteins | sample 7446131 | NCBI WGS metagenome assembly JACCDV01 (sample SAMN15323448, study PRJNA562643) | freshwater metagenome | isolation source: river surface water | place: USA:Blue River Watershed | collected 2017-08-17 | reverse complement strand
TTAAACTCTAATCTTACAACGATTAGAATTCTTATATTTGTAAATTAATTAAACCAAAACAAACTATGAACGAAATTATCAAAAAAAACGGAATTAACTTTGGGATTATTTTAGGTGTATTAGGTATCACTTCACAAATGATTGTTTATGCAATGGGTGGTATATCAAAAGAAAATGCTATTTTAAATTCAGTACTTCAATTCGTCTTTTGGTTAGCCTTTTTAATAACAAGAATAGTACAATGCAATAAAACAAAAAAAGAATTTAATGGATTTATATCATTAAAAGATTTGTTTACGACTTTAACAATAACTTTAACAATTGGTATTTTAATTTCTCAATTTTTCACTTATGCATTAAATAATTTCATTGATGCTGAATATGGCAATACGATGAATGAATTTATGAATGAACAACAAATTGTTGCTCAAAATGCAATGAAAAGCTTCATGAAAGTATCAAGCGAAGATTTGAAAAAAATTGCAGAAACTAATAATTTTTCAATTTTAAATATACTACAAGGAACGTTGATTGCTTTTTTGCTATCTTCTCTAATGAATTTAATTTTAGCGGCAATCTTCAAAAAAAACCAACCTGTATTCTAAATCAATGAATTTATCCATAGTTATACCATTATTAAACGAACAAGAATCGTTACCTGAATTACACAATTGGATAGTGAAAGTAATGCAAACGCATAACTATTCCTATGAAGTCCTATTTATTGATGATGGTAGTACCGATGCTTCTTGGAATGTTATTCAAAAATTATCTCTCGAAAATCCGAATGTAAAAGGGATCCGTTTTCTAAGAAATTATGGAAAATCTCAAGCTTTACATGCGGGTTTTGCGAAAGCACAAGGTGATGTTGTAATTACCATGGATGCTGATTTACAAGATAGTCCAGATGAAATTCCAGAATTATTCCGTTTAATTACAGAAGATAATTATGATTTAATTTCGGGATGGAAGAAAAAACGCTATGATTCGGTTGTAGCAAAAAATATTCCGTCTAAATTATTCAATTGGGCAGCACGAAAAACATCTGGTGTAAAACTGAATGATTTCAACTGCGGATTGAAAGCCTATAAAAATATAGTTATCAAAAACATAGAAGTTTCTGGCGAAATGCACCGTTACATTCCAGTTCTAGCAAAAAACGCTGGATTTGGGAAAATCGGTGAAAAAGTCGTGATTCATCAAGCCAGAAAATACGGAAGTTCTAAATTCGGAATGAGTCGTTTTATTAATGGGTTCTTAGACTTGATTACTATTTGGTTTCTTTCTACTTTCGGAAAACGACCAATGCACCTTTTTGGATTATTAGGCTCAATTATGTTCATGATTGGATTTTTATTTGCTTTCTACTTAGGAATCGATAAATTATTCATCAACACAACCGGAAGATTAATAACAGAAAGACCACAATTTTATCTAGCATTAACCGCAATGTTAATTGGAACTCAATTATTCTTAGCCGGATTTTTAGGTGAAATTATCCTACGAACCAAAAATAACGAAGAACGATATAAGATTAGTGAGGAGTTGGGAGTTTGAAGTTGGGAGTAAAACAGAATTATTAAATTTAAATTATATACGCCATGCAAAAATTAGAGATTATTACACAAAAAATTCATGAAATTAGAGGACATAAAATAATGCTTGATTTTAATCTTGCTGAACTTTATGAAACTGAAACGAGAATTTTAAAACAAGCCGTAAAAAGAAATATTGAAAGATTTCCAGAAGATTTCATGTTTGAATTAACTGAAAGCGAAATTGTTTTATTGGTGTCACAATCTGTGATACCATCAAAAAGCAAACTTGGAGGCGCTAAACCTTATGCATTTACAGAACAAGGTGTTGCAATGCTTTCAAGTGTTTTAAACAATGAAAAAGCAATAGAAATAAATATTGCGATAATGAGAAGTTTTGTTTCTTTAAGAAAATTTGCTTTAACCTATGAAGAGCTAACTAAAAGGCTAACAGAAATTGAACAAAAATTTCCTGAAATATACAAAGCATTAAATTATCTGATGGATACTCATCATAAAAACACAGAACAAAAAGAAAGAAGCAAAATTGGCTTCAAAAAGAAATAAGAATATGCACATCGAACAAAGTATTTTAAACAAAGTAAACGAGTGGTTAACTCCTACATTTGACGAAGCAACTCAAGAAGCTATCAAAGAAATGATGACTTCGGCTCCAAAAGAGTTAGAAGAAAGTTTTTATAAAAATTTAGAATTTGGAACGGGCGGAATGCGTGGTGTTATGGGTGTTGGAACGAATCGTATCAACAAATATACCCTTGGTAAAAACACACAAGGTTTATCAGATTATTTACAAAAATCGTTTCCGAACGAACAATTAAAAGTTGCAATTGCTTACGATTGTCGTCATAACAGTAACACTTTAGCTAAAGTTGTGGCCGATGTTTTTTCGGCTAATGGAATCAAAGTATATTTGTTTTCAGATATGCGCCCCACTCCTGAATTATCATTTGCAGTTCGTCATTTGAATTGTCATGCAGGAATTGTTTTAACGGCCTCTCACAATCCGCCAGAATATAATGGATACAAAGTATATTGGCAAGATGGTGGGCAATTAGTACCACCTCAAGATGCTGAAATTATCAAAGTAATCGAAGATTTAAAATACAGCGATATCAAATTCGAAGCGAACAACGATTTAATTGAATATATCGATACTGAAGTAGACGAAGCTTTCGCAAAATCAACGGTTGAAAATGCAAGTTTTAATACTCCAGCAGAGGCAAAAGCGAATTTAAAAATCGTTTATACTTCTTTACACGGAACTTCGATTAAAGCGATTCCAAATGTTTTAGCAAAAGCAGGTTATACCGATGTAAATATCGTTCCAGAACAAGCGGAACCTAATGGTGATTTTCCAACTGTGAAATCTCCAAACCCTGAAGAGCCAGAAGCGTTGTCGATGGCAATTGCTTTGGCAGAGAAAATTGGAGCCGATATGGTAGTAGGAACTGACCCTGATTCTGACCGTTTAGGAGTTGCTGTTCGTGATTTAGATGGAAACATCAAATTATTAAACGGAAACCAAACGATGGTTATTATGACCGCTTTCTTATTAGAACAATGGAAACGCGCTGAAAAATTCCAAGGAAATGAATTCATTGGTTCAACTATCGTTTCTACGCCAATGATGTTAGAATTAGCAGCTGCATATGATGTGGAATGTAAAGTAGGATTAACTGGTTTCAAATGGATTGCAAAATTCATTAAAGATTTCCCAAATCAGAAATTTATTGGTGGTGGTGAAGAAAGTTTTGGTTTTATGGTAGGCGATGCTGTTCGCGATAAAGATGCGGTTGCCGCTATTTTATTAGTAAGCGAAATTGCTGCGCAAGCTAAGGCTTCTGGAAGTTCGTTATACCAAGAATTATTGAATTTATATATTGATTTTGGTTTCTATAAAGAGCATTTGATTTCGATTACCAAAAAAGGAATTGAAGGCGCGAACGAAATCAAACAAATGATGATTGATTTACGCGAAAATCCTTTGAAAGAAATCAACGGACAACGTGTTATTTGCATTGAAGACTACCAAGCTTCTAAAGGAAAAGACTTCATGAATAATGAAGAATTTGAAATTCATATTCCAAAATCAAACGTATTAATTTACTATTTGGAAGATGGAAGTAAAATCTGTGCTCGACCAAGTGGAACCGAACCAAAAATTAAATTCTATTTTAGCGTAAATGGAGTTTTAGACTCGATTGAAAACGCAAAATCAGTAGAAAAAGAATTAGATAACAAAATTGCAGGAATTATTTCGGCAATGAAATTAAACTAAATGGACGAAAATTTTAAAAAGATAATTCCGTATTTAAAGCCTTATAAAAGTAGTGTTATTCTAAACATTATTTTCAATATTTTGTACGCGCTGTTCAGTACATTATCTTTCATTTCATTGATTCCAATGTTAGATGTATTGTTTAAAGATGCTGAAAAAGTAGTTGAAAAACCTGTTTACGAAGGTATTTGGCATATCTCTTCATATGGTAAAGAATATTTATACTATTACATCACAAAACTTACCGAAGAAAACGGAGCACAATATGCACTATTATTAGTGGTTTGCATTGTAATTTCAACCTTTTTACTAAAAAACCTTTTCAATTATCTAGCTTTAAACTACTTAACAGTAGTTAAAAATGGGGTTTTGAAAGATTTGAGAAAAAATATGTTCGATAAAATTATCCAACTTCCTATCTCCTATTATTCTGAAAAGAGAAAAGGTGATGTAATGGCAAGAATGTTGGGCGATATAAACGAAGTAAAAAATTCTTTATTTTCTATTTTAGAATTAGTTGTAAAAGAACCCGTTACAATTATTTTCACTATTGGCTTTATGATTGCCATTAGTTTTAAATTAACACTATTTGTTTTTGTTTTCATTCCTATTTCTGGATTTGTTATTTCTAAAATTGGTAAAAGTTTAAAATCGAAATCAAGTAGAGCCCAAGAAGAAAATGGTTATCTAATTTCGATTGTGGAAGAGAGTTTAGGCGGATTAAAAGTGGTTAAAAGTTATAATGCTGAAAATAGTATTATTTCAAAATTTAATGATTCTATTAATAGATTATTAAAAATTTCCATTAGTATTGAACGTAAAAACAATTTAGCTTCTCCGATGAGTGAATTCATGGGAATTGTTGTGATTGCTATTTTACTTTGGTACGGAGGAAACATGGTCTTAGTTGAAAAATTAGCCAGTGGCGAACCTATTCTTGAAGGTTCTAAATTCTTAGCTTACATGGGATTGGCTTATAACATTCTAACTCCAGCTAAAGCAATTTCAAAAGCTTCTTATCAAGTAAAAAGCGGTTTAGCGGCTGCCGAACGTGTATTTGAAGTTTTAGAAGTGGAAAATACCATTACCAATAAAGAAAATGCAATCGTAAAAGATAGTTTCACAGAAAAAATCAGCATTGAAAACATTAACTTTGGATATGCTGAAGAAAATGTCCTAAAAAACTTCTCACTAGAAATTCCGAAAGGAAAAACAATAGCGTTAGTTGGTCAATCGGGTTCAGGAAAAAGTACGATTGCGAATTTATTGACTCGTTTTTATGATGTACAAGAAGGAACGGTGAGAATTGATGGTATCGACATTAAGGACATGACATTAAAATCGCTTCGTGATTTAATGGGATTGGTTACTCAGGATTCAATTTTATTTAATGATACCATAAAAAACAATATTCGTTTAGGCAAAGAAGATGCAACCGATGAAGATATAATTGCTGCTTTAAAAGTAGCTAATGCATACGAATTCGTAAAAGATTTGCCTAACGGAATTGAAACTAACATTGGTGATGCAGGTGGAAAACTCTCAGGCGGACAAAAACAACGCTTATCGATTGCAAGAGCCGTTTTGAAAAACCCACCGATTATGATTTTAGATGAAGCTACTTCGGCTTTAGATACGGAAAGTGAAAAATTCGTTCAAGTAGCGTTAGAGAATATGATGCAAAATAGAACATCGATTGTTATCGCACACCGTTTATCTACAATTCAAAAAGCGGATAAAATTGTTGTAATGCAAAAAGGTGAAATCGTAGAGCAAGGAACACACGACGAATTATTGGCTTTGAATGGAACGTATTCGAAGTTGGTAATGATGCAGAGTTTCGAATAAAAGTTAGGAGTTGGGAGTTAGGAGTTTATCAAAATAAAATAGTCGCATTTCAAGATTTTTTTTGATTATATAAATTTCTTAAAATCCGTGTTCCTAAATTTGATCTTGATCTTGATCTTGATTTTGAATTTTGAACTTGAATTTTGAACTTGAATTTTGAACTTGAATTTTGAACTTGTAATTGTACTTGAAAAATGTATGTAAACCATCCAAATATCACTTTACCCGATGACAATGAGACCATTGTTTGGAAGTATTTGGACTTGTCTAAGTTTTTAGACATGTTGTTGTCGCAACAGTTGTTTATGTCGCGTTCAGATAAGTTTGAAGATCAATACGAAGGGACATTTTCAGAACCTACTTTTGAAGAAATCAAGAAAATTGCTGCTAACAATCCGAAGTTTTTGGATTATTATAAATCACATCGAGAAAAAGTAGTGATTAGTAGTTGGCATATTAATGAATACGAATCGTTTGCCATGTGGCAAATTTTCACTCAAAACACAGAAGGTTTAGCGATTCAAACTACGATTGGCAGACTTAAAGAAGCCTTACAACCTGAAAGACAAACCGAACAATATATTGGTGCTGTAAATTACATCGATTACAAAAAAGAGTTTATTCCGTTTGAAGATACATTTTTCCCATTTTTGTTTAAACGTAAAAGTTTTCAATATGAAAGAGAAATTCGCATTATTTCTGACGTTTCGGCTAATGGAATGAAAATCGATAACGGTTTAAAGGTTGATGTTAATTTGAATCAATTAATCGAAAAAATCTACATTCACCCTAAAAGTGAAAACTGGTATAAAAAACTAGTAATTGAATTGGTTTCTAAATTGGGTTTTGATTTTGAAATCGAAAAATCGGATTTAGAGAGTGATATTTTGATTTAGAGTTAGAACGCGGATGAAACTGATGCTTTACAACTCGGATTGAAACGGATTTTTTCTCAATATCGTCCCTATGGGACTTCTTGTTCATACTTAGGATTTCCTTTACCAAAATATCTTTCCTACGGAACTTTAAACAAATGCAAGTATACTTTGGAATTTAAAAATGCCGTTAGGCATGAAATATTGGTAAAACTCGAATACCCAATAGAAACTAAAATCCCGTAGGGATGATATTTTGATTAATTCGGAGTATACATTTCCACTTTCCACTCGTCTGCTAACAAGTTAACATAGTGGTAGTGTACTTTATCATTTTTATCAAAAGCACCATTTTTATTGATATCTTCTATACATCTGAAGTACAAACGGTTTTGAGCTTCAATAATATTCCAATCGATTAACTCTTGAAATTCTTCTGAAAGTTTAGTGAATTTGTCACCACTTATGGTACTTAAATACAACGAACGAATGTCATTTTGATTGATTTTTCCATCTTTATTAGTATCGGAATCTACTAATGTATAAACGATAATTTGCTTTTTCGTTTTAGCGGCAATTCCGTCTAAGAATGTTGCGGTTTGGATTTGAATTTTCTTATCTGTTAATGGTTTTACATTTGTAGAATCGATGTGTTGAAAATTCAAATTATCGAAGTAACCTGTAATTTCAAATCGGTTGTAGTTGGAAATCGCATAACTCACCTGATTGGTTTTACTACTTCCATATACCTTACTATTCGAGTCATACACACGAACATCACCAACAGGATGAATCAAATATTTGGTTCCTTCCATTAAAATTGGCAAATCGGCTACTTTGATAGACGTCGTATCTTTAGCTTGTGCTTCTACCTTGGTTTTTCCTTCTTCATAGATAACCTTTGGAGTTTCCGTTTCTTCTTTACAACTCATTAAAGTTGTAATTAAGCTAAAAGTGAAAAGAATACGTTTCATCTGTTTGAATTTTATAGTCAAATATACTAAAATTAATAATGGCTTACAATCGGGCAATTAACTTGATATTGAAAACACGAGTGGTCATGTAGTTTGGAATTCCGTATTGCGATTTGGTATACACATCACGAACCCAAGTATTCGTAATGGAATTTTGATTGTTGAACAAGTTGAAAATTTCTAATCCAAGTGAAAATTCATTGAAAGGCTTCAACCACGTTTTTGCTGACTTAATACTTTCATCTTTAAATACATAAGAAAAACCAACATCTGCTCTACGGTAATCATTTAAACGCAATTGATACGCATAAGGATCAGCGTAAGCAGGCGAACCTCCTGGCAAACCTGTATTATAAACTAAATTAAGATATAATTTTAAACTCGGAATATTAGGCATGTAATCTTGAAACAACATACCAAACTTCAATCTTTGGTCGGTTGGACGGGCAATAAACCCTCTACCATCTTGATTTTCTTCGGTCTTTAAATATCCGAAACTAAACCAAGATTCCGTTCCTGGAACAAATTCTCCATTTAATCGTGCATCAAATCCATAGGCATAAGCTTCAGCATTATTATTTGCGCTGTATCGAATCCGAACATTATCAATAGTATACGTATTGACATCCGTAATATTTTTATAATACGCTTCCGAAACTAATTTAAAAGGTCGCGACCACATTTTAAAACTGTAATCATTACTCAAAACCACATGTATTGATTGTTGGGCTTTTACATTCGTTTGCACTACCCCATTGTAATCTCGTAATTCTCGATAAAACGGAGGTTGGTGATACAAACCTCCTGATAATCGGAACATCATGTCTTTACTCCAATCGGGTTTGAAGGCGAATTGAGCTCTAGGTGAAAATGTTATTTGACTATCACCATCAGGTCTTCCATATGCTTGTACTTGCCATTGGTGCGCTCTTAATCCAGCATTTAACCAGTATTCGTGAGTTCCTATTTTTCCACGATAATTCCATTGGGCATAACCCGAAAAACGATTGATTTTTGTAAAATTGGTAGCTCTAATGTTTTGATAAGGTGCTAATGGACCCACATATGGATTGTAAGGCTGGTCGTTTTGATAATCTAAAATAGGATTTGGCAAAGAAAAACCAGCAGAATCTACTACTTCCCATTCCACTAGACGGTCTCTAATATCTTCTTTTGTAAATTTTGCGCCCCATTCTATTTGTGATTTATCATTAATATCATGAAATCCTTTTACTTCGGCATTTACAATTAAGGCATCTAAATCGTTGCGAGCGTGATTTAATTGCGAACCAATTCCTCTTGTAAAAACCACATCTCCAAAAGTTTCCGAACCAATATTCGCATCTACCTCACCCAAACGATATTGTGCCAAAATATCATAATATTCTTCTTCTTGCGTATGGTAACCCGAAACGATAAACTTCAATTTGTTTTTTTCGTTGTATTGATAAATGGCTTTTCCAGCACCAAAAAAGGTTAAATATTGATCTTTTTCTTGTCCTTCGTAAAATACCAATAAAGCAATTGGTTCATCGATAGTTCCAAAGTTAGTTTGACGAGTTAATGGCTGATAATTATATTTATTTTGAGAAATATTACCTAAAAAACTAAAATTCCATTTAGTTGAAGCATTGAAATTCAACAAGGTTTGTACATCAAAAAATGTAGGTCTAAAATTGGTTTCTGTTTCCTGACTGTTTACTAACAAACTATTATCGCGATAACGAACCCCTGTAATATTACTCCATTTTTGATTTTTAGAAACACCTTCAACTGTTAAACTTCCGCCTAACAAACTAGCTTCTAAACTAGCTCCAAATTGCTTAGGATTGCGATAGGTTATATCTAAAACTGAAGACAATTTATCGCCATATTTAGCCTGAAATCCTCCAGCAGAAGCATCAACATTATAAACCATATCGGTATTAGTAAAACTCAAACCTTCTTGTTGCCCTGAACGAATTAAAAACGGACGATACACTTCGATTTCGTTTACATAGACCAAGTTTTCGTCATAATTTCCACCACGAACGGCATACGAAGTACTTAATTCATTATTGTTATTAAAACCAGGTAGCGTTTTAATGATATTTTCAATACCCGGATTGGCTCCAGGTATTTTACGAATAATTACTGGGTCGATAGTAGTAACACCTTCAATTCGTTTTTTGCTATTTCCAGTTACAGTAACGGCACCAAATTCTTCTACTTTTGAATTCATTACCGGATTCAACTCAAAATCTTCATTAGGTTTTAAATTTACTTCTAAAACCGTTTTAAAAAAAGAAACATGAGAAAAAGTAATAATTACTTTTTTATTGGCATCAATTTCTAAAATATAGAAACCATTTTCATTGGATACCGTTCCTTTATCGCCCACTTTTACTGTTACATTTTCAACTGGATTATTAAATTCGTCTAAAATAACACCTTTAACTCGGGCTTTTTGAGCCGAAACCGTGAAAGAAAATAATCCAATTAGGAATACAAAAAATATATTTTTCAAAAGAATTCGTTTTAATTATCTAAAAAAGTAAGATTCAAAGGTAGTGGAATTTTGTAAATTATCAGTAACAACTAACTTGAAATCGTTTCTACCTTCAACGCAAATATTATCCTCTAAATTGTGTACTAATTTTTTGGTTTTATAATCGTACTCCATTAAAATCCATTTTCCGTTTAAATAGGCATTGTAGGTATCAATATCGGAATGCAAATCTGTTATAGAAACACTAATCGTTTTTTGTTCTTTTATGGTTTTTCCTTCTACAAAATTTACATTATAAATTCGGGGAGGCGTTACATCTTGTGCCAACTTGAACTTTCCTAAAGTTCTTGTTTTTATCGAAAACGAATTTCCTTTTCTATACGTTTTATTGTATTCTAATTTATATCCATCTAAAGTAGCTATGAACGTTTTAGATAATTGTTCTTCTGTTAACCCTTGAACATCATTAAATGTTATCGTTATGTTTTTATGAACGGGAACACTATCATCGTGAAGGGTTAAAATATCGCCATTCACATCAAAATTCAAGTAAAAATGATTGTAAAAAGCATTTTCAGGAATTTGTACCGTAACCTTATTTTTTTCAAAAATCGATTCGTTCTTGGCTTTTACGAAATAAGGCGTTTTTTGATATGTTTTTTCAATTTTAGCTTCCTGATTTGCAAACTCTAACGGAATAATAACATCTACTCTATTTCCATGAAAATCATACAACTCTATTCGATAAGTATAATTTGTTCCAGGTTGTACTTTAATGGTTCCATCTTTTTTATTATCGGCTACAACTGAGAGTGGATAATCAGCTAATTGAAATAATTTCTGAACCCTTTGTCCCATTATATGAAAACGTTCATAATCGATAAAATTATTAATGTATCGCGTTTCATCAAAAGCAAAACCATCAAATCCATACTGATATTGTAAAACACCATTCAAATACGCTTTAACCTTATACAATCCGTTTTTATTGTAAGCATTGGTACAAAAATCATAGGCATTAATTCCAAAAGACATCCTACCATCAGCACGTACTTTAGTTCCTAAATAAGTACCATCGGCTTGTTTAGAAAAAGGAATATTTATAGGTAATTGTGAATTGTTAACCGTAGTTGAATCTAAAGGATAAGCAACCAAACCTTGAATTACAGGTTTTCTCTCATCTTTAATAATTTTCTTGAATCCAAAGTGCAATGGATTTAAAATTTCTTCTGATTTGGTATTTCGAAATTCAAAATGCAAATGAGGTGCACCACTACCCCCCGTATTTCCTGTAAATGCAATAATATCCCCTTTTTTTACAGGCAATTCTGTAGGATACAAATACATTTCAACTTCGTATGCTTTTTCTTGATATTGACGCTTTTTTATAAATTGTTGAATTGCACCGTTTGCTTTTTGTAAATGACCGTAGACAGAGGTGTATCCATTTGGATGTGTTATGTAAATAGCTTTTCCATATCCAAAAGTTGAAATTTTAATTCGAGAAACATAACCATCACCTGATGCATAAACCGGTAAACCTTCAACACCTTTGGTCTTAAAATCTAAGCCCGAATGAAAATGATTGCTTCGTAATTCGCCAAACGAACCCGAAAGATCTAATGGAATATCTAATGGAGATTGAAAATAATCTTCGGGATATTGTTGTCCGAAAAACAAGGTAGAATAGAATAGTAGGGCAAATACAAATTTCATGGTGCTTTGTTTGTTGCTAAAATAATAAAAAAAACATATTAAAAAGAAACAAAAACCATACCTTAAAATAAAGATTTAATTTCCAATAAGTTATAATAAATAAAAATTAATTCATAAAAAATAGCAAAAAGTATTGCTATTTTTGAATACTAATGCTAACTTTGTGAAATATTGAAATGAAATTTATCATTAATGAATGGATTATCTGAATTAATTGATTCTCTAGAAGTTAAATTTTTCAAACTGAACCAAAAAATTACTCAGCTTGAAAAAAAAAATCAAGAGTTGCAAACCGAATTGTTGCTTTCTAAGAAAAATCAACAGTTGCAATCAAGCGAGATAGAAACTTTGAAAAGTCAATTGGATACTCTTAAAATGGTAAATTCATTACTAGGCAGTGAAGAAAATAAACGAGAAACGAAACTCAAAATAAATTCATTAATCAGAGAAATCGATTATTGTATAGCCCAACTTTCAGATTAGAAAGCAGATGAGTGAAAAACTGAAAATTAAATTATCGATAGCAGACCGTATTTATCCATTAACAGTGGATCTGTCACAAGAAGAAGGACTAAGAAGTGCTTCTAAAAAAATAGATGCTATGATTAAACAGTTTGAACAAAGCTATGCGGTACGAGATAAACAAGATGTTTTGGCCATGTGCGCTTTACAATTTGCAGCACAAGTAGAGCAAAAACAAATATCGAATTCTCAGGATAATGAAATCAATTTAAAAAGATTAGTAAATCTAGATAAAAAACTGAGCGAGTTACTCTCTAAATAAAATACGTTCTTACATAATAACAAAGATACTGCCTACATTAGTATATATTTGATAAACTCAACACTAACAAATTAAACGAGTGAATCTTTGCAACTATTACAGGCCCTTTAGTGGGAAGTTTGAACTGCAGGTTAGCTTAAATCTTGTATAACAGAGTTTATACAAACACCTAATGTAGGCTTTTTTTATATAATTTTTTTACTATTAATAATGGATATACTAAGTATAATAATTGGAATTGTCGTTGGTCTTGCGGGAGGTTTTGGAATTGCTAAATTTTTAGAAAAAAGCAATGTTTCTAACTTAATTAAAAATGCAAAAAAAGAAGCCGCTTCGATTTTAAAAGACGCTAAAACAGAAGCTGAAGCTGCAAAAAAAGATAAAATTCTACAAGCAAAAGAAAAGTTTTTAGAACTTAAAGCAGAACACGAACAAGTTATTTTAGCACGCGATAAAAAAATGGCGGAAGCTGAAAAGAGAACACGTGACAAAGAATCACAAGTGTCTAATGAATTAGCAAGAGCTAAAAAAGCGGCTGATGATGCGGAAGCTAAAATTACAGACTACAACAATAAAATCGAATATCTAGACAAGAAACAGCAAGAAATTGACAAACTTCACAGAAGTCAAGTTGAGCAATTAGAAGCTATCTCTGGATTATCCGCTGAAGATGCAAAAAATCAATTAGTTGAAAGCTTAAAAGCAGAAGCTAAAACCAATGCAATGTCATTCATCCAAGATACTGTGGAAGAAGCTAAAATGACAGCGCAACAAGAAGCAAAGAAAATCATCATCAACACTATTCAACGTGTAGGAACTGAAGAAGCAGTTGAAAACTGTGTTTCTGTATTCAACATTGAATCGGATGATGTAAAAGGTAGAATTATTGGTCGTGAAGGGCGTAACATTAGAGCTTTAGAAGCAGCAACTGGAGTTGAAATCATCGTTGACGATACACCAGAAGCAATCATCTTATCTTGTTTTGACCCTGTTAGAAGAGAAATCGCTCGTTTAGCTTTACACAAATTAGTAACTGACGGACGTATTCACCCAGCACGTATTGAAGAAGTAGTTGCAAAAACAGCGAAACAAATCGACGAGGAAATCATTGAAACAGGTAAACGAACTGTGATTGATTTAGGTATCCACGGATTACATCCTGAATTAATCAAAGTAGTAGGTAGAATGAAATACCGTTCATCTTACGGACAAAACTTGTTACAACACTCAAGAGAAGTAGCTAAGTTGTGTGGTATCATGGCAGCTGAATTAGGATTAAACGTTAAATTAGCTAAAAGAGCTGGTTTATTACACGATATTGGAAAAGTGCCAGATACAGAAAGTGAATTACCTCACGCTATCTTAGGTATGCAATGGGCTGAGAAATATGGTGAGAAAGAAGAAGTGTGTAACGCTATTGGAGCGCACCACGATGAGATTGAAATGAAATCATTGATTTCTCCAATCATCCAAGTATGTGATGCTATTTCTGGAGCACGTCCTGGAGCAAGAAGACAAGTATTAGATTCTTACATTCAACGTTTAAAAGACTTAGAAGATATCGCTTTCGGATTTAATGGAGTGAAAAACGCTTACGCTATTCAGGCAGGTAGAGAATTACGTGTAATTGTAGAAAGCGAAAAAGTATCTGATGATGCAGCAGTAAATTTATCATTTGATATTTCTCAAAAAATTCAAACTGAAATGACATATCCTGGTCAAGTAAAAATTACGGTTATTCGTGAGACTAGAGCTGTGAATATTGCGAAGTAATTTTTAGTTTTCAGTCGCGGTCGCAGTTGACAGTAAATAATAGTAATGGGATTTTCATATTTTGAAAATCCCTTTTTTTATTCCCATAACTGTGACTGATTACTATGACTGAGACTGAATACTGTGACTGAAAACTGAGACTGTAAACTATTTACGTGGATGAAAATTATTCAAAACTTCCGAAAGGAATTTTCGATCTAAATGCACATAAACTTCGGTTGTTGTAATTGATTCGTGACCTAGCATTAATTGGATGGAACGCAAATCAGCACCATTTTCTAAAAGATGGGTTGCAAACGAATGACGAAAAGTATGCGGACTTATGGTTTTATTTAAGTTAATTTTTACCGCTAAATCTTTGATGATTGTAAAAACCATAGCACGGGTTAATTGCCTTCCCCTCCTATTTAAAAACAAGGTGTCTTCATGCCCTTTTTGAACAGGATAATGCACGCGTATTAAATTAACATATGAAGTTATGTATTTTATAGTAGATTGACCAACGGGCACAAATCGTTGTTTATTACCTTTTCCTGTAATTTTAATAAAACCTTCTTCAAAAAATAAGTCGGAAATTTTTAAACCTACCAACTCCGAAACCCGCAAACCACAACTGTATAAGGTTTCTAACATGGCTCTGTTACGTTCGCCTTCGGGAGTGGATAAATCGATAGCACCAATTAAGGCATCTATTTCTTCAGTCGCTAAAGTATCAGGAAGTTTTCTACCGGTTTTAGGCACTTCGATTAATTCTAAAGGTGTATCTTTTCGATAATCTTCAAATACTAAATAATTGAAAAAGCTTTTTAAACCCGAAATAATTCTAGATTGACTTCTAGCATTGACTTGTGTGGACAATTCGTAAATAAATTGCTGAATTACTTCTTCTGTAATATGAAGTGGCGAAACCTGAATTTCCTTTTGACTCAAAAAAAGAACCAACTTTTCAATATCAAAGGTATAATTTTCAATTGTATTGGCAGACAGTCCACGTTCTAAACGCAGGTAATTTTGATATTCTTTTATATACGATTGCCAAGTACTCATGTATCAAAAATAGGCAATTTATAGGAATAAAAAAATCCCGAGACATGCTCGGGATTGAATAACTTTTAACAATAAATTATAATTTAAAAACACCACCTACATTAAATGCACTATAAGCGTTTTTAAGTGAATAATCACTTTCTTTAGGTACTTCTGATAATCCTGTCATTCCTTGAAAATCAATAAGAATACTAAACTTCTCATTAACTTCAATTTTATATCCAATACCATAAGCTAAACCAAATTGAAATGTATTTGCTAAATCTTTAATATCTTCACCTCCACCTTTAGCAGACATTAATAATCCAAAACTTGGACCAAAATTTAAATTCCATTTTCTTGTAGAACCAAAATGCCAATTTGCATTTACAGGTATAGAAAGGTAATTTAATTTTTCTTCATAAGATGTAGTAAGTTTAGATCCCATAGTTTGCATGTGCATTCCTGAACGTAAACTCCATCTATCGTTAAAAAAATAATCAGCACCAACACCAAAAGTAATTGCTGTTAGAGAAGAATTATTAATATTATCTCCGTAATAATTAGCACTAGAATAACCAATTTGAGGAATTAACTCAATAGCTCCTTTTTCTCTAGACTGTGCATTAACAAAATTTAAAGCTAAAATAGCAATAACAGATAAAAATACTTTTTTCATTTTAATTGATAAATTAATTAATATCACAAAGGTATTAAAAAAAGAAAGAAATATAATACGGAAAAACGTTTGTGAATTTCAAAAAAAAATAATTATTGAACAAAAAAAAATCCCGAGCAATGCTCGGGATTTCTTATAATATTGTTACAAATTAGAATTTGTAAGTTAATCCAAATTGAGCAGTTGTAAAGAAGTTATTGAAAACATTTACATTTGCACCGAATTCAGAAACATTTTCAGCACCATCCCATTTTTGAGAAGAGTAAGATAATACATCTGTTAAAGCGAAGTTGATAGCAAAACTATCAGAAACGAAATAATTCATTCCTAATCCAGCTCCAAACCCAAATCCTGAGTATTTAGCATCACCTAAACCAGCTTTTCCAGATTCCATACCTAAACCAGCTTCTGCATAAGTTTTGAATCTTTTTCCTAAATCTAAGAAATAATAACGTCCAAAAACACCTGCATTAAAATTTGAATTTTTATCAGTTTCTGTTCCAGCAGTTTCCTCTTTGTCAGAACCTAAACCTAATTCAACTCCGATAGCAAATTTGTCATTTAAAAAATAACCTACTTTAGGATTGAATTGAAAACTGTTAGTTTTTACTTCAGTGTTTTTGTCATTTGTAGAATTGAAAGATAAATTACCTTCTACAATAACATCACCTTTTGCAAAACCAAAACCTTTTTCTTCTTCTTGTGCGTTAGCAAAACCAAAAGCTAATAATGCTACAGCAGATAATAAAACTTTTTTCATGTTTAGTTTAAATTTAAAGTTAATGTGACAAATTTATAGTATTTTTTTTTACAAAATAACATATTTGGTTATGTTATTAACAATTTTATTAACAGTAAAAATGCAAAATTTTAATAATCAGCATATTAAAAACAATATATAGTAAAAATTTATAATTTTTTTAATAATTTCTAATTTTTACTAATTTTGAACTCAATTACAACGAACTGAAAATCAATACGATTCAAAAACTAATAAAAATACGTTTTTCTATAAATAATACTAAAAAACACAAAAAAACGTTAGTACAATCAAATAACGTAGAAAAAAACACTAAAATTTGATTGGTTTCAAACATTAAATAAGTGTTATTAAACTTAATCTACAAATCAAAATTATAATTTATGAAAAAAACAATTGCAACCTTAATTTTACTTGTTTTAGGAACAGGTTTATCTCAGGCACAACTTCTAAAGTTTGGAGTTAAAGCGGGTGTTAACTTTGCCAATTATACAGACGGAGGCGTATCGGGTATGGACTTTAAAACCATAACTAGTTATCACGGCGGTATGGTTATGGAAGTTAAACTTTTTGAAAACTTAGCAATACAACCAGAACTTTTGTATTCTACACAAGGTTCTGAGTTAAAAGGACTAGGCGATCAAATTAAAAATGAGTTGGGCTACATTTCAATTCCTGTTTTAGCCAAATTCTATTTAACTTCTAATGAGCTTAGTTTAGAACTCGGCCCTCAAGCTTCGTTCTTGGTTAGTGAACGCAATGAGGTTAGCTCAAATGATACCAATTCGTTTGAATTTGGTTTAGCTGGAGGTTTGAGTTATAAAATCACCAAAAGTATTTTTGTGTCTGGACGTTATGTAGCGGGGTTAACTGAGGCTAAAAAAGATGCTGATGTGAAAAATTCTGTAATTCAGTTTTCTGTTGGGTATCTATTCTAATTTTAAAACTCACAATATTTTATTAAAACCATTCCTAGAAAGAATGGTTTTTTTAATTTTACAAAAACATTCATCATGAATATCATCATCATTAATGGTCCTAATCTAAATTTATTAGGCAAAAGAGAACCCGAAGTATACGGCAATGAAACTTTTGAATCTTATTTGGAAAAACTACAACTTCAATTCCCAAATATATCGTTAGATTATTTTCAAAGTAATATAGAAGGGGAAATTATCTCCAAAATTCAAGAAGTGGGATTTACTTATGATGGTATCGTTTTAAATGCAGGTGCTTACACACATACTTCAATAGGAATTGGAGACACTATAAAAGCTATTACAACTCCGGTTGTAGAAGTACATATTTCTAATACTTTTTCGAGAGAATCGTTTCGTCATCAATCTTATATTTCTCCTAATGCTAAAGGGGTTATTATTGGCTTTGGATTGAAGAGTTATGAATTGGCGTTGAGAGCTTTTGAGTAGTGTTGCACTTAGTTGTTGCACCGAGATTCACGGAGATAAATGAGATACACCGAGTTTTTTTTATATGCTTGATGCGGAAAGAGAGAATGAGAGCGTTGCACTTGGTTGTTGCACCGAGATACTCAGAGGAAAATGAGATGCACCGAGTTTTTTTAATATGCTTGATGTGAAAAGAGAGAATGAGGGTGTTGCACTTGGTTGTTGCACCGAGGTTCACAGAGAAAAATGAGATGCACGTTTTTCTATATGATTGGCGTTGAAAGAGAGAATGAGGGCGTTGTACTTGATTTAAATTAAGAATATATATGTAACTAAATAAAATATGGAAGTTGATAAATTAACAGAACAAGTAATTGGTTTGGCTATTGAAGTTCATTGACATTTGGGACCTGGATTGTTAGAATCTACTTATCAAGAATGTTTGTACTATGAATAAAAAATGCTAATTTAAAGTTGAAAGAGAGAAAAAACTCCCAATAGAATACAAAGAAATCAAATTAAATCACGGCTATAAAATTGATTTATTGATAGAAGACCAATTGGTTCTTGAATTAAAAACAGTTGAAACTTTTACGGATGTACATAAAGCACAAATACTAACATATATGAGATTAGGAAATTACAATACTGGTTTGCTAATTAATTTTAATACCAAATTATTATCTCAAGGAATTAAAAGATTTTCCATGTAACAATAATTATCACAATACGTCTAAAGTGAAAAGAGCTATGAATAGTTTGCTCGCAAAGTCGCGAAGACGCAAATAAAAAGTGAAACATCCGAAGTTTCGGACTAGGTGTGTCTGTATAAAGACAAAGATTATCAAAAAAACTCGGTGGAGCTCGGTGTAAAAAACAAAAAAGTGAAACGCCTCGGTGGAGCTCTCTAAAGACAAAGATTATCAAAAAAAAGCTTGGTGAAGCTCGGTGTAAAAAACAAAAAAGTGAAACGCCTCGGTGTAGCTCGGTGTAAAAAAACAAACAACATGAAACAACAAATTACCCTACTTTTCTTATTCCTATCAAGTATTTCTTTTTCTCAAATAAAAGGAACTGTTAAAGACAAAGATGGAAACCCGCTACCTTTTGTTAATATATATATTGAGAATACCTATATAGGCACCACTTCAAATGAATTGGGAAAATATGAGTTAAACACTACTGAAAAGAAGAATGTCCCTTTGATTTTTCAATATTTGGGATTCAAAACACAAAAACACATTTTAAACATTACGAGTTTTCCTTATGAATTTGATGTAACTCTAATGGAAGAAGATTTTCAATTGAAAGAGGTTTTGGTGGTGAATGGCGAAAACCCTGCTTATGAAATTATCCGAAATGCAATTAAATCTAAAAAAACGAATGCGGCTAAAATAGATAAGTTTGAAGCTGATTTTTATTCGAGAGGAATTTTTAGAGCAAAGGATATTCCTAAAAAATTCATGGGAGTTGAAATTGGGGATTTAGATGGTAATTTAGATTCTACTAGAAGTGGTATTATTTACCAATCAGAAACCGTTTCTAAAATTAAATTCCAAAAGCCCGACAATTTAAAAGAGGAAATTATTGCTTCTAAAATTGCAGGAGATGACAATGGTTTTAGCTATAATACGGCTTTGAACACCAATTATGACTTTTACGAAAATTATGTTGATTTAGGAATTAATATGGTCTCTCCTATTGCCGACAATGCTTTTAATTACTACAAATACAAATTAGAAAGCACATTTTATGACGATAGAAATCAGTTAATCAATAAGATTTTAGTTACACCAAAACGCGATAAAGAACCGGTTTTTGAAGGTTACATTTATATTGTGGAGGATTCTTGGGCTATTTTCGGGATAGATTTAGACATCAAAGGGTATCGCATGCAACAACCTATTCTGGAGAACATGAAACTTACACAGAATTTCAGTTATAATTCAGAAAGTAAGATTTGGGCTAAAAACATTCAGGCTTTAGATTTTCAAGCGGGAATTTTTGGAATGAAATTTACTGGAAAATTCACTCACGTATTTACGAATTACAACTTTAAAGATGCTTTCGAAAAGAAAACGTTTGGAAAAGAAATTGTCACTTTTGCTGAAAATGCAAACAAAAAAGAAGCTTCCTATTGGGAAGAAAATCGTCCAGTTCCATTAACAGAAGAAGAAACTTCAAATTATGTAAAGAAAGACAGCATTCAAACCATTAGAAAATCACAAGTATATTTAGATTCGATTGATGCTAAAGGAAACAAATTCAAAGTATTAAAACTAATTACAGGTTATACGTATAAAAATTCATATAAAAATTGGAATTTCAACTACCAAGGATTAACTAATATAGGTTCGCTAAGTTTTAATACGGTTCAAGGTTGGAATTTAGACAGCGGCTTTTCATTTAGAAAATGGAATGAAGAAACAGGAAAATTCACTTTAATTTCTTCTACTTTTAATTATGGTTTTGCCGAAGATCGTCTTCGTGTTAATGGTCGTTTTTATCACCGATTTAACAACCGAAATAATGCTTACATCAGTTTAAGTGGTGGAAGTGCTATTAGTCAATTTAATCCAAATGAACCGATTAGTAATACAATTAATACTGTAGCAACATTAGCCTTTAAAAACAATTACATGAAATTGTACAATAAAGAATTTGCTGAGATTAATTACGGAAGAGAAGTTACTAATGGTCTATTTGCTTCGGGTAAAGTAGTCTATGAAAATCGTCGTGCACTTTTTAATAATACCGATTATAGCACTATAAAGAATGATGATTTGTATTTTTCGAACGACCCGTTACAACCTGATAATTATACATCGGTACCGTTTGAGAACCATCATATTATGAAAGCGAGTTTAGGAACGCGCATTCGTTTTGGGCAAAAATACATATCGCGACCAGATGGAAAATTAAACATTCAAAACGACGATTATCCGGTGTTGAGTTTCTATTATGAGAAAGCATTTGGAGCTTCAAATAGCAACTATCATTATGATTTAATTAGTGGAACGGTTGATTACAACAAAACTATTGGCAATAAAGGAGATTTTGGCTTACGTTTTAAAGCAGGTAAGTTCTTTAATGCTGAACATATTTCGTTTGTAGATTACAAACACTTTAATGGTAATCAAACGCATGTAAACATGATGAACAATTCATTAAATGCATTTAACTTATTACCTTATTATAGTCACTCTACAAATGATGCGTATTTGGAAACACACATCGAGCACAATTTTAAAGGCTATATTATGAATAAGATTCCGTTATTAAACAAATTGCAATGGAATTTAATAGGAGGTTTTCATCAGTTGAATATTCCAAATATGAAACCGTATCAAGAGTTTACTGTTGGTTTTGACAATATCGGTTTTGGGAAATTCAGATTCTTACGTGTCGATTATGTAAGAAGTTACCAAAATGGTTATCAGGGTGATGGCGTGATGTTTGGGTTGAAGTTTTAGAATATGTTAAATTAATTTTATATTTAGTAAAGCTAACCAATAAAATTAATATTATGACAAAGTACAATTGCAATTATATGTAGTAACTTTCGAGTATGACGATTTTAATCTTGCAGAAAACCCAAAAAAGCGCACTTTTTTTTACCAACTTATATAATAGTTATTAACATAATTTAAACTTATCTTTTACTTCCAATCTAGCCGATTCTCTTATATAAATGGCGTTATTAGAAATTTGTTTTTACAGGATGTAAATGGTAGTTTGGTAAAATGAAAGGTTGAGAATTAAAGATTGCGAGAATACATTAATAAACTCCAAACTTTATAGTGAATGGATAATTAATTTTAAAGTTACTTTTGTTAAGTAACTTTAACCAAATATTTATTGTTTGTTTTTTTAATTTTGATTAGCTAAAAAAATGCTATAAATAAATTATAAAAAAGAGATGAAACTTATATATAAGTTGTTAATACATTAATTTTTAAAAAAATAAGTCCTAAAATCTATTTCTATTTTAGGACTTTTAAAATAACTATTGATAAAAAGTTATTTAATTATAAATTCTGATCTCCTATTTTCTTGATGTTGTTCTCTAGTACAAGGAACTTCATCGGCACAATTATTTAATAATTGAGATTCACCATATCCTTTGCATGTTATACGCTCTTTGGTAATTCCTTTTTTAATTAAATAATCACGAGTTGAATTTGCTCGGAAATTTGACAATCGTAAATTATAAGCTTCACTTTGTCTACTATCAGTATGAGAACGAATATCGATTTTTAAATTAGGATACATTTTTAATATTTCAATAACTTTTGCTAACTCTACTTCAGCATCAGACCTAATAAAATATTTATCTAAATCAAAATAAATAGTAATGTTTAATAACTTAACTAAATCATCGCCTGATTTAATCTGAATAATTTTTGGAAAAATTTCCAAATCATTATCTTTTATTCCTCCCTTTTTAATACGAAATTCTTTCGTTATATAACTTTCACTTTCGATCTTTACAAAATATTCTCTATCTAACCTAACATCATTAATTTTAAAACTACCTAACGAATCGGAATTTGTTGTAGCAATTATGTTTTGGTTTGCATCTAAAAAAGTAATTTTTGCATTTTTTATAGGCTCTTTTGATATTTCATCTAAAATTGTATCTGCATACTCTACTTTCTTAGGTTCAGGATTTACTTTTACTTTATAGATATCGTCATACCCTTTTCCTCCCTCTCTATTTGAAGAAACAAAGAAAATATTTTTAAATGGACTTTCAACAAATCCAAAATCATCGCGCTCACTATTAATTGGAGCACCTACATTCTGAAAACTAGAGTAGTTGCCATTTTCATCTGGTACAGATTTAAAAATATCTAATCCTCCCATACCAATAAGTCCATCAGAAGAGAAATACAAAATAGTATCTGAAGCAATAAATGGAAATGTTTCTCTAGCTTTAGTATTAATTTTATCTCCTAAATTTTCAGGTTTTCCATAACTACCATCGTCATTGATTGCTACTTTATATAAATCAGAATTTCCATAACCACCCGGCATATCAGAGGCAAAATATAATGTTTTTTCATCAGGACTTAAAGCAGGGTGTGCCATATTATATTCATTATTATTAAAAGGAAGCTCAGTGATTTTAACCCATTTACCATTCTCTGAAGTAGCTTTAAAAAGTTTAAGTTTAATTACTTTATCTTTATCCATAACAACTCTTCCATTATTGTAATTGTTACGGGTAAAATACATGGTTTTACCATCTTTAGTAAAAACAGGACTAGATTCATGGTATTTAGTATTAAACTCATCCACAATCTCATCAATGTAAACCGCTTTTGCTGAATCACTAAACTCTGCTCTATAAATATTTAAAAAGTTTTGATTGGTCCACTTATCAATTTTTTTATTATTCTTTTTAGGAATACGATTTGATACAAAATACATTTTAGTGTCTTTAAAATTACCTCCATAATCTGAAAATTCAGAATTAATTCCTGCGTCTGTTATTGTATATTTGTCTAGACTATTATTAATGTCAATTAAATACAATTTATTCTTTACATATAACTCCCCACGATAATCATTCGTTAAAGCATAAAACTTTTCCATCATCTTATCCGCTTCTTTATATGATTTAACCGCTTTTAACGATTGTGAATAACGAAAATAATACTCGGGATCTAAGTTTTGGTTTTCTATTTGAAACAATTTGTCATACCAAACTTTTGATTTATCTAACATGCCATTGAAATAATATGAATCTCCTAGCTTTTGAAATAATTCAACTGAAATATGTCCTTTCTCAGCTACTTTTTCATAAATGGCTATAGCATCTATATAGGAATATCCTTCATATTTTTTCTCAGCTATTTTTTCTTTTACTTCTTGTGCTGAAACTGAAAAAAAGCAACCTATACTTAATATACTTATCATTAATTTCATAATATCTAATTTTAGAAGAATCTAGGGTTTACAACTCGATTTGATTTTTTATTAAATTCATATCGAAGAAAGAATTCGTGAGAACCTGAATTATAATTAGCCAATTTTGTTGTTTCCATATCATAAGCATAACCCATGAACCAATTTTCTGAAACTTGAAAACCAGCCAATATACTTCCTGCAGCATCCCATCTGTAAGCAGCACCAAGAGTAAATTTCTCATAAAATAAAAAATTAGCTGATAAATCCATCTGTAAAGGTGAACCTTTAATAATTTTTGATAGAAAGGCAGGCTTAAACTTAACATCAGGAGAAATTTCAAAAACTCTACCCATCATAAAATAATAATGCATACGCTCTGCTGCCACAGAATTTTGAGAAAATGTTCCTTGCCCTTTATCAAAATGTTTCGTCTCTAAAAAATTAGGTACCGATAAACCAAAATAAGTATTATCTGAGTAATAATATAAACCTGCTCCCACATTTGGAGAAAACTTATTATCAATATTATATTGTGCTAAAGCGTCACCAGGATTATAAATATTAAGTTTGGTAAAATCTACATTTAAAAAATTACCTGTAGCTTTTATTCCAAATGCCAATTTGTAATTTAACGAAACTGGAATGGAATAAGAAAAATCGATTGATATAGCATTCTCGTCAGAAGGCCCTATTCGGTCATTTATAAACGATAAACCTAAACCTAAATTTTCATTTCTTAATGGGGAATGAATTGCAAATGTGTTTGTAACTGGAGCTCCATCCAATCCTACCCATTGATTACGATGTAAACCAAATACACTCAAAACATCTCTACTTCCTGCGTATGCCGGATTTATATTAATAGTATTATACATGTATTGTGTAAACTGCGAATCTTGCTGTCCAAATGAGGGCAACCACATTATGATTACAAGAATAAATATTTTTTTCATGATGTATTATTTTATTTTTTTAAAGAGGTAATTTAAATAAATACCTACTTCTTTTCAATTATCTATTAATATATAAATATCCTGAACGTTCTTTCTGATCTCCTTGATTATTCACATATTTCACTATGTAAAAATAAGTGCCAACAGGTAATTCAGATGCTTGATTAATGGTTACTCTTCCTTCTGAAACACCTCTAAAGTATTTTTGATTTTGTCCGTATCCTTTGGTTTCATATACTAGTACACCCCATCTATTATAAATTTCAACAGAATTATTTGGATACAATTCAATGTTTCGTATAACAAAAACATCATTATCACCATCACCATTTGGTGTTACTAAATTAAAAATTTCTAACTCATCTTCAGACACTGAATGATTATTAATTTCTAAATAATCTGGAATACCGTTTCCATTTGCATCATTTGGACTATTTGGATTGTTACCAATTTCCTCACCATTTGTTAATCCATCACCATCACAATCGCCATCTAAAAACTCTTCAGATTGAGGTAACGTTACATTTTCTTCAATAGATTCACATGGGCTTAAAGGATCTGTTCCATCTATGACTTCTTGACCATTAGTTACTCCATCACCATCACAATCTGCATCTAACCAAAGACCTCCTTGTGGTAACAATACATGATTAATTTGGTAATCACATGAATCTATAGGATTAGTTCCATCGATAATCTCTTGACCATTAGAAACCCCATCACCATCACAATCTCCCTGCAACCAAGTTAAATTTGGTGTTGTATCTTGACTTAAAGCTACTAAATCACAAGGATTAGAAGGATCTGTTCCATCAATAGCTTCTTGTCCATTAGTTACTCCATCTCCATCACAATCATTAATCGGGAAGTCTAAACAATTTCCTATAACAATTGCAACTGTTGCAACATCACAATTTGTTGTATTTAGTATCTCACATATTTGATACTGAATTAAATAACTTCCTGCTGGCGTTCCTGCAGGAATAAAAATAGAACCATTAACATCAATATTTAATCCTGATATACCATCATTATCAAGCAAAGTAATAGTTATTTCAGTATCCAAAATAGGCGAACCGTTTAAAGTGTCATTTAAAGTAATATCACCCGCAATTCCTCCAACAACTCCATTAAATAAAGTAGATGAATAATCATCATTAACAGCATTGATAAATGGTGGCACTACGGTAACTACTGCATCTGCCGTATCACAATTCATTGGATTCAACACCTCACAAATTGAATAGGTAACTGTATATGTTCCTGCTGGTGTACCTGATGCTACACTTATTGTTCCGTCTGCATTTAATGTAAATCCTGTTGGAACCGTTACTCCTGTTAATGTAATCTCCGATGGAGTTACTACTACTCCATTTAATGTGTCATTTGCTAATACCGAAGCAGTTGTTGCCCCTGTGTATCCATTGATTGGACCATAAGTATCTGCTACTGCATCTATCGGTGCTGCTGTTATTGTAACTACTGCATCTGCCGTATCACAATTCGTTGGATTCAACACCTCACAAATTGAATAGGTAACTGTATATGTTCCTGCTGGTGTACCTGATGCTACACTTATCGTTCCGTCTGCATTTAATGTAAATCCT
>JACCDV010807707.1_pt1 | contig 26674 bp, 23 predicted proteins | sample 7446131 | NCBI WGS metagenome assembly JACCDV01 (sample SAMN15323448, study PRJNA562643) | freshwater metagenome | isolation source: river surface water | place: USA:Blue River Watershed | collected 2017-08-17 | reverse complement strand
TATTAGTGAAGGACGCGGAAGAATCTGATATTGCTAATCAAAAAGACATTAAGGATGCAGTAGAAGATTTCCGCAAGACCTTGCTTGTCCAGGAATTGGCAAATCGGTTGACCAAGAGCGTTGTTGCAACAGAAGAAGATGCCCAAAAATACTACACAGAAAATAAAGACTTGTTTGTAGAGCCTATTAAGTGGAAGGTGCGTGAAATTGTGTTGGCGGATGAAGCAACAGCTAAAGCCGTCTTGGTTCAAGTCTTGCAAGGCGGTGATTTTGCTGAAATCGCCAAGACCCAATCTAAGGGCAAGACGGCCGCCAGCGGCGGTGAATTAAAAGAATTTACCAAAGCCCCTTTTGCGGCGATGCAAACAGCCATTGCTAATGTGGAAGCGGGCAATGTAAGCGCGGCATTTAAAGGCCCGGATGGTTTTTATTTGGTGAAGGTTGATGCCAAAAGCGGCGGCCAAGCAAAGGCATTCGCGGAAGTTAAAACAGAACTGATCTCAGGGTTGACCTTGCGCAAGCAGCAGCAAGCTGTCCTAGATCATTTAAATACGTTGGCAGAAAAAAATAAAGTTGAAATTAATAAAGGGCTAATCAGCGCTTTTGATGAAAAGAAATAAGGCGACGCTGAGTAGGCCCCAAGGAGACGGCAATGGCCATAGAAAATAAAAAACAACTGTTAATCATTGTGGGTGCAGTCGTGACGGGGATTCTCGCCACGGTAATGACAAGCACCTATGTTCAAAACAAAATTAGCAGTGAGACAGCTGCCTTGGCTGAACAATATGGTGCAAAGCAAAAAGAAGTTGTCGCTCAAATTCAACAAAGAAGCGAACAACAGATGGCGGCCTTAGCTCAAGAGATTAATCGTGTAAAGACAGAGCAGGCCGAGGCAATGAAACAGCAGATGGCCGCCTTGCAGCAAGCTCAAGCCCAACAAGCCCAAGCAGCCGCAGTTGCGGCCGCGGCTAAGTCACAAGACAAAAGGCCTAAACCATCCTTGGCTGTTAAGACCCCAGCGGGCAAACGTGCCGTAACGGTCATGATTGATTCCCTGGCGGCTGTTGGCGGTTTACTTAATGCTGGTGACAGCGTTGATGTGATTGCCCACCTAGCTATTCCGGATGTCCAAACCAAGGACAAGAGCAATACGGTAACCGCGATGATTTTCCAAAAACTTAAGGTATTGGCGGTTAATACAAATCTTGACCAGCCCGGTGCGTATGATGATCAGCAAGCAGCAGCAACACTTAAGGTAACCTTTGCCGTTGACCCTCAAGAAGCGGGGCTTCTGGCCTTTGCAGATAAGAATGGTAAGCTTGAATTGGCCCTGCGTCCTGTTAATGAAGCAGACCGCCAAATGGTTAAAGCATCAACCTGGAAGACCTTGGCTGATTATGTCTTGGAGAATCAAGGTGTTGACATTAACAATGCCGATGATGAAGATGTCACTGAAATAAAACCGATTGAAAATAAACAGAACATCCAAATATTCCGCGGCGGTAAGGAGCTTTAACGATGAAAAAATCGTCTAAAATATTAAGCTGTATTATCCTGGTAATTTTTGCATCAACAACGATCATGGTGCCAAATTCTTTGGCGCAAACAAGCAAGGGCGCATCGATTGACTTGATCGCGGGTGATTTGGAAACAATATCAGTTAAATCGCTGACCCGCGTTTCTGTGACCAATCCAGACATTGCTGATGTGGCTAATGTTGAGGCAGATAAAATTACCATCCTAGGCAAGAAGCCAGGGCAAACCATTGTCTTTTTGTGGGATGATGCCGGGAAGCATTCCGTGGTGGTTCACGTTGCCAGCCAGGACATGAGCTTAACCCGTGCTAGGATTATGAAGATTCTAGAAAAGGCCCAGATTACCGGCGTTACCGTCGAAGAAAATGTTGAAGAAGGAAGGGTTATTCTTTCCGGATCTTTGCTTAAAGACGAGAAAGAGGCATTGGAAAAAGTGTTAGAGCCTTTCAGCGATGATACGATTAATTTGGTTAAAGAAAAGGTAGAAGACGATTTAGTACAAATTGATATGCAGGTAACAGAATTAAGTTCAACGCTGGAGAAGAGCCTGGGGATTAATTGGGCTGGTGGAGCTTCAGGAAATCCATTGAAATTAAATTATGACGAAACCTTGCCAGCGGCGACAGGTAAGGCTAAGAACTTGTTCAAGATCGGCGATTTTAACCGCACGACGGCCATGATAGCGACAGTTAATGCGTTGATTGAAGAAGGCAAGGGTCGCGTTCTTTCTCGTCCCCGCCTAGTTGTAGTAAGCGGTAAGGAAGCGAGTTTCTTGGTAGGCGGTGAGATTCCGATTAAAAGCACGACAACAAACAGCACGGGCGGAAGCACGACGGAGAATACGACATTTAAGCAATACGGTGTTAATATGACAATTTCTCCGACCATTAAAGAGAACAAAATTAATGTTCTTCTGAAGGTTGATGTTAGCGATGTTGATCCAGCTAGCGATTCAAGGCTTGGCAACGACATTGCCTTTGTTACCCGCAATGCTCAAACCGAATTATTGTTAGAAGACAAGCAAACCATTGTTTTGGCGGGATTGATTCGGCATGTTGAAGGAGAAAAGGTTGTTGGTGTTCCATTCCTGTCAAAGCTTCCTCTTGTGGGAGGAGTTTTTAGGAATAGAAAGACCACGGTTCCTAATTCTGAAACAGAATTGGTGATTTCGTTAACGCCTACTATTTTACGCTCCAAGATTTATGCAGAGAGCGAGGTTGTCCTTCCGTCTGCAAAGACAAAGCAATTGGTTGAAGATGTTGAAGCTCCTTTTGAAAAAAGATCACTGAAGGAACCTGTTGTTCCGGTTCAAGAAAAAGCGGTTGAGCCTAAGGCTGTTGTAGCGCCAGTGATTCCAGCGCCTATTGTCCAGGCCCCAGCTGAGCCAAGCATGCCGTATTCGTCAATGATTCAGCAAAAGATTGCTAAGGCAATCTCTTATCCATATGAAGCACTGCAGAATAATTGGCAAGGCACGGTTCGCTTGAAATTACACATCCTTAAAGACGGCACCTTGGCTACGGCTAATGTGCTGCAATCGTCAGGGCATGAGGTATTTGACCAAGATGCCATTAATACAGCCAAGATTGTTGCGCCATATCCGGCTTTTCCAGCAGGGATGTCGAGCCAAGAAGACTTAATTGTGACGGTGCCGATTGTTTATAGCCAAGGATCTTTATCCAAGGTCACGGCGGCGGCTTCAGCAAAGAACACGGCTACCAATTAAGGCCTCATAAAGCTGCGTAATACTTTTAAATCCCAGATGACAATTTAGGAAAGCGTGCTATAATCCCAGATTATGTCCACGTGTCGCGTCCTAACCATATTTTCCAATAAAGGCGGGGTTGGCAAAACCTTTGTTGGTGTTAATGTTGCTACTGCCCTGGCATTAAAGGGAAAGAATGTATTAATTGTTGATTTAAACCTGCACGCCGGGCAGGATATGGCGCGCATGTTAAATCTAACCCCTTCCCGTTGTTTAGTTGATATTCTCCCCGCTATTGAAGGTGCTGATGCTGAAAGCTTGATCCGCAAGAATGTGATTAATCATTCAAGCGGCTTATTTTTCTTGCCAGGGGTTATTAGCCCCAATCACATAGGCCATGTTACGCCGGACAATGTTAAGGTCTTCTTAAAGAAGGCCGCGAAGATATATGATTATATTATTATCGACGCCGGTGATATTTTCAGCGAAACCTTTATTGCTGTGCTTGATTCGTCAAATTTAATTTTATTGGTCGGTACGCCGGATATCCTGGCTGTCTATCAAGTTAAGACCAGCTTAGAAATTCTACAAAGCCTGCACTATCCCTTAAAAATGGTGCGGTTGATTTTAAACCGCGCTGAAAGCCGTGGCGGGGTAGCTTGGCAGGAAGTTAAATCAGCCTTAACCTGCGATATCTTTGCTTTAATTCCCTCCGACGGTAAGGTGGTTGGCTTGGCGCTTAACCGTGGCGTTCCGTGCGTCATCGACAGCCCTAAGGCCAAGGTTTCAGAATCTTTCTTTGAGATTGTTGATAAGTTAGATGATGCCTCTATCTATGTGCAATCATCCGACGTGGTGCGGGTGCGCAATAGCGATAATCCTTCCAAGAAGACAAATGAATTCTGGGAGAAATTTGGTATTTCGCCTAATTCCACGGCGAGCATTGTTACGGCATTTAAAAAAGAAGAAGATGATGTTGTTAAATTAAAGAAAGCCATCCATCAGCGTTTGGTCGAGCGGATGAACTTGCAGAAGATTTCACCGGAAGCATTGTCCGATCCCTTGCAGGCAGCCAGCATCCGCAAGGCGGCAGAAAAAATAATCACTGATTTACTGGCAGAAGCCTCAGGCGCATTCTTGTCTTCCCATGAAGAGCGTTCTCGCCTGGTTCGTGAAATTGTTAATGAAGCATTAGGGTTAGGGCCGCTGGAAGATTTCTTGGCGGATGGGGATATTTCCGACATCATGGTTAATAATAAGGACGAAATCTTTATTGAGAAAAATGGTAAGATTATCCTGACAAATAAACGGTTTATTTCAAACGACCAGGTGCGGGCGACGATTGACCGCATTATTGCTCCCTTAGGCCGGCGTGTCGATGAGTCAACGCCGATGGTTGATGCGCGCCTGCCCGACGGGTCCCGTATTAATGCGATTATTCCGCCGCTGTCCTTAAATGGGCCGATGATTACAATCCGCAAGTTTGCGCAGGAGCGCTATACCATTGAAGATTTGCTTAACCGTTTTAAGAGTCTTTCACCGCCGATGGCGGAATTCTTAAATGCCTGTGTTATCGGCCGGCGTAATATTATTGTTTCAGGTGGTACCGGGGCTGGTAAGACGACCCTGCTTAATATTATTTCCCAATTCATTCCGGATAATGAGCGCATCATTACAATCGAAGATGCGGCGGAATTGCGTTTGGTTAAAACACATTGGGCGCGCCTTGAATCCCGTCCATCGAATATTGAGGGCCGGGGCAAGGTCAGCATTAGGGAATTGTTTGTGAACACCCTGCGTATGCGTCCCGACCGTATTATTATTGGTGAGTGCCGCGGACCGGAAGTGTTGGATATGTTACAGGCGATGAATACGGGCCACGACGGGTCTTTAACAACGCTGCATGCGAACACGCCGCGCGACGTGCTTTCGCGTTTATCATCGATGGTGTTGTTGTCCGGCATTGAACTGCCTGTCCGCGCGATTTATGAGATGGCCGCGTCTGCTATTAACTTAATTGTCCAGGTTAACCGTTTCTCCGACGGATCGCGCAAGATAACGGCTATTTCCGAACTAACGGGAAAGATTGTTGATGGCTTGCCTGAAATAAAAGACATCTTCCTCTTCCAGCACAAGGGTGTTAATGCGCAAGGCATTGTGATGGGTGAGTATGTAGCAACAGGCTATGTGCCGCAATGTTATGACGATTTGTTGACCCGCGGACTTCCGATGGATAAAAATATTTTCACTCCCGCTTAAAACGATGACCATTATCAATTTGACGCGCAACACAATGCTTGCAAGCAAGGCGGTTATCGCTAAAACGCCTGGAGCGCGCATGCAAGGTTTGCTGGGCCGCGATTCGTTGCCGGCACAGGAAGCGTTGGTGATTACCCGCTGCAACAGCATCCACATGTTTTTTATGAAATTTCCCCTGGATGTCATTTTTATTAATAAACAAGGAAAGGTTGTTGGGCTTTGCCCGCGGATAGCCCCTTTTCATTTGAGCCCTATCTTTTTTTCAGCCCAAGATGCAGTTGAATTGCCTGCGGGCAGTATTGATCAAAGCCAAACCCAGCTTGGCGATTTCTTGCAAATCAGTTGAAAGAGTGTAATATCCCGCTTAATATAATTAATGTCCAGACTGGACATTAATTGTCATTTAATATAAGGCGTTGGAATAGCTTAGGGTAGAAATGGGCGTTACCTATAAATTAACAGATGAGATCATTAATTATATTATTAATGAGCGCAAAGCCAATGCGATCTTGTCTTGCCGTGCCTTGGCCGAAGCGGTAGAAGCTCAGTTTTCGGTGCAGGTGTCTAAATCCTCCATTCATGATGTATTAAAGCAGGCTAATATTGTTTCCAGCCGTGGGCGTAAGCCTAAGGATGTTTTTGCTATTCCCCATCAAAAAAAGCAGGTGATTAAGGCTGATTTATCGAAAGCCTTGCTGCCGCTATTGGATGACCCTGATCTGCTGCCTCCGGCTGTAATTGAGCCGGCAAAGGCGGTTAAGTTAGATGTTGAGGTTGATGTGACTGCGGTTCCAACTGAAGTTGCCCCAGCTACGGTGAAGGTTTGCGGTGCTGGTTCCTGGGTTAGTGAAGAATTGCCGAGGGCGGGCGATATTTTTGTTAAAGCTGTTTTTTGGGACCTATGTCCCCAACGCGTGTTGGGCATTAAAAGCGTGGAGGACGTTGATCGTGTTGCCGGGGGTGATTTGGCCTTGAATTGGAAATATTTAATCAAGCAGCTTACAGCGATTAAGGTCAGTTTGGAAGACGGGTCGGTCTACTATCTTGATGCAAGGACGCGGGGTATATATGCGGATAATCCTAAAGATTTACGTCGAGCTGCTCCTATTGAGCGGGTTATTGGGGTGGTGGTTGATCGTATTTTAAATAATAAAAAGCCACTGGTGTTGGGAGCGATTTATCCAGATGAGAAGCCTTCCGAAGATTTCTTGGGGTCATTTTCGCTTAAAAAAGGCAAAAGAATACAGAAAATAGAGATAGTGGATGAAAAAGACCATATATATGCTGATTTTGCGTCATTTGTAGATTTAAAAAGAGAATTTATTGTTAATAATATGTTTGAAGTGGATTTAGAAGAAAATATCGCTCAGGCGGGCGAGATTGGTGTGTCTGAAGGATTGAGTGCTTGTTTGAGGGGACGGGCGATCGGCTTGTTGGCGGGGGGGATTGGTGAAAATTGGAAGGCTATTGAGGAATTATCTGGCCGGCAGGAGATGAATAATGATATTAGGGTTGTAACTATATCTATACCAAATGTTTATGAGAATAGAAAGGTTTTGGAGAGGGCGATTGATTTGGTTAATAGCTGGGCGGTTGAGGATGAAGGGGGACGAACGCTGCAAATAAAAATAGCGTCATAAAATATATTGAAAATCTTCTCTCACCAGGTTGACAGCGTCGATTCTATGTGGCATACTTACACCAAGGTTCACTATTTTTGAATCAAGGACAGACAGTCTCTTTAAATAGGGGCTTTAACATAGATGAGGGGTTTCAGTGAATGCCGAGCCGCTTGAGCGTTTTAAAGCGGGAAACCCAATCACCTCTAATCAGGGGTACGGAAAGGTATGATGATCCGCAAACGACACAACGTAGGACAGAATCTAATTGAATATGCGATCGTCATTTCCTTGATTTCAGCCGCCGTAGCTGCACTTAGCACCTACGTCTTTCGTTCCGTACAGGCCAAGCAGCAGGAGATCACACAGGTGTTCAGCGATGAGTAAAACGTTATTTTTCCTTAATTGAGGAGGCATCATATGTTTAGATTAAAGAATCGAAAGGGCCAGAGCACGGTTGAGTATATCCTGCTGGTCACGGCAGTTGTTGCGGTGATGATTATGTTCACCACCAACAAAAACTCGGGTTTACAGTCAAAACTGAATTCAACCTTGGACGACACGGCCGGGGTTATTGAGACGATGTCCGACCGTCTTGGGGAAAGTCAAACTGCAGCACCATCGGGTGTTGGGTCGAAAAATACGTCGGGGGTAACTACACCGGTTTCCGGCACTGCAACAGTGAAATAATTTTTCAGCACCGGTGGTTTATTTAAGGTGCTGATTTTAAATTGACTATTACGACTTATTAGGAGGCACATATGTTACATCAATACTTAAAAAATAAACGAGGCCAAAACACAGCCGAATACGCATTGTTGATCGCGCTGGTTATCGCGGGTGTTATTGCCATGCAAACCTATGCACAGCGTTCCCTGCAGGCGCGTATGCGTGATGCCGGCCAGTATTTGACCAGCACAACAAATACGATCGGTAATTCACAGCAATATGAACCGTATTACTTGCAGAGCAACTATGAAATTGGCCGTGAGAGCGAAGAGAATAAGCGCTTAAGCGAAGGTTTGGTTGCGCAAGATTCTATTAGCAACCGCACCCGTGCCGATAAGGGGTTCCAAGAATCAACGTATAATGGGACAACGACTGGCAATTCAGAGCGTGGATTCTAATACGGTTAACATTTAATTATTCAAGGAGGGTTTTCCTATGTTGCAATATATCAATAAGAAAAAGGCCCAAAGCACGCTGGAATACGCGGTGCTGATCATTGTGATCATTGGTGCGCTTTTATCCATCCAGACCTACATCAAGCGCGGCGTTCAGGGCCGTTTAAAAAGCGCTTCGGATGATATTGGCGACCAATTCTCGGTTGGTAATACTAATCATATCAAGACGACCAAGACAAGCAGTAAGACCTTGGATACCTTTGGTGTATCAGCTCAAGGTGTCTCTCGTTCACAGTTGGTTGGGAATGAGACCACCAATACGGTTGATAAGATGCAGATTGTTAACGTCGACCAAGAGTATTGGGGCGGTAAAGCATCAACTGAACAATAGAGTTTCGGGACAGCTACCATAACCCTAATTCAATTTTGAATTAGGGTTATGGTAGCTGTCCCAGATTTAAAGGAGTCGCAATGATTAAATTAAAAGGACAGAGCACCGTCGAATATATCTTATTGGTCACCGCGGTTATTACCGTGGTTATTTTATTTACGACCAATAAGGAAGGCGGGTTCCAAAAGCGACTGACCAATGTGCTAAACCAAACCACGGGTAGTATGGAGCAGGTGGCAAATCGGTTTTCACAATAGCGGGGAGCTTATGGGGCGTGGCTTAAGGGGTAATAATGGGCAGACGACGCTGCCGGAATATGTGGTGACATTTTTCTTGGTCATCGGCGTTATTGTGGCCATGACGGTCTATATCCAACGCGCCTTGCAGGCACGCATGTATGATGCCCGTAATTATGCGGTCAATGTTGCCAATCAAGCCTGCGATGCTGATTGCCATGCGGCAGCAGGTGTTGCTAATAAAAGCCTGCCTTATGAATATGAGCCGTATTATGGCTATGTTAATTCTACAACCAATAGGTCAAGCAACACGACCGATGCGCTTTTAGCGGTTGGCGAGACGGGGATCTTCAGGAAAATCATTAATGAAGAAAACACGTCAACCACCTACAGCGAGCAGCTGCCTCCTAAGGCGGCGGTGGGGAGCAAGTAGATGGGGTGGCTAAGGGGTCAAACGGTTTTAGAATATATCATCTTTCTGTCGGTCGTGACGGTTGCGTTGTTTTTTATGGGGCCGGCCATTAAACGCGGGCTGCAGGGGTTGGTTAAGGTCACGGCAGATCAGATTGGTAATCAGGAATTAGCTGAACAGCGGGTCAATAAACCTCAGGGCAATGGGTTAAATAATCCTGATCCCGACGAAATTTTAAGCAGAACAACCCCCGTGGAATATGACGGGTATTTAGTTGAATCGAGCATCAAGACAAATATTACCAGCGGGCGCGTTGTTAAGGACGTAGCATATACCAGCAATATCATCGAAGATCAGCGTGTTGAAACCATCACCAATTCAGTAACCGACCTAGGGTTTACAAAGCAAAGGTAGGCTTCCTATGCAATTAAAACGCAAGGCCCAAACACTTTTAGAATATACGGTATTAATTGTCATTATTATCGGCGTATTTATCGCCATGCAGAATTATATTAAGCGCGGGATTCAGGGGCGGTGGAAATCAGCCACGGATGACCTAGGCGACCAATATGACCCGCGTTTGGCTAACTCCTACATTAATCATGTGATTATCAGCAATTCAGATACCCATATTGTAACCCAGCCGGATGCGGGTGGGTATTTTACTAATCGTGTTGATAGCAGTGTTTCCGTTGAAACCAAGCAAGGGCACACCTCGGTGGCGGCGCAGGGCAAGGGTGTTAATTAGGGCTCAATATTTATGAGACGAGGGTTATTACATAGGAATAAGGCGCAGGCGGCGATCGAATTAGCTGTTTTTGGCGCCATTGTTATCTTCGTCGTCGGAATGATTGTGCGCACGGCGGTGAGCAATTCCTACACCATGAACCAGAACCTAAAGGCCATGCGCTATGCCATGCTTAAATCCCTGCAAACATCTTCCAGCGGATCAACCTCGCGCAATTCAGCCAGCGTGCTTTATATTGAAGACCGATTAAGTCCTGATTTTTCCAAATATGGTTCGCTTGACCGCACGCCTTATTTTGCCCAAGGGTCAGGCACCTTTACCAATTTGCTTTTTTATTCTGTTGACCCGGATGAGGTTGAGCAAAATCTACCGACGACCGATATTTATATTAACGGTGTGCATCTGCCGTTGACGACCGCAGGTTTACGTGAGATTGTGCATCAGCCACCGGTATTGAAGGATCAATGGGATGAAATTCAAAAACATAATCGGCAGCAGATAAGCTATATCGACGTGTTGGTGGATTATGGGATTTACGATAGGTATGAGAGATTTTATGATGGGGATGCGACTGTTCCGGATCCTCGGGGAGATGGTACCCACCGTTATCATGGCTGGGATTTTAAATGCGCCAGCGAGGAGATTGATAACCCTGCGGCTCCAGGCACTAAGATAAAACGTTATTATGGCTGTCAGCTATATTACACGCTGATACCTAATGGGCGTGCGGGGTGGTGTATTACTGACGGGTGTAACAATGACGGCAGTCCGCTTAATCTCGATGAACGTTTTGATTTAAACCGCAATGATGATTTTTCCGACGATCCTAAGGATAATACCCGCACCAAGGTGCCGCGCAAGGACATGGCCTGGCAATGGCGGGCGGTTAAGGGCTTGTTTAGTGTTTCTGAAATGAATGGACGGGCATCTGCGGCTAATAGCCGGTATCCCAGTTTCGATATTAATAATGACCGCAAGGAAGAAACCCTTTATACGGCGATTGTCCCAGGGGCGGGAAGCGGGGTTGTTAAAGATATTATTATGGGGGAAACAGCGCTTGATTTTACCGCCGGTGATTTGGATTTATCGCGCGACGATAGCGACGAAGGTCAGGTTGGTTTGCAAAGCGACACGGCAATCTATACGCGCCCGCGCACGGGGGGCACAGGAACTTATTTGGAAATCCGTAATGGCAAGCTCTTTGATGCCGGGAGCAATACCGTGGTGCGTAGTTTAAATAAACGCGATACGGTGGATATTATTGAGCGGCGCATCCGCTTGTCAAATAATACGGGGCGGTTTTGCAGGGCAAGCTATGAATGCCAGGGTGGTGTTGATGCCAGCGGGAACTGCCCTTCGGGGGTTATTCAATTGGTAACATCTCCTCCGGGAGAATGTATTGCAGGATTGGCTAAGGTTAATGGGGTTTGTCCGGCGGGGGATAATCCGGTTGAAGCCTGCGCGGCGTCGGATACATCAACAACAACCATTCCGGGCAATCCAACCATTGCTAACGATTGTTTTAAGGAAGAAAATGTGGCCAAGACCTGTATGGATGTATCAACCAATATTATTTATGTGCGCAGCCGTTTGATGGATCAACAAGGTCATAAGTGGACAACGGATGTCTCGGGATTGTCCCAGGATACTAAAAAGCAAGGAACGCAGTCATGGGGCGAATTAGGCGTCAAATAAAGTGGCGCCTGCCAACCAGCAGGCAGGGTCAGGCCACGATTGAATTTACCTTTGCAATGATCGTGATTATTTTCCTGATCTATGGCATGGTGCAGGTGTTTCGCTGGGCGGGGTTGGATTTAGCTGAACGGCGGGTGGCGCACGATAAATTGTTGACCAATGAAAGTCTTACGGCAGAACAGCAATTGAATCCGGAATTTTACCGCAGCCGGAAAATGAACGCGGTTTATCATGGGAATATTGTCAAATGAGATTAGGTGTTAACCATAGACGCGGGCAGACATCGCTGATCATGATTATGATTGCGGCGGTGGGCCTGATTTTCTTTGCGGCAACCCTTAATTGGGGCAAGGTGGCGCAGAGTAAGACGCAAACGACAATTGCGGCTAATACAGCGGCGGCGGCTTTGGCTTCCGGCGGTGCTAGCTATGGCGAGCAGGTGCTGCAGGAACAATTAGGTGGTCGTCCTAAGATTTGCAAGAGTACGAGCATTTGGGCGGCGATTGCGGCGGTTGTTCTTGTGATTATTATCATTGTTTTGAGCGTTATTAGTGCAGGCTCATTTGCGGCGTTTATGGCTGCAAATGGCGGTTATCTTGCCGGGTTACTATTTGTTTCGTTAGCATTGTCTACAGCTAGTTTAGTTCTACAGGTTACTGTTGTTCAGCCAGGGCTAACTAAGCTCTGGAATAAATTACAAAAAGATATGCCGGTGGTTGATCAGTTTGTGGAGGGGGCTATTCAGAATGGATTGGGTACGGCTGGCGGCGATTCAGCCCTGGTGCCGGATTATTTTGATATGGATACCGATGGCCGATTTAAGGGCAACAGCAACGATCAGGTTGGCCGCTTTGGTTTCTTCTATACGGAGCGGTTAAAGCGTCTGGAGCCGCCTAATATTAGAGATTTAGACCTGTTCCTTAAAGGCCTTAATGAATTAAGCTTCGTTGAACCAAGCAAGTATGTCAATTGCAATACGGGCAAGAATGCTGATCCCCAAGTTCCAGATAGCGATAAGGATCCTTGTTGCCGGGCGATTAAGCCGGCTAACTGTTCTTTTGCTATCAGCGACCCCTGCCGGGATATCTCTAAAGCGGAATGTAATTCCTGCTGTGTCCCTCTTTATGATAATGGGCTGATTGATAATCCTGAATACCAGAAGAATTCTCGTAATGGCCGGGCTGCGGCGATGACGCCGGAACAATGCGCGGCTAATCCAACACAGCCGTGCACCTCCCCTAAAATTTTTAAACGCCTGCGGCCGCAAGGATGTCCCACAGATTTTGTTCCAGCGCAATGCAGCGGCACCAGCGTTTATGGTGCGTTATATCCCTTTACCTACGACGTGGCGGCTCAGAATCTGGATACTGAAAACACCTTTCAGTCCTTCTTGGAACAAATGGGGCGCGACGATGAGCATCCGGGGTTTGTGAAGAAGGCACTTACGCCTAACGGCACGCAAGATCCTGGGGGTGTGGGTTTTATTAAGCAGGATGCAACTGGTTATCACCCGTCGGAGAATTATGATGAGAATGGCAAGGCAAAATATAAGGGTGTTTTTGCGCTTTTAGGCGAGATGAAGGATTCAACTGTATTTATAGCGCCAAACGCTGGGGCAAACGACGGGCGTTTAATTGATAAAGTTTTGCCATTGGCCGATGGTGATTTTTTTGCGGCGCCGGGGATTTGCGCGCAGGCAGCGGCGGGGCCGGGCATGTCCTGGAAACCAGGTGCGGCGCGTTATTGTGCGGTGATTGAAAATCAGCGGATTATTGGGGCAAGGGCAGGACAGCAACAAACCGTTTCAATGGCGAAGTGGCCTTACAACGCTAATTGCCCGGGCCGCGATTTGGGGCAGGCCTGCATGGCCAGCGGCGATGTTAGTCAATGCGCTGACTGTGAAAGCAGCGCGGATAAGACAGCCTATCCGGATGATCCATTGGATGATATGGTCTATGGCTTAGGCGAGTTTACTGATTTTGCTAAACGCATTGGGTCGATGACCAAGCCGGAATTGGTGAACACCTTTACGGATTGGTATCCGGATATGGCGCGTTGGATTGCTCCAGCGTGCGCATCGGGAACGGAGCCCGACAAGGCGGTTGAATGTTCCATTGATGGTGAAGGCCTGTTGCGCCGCTATGCCGCACAATTAGGCGGCGGGCAAACCCTTGATGCTAACGGCAATCCCTCCGGGGGCTGGTATAAGATAATGGATGATTGGTTAAATCGGGAAATGGCTTCCAATCAAGCCTGGTGTGTGCCGACGGACACTTCCGTGATGGGTCCGGATGAACGGTATAGAACTTTTGGACCGATGACAACTGCCAAGGAAGGGGAATTAGCAAGTTTAACCGACAGCGTGCAGATCAATGCGTTAAAAGCTAATCCAGCTAACTATCTAACCAGGATGGGTGCGCCGGTTGTCGCTAACATAAAAGAAGTAACCCAGTGCTTGGCCTGGAATAGCACCAATAGAACGCGTTTCAATAATTGCATTGCGGCTTGTTCGACGGCGGGAACAACGGATTACGATGCCTGTTATAATATGCCGCGATCGACGGTGGCAGGTTTTGCTGTGCCTGTTGCAACCGTCAGTGTCCCAACGCCAGCGCAAAAGAACAGTGCGATGTTAAAAATTAATTGTTTAAATAATTGTTCAACGGCATGTACTTCAAACGAGGTGCCTAATTTTGATGCGGCGGCTATGTGTAATGGTGCCCTGTGGAAGGACACGACGAGTGTTGGTGGCCCATATCAAAACCTGCTTAATACCGTTAATACTGATTATGGCGGCACGGTATGCCGTGATTACGGCAAATTATTGCAAAGCAGGGATAATGCCAGCGCTCAAGAAACGTTAATGGCTCAACGGTTTACCACGCTTAACACCCTGCGCCAGCGGGTTGAGCATGCCAAGGTTTTATTTAAGGATGGGCATAAATATTTAAACGAATTCTTATATGACAGCGCGAATCCTCCGCGTAAGGCGCCAGCGCAATTGTTAATTGATGCACGGAAAACCTTCAGGGATAATATGAAGGAGCTGCCCAATTTTGCTATTTATGGATGGCAATCGGAAAAGCTGATCAAAGGCCAGGAACAGCGCGGGCGTTGGCATATTGTGCGGGTTGAGGCCTTTGGCCCTGGGCGTTGTGGCGGTTTAAGTGGATGCCCAAGCCGGTTGCCGTGGGTAAGAACCTATACCAAGGGTTTTATGAAGACTACCCGCTGTTATGAGTTGACCGATTATACTGGACGGGTGGGGGTTCGGGTGACCCGTTATGATGAGGGCAATGATAATGCCTTGGTTAGTTTTGCGAATAAGGCTGTTGCCTTATGGCGTTTTGTCGGCGGTGGATCGACGGCGACTACGGCGCCCATGGATGTCTCGGGATTAAATCAGTGCCTTGGGGAGGGGATATCAGACGTAACCAAGGGGATATTAGGGGTTAATTCTAAGTTAGAAATAAATAATTCAACAGGACTTAATAATAAAGTTCGTGAAGAATTCATAGGATTAGGCCGTGCCTTTATGATTAATGATAAGAAAGGCAATAGCGGTTGTTTGATGGCGGCGACTCAATTATTAGAACGAGGCGTTAAATCCTCTTCTTGTGCCAGGTATTCGCTGGATCCGAATAATCATATGGGTGTAAAGTTTGTAAATTGCAGCCAGGATGACGAAGGAATATTTAGCGCCGCGTCGCGGCCAGGGCAATAGGGATAGATATGGCTAGATTAAACAAACAAGGTTTTTCCATTATTGAGTATTCGATCCTCATCTTGCTTGTTTTGGGGGCCTTATGGGTGTCTAAGGATATGATCGGCCGCGGCATAATGGGGCATTGGCGCCAGGTGGGGGATGGTTTTTCATTCGGCCGTCAGCATGACCCTTCCCGCACGCTTGATTGTGTTTATGACGGCGAGCTTAATAAATGGTATGAGTCAGGCTGCTTTGATCAACAGCGCCGGTCTTGTGCGGTGGGTGATTTTAATTGTGAGAAAACGATCATTAATAATATTTGTGCTATTGAAGCATGCCAGGAGTAATAACCACTAACGGTTTTAAGCGAAGGAATTGAGTATGTTAGCCTTAATTTTTATATGTGTTTTTCTTTCCATCGGCCTATTGTGTTATACGCTAGTGCCGTTGATTATTAGGCGCACGAGTGAGATTAATAAACAACAGGCGCAGAGCTTGGTCACCAAGGTTGATCGGTATCTGCAGGATGACGATTTAAAGAAGGCCTACCGCTTAACCATCCTGGGGCCTGCGGTTTTAGGGCTTACAGCATTAATTGTTTTTCCAGCTGAAGCGCGTGTGGCCGGGCTTATTATCGGGGTGGTCTTAGGGTATATTTTTCCGCGCATGTATGTCCAGAAATTAATTGAAACCCGCAAAACAAAATTTAATGACCAGTTGATGGATGCCTTAATGATTATGTCGAGCTCCTTCCGGGGGGGCTTAAGTTTGGTGCAGGCTTTTGAGTCGGTGGTTGATGAAATGCCAGATCCCTCCAAGGCAGAATTTGGTATTGTCTTAGGCGAAAACAAAATGGGGGTGGCGCTGGATGAATCGCTTCAGCGTTTGTATAAGCGCATGCCATCAGCGGCGATGCAGCAGATGATTACGGCGATTCTCTTGGCGCGTGAAACCGGCGGTAATTTGCCGATTATCTTTTCGCGCATTGTCAGCACCATGCGTGAACGCAAGAAAATTGAACAAAATTTAGTGGCCCTGACGGTGCAGGGTAAGATTCAGGCGGTTGTTATGACGGGGTTGCCGATCTTCTTCGTTTTCGGGGTTTCGGCCTCAAATCCGCATTTCTTTGACGTGATGTTAAAGACGCCCGATGGGCAGAAGATGTTAATGGCTTGCGTTATCCTGTGGGTCTTGGGGGCGCTTAGTATTTGGAAGATTTGTTCGTTTAAGGAAATTTAAAATAGATTCTCGCTGTTGCGGGAATGACAAAAGGAATAATGTATGTTTGAATTTGCGTTGATGTTGGCATTTTTTTCAGCCTTTGCCTTGGTTTTGGGCCTAACCCCTGTTAAGTGGGATAGCCGTCCGACGCTAAATCTAGGGGGCATTAATGACCCCTTGGGTGCGCTCGGTTCTCCGGCTGGTTTAGCTGATAAAAAGAAAAAGTCGCCGCTGGATCCAGTTATTAATTTGGTGCGCAAGATCGCTATCTTTAATAAGCCGCTGGCGATATCTCCGCTGGGCCGGCGTATTTTCAAGGATCTTAACATGGGGCATGTGGGCGTTTCCGTCGAAGAATTCTTTGTGATCAAACAAGCGCTGATTGTCGTGTTTGTGATGCTGGCCATTCATTTTAATGGCAACGGTGATTTTCTTTTCTTTGGTGTGTTGATGGGGTTTGCTGCTGGGTATATGCTGCCAGAGATGTGGCTTAAGGCGCGCATTAAGAAGATTAAGGACACGATCTTAAAAGAGTTGCCCGATACGGTCGACTTGTTGGGGCTATGTGTTAATGCGGGGCTTGATTTCATGATGGCATTAAAGTATGTGGTTGAGAAATCCCACCCGACGGTAATTGTAGAAGAGATGCGTAACATGATGCAGGAGATTAATGTGGGCAAGCCCCGCCGTGATGCCCTGCGTGATTTGGCCAAAAAATATGAAATGCCCGACCTTTCAACATTTTCCCGCACCTTGATTCAGGCTGACCGCATGGGTACGTCGGTGTCTGAGGCGTTGAATATTCTTTCTGAAGACATGCGCGAGACCCGCTTCCGCCGGGGCGAGGCTATGGCTTTAAAGGCGCCGCTGAAGATGCTGATTCCGCTGCTGTTTTTTATTTTTCCAGTGGTGGCAATCTTGGTGGCTGGCCCCATCTTCCTGGATTTCTTCCAAAACAGCCCGCTGCAGAATTTGGGTAAGTAAAAGACAGCCTAAATTGCTACAAATGTTGATATGACAGCTTATCTTGATTTGTAAAAATATCATGATATAATTACAACATGAGTAAAATTATAAAACGTCTTATTAATTGGGACATTCCAACTGAGAAATCTATTTTCTTATGGGGGCCGCGGAAAACAGGTAAAAGTTATTGGATTGCTAATACCTTAAAGCCCAAGGTTCTTATAGATTTATTAAAGACAGATGTTTTTGCTGAATATGTATCACGGCCAGCGCTGCTGAGGGAGCGGTTTCAAGATCATCGAGGGCTTATTGTTATTGATGAGATTCAGAAAATCCCCGCATTGTTGGATGAGGTTCATTGGCTTATTGAAAATAGCAAATGCCAGTTTCTGATGACAGGATCAAGTTCTTGGAAATTGCGTCGAGGACATGCGAATTTATTGGCAGGTAGGGCATGGCGGCGGATGATGATGCCCCTTTCGATGCGCGAAGTGGAGGGATGGGATTTAGAGCGGGCAATGTTTAGTGGATTATTGCCGCCGCACTTTTTGTCTCAAAAGCCTGCCGAAGATTTACGTGCGTATATAGCAGATTATTTGAAAGAAGAAATTGCGGCAGAGGCTAAGGAGCAGAATATTCCAGCTTTTGCTGAGTTCTTGCGTGTAGCCGCGCTGACATCTAGTGAATTGTTAAATTATACAAATGTTGCTAGGGAGGCGGGGATTTCACAGCGGGTGGTTCGCTCTTATTTTGAGATACTGGAAGACACCTACCTTGGATTTAGATTAGCTCCTTGGAGAAAATCAAAGACGCGTCGATTAATTCAAGCAGAGAAATTTTATTTTTTTGATGTGGGGGTTGCTAATTTTCTAGCCCGACGGCATCCGGTTATCGGAAGCGTTGATTTTGGAAAATCATTCGAGAACTATATATTGATGGAGATGCGAGCATTTTTGCAATATCAAATGCCGGATTGCCCGCTAGCATATTACCGCAGTGCCTCAGGCATTGAAATTGACTTTATGTTGGGTAATCGAGAAGTGGCAATTGAGGTAAAGGGATCTGCTCGTGTTCATGAGGGTGATTGGAGACATTTTAAATCTTTAAAAGAAGATGGGCCTGTTAAGAAATGCATTATTGTTTCATTAGAAAAAGAGCCTCGTAGAATTTCGCCAGATACATTTGTTCTGCCCTACCAAGATTTTATTGAAAAGCTTTGGAATAAGACCTTGCTGTCCTAAGCGGCTTCTTAGATGCAAAACACTGCATATAACGGCACAGATTTTATGTTGTTGGAGAATCCAAAATTCTTTGCTGATATTCTTATGGTGAGTGAAGGGGAGTATTTTGCTTTATAAACGGACAGGCTTCGCGAACGCGTGTGTTCACTCGCCTTTACTTCAATAGGTATAATTTCATTGTTGTTTTGGATTAAGAAATCAATTTCGGCGGTGTGTGCAGAGTCCCAGTAGTAAAGAGTATGTCCAGCAGCACGCAATTGTTCAGCCACGTAATTCTCGACGATAGCGCCTAGAAAGGTGTTGTTGGTTTCAATGGTGGTGAGGATATTATGCGCTGGCATGCCGGATTTAAAAGTTAATAATCCAACGTCTCCCATGTAGAGCTTAAAGCTTGAAAAATCTTGATAAACGCTTAGCGGCAGGTGTCCGTGTTCAACCTTATTGCATTTAATAACTAAGCCTGCAGCGCATAGCCAATCAATGGATGTTCCGAATATCGACGCAGATCCTCCTCGCTGAATAACTTTATATTGAAATTTCCTGTTGTCCTTGGCTAGTTGTGCGGGAATGGATTGAAATGCAGCCATTATTTTTGTCGTTTCTTGGGGGGTTGCATATTTAGCCATGTCCGCAATATAGGTATTAACAATGAGCGATTGGATGTTGGCTGCATCAAACAACCGATTCGCGCTAGCGTATTCTTTAACAACGGCGGGCATTCCCCCAATAATTAAATATTGTTTGCACAGGTTTAACGCTGCATCGTGGAGTAGGTCTGCTAAGGGGGTGTTGTTATTATAACAGGCGCGAATTTCTTCGATTAGTGGTTTGCGGTTCAGGGCGATTAAGAATTCTTCAAAATCAAGCGGGTACAGATGTAGTAAATCAACCTTACCAACTGGGAAAGAGAAATTCTTGCGGTTCAGGGCGACCCCCAAGAGGCTTCCAGCCGCAACAATGTGATATTCAGGGGCATTTTCACAGAAGTATTTTAAAGAAGTTAATGCGCGCTCACAAGACTGGATTTCATCAAAGAAAATAAGAGTCTTTTCGGGGAGTATTTTTTGATTATTAAAGATCTCCAGGCAATTAATGATATGGGCTGGTGAAATGTCAGTATTAAAATCAGCGGCAAGGCTTAGATTTGTTTCGAGGTTAACATAAATAATATTGTCATAGTTTGCCTGCCCGAATTCATTAAGGACATAGGTTTTTCCAACCTGCCGTGCTCCATACGAAAGCAGGGGTTGGCGCTTGGGGTTAGATTTCCATTTTAGCAGTTGGTCGGTTATTTTTCGATACATTGGGGAAATTATAACGTAATTATAATATTAAGTCAATATAAATACTAAAAATTATTATAAAAACTAACTTAAGTATTGTTTTTGGCCAATCAATGGCCTTTAACGTGCTATGCGGCACTAGGTTTGAGATGGAGCTGATAGTTTACAAATCAACCGTTATAGTTTCAGGCTGTTTTTCAATTGATTGAGTTGCTGCTTATGATTTTTATTTTCAAATCTCATGATATTTTCCAATCTCCAGCGCACGGCGGGCAAATTTTCAACATTATTTAAGCCTAAAAGCGGCCATTGGGGTTGGCCGTTATTGAAGGAAACTATAAAATTTCTTTCATCCAGGGTTAATGTTGAGAGTATTCTTTTGATTAATTCTGTGCGTGTGGCAATTAAATCAGCATAACTTACCGATGCTGTCGTCATGCCATCAAAATGTTCCTCAAATGTTTTCTTAAAATCAATAAGTGTTGGATTAAGTATTTCATTAAATGGACGGTTTGAGCTTAAAAGATAAACGATAAAAGATTTTCTAACTCTATCGTTGATGCCAATCGTATTGAACAAGTTGATAATATCAAATAGATCCCTAGGATGTTGGCGATCCAATGCTGCGCATATTTTTCCGCCCCAAACATCTGGAACAGAAACGGTCCGCGCTGTTGTAAACTGATTAAACTTAAGTTGTGCGGATTTGCTCAAATCATGTTCTTCGCAAGGAAAGACTGTTCCGCGAACAAGAAGATTGGCTTCAATTTTAATTTGGATCCTATTAGTTCTTAAAAATAATTTAGAAAGAGTTCCGTCTTGTTGTCGATGCGTTTGAAGCTTAACCCCAGGTTTCTGAATCTGGATCCGTTTCTCAATGCGTAACAATGCCGTTTCAATATTCTTCAAGGAGTCTGCGCGATTCTCAATGGGGGTGTAACATAAATCGATATCTACTGAATACCTTGGCATGTCTAAGAAAAACATATTAATGGCTGTCCCTCCTTTTAAAGCAAAACAATCTTCCTTTAATGTCGCGGGCAGGACTTCTAGTAACAATTTAACTTGTTCAAAATATTCGTTAGCCATTATTCTTTAACTCCGGCACAGAGATATTGTATTTACTTATAAATTTCCCCCCACCGTCGATAACCCGTTTGCCTGATCCAAAATCAACTTTCTTTAAGTTAACTCTCTTTACCCAAGGGTGATCGCAATGTTCGGCCAGATGCATAAAAAGCCGGTTTACCTTTACTGAGCTGCAATGACTTAATAATATTTCAACGACATCGGGCCGTAATGTTGCAAGGCCATCCATTAGCATGGCAGCGCTATAAAAAGTTTCTTTTATGCCAACAAGATAACAAACCTCCATCATGGCCATGGGTAAGGATGAACACTTGATTTTGAAATTGCCAAAATCGTGTTCATCAAAAGCTTCAGCTAAGTGATAGGGAAAGCACTTAGTGTTATAGTATTCCACTCGAGCTCCCCAAGAACACTGTTTAAACCATAAGGGTAGTTTTAATTCCTTGCCAAATAGAAATTCAGTTCTGTTTTTATCTAATCTTACAAAATGCTGAAAACCTTTTAATTCAATGCAGGTTTTAGCTCCGATATGAACTTGAAGATTAAGGCCATTTTGCAGGGCATAAAGACCTCCAGGCCAGCGCACATCATCGCCATTGCGTATAAAAGCACCCTGGCCTATGGATTTAACCCAACCATGTTCTTTATAGGCATTAATCAGGTTTCTTGAGATATCTTGTTGAGAAAGCCAGGGACTAACCGCAACAGTCCCTTTGGGCCAATTCATTAACAATTTGTTTATTTTACTTAGCTTTTTAGCACTCATACTTAACAAATATACCACAGATTAAACCAAAAGCAAGAAATGGTTTATTTTGTATCACAAATTACTATTATTTATTAACATTAAAGAATTAAAATGATTTATCGCTTATTTGTGCATTTTTGACAGTGAACATGTTGAAACGCCCTTATTTTAAGAAGATCGTGCCTCTGGGGGCCTTTCCAGGGCTTTTAACGTGGCATGTAGCATGAGATTAGAGATGGTGCGGTGTTCGGCCTTGGCTGCGGCAGCTATTTGTGCGTATTCCTCATCTGAAACCCGAATTGTGATCGTTTTTGACATAAAACGCCCTCCCTTTAGTTAATCTAAGCATAGCACAACACAAATCACCTGTAAAGAACACAAATGAATACTTTTGCATTATATTGAGTGTCAGAATGGAAGATAATTTGCAAAAAATGACGGTTTAATTTCCAGACTGGAAATTAAATAGCTGTTTTTATTGAAAAATAATGAGAATTTCCAATCTGAATTAATGTCCATTCTGAAGTTGAAAAAACAGCGACGATATATTATAGATAGATAGAAAAAGTGTAAAATGTCAAGAAAAAAGTGGTCAAAAACGCACTTTTTTCAATAATTATTGAAATAGTTTGAATCTGGGTTGTAAGTTGTTGAAAATAAACAACATAAATCCGTAAAAAGGTTTGTCCAAAACTTGCCATGCGTATATAATGTGTTATACTTTGATAGTCGACGAGAATAGGTTAACCAGAACTGTCAAGAAAAAATGAACGAAAACAACGAAAACGACATTCAGGCGTCCCAAAACAGGACCGGTGAAGCTCAAAACGGGTCTTTTTCGCCTTTATATAATATAAATGGCGATCCGAATGTCGTTTTGCCTGTTGAAAACTTCGATTTACCCCCCGAAACACCGGCCGCAGATTCAACTCCGTTTGTCAGTCGTTTTAACAGCTGGATACGCACGATTGCTATTATCATTTTGTCCGTGTTTATTCCAGACCAGGTCAGCTGGGCGTTTTCGTATAACCCGGCCGTGCTTTATCGCAATATGCCTAACATGCGCGTGGTGGATGCAGAAAGCATGGGCCTAACCCGGCCGTCCGCCATGGTTGCTCCAAGCGTGCAATATTTGCTGGATCAAGTGCAGGATAAAGAAAAATTGCGGTTGCAATTAAATTTGGATGCCAAGGATTCCTTGCTGGTTGAAAGCCGCCAACTAACAATCGACACCCAAAAGAAATTTACTAAAAATGACACCCAGGAAATTATCAACTGGATCAGCCGCAATGACATTCACATTTTCAATTGCGGTGTTTATGGCTTAAAAGACATTTTAGAATTAGAGGGTGTTAAACGCACACTTGAAGAGGTGTCGGTATTAACATTGTCGGTTGATTTGTTGGGCGACATCATCAAGGTCGGTGAGCCCAAATTAAAAACCACGTTGTATTCAATCGATAAAGTTGCCGGTGCCTTAGGCCTTAAATATCAAAGCATTAAGACCATCCCACAAGAAGCCTTAAAATTACCCACCCCATTTTTAGCCCACTTACAAGGCGAACATTTTATTACGGTTGTCAAGGTTGAAAACGGCAAGGTTGAGGCCAAGGATTTAGGTCGTCCGTTGGTGATGGCACAAGAAGATTTCATTGCGCAATTCACTGGATATGCGTTTGCGAATACTTCCGTCATTCCCGCAGAAGCGGGAATCCAATACGAACTCGTCCCCGAATCTCTACGTGCCTTCGTCTGGGGCGATAAATGGCGCGACCGTTCCCAAGATTTGCCTGGGTTGGTGGACGATTCAGAACTGTTGACGCAGATTGGGGTTCAGGTTGGGGTGTCGTTGGTAACGGCAGGGATGGGGGCTGCAGCGAATACAGTCCAAGGGGTAATGGGCTTTTTGTCGTTAGCCGCATTTTCAATGAGCGTTAGCCAATTTTCTTCCACCATTGCAACCATATGTATGATGGAGGGCGCGTGCGATGCGGATACGGCTTTTATTTTGAATGTGGCATTGTCAACGGCGTTGACAATGGGGTTGGGGCCTACAACAGCAAATCCAGCAGCTGGCGGACCAGAATTAACAGGGTCTGTTTTTTCACCGTTTGTTGCCCTAGGAGATAGCCTTAATTCCATCATGAATGGGATGTTTGATTTATTGAATAAAATTCCATTGTTGGGAAATCTCTTAAAATCTTTAAATTTATCTGATGCGGCAAAAAATAATTTAGCTAGCAAAGACTTCACTTTTGCAGAGAAATTTGCAATAGGGTTAAGCTTTGGGGCCCTTAAAGGTTTTGTTCAGTTGCAAATCACTAAAGCAATGGACGGCTTATTATGTGATGATATTACAGGCAATTGTTCTGAAACAAATAAGATCATTCAAGAAACCTTAACCACCATTGCCACCTCCATCGGTTCACATCTTGCCTTAACATCCGCAGCGTATTTGGTTGACACGGTAAGCCAAGGTCATGTGGGTGCAACGAAGCTCTTTAATATGGGAGAATATGATGCGAATGAAAAAGCCAGAGCTGAGAAACGTGCATATCAAGATAGGGTAGATGAAAAGACGCGTGATTTGTATGGCAACAAGTCTTTTAATAAGTTATCTGAACCAGAGAAAGAGTACGTTTTAGTTGGTGTAAATGGCGATATTAAAACACAATTCTCTTCAGATAGTTCTTTAGCGAAGATTGCAGATTCGGTGGGGCGTGAATTACAGAACAAGGGATTGAAGGTGTCTACCGATCCAAAGGATGAGCCGGTGATGAAGGCCTATTACAAGGGATTAAATGGCGGGACACAAGGGTTGGCCAGAGATTTGTATGCTAAGGGAAATACAAAATGGACGCCAAGAACTTTTACGCAATCAACGGCCTTGGCGTTGCAATCAGAAGCGCCGATGGTTGTTGGCCAGATTGTTGGCGCAGTAGCACGCATTGCGGCTTATAAAGCTTTTGGGTTAAAAGCAGATGATGGCTTCTCCCGCGCCTTAGGACAAGGGGCTTCAGCCTTTGCTCAGGCAGGGTATAATCATTATCAATTAAAGAACACGGCTAATGGCCGTGGGATGGAGTTTAGCGATCAGGTTAAGAAGCAAATCGTTTATGCCGCGTTACAGGCAACGTTGTCATTAGGCTTTGCTGCAGTTGAAGGAGCCACCTTAGGCGAAGATGACGGCTCCTATAAATACCGCACTAATTTAGCCCAATTTAGATTGCTTTCTTTTGCAGCCACCTCCCTAATATCAGGCGGCACCTTGTTGGCGATGGATAGCGGCAAATATGAAAATCCTAATCCTAATGAAACAGCAAAATATCAAGGACAAGACCTTGGAGAAGACGATAAAGATTTAAGGCAGAAAGTTGCAACCTATGAATATAACGAAATTGCCAATGGCCGCACCTTTACTCAGTCGTTTTATGGCACAAATATTTTAAACAGCGTCGCCACCACCGGCCAATGGGATTCTAATAATAATGGTGTTTATACCCCTGGCTTAAAGAACTTAATCAGCTTCTCTGATACGATTGACCAAATCACTGGCTTTACCCCGCAATTCGTTATGCAAGCTAATCGCTTGGAAGACAGCGTTCGTGCGCAAGTGGCGGCTCAACGCAACAGCGGCAATGGTGCGACCCAGGTTGGTTTTGGTACGGTTGTTAATCCTGCCTCGGAAGATGATATTCAAGATTTATACCATTTGGAATTGTGGTCTACCCGCTTGATCCAACCAGCCTTCTTTAATTGGAATTACATCAATTCGCAATTGCAGACGGGCATTAATAATAATTTAATTGAAACAGCGGGCATTATCGCTTCTTCTTTCGCTGGTCCAAAGAAGGTGCAGAACATGGGGCTTGATTATAAGCGTTCATTCCGCACCATGGATGCGTTGACAGGGAAGGTGTTGTGGGGCATCGGGACGGGGTCGGGAGATGGGGATGTTAATGTGGTTTATGGCTGGCGGGTTGATGCTAATGAGCCAAATGATTTCTTGAAAACAAAGGCGGCTAAATCGCAAACGTATGATTCGGTGTTGGATACGGATGTGAAAGATTTCTATTATACAAAAGAAGAAGTGGCCAAAAATAATGTGGATTTAAAGGGCGTTACCTTTGAAGGGCAAGAAGTATTTGTTAAAAAGATTAATCAGGAGCGTTTAGAAGCCTTTGGTTTGAATAGTCAAATCGATCCTTCTTTAGAAGGTGTTTCAGGTTTTGATAATACTGCTGGTCGCCAGATATCAGTTGCTGTTGAACAAGAAGATGGGCCTGCCCCAGCGAGGTTTACATTTACAAAGTTTAATACAGCAGAAATAACCAAATTGAAAGAGGGTAAGTCAGAATCAGCCTCAAAAGAAGCTTTGGGATGGAGTTTTAATCATTCTCAGAATGGTTTCGAGGAGAATGTAAGCTATAGCTTTAGCGATAAAGAAGGCAAAGGATTGATTCAGCGTCAGTATGGGTTTAAACAAGGGCAAGGACAAGAAAAAGAATATGAAGGCGTTTTAGATACTTTTGATCAAACAAAAGGCGCAGCTGCAGGCGGCGGTGTGGAAGCTCGGATGAAATTTGATTCTTTCTCAGAACAACCGATCGCTGATGCGGTACAGGAAAATATTTTAACACCAGAAGGTTCTCAAATGACCCCACAACAGTTAATCAATATGGCCATTGATAATCCT
>JACCDV010103423.1_pt1 | contig 26681 bp, 27 predicted proteins | sample 7446131 | NCBI WGS metagenome assembly JACCDV01 (sample SAMN15323448, study PRJNA562643) | freshwater metagenome | isolation source: river surface water | place: USA:Blue River Watershed | collected 2017-08-17 | reverse complement strand
CTAATAATTTCTTATACGTAGAGGCTTTGTTTATATAGACAAAAGGTGCGACCCGCTAGGGTCGCACCTTTTGTGTTTTTATCGGATCTAAAATAGAGTAACTATTTTGCTCATTTTCTGGTACTATAGCGCATATGGCAAAACTGATTGTGGTCACTGGTGGGGCGGGCTTTGTAGGCTCGCATCTTTGCGAACGACTGGTCCACGATGGACACCGGGTCATTTCGCTTGATAACTACTTCACTGGTTCACCCGAAAACCATATCAATGGTGTTGAGTATCGGACCGGACACACAAAGGATATTGCTACTCTTATCCCGGAAAGTCCTGACCTCATCTTTCATCTCGGCGAGTATTCGCGGGTGGCCCCCAGTCTCAAGGAACCAGCCGTAGTCTGGGACCTCAATATCGCAGGGACTCATGGAGTGCTAGAATACTGGCGCGAAAAGAAGAGTAAGCTTATCTATGCTGGCTCTTCAACTAAGTTTGTCACTGCCAATAGTGAAGAGGAGGTCGATGGTCGTCATCGTGCGCCGTATAACTTTGCTAAGGCGATGAACTCAGAACTCGTCCACAACTATGGACGTTGGTACGATCTTGATTACTCAATAGCATATTTCTATAACGTCTACGGACCGCGTGAACGATCGGGGCAATTTACTGGTGGGTACGGTACGGTGGTCGAGACTTTTCGTCAGCACACTCTGGCTGGTACGCCCGCTGTTATTAATGGTGACGGGACTCAAACTCGGGCCTTTACTCACGTACTTGATACTGTGACGGCTCTCACTTTGATCGCAGATAAGGGGGGACGAGACGAGTATCCGATTTCGGCCAAAGAAGTCTATTCACTGAATGAACTCGCGGACATGTTTGGTATCGAAAAGACCTACGCCCCGGCTACTGCTTCTAGTCGCTCGTCGGGTGCTGATGATACTACTAAGCTCGAAGCGCTGGGCTGGCGACAGCAGTACAACTTGATGGATTATATTAATAATGTTAGTAAAAAGAAATAATTGATTAATGTATTATGTACCTTTAATGCCTATGTCACAAAAAATTCTTATCTTTTCGCTGGCTTATTATCCCAGCTTTGTTTCGGGAGCCGAAGCTGCTGTGAAAGAAATTACTGATCGTATTGATCATAACGATATAACCTTTCATTTGTTAACACTGCGTTTTGATCAGTCAGCGCCGCTAATAGAAAAGATTGGCAATATTACTGTACATCGTGTGGGATCGGGCGGTGGTAAGTTGGCCAAATTAGCCTTTTTGTTTCAAGCGGCCTTCGCGGCGAAAAAACTCCATCGTACCGAAGCGTTCACTGGCTTATGGGGATTAATGACCTATATGAGTATTCCTATTACTCTAGCTCGTTATTTGGGAGTGAGATTACCTTATGTAATAACTCTACAAGACGGTGATCCGTATGACAAAGTATTCAATCGTTTATCTATCAAACCTTTTGTCCCACTGATAGATCGAGGTTTTCGGCAGGCTAGGGTATTTCAAGTGATTTCTGATCATTTGGCAAAATGGCCGGCGACTCGTGGCTACACTGGCGAAGTAATAAAAATTTACAACGGTGCCAACCCAGCCGCTATCAAAGAAGATTCATATACTACAGAAGAAATCACGGCACTCAAAAATGAGCTAGGGAAGAAGGAGGGTGAGATTTGGCTGGTTAACACTGCTCGATTGGTGCATCAAAAGGCGTTCGACATTGTGATTAAAGCACTGATGCATCTACCAGCCCATGTTAAATTCTTGGCTGTTGGTCAAGGTGAGGATGAAGCCATGTTAAAAACTCTAACTGCGGATTTGGGGTTAAACGACCGAGTGATTTTTACTGGACAGGTAGATCGTAGTGTGGTCACCAAGTATCGTCTCGCGTCTGATATTTTTGTTATGCCCAGTCGTTCGGAAGGGCTTGGTAATGCGGGCTTATCAGCCTTAGCGTCGCGGTTGCCATTTATTACGACAGCGGTTGATGGCCTCGCCGAATATTCTTTTGCGACTGATGACGCTAGTCCTTTTGGTCGTACCGCTTGGATTGTGCCAGTAGATGACGCCAAGGCGTTGGCTGAAGCAGTTGAGGATATCATTGCTAATCCATCTGAAGCCAAGCGAGTAGCCCAAAATGCTCGTCAGATGGTCGTGGAGATATACAATTGGGACAAGATTGCTCTGGCTATGAAAGAACAGATTTTTAGTCGTCTTAAGTAACAATTATGCCGCTTTACGAAACAGCAGTGGCTCTAGCCCTATCAGCTCATGCCGGTCAGGTGCGTAAGACTGATGGGACACCATACATCATTCATCCTCTTACGGTAGCGCATTTGGTGTCTTTACATACTAATGATGAGGAGGTGATAGCTGCTGCAGTTCTACATGATGTGCTTGAAGATACCACCATATCAACCATCCAAGTGAGAGAAATGTTAGGTGATCGAGTATTACAAATTATGTTAGCCGTGACCGAAAATAATGATTTGGCTTGGGAGTTGCGCAAAGAGAAATATGTTGAGCAGGTTAGAGCTGGTGGTGAAGCGGTGTGGTTGGTATCGGTCGCTGATAAGGTTCATAATGCGACGACTTTGTTACGAGAATTACAGACTAAGGGTGAAATAGTTTGGCAGAGTTTCAATCGGGGTCGAGAACAAAAACTATGGTTTGAAAATCTACTTCTAACAGCACTCAAAGAGCACTGGCAACATCCGTTGTTGACTGAATACGAAAATTTAATTAGAGCAATTGAGGCCACTGCTTAAAATCAGTTAGTGTAAGCCCTGCTGTCGCAACTTTTCTTCGGGTGTACGTAAGCGGTCCCTAAGCTCGATATACTCTTGGCGTCGGCCTGGACTGATGGTGCTATGGTTGAGGGTGGCTTCTAGTAAATCGCTCCAAAATACCACCCGCGCAGTGTTGAGACTCAGTAATTCCTCATGTGAGCGACTGAGAGTCTTTTGGTAATAAATCACTAATTCGGCCAAGCGGTATAAACGCATTAGGTAGAGAGACTCATTTTCCTCCGCAGCGCGATTGTTCTTAAAATAAGTCAGACAGGCAGCTTCCAAATCAGGATTGTATAAAGTCATAAAATTCAAAAAGCGCGCCCAGCCTTCGTGTTTATTGCCAAATCTGATAGCCGAAAAATCAAGTAGGTAAAGTCGATTATTGTTGATGCGGAAATTGTGTGGCACAAAATCAGTATGAGTCAAAAAATTATTGTACTGATTAACAAAAACCTGTTTATCATTAAATATCTGGTACGCCGACGTGAGAATTTTTTTACTGGTCTCATTTAGTTGGGGAGTAGCGATAAAGGTGGTGAAATTATCTAAATAATTATCAAGACTATAGACACCAAATATATTTGTGATACTGGCAATGTGCTTATTAGTTGTGGCCCTTGATCTTTCGGTTGCACCAAAAGCTTTGATAGTAAAATCAAACTGTTCTAAAAGTGGTCTTTCTAAAAAAGTTTTATCCTGAGGGATAAATAACTGAGCGTTAACAAGATAGTCCGCAATGGTCTCGTGATAGACCTCTTCGGGCACAGCAAAAACATCATAGGCAAATTTCAATTGATTAAGCATTTGTCTGCAGGTACGTTCGTGATTGATTTCGTTTTTGCCTTGCTCATCTCGCGTTACCTTTATAATGACTGACTGATTTTTGTAAGTGCCTTTGAGGATGTATTTTTGACCGTTGACGGTAGTTAAGGCTTGCATCAAAAAACGCTCACCACTGATATGTGGCTGTATTTCATCCAAGTCAAAGTGGCACTCCTTGAGTAAAGCCTTTACTGTTTTTAATTCATCGTTAGACATAGTTTGTGATTTGTCGGCAATGTTCGGTTAAGTCTTTTTCCCATTGTGTTAAGCTCACTTCATTGTTTTGTAGTGGATGCACGATGGGTTTTTGGATTAGAGCCGGGGTCGGTTGGTAGCTAGCGTATGATAATAATTTTATTAGTCTATTTATCAGACCAGCTATTTTTGTAGTTAATTGGATAGCCATGGGATCGACAATGACATAAATAATTTTGGCTTTCAAAAAAGGTTTGAGCATAATCACTGGTAACTCCACCGACGGCCCATTGTGAATAATAATTGAGTCTACTTTTCTGGCGTGCCAGAGAGCCTGCGTAAAAGTCCATAAACGTCGAATCAACCCCTGATTTTTTTTGATGCTGACGATGTTGAGCTGGGGGACAGCTTCAGGTAATATGCCGTAGTGGATAGCGGCAACCTCGTGTCCATTTTTGATTAGTTCCGCGGCACAAAACTTAGTGAAGTTGGCACTAGGTGATGGATCTGGTGGGAAAAAGGGACTGAGCAAAAGAATCTTCATTATATTTAGTATAACTTATATTGTCATTAGTAAAAAGATGACAATCAATCTGTCCTAAGGTAGTGTTTATAGATGAAAATTTTGTTAGCCACCCCATTGTTGCCGCCTGAGCCGGGCGGACCAGCTACTTATGCCGTTGGTTTATCAGAAGCTTTAATCAAAAACGGTCATCAAGTTGAGATCTTGGCTTTTCGTCAGGTGAGACATCTACCATCAATTTGTAGACACTTTGCTTACGCTAAATTGGTTTGGAGGCTAATCAAGAAAGTCGATGTCGTGATAGCGCTTGATACTGTTAGTGTGGCTTTGCCCACTGTCTTGGTGGCTGCGTTATACAAAAAACCAGTTATCATCCGTACGGGTGGAGATTTTGTGTGGGAAAAATATATTGAGAGGACTAAAGACCCGATTCCATTGTCGCTATTTTATAAAAGTAATGAACGGAAATTAAGTATCAAAGAATATTTCTTGATCTGGCTGCAAGCACATATTATTTTTCCACTTACACATTATATTGTGTTTAGTACTGCCTGGCAGCGTGACATTTGGTATGAACCGTATCATTTAGCTAAGCGCAGAGTAAGTTTGATTGATAATGCCTATAGTCCAAAGTTGAGCTTGACTGAGAATACCTCCGCTACTAGTCAAACAGTTTTGTGGGTAGGCAGAGAGATTTTTATGAAAAACGTTATTCGCTTAGACCGGGTAATGTCAGAGATAGTTGATCATTATGATTGCGAGTACAAAAAATTATCGGGAGTCACACCAGAAGTGGTATTGGCAGAGATTTCAAAAGCGCGGGTGTTGGTATTACCGTCAATTTCTGAGATCAGTCCCAACTTGGCTTTAGAAGCGTTAACGGCTGGCACCCCGGTTATTTTAACCAGTGAGTGCGGGTTGAAAGAAGTGCTGAAAGATGCCGTTTATTTTGTAGACCCTTTGGATGATGCCGCTATTAAGAACGCTATCGTTTATTGTTTGTCTGAGGCTGGATATCAGGACAAAAAAGACAAAATGAAGGAGTTTGCATTTCAGCGTTCATATGATGAAGTAGCCTCAGATTTCGAACAATTACTTTCAGTTATCGGTTAAAATTTTTTGTGATATAATCTTGGCCATGGTACATATACTTTCCATTGGTAAAGACCCTACTTTAGCCACCGCTAATAGTCCAGTACAACAGCGTAGTCAACTTTATGGCAATTATGCCAAAATCACGATTATTAATATGGGCAAAGGCTCTAGCCAGACTTTTTCTTTGGGTGAAAATGTAACAGTTATTTTGCCAGGCGGACAAAATATCGCAACGGCTTTTTTGCGGGCTTTGTATGTAGCTGCTAAAAAAATTTGGCAAGATCGGACGATTACAGTTGTAACCACTCAAGATGTTTTGTATGTTGGTCTAGTTGGTTATATCGTTAGTCGTTTACGACGGTTACCTTTTTATGTGCAATTGCACGGTGACTATTTAGATAACCCGGCTTGGTTTGCAAGTCAGGTAGGAGTTGGTAATCGAATAATGAATGGGGTAGGTAAGTGGATTTTACGACAAGCTGATGCTGTACGAGCAGTGAGTCTGCGTCTCAAAAATCAGTTGGTTAATGATTTCAAAATCCCGGCCGATCGAATCATCTCCTTACCAATTGGCACAAACCTAAGTATTTTTGCCCAAGCGACAGAAAGTGAGAGAAGAAAAGAAATCTTATTTGTGGGACGTTTAATTCCTGAAAAAGAGCCGTTTTTATTTTGCGAGGTAGCCATTGCGGTGGCACAGGCTAACCCGGTCGTAACGATTGGTATTGCTGGTGATGGGTTTTTGCGGAACGAAATGTCCGAACGTTTTGCCAAAGTCGGCCTATTGGATCGGGTCACATTTTACGGTTCTCTTGATCAGCCAACTTTGGCCAAAATATACTCCAGCGTTTATTGTTATATTCACACTGCTGGTTGGGAAGGTTGGGGGATGCCAATGATTGAGTCGATGGCCGCCGGTTGTCCAGTTGTTACTACTGATTCTGGTTGTGCTGGTGAAGCGATTCGTCATGATGAGACTGGATTGGTAGTGCCAGTAGGCGATCAGGCCGGGTTGATTCGTGAGACTTTACGTTTGCTGGCGGATGAATCATTGTGGCGTACCTTGGTAGATAACGGCCGAGTCGAGGCCAACGTATGGTCTATTGCTGAATTGGCCAAACGTAATATGTCTTGGTATGCCGATGCCAAAAGAAAATAATATGCCACCAAAAAAAATTCGTGTATTAGTTACTGGTATCGGTGGACCCGCCGGTGTTAATGCTGTGCGACTTTTGGGCCAAAATCCCAATATCGAAATCGTCGGATCTGACATTGACGCTTTATCAGCCGGACGTCATTTTGTTTCAAATTTTTTAATCTCGCCTCGGGTATCAGATACCGAAGCCTATCGTCAGTGGTTAGTTTCTACTATCAGCACTGAAAATATTGACATATTTCTCCCGACTGTACACGAAGAATTAATAGTAGTGGATAGTTGGCGTGAGGAACTGCCGTGTTTTGTGGTTTTATCCAGCCATCAATCAATTGTAGTAGGAGATAACAAGCACATTTGTTATCAGTGGATGGAAGATAATATGCCAAAAGCTTTGGTCCCTTATATCTTGCTTGATCAGTGGACGAAGGAATGGTCAGCTGATCCCGTTCAATTTATCAAGCCCATTCAAGGCCGTGGCGCGCGTGGTTGCAGAACTGTCACAATAGAGGAAATTAGTGACCTACAAAAAACTGAGTTGCGTCCACAAAATTGGATCGTAATGCAGTTATTACCTGGTACCGAGTGGACGGTCGACGCTTACCGAGCCCAAGATGGCACCATGGTCTACGTAGTGCCACGTACCAGAGTTGGTTTGGCTGGTGGCATTTCGATAAAAGGCAAGACAGATAACAACCAGACCTTGATTGACTTGACTACTGATATGTGTGATAAGTTGGATGTATTTGGTCCGGTCTGTGTTCAGTGGAAAGCTGATAGTCAAGGCGATATCAAGTTGATTGAGATTAATCCGCGCTTATCTGGCGGTTTGCTGATTTCAGTAAATGGGGGAATCGATCCAATCAAAGCCATACTGGACGACTATAATCACGAAACCCCACAAGTACAAGCATGGCAGGAAGTAACCTCAGTAGGTTATTTTGAGTATAAGATATTATAGATAATAAATAATTAATGATATATGAAGGTTTTGGCTATTGGTTCTCATCCAGATGATATCGAGATCGGCTGCGGAGGGGCTTTGCTTAGGCATCGTGCAGTTGGAGATCAAGTACGCGCTATTGTGTTAACTGGCGGCGGTCGTGGTGGTGAAGAGGTTACTAATAATTTAGCTGCTACTAGATGTCAGGAGGCACACGCCGCAGCCAAACTTATGGATATTGAAGTAGAGTGTTGGGATTATCAAGACACTGAAATTCCTGAGACTTTTGAAGCAGTGCAGCGTATCGAAAAGCTAGTTGAAGCTTATAAACCCGATCGCGTCTACATACCCTACGGTCAAGACACACACCAAGATCATCGTGTTACTTCAAATGTCGCCAAATCTGCTTGTCGCAAAGTAAAGCAAATTCTCGAGTACGAAGAACCATCAAGTTACAATTCTTTTAATGCGACTTATTGGATTGATATTACACCATACGTCCAAACTAAATTTGAAGCCATTAAATTGCACGAAAGTCAGGGACACAAACAAATCCTCAAAATCAAATCAATCGAAGGGCTCAATCTCTACCGTGGTTACCAATCACATGTAGAGTACGCCGAAGGGTTTGTGACGTTTCGTTTCTTGGAGTCGTAATTAATTAATTTGTTATATAGATGTGAGTAAAAAAATTGCTGTAGTTGATATCGACGGTACACTGGTGCCGGAGTCTAATCGTTTACGTGCTCAGGCTGAGGCTGTGATGTCATTTTTTGCTACTACTGATGTACAAGAGTTTGTGTACCGTTTTTTTGAGGTGAACGATTATGTTGCCAAACACGAACCTGATCACAAAAATGACATTCCATACTATATGCAATGTTTGGCCGCCAAATATGAAGTAGATATATCACCAGAACAAATAGCCGAAGCGGCGAGGGTCTGGCAACGGGCATATGATGAAGCTAATGCTGAGGTTGTTGCTTTTCCAGGCGCTACCGAGTTTATGCAGGCCCTCAAAATCCGTGGGTATGAAGTAATAATTGCCAGTGGCAATTCTCGTGACTCACGTGAACGTATATTGAAGGAAACGGGACTTGATGAGTATGTAGATGAGCTACTGGCGGCCAAAGAAACTGGTTTCCAAAAGCAGCAAGCTGAATTTTGGGATGAGCTTTACAAACGTTTTCCACAACTAGAGACCGCTGAACATAAGGTCATGATCGGGAATCAATACAATGACGATGCCCTCCATCCAACGCGTTTAGGTTTCAAAGTTTTTATCGTAAAATGGCCTGGTGAACTGGACAAGGTGCGTTTTGGCGCTGACAGTGCCGTATCGATAGATGCTATACAAGGAGCTAGAGAAAAAATCACGATGACGGCTGAATCTCTGCAAGAATTGCTGACACATCCTGATTTGCAGTAAATAGTATAAAAAGTTTAGGGCGCGCCAAGTAGTACTAGCGCGCCCCGTGGGTCAGAGGAACTTTTCGTAGCCGGGCTGGAGTCGTGTCGTATATCCTCTGTGGTAAAGGTAACGAAAGGCCTCGATGACCTCTTCCGGAATGGCCATGACGGTCTGGTGTATGCCGCCGGAGGCCATGACATATGTCAGATCACCGAGGACGAGAGGAATCACATCGTGCATCGGGAAGGAGGCAGTTGGGTATTCCAGGAATTTCACCTGGGGTGATGTCACCACTACCGGCTGATTGGGAAATTGGAAATTGAATGTGCCCAACACGCACCGTTCCATGAACGGCTTTTGGACTCCGATGATCATCATCGGTGCCAAGCCGATTTTCTCGAGAATCTCCATCGAAAACTCGACGTTCTCTTCGGTGTTGGTGGCATCGCACTCTTCGAGCAGGTAATCTTTCGGAATGCCGTATTCCCGACCGAAGCGATAAGCTTCCTCGGCCTCGGTTATCGTCTTTCCCTTGGTCATGCGGCCAGTTTTGCCTGACACGATCACCAAGGGTTTGTCTTCCAGCTGGTGCCAGATGTCGGCCACTCGCCGCATCGTCGCCTCTTGGGTATCGTTTCCCAGATGGATGATGGCGCCGGCCTCTTTGGGGATTTCATGCCCAAGCACCATGTAATCCCAGACAATCTGGGTCTTGTCGAGATCTTTCTTAGTCACTCTTGGCATCTCATTCTCCTGTCCACGCGGATTCGCTTCCGCATAATTACTATAATAGCATATTTAGTTCGATTTGTCAATCAAATATATCGTATGCTAAGCTTGATTTTATGTTACAAAATAAAGCTAAAATCCTCTTTGTGATCCAGCAGGTGACACCAGGGACACATATGGATTATGTGTTTGCGATGGCGCGGACTTTGCGCGAGGAGCGGGGTTTATCTCTCGCTGTGCTACTGGAAAAACCATCTAAGGGAGTAGAGTCTGCTGCTTGGATTACGACTCAAAAAATGTCCTTTGCGCCACTACGGGTTCTTGAAAATTTATATCTCATGCTTAAAGCTAGATACGCTGGGGTAAAAGTATTTTATATTCACTATTCATTTTTGAGTGCGATTACGGCTGGGATTGTGACCAGACTTTTTGGCGGCAAGGTGTATTACTGGAATGCTGGCATGCCCTGGCTATATCAACGTTCATGGACTGAAGAATGGTATCAGCGATTAGCTTATAAATTGATTCATGTACTGGTGACCGGTGCTGATGCGCTGGTGTCTGGTTATTGTCAGACATACGGTTTGTTACCAGAGCAAGTGCGGGTTATTCCCAATTGGATTGATCTGAATACTGTGATAATTGACGATAAGGAGCGATTGATCACCAGACAACAATATGGGATTTCTGACAGTGATACACTGCTATTGTTTGTTCACAAAGTATCTAACCGTAAAGGGGCACAGCACCTAGTTAAGGTATTATCAGCCTTATCATCTGATGTACATTTGGTAATTGCTGGTGACGGACCCTTGCTCGCCAATTTGCAGTCAGAGGCAGGAACAATGGGTCTGACCAAACGCTTTCATAGTCTTGGTTTTGTTGATCGTACGAAGGTAAAGAGTTTGTATAATGCGGCTGATATTTTTGTCATGCCATCAGAAGAAGAAGGATCTCCACATTCATTAATCGAGGCTATGGCTTATGGCTTACCAAGTGTAGTAACGGCCGTGGGAGGAGTAAGTGAAACTCTGGGTGATAACGCCGATTTGATGGTAAATTATTTTGATCAAGATAATTTTGTAGCTGTAATAAATAAATTAATATCTGATAAGAGTTACTATCATTTAAAGCAAGCTAGCCTCAGGCGAGCAGTTGGTCGCTTTTCCAAACCTTTGGTAGTTGATAGTTTTGTGTCATTATTGAGGGACTAATATTTTTTGTTGTATGCGGACATTACTATTTACTATTCCGGCCTTGGCGAATGCTCTGAGTGGGGGAACATTTGGTCTCAGAGTACTGTTGATCTTACAAATGACCTATTTTTATGTGACACGTTACTTCTTACCTGATTTGGGAGATTATACCTTACAGGTAAAAGTATCCTCGCAAAAACGTAGTTATACAGTTAGACATGCCCTTGATATCGCTGGTCTGGCGGAATCATTCATTGACCAAGATTACGCAATTGGTGTGACTAGGGAAGTTGGGACCATCTTGGATTTGGGTGCACATATTGGGGATAGCGCGCTTTATTTTAGAAGTAAGTATCCAGAAGCTTTGATTGTGATGGTAGAGCCAGCTAGTAATGCTCTAAAATACCTACAACAAAATTTTGAGACAGATCATAAGTGCCAGATAATTCAAGGCGCGTTAATGTCAGAACCAGGTGTGATTGATCTGCAAATCACAACAAATCCAATGGGTAATTCGGTCAAGACCAGAAAGCAGGCCGTGGCGACCGAGACAGTCCCTGGTTTAACCATGTCAGACATTTGTGCGCGTGCCGGTGTGTCACAGTTTGATATCATCAAATTTGATATTGAGGGAGGAGAAGATGTGTTGTTGAGTTTGACGCCATCCCAATATGGTCTGCTCTATATTGGTGAGATACACTTGGATTTACTACCAAATGCCACCATCGAACAGTTTACGAAAGTAATGTCTGGTTTTTCTGTCAGCTTTGCAAGGACAAAACATCCCAAGCGTTATATAATGCAGGCTACTTATGAAAAAGATCTCTAAGCATTTATCGATTATTAGAACGGCGGAGTACCAATTTTTGACTACATTGTCTCTTGAGGGCAAGATTCTCGATGTTGGTGGTAGTAAGGGTACTTTTTATCAAAGTTTGATTGGTGGCAATCATGAGTTTGTATCTATCAATATCAATCCCAATCTTGACTTGGATTATGTCGTAGATATCGAAAAACCTTTCCCATTTGAGGATGAAAGATTCGATCATGCTATTAGTTTGAATGTTTTTGAGCATGTTTGGCGTTACGAAGAAGCTTTTGCTGAAACTGTCCGTGTGGTCAAGCGCGGGGGGAGAATTATCGTTTCAACACCGTTCACTCACCATATTCATGGTTCTCCAGACGATTATTTGCGTTATACGCCATCGGTTTATCATAAATTAGCCGAAAAATATAATTGCCAAGTATTGGAAATCCATTTGTTAGGTGACGGCTTGTTTTCTTTAATCTACCAGTCTGTCTTTGATGGTATTCCGACCAAGACACTGCGTTACTTAATCAAACATTTCTGTATTCTACTTGATCGTGGATTAAATTGTCTGTCTAAACGTTATAAAAAATTATCACAACGCATACCGCTCGGTTTAATGGTGGTACTAGTGCGTAAATAACACCCAGTCATATGCATTATTTGGTGACAGGAGGAGCTGGTTTCATCGGTAATAGTCTGGCTAAGCGTTTGTTTGCAGAAGGTCATCAGGTAACCATTATTGATAATGTTAATTCATATTATGAACCTAGTCTCAAAGAGGCTAGGTTAGCGAGCCTCCCCGCTGGTATAAAGGTGTTCCGCGTAGATTTGTTGGATAATAGTGCTCTAGGTAGCATCTTTGCTGAAAACAAATTTGACGCGATTTGTCATTTGGCGGCTCAGGCTGGTGTACGTTATTCACTTGAGTGTCCGGCTACTTATATAGAAAGTAACTACGTTGGTACTTTTAATATTTTGGAGAAGGCAAGACAAAGCGCTATAAAGAAGATTATTTTAGCTTCCACTTCCTCGGTGTATGGTGATGATACTTTAACACCGTTTGTGGAAACGGCGACTGCCAATAGTCCGCTATCAATTTATGCAGCGACGAAGCGTGGGGTGGAGATTCTTGCATCTACTTATGCTCATTTGTACGGTATGGAGATCACGGCGCTTCGTTTCTTTACTGTCTATGGACCTTGGGGTCGACCTGATATGGCTTTGTTTTCATTTACCAAAAAGATGCTGTCTGGTGAATCTATCCCAGTTTATAACCAGGGTCAGTTGCGTCGTGATTTTACTTACATTGATGATATTGTAAACGGCTTTTATCAAGCTGTTATCACACCGTTGTCTGGTTTTAATATCATAAATCTTGGCAATGGCCAACCAGTTGAACTGATGCAATTTATTGCGGTGTTGGAGGAGGCTCTTGGGGTGAAGGCGGTGCTTGATTTGCAACCGATGCAGCCAGGTGATGTGCATGAGACTTATGCCGATATCACTTTAGCAAAAACCCTTTTGGGATACGAACCAAAGACAAATATTAAACAAGGCGTTGAATCTTTTGTCGAGTGGTATCATGGTTTTTATGGATAAGGTGCCGTGTTAATATAATTTTATGTCTGATTTTACATTTTTACTGAAGCAAATTATTAATGGTCGTTCAGTGACTCGTGCCTTTTTTAATAACGCCGTACGGACTATTTCAGTACAAGGAAAGACCATTGATATTGGAGCCGGTGCTAGGCCTCATTACCAAAACTTAATGCCCAAAGAGCCAGGGGCAGTATTTGAGAGTATTGATCGTTTGACGGGGGACACCACCAACTTCGAAACCGATGCTTTGCCCTATTTGGACGCATCGTACGATACGGTTTTGTCGATGAATGTTCTTGAACATATTTACAATTATAAATGGCATTTGAGTGAGTTGGTGCGTATTCTCAAACCGGGCGGAAAGTTCGTGATGTTCGTACCGTTTTTATATATGTACCATCCTGGTCATAATGAAGGGTTGCTTGATTGTCACCGTTACACCCGGGATGCACTTGAACGTATGTGTGCGGAGGTTGGCCTACAAGCGGAAATCAAAGAAGTTAGTCGTGGTGTTTGTATAGCGGCTCTTAATATGTGTCTGTTATCAATACCAAAAATCATCCGTCCAATATTCTTTGTACCAGCCTACTTGTTAGATGGTGTATTGATTAAGCTTCGACCATTGTATCCTAAACAGTTTCCACTTGGTTATATAGTGATAGCCAAAAAGTAATTTTGGGTGCGATAATTTGTGTCTATAGAAAATTCAAAAATTAAAATTGTTTATGTTTTGCCGAGTTTGGTCTCTTCAGGCGGTATTGAGCGTCAGTTTTTAGCGCAAATGAAAGTGATTGATAGTGGTCAGTTCGCTATAGATTTGATAACTTTATTTTCATATCCGGATCGACCGACCTTGTATGCTGATTTGCCGGCACATGTCACAGTCCACAGACTAGCCCTGCGTCCTGGTATAGACATTAAGGGTTGGTGGGAAGTATTTTGTTTGTTGCGTCGTTTGCGGCCAGAGATAGTAGTATCAAGTATGATTGCCGCTAATACTATAACGCAATTTTTTAAACCATGGTTGGGCTATCAGTCGATAGCGCGAGAGCATAATACTTACACCGATAAACACTGGTACCATCATTGGCGTGAATATATCGGTTCATTTTTTTCGACCAAGATTGTGGCCGTATCCAAGACCGTAGCCAATTATGCCGCCGCACAAGCTAAGCTAAAGCCAGAAAAATTCCAAGTCATTTATAATGGTATCGATTACGCCGCTATTCAGAATTTTTTGCAATCTGACAGTTCCGCCTGTGTAGAAGCGTTACGTCAGGAATTTTCCCTGCGGCCAGAGACCAAAATATTGCTTAATGTCGCGCGTTTAAAACGACAAAAAAATCAACGATTATTGATTGATGGTTTTGATTTGTATGTGCAGGGGCACCCGGCAGATGATGTGGTTTTATTTATTGTTGGTATTGGTAGTGAAGAAGAAGCCTTGCGTGTCTACATTAAAGAAAAAGGACTCCAACAAAAGATAATCTTGACCGGTTATCGTAATGATGTCTTTACCTTTTATGCCGCCGCACGCGCTTTTTTGCTGACTTCTGATATCGAAGGTTTTCCTAATGTAGCTATCGAAGCTCTCGCTTTTGGTGTGCCGGTAGCGTCGACTGTGGTATCGGGTATTGATGAGATTATTATTGATCAAAAGCAGGGTTTTTTGTTGGAAAGAAACCCAAAATCAGTTTGTGATACAATAGACAAGTTTTTAAATGGAGAGCAGCAGGATTGGCTAGCTATGTCTAAAGCCGCCAAAGCTACGGCTAGTACCTTTGCGATTGAGTATGTTGTCAAAGAGTATGAAAATTTATTCAGAAGTTTAATCAAAAACCGCTAGAGTATGAGAGAAATTTGTGGTGATGTGTCAGCAACCAATCGCTTATCTAAAAAAGACAAGGCAGTGTATTTTTTGTCTAACTTAGTTCGTGGTGTTTGGGGTCATCGTATCTGGCTTAAGACCAAAAGATTTGACCTAATAACTGTCTTGCCACTTCAGACTAGCGATTCGCCAATGCGTTATCTGCTTGATCATGTTTTTGACAAAATTATTTTGCAATATGTGACCAAGGATGAAATATCGGTTTTTGATATCGGTGCCGGTTCAGCCTATTTCCGTGCCCGCTTGGCGGCGTTAGGAAAACACGGTACGTATACTGGTTTGGATGTTTATACCCATGCGCATTATCAAAATGACGCTGTGCCTGCCTTCGACTCAAATTTAATTATTAGTAAGATTGAAGACGTGTCATCCAATCAGGTTTATGACTTAGTAATGAGTATAACAGCACTGGAGCATATCGCCGATGATACAAAGGCAGTCACAGTATCTCGATCATTAACTAATGACTCTGGAGTAGAAGTGCATATTGCTCCTTCGTTTTTATCCTTATTTTTATATTTGTGGCATGGGTATAGACAATATACGCCAAAGCGCATAAAAGATTTGTTTAAAGGTTCAAACTATACTGTTTATCGACTCGGCGGGTGGGGGAGTTTTCTAGTACATTGGTTATGTATTACCTTGCCTGAGCGTATACTGGGCTTACCGTCCATCCGCCGCTATGCCTTTTATTCGACTTTTCTAAAAATCGGTTTTTTTATAGATCGGATAATCCCAGTAGGTTCAATTGCGTATGTAGTAGTAGTGACCAAAAAACATGATTAAGCAGATTAAAGATAAATTGTTCAAAACAACCCAGTCCATGCTTATTGGTGCAAGTTTAAGTGACTCCGTTTATATTGGTGTCGCACTGCTCACTCGCCCATTATTGAGACGTATAGGAGTGAGAGATTATCCTTGTACTTTTAGAATAAAAATCAACCAACAAATATTCGCAGTAACACTCAGTGGCAGTCATGAAGAATTTTTGATTTTTTATGAAATTTTGGTAGCCGAAGAGTATAAGATTGATGCCCCCATCGGAACAGTTAAAACCATTATCGATGCGGGTGCGAATATTGGTTTGGTATCAATTTATTACGCTGCGATGTTTCCAGAAGCAACCGTATACGCTTTTGAACCAAACCCCCAAATTTTTCCCAGACTAATAGCCCATACTGCTAACTGTCACCGGATTAAAGTGTTTCCTCTGGCTTTGGGCGGTGAATCAAACACTGTTACATTTTATGTTAATGAGCACAAAAGCATCGCTTCATCCTTGATCAAAAGAGATGATATGGAGTTGGTACCTTATCAGGTTGAAGTTACTACGATTGATGATGCGATGACAAAGATGAATATTACAGCAATTGATATTTTGCAATTTGACGTGGAAGGGGCTGAATATGATATGTTTAAATCAAGTCGTTTGGCGCAAAATGCTAAATATTTGATAGGTGAGGTCCACGAAGACTTGATGAACGTTGCTGTAGCGCAGGTGGTGGCGATTTTTAGTCAGCATAAAACCGATTTGCAACCAGGTCGCAAAAGCGGTCGTTATACTATGCGCAGTGTTAGACAATAGAACTTGTATGAAAATATCAATTATTGTTGCTACTTACAATCGGGCCAACTTGATTGAAGCATCGATTAAAAGCGTGCTTAATCAAACATACCAAAATTGGGAATTGATTATAGTTGATGATGGTTCAACTGATTCCACCGACACTGTTATAGAGCCTTATCTAAATGACAAAAGAATTTTGTACAAAAGGGAGTCTCACAATCAGGGTTCAACCAGTGCTCGTAATATTGGTTTAGGGATAGCTACCGGAGACTTGATTATAGTTTGGGACAGTGACGATGTTTTTTATGAGCATTGTCTAGCTAGGGTAGTTGAGTTATATCGCTTGCACCCTGAGGCTGGTATTATTTCTGCACATTGCCGGCAAATACTAAATGATAAAACCACTTGTGCTTACACTCCGCTTGTTAGTGGACCGGTTTCGCTGTCGGCCATTATCGCCAGAGCTTTACCGGCCAACACCAAAATCCGTGCAGTACGTCGAGAGGTTTTTTCCAATGTACGCTATGAAGCCCGCAACATAGATTTTACAGTAAATTGTTATCTAGCAGAAAAAGCACTCTGGTATCATAGTAATGAAGAACTGGGTGATATTTACCTAGAGTCAGATGCCGTATCCTTAACATCTGCTCGTAAAAAATTTAACCCAAAGCGTTCCGTTGAACGTACAATCCCACTGGAAAAATTCATTGTTCATTTTTATGACATACTTAAACTATCAGCGCCTCAGCGCCTAGGTGCCTTATCATATGGTCTGTCGGTTGGTTTGTCCTTAAAGCGGTCGGTTTTTAAAAGTCTAAAGTACGCAGGGTTGGCCGTATACTTTGATTTTTCTTTAAAGCATTTAGTATGGTTTTGTTTGGTTTTAGTGCCAGGAATTGACCGGATACTTAACTGGTATGCTCAGCGCTAGTGCGAGGGTGGTAAAAGTACCAGCTGACTATAAATAGTCGTATTGTCTCGCAGACAAACATACTGGCTAAAACACCGTAGATACCCCAGACTGGTGTCAGGACTAATAACAAAGCGATTTTGGTCGAAGGAATAATTGTTTGTACAACATATAGAGCTTTTTGTTGTGCCTGGGCTTTTAAGGCTTCTTGCAACAAGCTGGCAGGGAAAAACAAAATAATGACTGAAAAGATTTGTGAGTAGATAATCGCATCAGTATATTCCGGCACAAAATAATTAAATATAAATGGAGCAATAAAGAGATAGCCCGCTACCAAAATGATTGATCCGGCAAAAATCACCAATAGTTTAGGTAACATGTAACGTTTTAGTTTGCTCAGTGGTTGCTTACTAAAACGCGGTAAACTGATGGTGGTAATAATTTTATTTAAGTAGCGTAATTGTTGGGCGGGAGCTATCGCCAAAGTATAAAGGGCCAATTGTGCTGGACCTAAAAAGTGCCAGACGACTAGTTTGTCTAACTGATAAGAAATACCGCCAAGAATATTCATGGCACTTAGGTGTTTGCCGTAGTGATGTGAGGTCGGATCATCTTTTGTATTGGGTTTATATTTGTAATAAACAAATTTATATAAAGCTAAGTGTAATAGCAGTTGACTACCAATGAATAATAAGAACAGTAGTAAGATATTTTTACTGAAAAATAAACCACCACTGGTGACTATGACAGGGATGATGTTTATTGCGATATTTAGGAGACTAAATGTTTTGTGGTCATGTCGACCGTTGACTATAGCTAGATATAAAGGAAGACTAGTTAAAAATGGTGAAGCAAGTGTAGCCACCAGCACCCCCAAACCGATTGTGAGGTTGCCTTGAATTAGATAGTAGCCACTAATTATTCCACCTACCACCAACATAATCCAACTATGCCGTAATGCGATTACAATACTGCGCTTCACTGATCCTTCAAAACCTTGCGCTACCGCCCGGGTACTGGAGGTAATTAATCCGGTCAAAGAGACGATTCCAATTACGCCCAAAATAGTCAAGAGATATTTGTAGGTACCAAATTGCTCTTCACTTAAAGTATTAGCCATGAGTACAGTCAATGTCAGACTGGCGATACTACCTAATATCTGTCCAGAGAATAGCCATAAAGTGCCGATGGAATGTTGTCGGATGGATAGGTGGGTTTTCTGTTCAAAATAGCGCAGTAGGCGATTATACATACATAATTAAATATAACTATTTAGAGGTGAAAAAGTTACTGACTAATAGTATACCGCAGAGTATTACTTTTGTGCGTTGGGTTTAGTTATAATACGCGTATGACTATTGGTTTTGTTGGACAGGGTTTTATTGGTAAGCATTTAGCGGATGATTTTGAAAATCGTGGTTATCAGACAGTTCGTTATGCGCTAGAGCCAGCTTATATTAAGAATAAAGAATTAATTACAACGTGTGATGTGGTGTTTATAGCGGTACCCACGGCGACCACTCCCACTGGTTTTGATTTGTCCATCATTGAAGAGGCTTTATCAATTATTGGTGACGGTAAGATTGCTGTAATAAAATCAACTTTGTTACCGGGTACAACCATTAATTTACAAAATAGATTTACACGGATTACGATTTTAAATAGCCCAGAATTTTTGCGGGAAAAGACCGCTAAGGAGGATACAGAAGCACCCTTACGTAATATTATTGGCATACCAGTAGACGATGAGGCACATTTGGCTGCGGCCCAAATGGTCATGTCGATTTTGCCAGCTAGCCCTTTTGCCAAAATCTGTCATGCTAGTGAAGCAGAATTGATTAAATATGGTGGTAATTGCTTTTTGGCAATTAAGGTTGTCTTTATGAATATGATTTGTGATGTGGCTAATCAACTGGGTGTCAATTATGAAAATGTCGCAGAAGCGATGAAGGCTGACCCTCGTATTGGTACTAGCCACATGAGTGTTATTGATAAAAGTGGGCACCCTGGAAGTGTGCCAGGACGGGGAGCGGGGGGACATTGTTTCCCCAAGGATCTGGCAGCTTTTAGAGCATGGTACCAGACTTTTTTAGGATTTGATCAGCTTGGGTTAGAGGTACTAAAGACAATCGAAAGTAAGAACAACTCACTACTCCGCGAAAGTAAAAAAGACCTAGATATCTTACAAGGTATTTACGGTCACTAGTTAGGTATATGTCAGAAAAGAAAAAGGTGGTGGCAGTCGGTGGCGGAACGGGTATGTATACCCTGCTGCGCGGTCTGCGCAATTATAGTGATCAGTTGGATATTTCCGCAGTGGTGACTATGGCTGATTCTGGCGGGTCAACCGGTCGCTTACGGGATGAATTTGGCTATTTGCCGGTGGGTGATATTAGACAAGCATTAGCCGCTTTATCGCCAGATAGCGAAGAGGCTGGTGATGTTTTGCGAAAATTATTTCTATATCGATTTGATCGCGGCGAGGGTTTGGCTGGACATAACTTCGGTAATTTATTTTTGACTGCTTTAACTGAGATTTTGGGCAGTGAGGCTAAGGCGATTGAGGCATCTGGTCGTCTGTTGCGAGTAGGTGGAAATGTCATACCAGTGACAGTAGAGAAGGCTCATCTGGTCGCTAAGTATACAAATGGTCTGGAGGTAATCGGAGAACATGCTATTGATGAGCCGACGGCTGACTTGCTCTATGAAAGGATTGTAGATTTGCGTCTAGACCCAGTAGTTCCGCTATACGAAAAAGCCAAAAATGCCATAACCTCAGCGGATGTTGTAGTGTTTGGTCCAGGTGATCTTTATACCAGCTTGATTGCGAATTTTTTGGTAGAAGGCATGACAGAAGCATTATCAAGTAGTCAGGCAAAGTTTGTTTATATTGCTAATCTAATGTCACGACCGGGTCAAACCATTGGTATGCATGCACCAGACTATGTGTCGGAGATCAAAAAATATGCTGGTGTCACTCCACATATAGTGATTGTGCCGCAAGATACCTTACCCACGCATTTAGTCGATCGTTATCGCCAACAAGAGGGTGTTCATCCGGTTGGAATGGACGATTATCAGGGAGAGGGAGATAGTGTCGAAGTCTGGCGTCGCAATGTGGTGAGTGAGTTTTTGCCAAAGCAACAACAGTCAGATGTGTTGACTAGAAGTTATATTAGACATGATGGTGATGCTTTGGCGCAGGTGATATTTGATGTGCTCCACAGGTAAGCGATAATTGACGACTCGGATGTAGGTTATAATGGGCAGATACATGTCTGTTCTTGATGATAAAAATCCGTTACTTTTATCGCTAAAAAAGCGCCGTCCGACTAGTCAAATAAAAACGGGGGATGTTTCTGTGGCTGTGGCGCGGACACAACCACTCTTAGAACCGGCTAGTGTCAGACGTACTACTAGAGTATTGTTCGTGACTACCGATACTGCCATTTTGAATCAAACCAATAAGACCTTAGATGGTTTTACCGCCATTGCGGATATGTTTGATGAGGTTCATATTATGGTATTACGTACCGGAATTGCCGCCAAGTACCCAGTGTTACGAGTATCAAAACAGACTTGGTTATACACTGTTACCGCCAATCATGATTGGCAGTTGCCTTTTAGAGCCTGGCATATGATGAAAAAGGAGTTAGTTTTTGTGGATGGATTTAGACCAGATTTAATCGTTGCTCGTGATCAGTTCATTAGTGCTTTTGTGGTTTATGTAGCTGGTCGGCATTTTCATCGCCCGACGCAACTGCATGTCAATGAACGCTTGTTCGCAAGACGTCGACTGACTGCCTTATTGAGTAGAATGTTGACCGGGAAGTTTTTGTCGATTCGTACTATGACCGAAAATTGTAGTAAAGAAATCCGTCTGCGACATCATCAAATTACCGATTGTTCTCCTTTGCCCCAGTTCCGTGATTATTTATTGCGCTTCACTGGCGAACAGCGCAGCGTCCTGGCGGAAAAGTATCGACAGTTTAACTTTTTTATTTTGTACGTAGGAAATTTCACTCACACTTCTTCAGCTTTTTATGCTATTGATGCTGTGCGTGATATCTTGCAAAATCCGCGGGTCGCTTTTGTGATGGTTGGTGATGGCCTGGCCGTAGGTGAGTGTTTGCGTCGCGCGGAATTACTGAAGATAAAACATCAGGTCATTGTGGAAAGACAAGTGCCCGACATTGACTCTTATATTAGTAGTGCTGATATTTTGTTAGTGACCGATACCGATGCTGCTGCCGATGAAATTGTACTAAAGGGAGCGGCTGCTGGCGCACCGATGGTAATGACTAATACTATTTTGCGGGAAGATTGGTTTGCTGCCGATGATACAGTAATTAAAGTCTCAAATCGCAATATCATTAAAACGAGTGATGCTCTACGGGGATTATTACAAGATGTTACACTACGTTATCGTTTGCGCTACCGGGTGCGACAAGTAGCCGAATCAATCTTACCTGTTGATATTACCCAATACGAAATCTCGTTTCGTGATAGTCTCGAAGAAGCGATTGTGACCTATGAGATGAACAATAACTAATTAGTATGTCGAAAAAATTCGCTCCTCAATTCATCGGTATTGGTGCTGGTTACGCCGGTCTGGCTAAGGTGTCTGCCTGGCTTGAAGCACACCCGAATATTGTTGATCGAGTGCCAGCGGCTAATTTCTTTAACACAGATTTATTTACCAAGAAGGGAACCTCTTGGTATGAAGATTTTTTGACTCGTTTCCACAAAGACATTCAATTATGTGGTGATTGTAGTCCGAGTTATCTGACCTCGACAGTTGCACCCAAACGCATAGTGGAAACTTATCCAGACACAAAACTATTTGTTATTCTCAGACATCCCATTAGGCGGGCGTTGGCGGAATACAAAGCTTTACAGGATATTGATAAAGTAGCACGGGAGCAGTCACCAGCTCACTATTTGGCGACCCATCCTAATTTGCAGATACAAGGTTTTTATATTGATCATTTGGAAGCCTACCTCGCTTATTATTCACCGTTAGCTATGCGCTTCATTTATTATGAAGACTTGGTAGCTAATCCACTTAGTGTCATGCAAGATTTGTATGATTTTGTTGGCGTAGATAAAAATTTCATTCCTAAAGATTTGATTCGTTATGCGCCTCCTGAAGACGAGCCCAAAAATCCTGGTCTTATCAAGCGTAATTATCATCGCTTGAAAAAGGCGTATAAAAAGTATAAGCAAAGTAAGGTTCCTGATTTATTTCCGGCTGATAGTACTCTCGACGCTTTGATTTCGCCAGATGAATGGGCAGTTTTTACTAAGGCGTTTCTACCGGCGACCGACCGTTTATCCTATGTGGTTGGTCGGGATATGTCGGTATTTTGGGGTTTGCGTAGTGAAGATTAAGGCTGGTTTGCATATTTCCGCACAAATTCATCATTCGTCTAGTCGAATCACCAATTGAGTTTGTGATATAGTAGACGCTATATGAAAGATATAATCAAAGGTCTCATTTATTGTGGCTTATTTGCGGTACCATTTTTAACATTGATTGTTGCTAACACTTATTTTTTTCCTTACATTACGGGTAAGAACTTTGCGTTTAGAATTATTGTTGAGTGTGTATTTGCCCTGACTTTGATTTTGGGTCTCTTAGATCGACAGTACCGACCACGCTTTTCTTGGATTCTAGTCGCCTTTAGTGCGTTGGTGGTAGTGATGGCAATAGCTACCGCTTTAGCCGAGCATGTTGGGACCGCGTTGTGGAGTAATTTTGAGCGCATGGATGGCTACATTACCTTACTTCACGTCTATCTATACTTCGTAGTTATTGGAATCATGTTCCGTAGCGAAAAAGTTTGGTGGTATTTCCTCAATACCTCAGTGGCGGTCGCAGCTTTTGTCGCCCTCAAAGGTCTTTCACAACTCACTGCCGCTAATGTACGTGTTGATAGTACTTTAGGTAATGCTGCTTATATGGCTGTCTATATGTTGTTCCATATATTCTTTTTGGCCTACCTCTTTGTAAAAACCAAAGTTGTACCGTACCGGGCGATTTATCTATTATTGGGCATGATGTTTGTATACGTTTTGTTGCAAACCGGTACGCGTGGTACGGCCTTGGGGTTGGTCTCTGGCTCTGTTAGTGCGGTTGTATACTTGTTAATTTTTGCCAAAAGCCAAGTGCGTTTACGCAAGGTAGCTCTAAGTGGAATTATTGCACTGATTGTACTCTTTGGAGGGTTTTACGCGATTAAAGATACTGAGTATATTCAAAGCAAACAATCTCTAGCGCGTATCGCTAATATCAATATCGGTAAGGATCTAGAAGTTCGTAGTATCATTTGGGGAATGTCGATTGAAGGGGTGAAAGAGCGTCCCGTCTTCGGTTGGGGTAACGGTAACTTCAATTACGTCTTCAATGAGCAGTATGATTCTAGATTATACGGACAGGAACAATGGTTTGACCGTGTGCACAATATTGTTTTTGATTGGTTGATTGCGGGCGGAATAGTTGGGTTTGCGGCTTATGTAGCGGTATTTCTTAGTCTGTTTTATTATCTCGTGATTAAGCCATGGCAAGGCGATGAAACATTGACGGTTCTGGAACGGATGGTGTTTGTTGGATTAATTATTGGTTACGTCACCCATAACTTAGTAGTCTTTGATAACATCATTAGTTATATCTTCTTCGCTACCTTGATCGCCTTGATTCATAGTCGTTATGCTAAACCAATGGCTGCCGTTGAGTCGGTGGTGGTGCCTGATTTGATTACCAAACAGATTCTGGCTCCGATTATTGTAGTGATAGGGTTGGTAGTTGTGTATTTTGTTAATATTCCTGGTATGCAGACAGCATCAGGTATTATTGACGCCTTTCGTACTGCTGACACCGCTGAGCGTTTGGAAGAATTCAAGCGTGTACTAGAGATTGATTCATTTGCCAAGCAGGAGGTAGTTGAACAATTGGCTCAACAAGCTATTGGTGTTGTGCAAAAGCAATCTGGAGTGACTCCTGAACTCCAAACTGAGTTTATGAACGTAACTGAGACGGAGTTATTAAAGATGGTCGAAGAAAAGCCTAACGATGCTCGTCTGCATGTATTCTTAGCTAGTTATTATCGGGCAATCGGTGCTCATGATAAAGCGGTGGCGCAGTTAGAGATTGCCCGCGCCTTATCACCTAACAAACAAGCTATTATTATTCAACAAGGAGCCACTGTCTTGGCGATGAGTGACTTTGCTAAAGCGCGAGATTTTTTCCAAGCGGCTTATGAGTTAGATCACACTAACGATGAGGCTAGAGAATACTATTTTGCATCATTGTATTATGTTAATGATGCCAAAGCCGCGAATGTATTGCTAGAAGATGCGACCGAAGATTTCCTCAATCGCATTGCTCAGAGTTCATTTGTAATCACTTCATTAGGTAGCGTTGGTGCTTATGATGATTTGTCCCGTTTATACGAGAGACGAGTAGTACTCAATCCTGAAGATCCGCAAAACTGGGCTAGTTTAGCTTTTGGCTATTACCAACTCAGTTCAACCAGTAAATTGACAGAAGAGAAGGTAAGGTACACTAATAAAGCCATCGAAACTCTAGAGCGAGGTAGTCAGGCGGTACCTAGTTTTGCCAAAACTGCTACTTGTTTTACCAACAATATTAAAGCCGGACGTTCACCTGAAGTAGGCTGTATGCAGTAGGCATATTGATTATGTCAATTGAGGTGCGTACTAATGTCCCGCTTGGCCCACTGACTACTTTTGGTATTGGTGGACCTAGTCGTTATTACATACCAGTCTCTACGGAGACTGAGCTAGAAGAAGCCGCTTCTTACATCAAAAGATTAGGTCTGCCGTTTATGGTGGTTGGTGGTGGATCAAACATTCTGGTCAAAACCAGTGGTTTTGCTGGTGTGGTTATTCATATGTTGATTACCGGCCGTCATTATGATGTGAATGATGATGGCTCTGTATTGGCGACGATAGGGGCTGGTGAGACACTCGATGATTTAATTGAGGATACTGTCTCCAAACAGTGGTGGGGTCTGGAGAACCTATCGGCTATTCCTGGTACCGTTGGCGCTACACCAATTCAAAATGTGGGAGCTTATGGTCGTGAAGTAGGCGATCTTATTACTTTTGTGAGAGTTTTGGATATCGATACAATGAGCTATCGGACTTTAGTCAACGCAGATTGTTTGTTTGGTTATAGAGACTCAATTTTTAAGCAAGCAGCCAGTAAAAAATTTATCGTTACGCAAGTACAATTTAAACTCAGCCTTAAGCCCACTCCATTATTACAGTATCCTGATTTGCAAAAGATTTTTAGTAATCGTATACCAACTTTATTTGAGATCAGACAAGCTGTCATAGCAACTCGTAAAAACAAATTTCCTGATTGGTCACAAATAGGTACCGCTGGGTCATTTTTTAAAAATCCAATTGTATCTGATGAACAGGCCGAGTTATTATTGAATGATTATAAAGAGTTGCCGGTTTATGATTTTGAGCCTGGTTACAAAAAAGTTTCGTTGGCTTATATTCTTGATAAAGTGTGTAACTTAAAAGGTTTCTCGCAAAATGGTGTAGCTCTTTATGAGAAGCAAGCACTAGTTTTGGTGGCTACACGACAGTGTACGGCAGAACAAATAATTGACTTCAGTGAGTACATCATGTCGGTTGTGAAAGAAAAAACTAACATAACTTTAGAGAGGGAAGTGCAATTAGTTGGTGAATAAAATATTTTTTTATTTTTTATAAAAAATCTTATCCACAAATTTTTGCAAAAAAAATTTGTGCGAAAAAAAAATACACGTGATAATAGATGTAAGCAGAAATTCTCTCAACGATTTGTTCTTTGATACAGAGAGAGTTATGCGGTCGAAAACTTTATCAACTAAACGCTAAACTTAAAATACTTATGGCAGTAGCAAAGAAGGCCGCAAAGAAGGTAGCCAAGAAAGTTGCAAAGAAGGCTCCAGCAAAGAAAGTTGCAAAGAAGGTAGCCAAGAAAGTTGCAAAGAAGGCTCCAGCAAAGAAAGTTGCAAAGAAGGCCG
>JACCDV010626892.1_pt1 | contig 26690 bp, 36 predicted proteins | sample 7446131 | NCBI WGS metagenome assembly JACCDV01 (sample SAMN15323448, study PRJNA562643) | freshwater metagenome | isolation source: river surface water | place: USA:Blue River Watershed | collected 2017-08-17 | reverse complement strand
TTCACCAACCCTGTAGCGACCGTGCTGGATGCGTTTGGCGTTGACAAGGACGCCCGTGGCAACGCCAAGGCCACGACCGACTTCACAGGCGGCTACGCCACCAACGTGGCCAAGGTGTTTGCCGCCGGTGATATGCGTCGCGGCCAGTCGCTGGTGGTTTGGGCCATCCGCGAAGGCCGTCAGGCTGCCCGCGCGGTCGATGAATTCCTCATGGGATTTTCCGACCTGCCCCGTTGATTCCGGGTTATCCCGTATGATTCAAGGGCCGGCTCGCCGGCCTTTGTCATTTGTAGCGTTCATGAACAGCCCCAACCTCGTCGAATTGCACGACCTGACCTTCGGGTACGGTGATCGGGTTGTGCTCGATCGCCTGACGCTTCGCGTGCCCCGAGGCAAGGTGACGGCACTGATGGGGGCTTCGGGTGGCGGCAAGACGACGGTGTTGCGACTGATCGGCGGTCAGGTGCGCGGCCAGGCCGGGCAGGTGCTCTTTGACGGAGCAGACGTCGGCCGCATGGACGCAAGGAGCTTGTACGCGATTCGGCGCCGCATGGGCATGCTGTTCCAGTTCGGCGCCCTGTTCACTGACCTGAACGTGTTTGACAACGTCGCGTTTCCTTTGCGAGAACACACGCGACTGCCTGAAGAATTGATCCGCGACATCGTGCTCATGAAGCTGGACGCTGTCGGTTTGCGCGGCGCGCGTGACCTGATGCCGTCCGAAATCTCTGGCGGCATGAGCCGCCGCGTGGCACTGGCCCGAGCGATCGCGCTGGATCCCGAACTGGTTATGTACGACGAGCCGTTTGCCGGTCTGGACCCGATCTCGCTCGGCACAGCGGCGCGATTGATCCGCCAACTCAACGATGCGATGGGGCTGACCAGCATCATCGTGTCGCACGATCTGGACGAAACCTTTGCCATCGCAGACCATGTGGTGGTATTGGCCAATGGGCGCATCGCTGCCCAGGGCACACCCGATGAGGTGCGGCACAGCGCCGACCCGCTGGTGCACCAGTTCGTGAATGCCGAGTCCGAAGGGCCGGTGCACTTCCATTACGCGGCCCAGCCGGCAGCGCAGGATTACGGTCCGGAGGCTGAACGATGAGCCGTTCCGCGCTGGCTTCACTCGGCTATACCGTTCGCTCCAAGCTGGCTGACGTTGGCTACGCGACCCGTCTGTTCCTGCGTCTGTGGGTGTTTCTGCCCACGGTCTTGCGGCGATTTGGCCTGGCGCGCGACCAGATTCACTTTCTGGGCAACTACTCGCTGGCCATCATTGGCGTGTCGGGCCTGTTCGTGGGTTTTGTGTTGGGCTTGCAGGGCTACTACACCTTGCAGCGGTTTGGGTCCACCGAGGCTTTGGGTCTGTTGGTGGCATTGAGCCTGGTGCGCGAGTTGGGGCCGGTCATCGCCGCCTTGTTGTTCGCAGGGCGGGCGGGTACATCGCTCACCGCTGAAATCGGTTTGATGAAGTCGGGCGAACAAATCAGCGCCATGGAAATGATGGCCGTCGACCCCGTGTCTCGCATACTGGCTCCACGTTTTTGGGCTGGCGTGCTGGTGTTGCCGGTGCTGACCGCTGTGTTCAGCGCGGTGGGCATCATCGGCGGCTGGATGGTCAGTGTGCCCATGCTCGGGGTGGACGGTGGGGCCTTCTGGAGTCAGATGCAGGCGGGTGTCGACGTCTGGAGCGACGTCGGCAACAGCGTGGTGAAAAGTGTGGTGTTTGGCCTCGCTGTCACCTTCATTGCCTTGCTCCAAGGCTACGTCGCACAGCCCACGCCCGAAGGGGTGTCGCGCGCCACCACCCGCACTGTAGTGATGGCGTCGCTCACGGTGCTGGGCCTCGATTTTGTGCTGACCGCACTGATGTTTGGAATTTGAATGAAAGAGGGTGTGCATGCAACGCTCTGCTAAAGACCTGTGGGTGGGCCTGTTCGTGCTGCTGGGCGCGCTGGCGTTGTTGTTCCTGTCCCTGCAGGCAGCCAACCTGCTCAACCTGAGCTTTCAGCCGCATTACCAGGTCACGGCCCGATTCGACAACATCGGTGGCCTCAAACCGCGCTCAGCAATACGCAGCGCGGGTGTGGTGGTCGGACGGGTGGAGTCAATCCGCTTCAACGATCAGACGTTCCAGGCCGATGTGGTCATGGCCCTGGATTCGCGCTATGCTTTCCCGAAGGACAGTTCCCTGAAGATTCTGACCAGTGGATTGCTGGGTGATCAGTACATCGGGGTGGAGCCCGGCGGTGCCGACGTGAACCTGGCTGCGGGTGATGTCATCACCTCAACACAGTCGGCCATCGTGCTTGAAAACCTGATCAGCCAGTTCTTGTTCAACAAGGCGGCCGAGGCGGGCGACTCATCGCCTTGAATGTCGGCCTCAGTCAGACCAACAAAGGGAGTATTCCAATGAAATCGATCGCGTTGAAACGGTGGGGGTTGGTGACCATCACGGTCACAGCGATGTTGCTGGGCGGTTGCGCCACAGGGCCTACCGCAAACCCGCAAGACCCGCTGGAGCCTTTCAACCGGGGCGTGTACCAGTTCAACGAGGGGCTGGACCGTGCCGTGCTCAAGCCCGTTGCCACGGCTTACCAAGATGTCACGCCCAGCCCAGTGCGCACTGGCGTGAGCAACTTCTTCAACAATTTGCGCGATTTGTGGTCTTCGGTCAACGCCCTGTTGCAGGCGCGTCCGCGGGAGGCGGCCGAGAACTTCATGCGTTTCAATGTCAATACCTTCTTTGGTTTCGGTGGCGTGTTGGACATTGCCACTGAAATGGGCATTGAGCGCACCACCCTGGATGTGGGACACACGTTGGGTCGCTGGGGCGTGCCTTCTGGCCCCTATCTGGTGTTGCCCGTCTTCGGCCCGTCCTCGGTGCGCGACACGGTCGGCATGATCGCCGATCGTCAGGGCGATGCCGTCCAGCAAGGCGTGGATCATGTGCCCACGCGCAATGCGCTGACCACCTTGCGTGTGGTGGATACCCGTGCCCACCTCCTGCGCGCGGGTGAACTGCTGGATGATGTCGCCTTGGACAAGTATTCTTTCACCCGCGATGCCTATCTGCAGCGGCGGCAGTCTCAGATCGGCCAGGATGCCGACTCCGCCGAACGCTTTGACAACTGAGTTTTCTCTGATCATGAACACCGTGACAAACGATGATTCCGGCCGTCGGCGTTGGTTGGCAGCCTGTGTACTGGCTATTGCGCCACTGTGTTTGCCGCTCCAAGCTGCCGCAGCGGTCGAGGCACCGGATGCACTGATCCAGCGAGTTGCTGGCGAAGTGTTTGCCATCGTCAAAGCCGACCCGGCCATCCAGGCGGGCGATCTTGCCAAGGTGTCGCAGCTGGTGGACACCAAGCTGATGCCTTATCTCAACTTCAACCGCATGACCGCTTCGGCGGTCGGACGGTTCTGGCGTCAGGCCACCCCGGATCAGCGCACCCGCTTGCAAACGGAATTCAAGACCTTGCTGATTCGCACTTACGCCGGTGCATTGAGCCAGGTGAAAGACCAGACGCTGGTGTTGCGGCCCATGCGCTCCCAGCCGACCGACACTGAAGTGGTGGTGCGTTCCGAGGTGCGGGGCCGGGGCGACCCGATCCAGCTCGATTACCGGATGGAAAAGGGTCCTGACGGCTGGAAGGTGTTCGATATCAACGTGCTGGGCGTCTGGCTGGTCGAAACCTACCGCGGCCAGTTTGCCCAGGAAATTCAGGCCAAGGGCATCGACGGACTGATCGCCGCCTTGGCTGAACGCAACCGCGGCAACGCGGCCAAGTCCTGAGTCATGACCCAGCTGGCCTTGCCGCGATTGCCGCCATTGCCGGCTCGCTTGATCCATGCCGACGCGGTGGGCTACCTGTCTGACTGCGAGGCCGCCTTGCGTGCACAGCCGCAGCCTGCCAACACCGTGTTTTCCTTGGATGCGTCTGCCTTGATCGACTTCGATTCGTCGGCGCTGGCCGTGTTGCTGGGGTTGCGCCGCCGTGTGTTGAAAGCCGGCGCCCAACTGCAATTGACCGGTGCACCGCCGCAACTGCGCGACCTGGCTACCCTCTACGGCGTCAGTGAATTGCTGCCCGCTTAAATGTCGGGCCCATGTCTGCCGTTTCCTTCCAAAACGTTTCCAAAACCTACATCACCGCCCGAGGCGAGTTTTCCGCTCTCAAGGGGGTGACCTTTGACGTGGAGCCGGGCGAATTCTTTGGTTTGCTCGGCCCCAACGGTGCGGGCAAAACCACCCTCATCAGCATTTTGGCGGGCCTCACGCGGGCCAGTGGCGGGCACGTTACCGTGCACGGCGCCGATGGGCAGACCGACTACGCCCAAGCCCGCCGGCGCCTGGGAGTCGTGCCGCAAGAACTGGTGTTTGATCCCTTTTTCACTGTGCGCGAGGCGCTTCGATTCCAGTCGGGCTATTTCGGTATCCGCGACAATGCGGCCTGGATCGACGAGTTGCTGGACGGTCTGGGCTTGGCCGACAAGGCGAACGCCAACATGCGCCAGCTCTCTGGTGGCATGAAGCGGCGGGTGCTGGTGGCACAGGCGCTGGTGCACAGGCCGCCGGTCATCGTGCTGGATGAGCCCACCGCCGGCGTGGACGTAGAGCTGCGCCAGACCTTGTGGCAATTCATCTCCAAACTCAACAAGGCGGGCAGCACGGTGCTGCTGACCACTCACTACCTGGAAGAAGCCGAGGCCCTGTGTGGCCGCATTGCGATGCTGAAGCAAGGTGAGCTGGTGGCTTTGGAGAAAACGTCCGATCTGCTGCAGCGCGCTTCGGCCAATGTGTTGCGCTTCAAGACCGACCACACCTTGCCGCCCGAACTGGCGGCCCAGGCTCGGGTCACTGGCCGCTTTGTCCAGCTTCCCGCGCCCGACGCGCTGGAGGTCGAACGCATCCTTGCGCAAGTGCGTGAAGCCGGCGTACCGGTGGAAGACATCGAGATCACCAAGGCCGACCTGGAGGATGTCTTCCTCGACCTCACGGGCAACAAACCGGCAGCGGAGGTCGTGGCGTGAAGCACAGCATGAGTGGTTGGCAAACCCTGTTTTACAAAGAAATCCTGCGTTTCTGGAAGGTCGGTTTTCAGACCGTGGCGGCTCCTGTGATGACGGCCATCTTGTACCTGCTCATCTTCGGCCATGTGCTCGAAGAGCACGTCAAGGTGTACGACACGGTCAGCTACACGGCCTTTCTTCTGCCCGGCCTGATCATGATGAGCGTGCTGCAAAACGCCTTTGCCAACAGCTCATCCAGCCTGATCCAGAGCAAGGTCATGGGCAACCTGGTCTTCGTGTTGCTGACACCGCTGTCCCACAGCGCATGGTTCGTGGCCTATGTCGGGTCTTCCATTGTCCGCGGCCTGGTGGTGGGTGCGGGCGTGTTGCTGGCCACCATCTGGTTCACCGATCTGACTTTCGTTGCCCCGTTGTGGATCGCCGTTTTCGCCTTTTTGGGCGCTGGGCTGCTGGGAGCGCTCGGGGTGATTGCCGGCCTGTGGGCCGAAAAATTCGACCAGATGGCAGCGTTCCAGAACTTCATCATCATGCCGATGACCTTTCTCAGCGGTGTGTTTTATTCCATTCATTCCCTGCCCAGTTTCTGGCAGCAGGTCAGCCACCTCAACCCATTTTTCTACATGATCGACGGTTTCCGCTACGGCTTTTTCGGGCAGGGCGATGTGTCACCCTGGCTCAGCCTCGCGATCGTCGGCACGGCTTTTGTGGCCGTTGGCGGTTTGGCCCTGCACCTGCTCAAGACGGGCTACAAAATCAGACATTGAAGGCGCCTCCAGATGACGGCCAACGAACTCCAAACCATCATTGCCCAAGGGCTGGCCTGCGACCACATTGAGGTCTCGGGCGACGGACGCCATTGGTCCGCCGTGATCGTGTCCCCCTCCTTTGAGGGCAAGCGCCTGATCCAGCGCCATCAAATGGTCTACGCCACCCTGGGCCCGCGCATCCAGACCGATGAGGTACACGCCCTGTCGATGAAAACCCACACCCCGGCCGAATGGGCCAACCAACGCTGAATCACGCTCATGGATCAATTGCGCATTCGCGGCGGCCGCCGCCTCCAAGGTGAAGTGAACGTGTCGGGGGCCAAAAACGCGGCCTTGCCGGAGCTCTGCGCCGCCCTGTTGACCGACCAGCCAGTGATGCTGCGCAACGTGCCGCGCCTGCGCGACGTGGCCACCATGCGCAAGTTGCTGGAAAACATGGGTGTGCAGACGCAGGCCCACGGTGATCGTGGCGGCCTCACCCTGCACGCTGCCGATCCCATCAACCCGGTGGCGCCGTACGACTTGGTCAAGACCATGCGAGCGTCGGTGCTGGTGCTGGGGCCGCTGCTGGCGCGCTTTGGCCGCGCCAAGGTGTCCTTGCCCGGGGGGTGCGCGATTGGCTCGCGGCCGGTCGATCAGCACATCAAAGGCTTGCAAGCCATGGGCGCCGAGATTGTGGTGGAACACGGTTACATGGTGGCGCAATTGTCGGCCGGCCAAACCCGTCTGAAAGGTGCGCGCATTACCACCGACATGATCACCGTCACTGGCACGGAGAATTTTTTGATGGCCGCTGCGCTGGCCGAAGGTGAGACCGTGCTGGAGAATGCCGCTCAAGAGCCGGAAGTCACCGATCTGGCCGAGATGCTCATCAAGATGGGCGCCAGGATCGAGGGTCATGGCACCAGCCGCATCCGCATTCAGGGTGTGGAGCGGCTTGATGGCTGCGACCACACCGTCGTGGCGGATCGCATTGAGGCCGGCACCTTCCTCTGCGCGGTTGCAGCGACGGGTGGTGAGGCTCTGCTGCATCATGCGCGCGGTGATCACCTGGACGCGGTGATCGACAAGCTGCGCGACGCTGGTGTGACGGTCCAAGAAGTGCCCGGGGGCCTGAAGGTGGCCTCGCCTGGCGCAACCGCACTCAAGGCCCAGACCTTCCGTACCACCGAGTACCCCGGTTTCCCGACCGACATGCAAGCGCAGTTCATGGTGCTCAACACCGTGGCCCCTGGCGCCAGCAGCGTGACCGAGACCATTTTTGAAAACCGCTTCATGCACGTGCAGGAACTGCAGCGCCTGGGTGCCAAGATTCACATCGATGGTCGAGTCGCTTTGGTGGAAGGCGTGGAGCGCCTCTCGGGCGCGACGGTCATGGCCACCGACCTGCGTGCTTCGGCCAGTCTGGTGATTGCCGGATTGGTGGCCGACGGAGAAACGGTGGTGGACCGCATCTACCACCTGGACCGTGGTTACGACCAGATGGAAGTGAAACTCCGTGATCTGGGCGCAGATATTGAAAGGCTCTCATGAGCGCCAGTCAGTTGACCCTGGCCCTGTCCAAGGGCCGCATCTTTGAAGAAACCCTGCCCCTGCTGGCTGCGGCCGGTGTTGAGGTCTTGGAAGATCCCGACAAGTCGCGCAAGCTGATTTTGCCCACCAATCGGCCGGATGTGCGGGTCGTGCTGGTGCGTGCGTCCGATGTGCCCACCTACGTGCAGTACGGCGGCGCCGACTTGGGCGTTTGCGGCAAGGACACCCTGCTGGAGCATGAGGCCGAGTGGGGGGGAGCGGGCAACGTCGGTCTGTATCAGCCGCTGGATCTGGGCATCGCCAAGTGTCGCATGAGCGTGGCGGTGCGCGCCGATTTCGATTACGCCCGCGCGGTGCGCCAAGGTGCGCGCTTGAAAGTCGCCACCAAGTACGTGGCGATCGCACGCGAATTTTTTGCCAGCAAAGGCGTGCATGTGGATCTGATCAAGCTTTACGGCAGCATGGAACTGGCGCCGCTCACGGGTCTGGCCGATGCGATCGTGGATCTGGTGTCCACCGGCAACACCCTCAAGGCCAACCACCTGGTCGAGGTAGAGCAGATCATGGACATTTCATCGCGCCTGGTGGTGAATCAGGGTGCCTTGAAGGTCAAGCGCGAGGCTCTGCGCCCGATTCTGGATGCCTTTGCCCGAGCCAGTCAGCCTCAAGGGACGGCCGCATGACCGACTCAGCCCCCAAGGCCGCGCCCCTGCGCCTGAACACCACCGACGCCGATTTCGAGGCTCTTTTCCAGCAGCGCCTGCACTGGTCCGCCGATACCGACGCTGCCATCGAGCAGCGCGTGGCTGACATCCTGGCCGACGTGAAAGCCCGTGGCGATATCGCGGTGCTGGAATACACCCAGCGCTTCGATGGGTTGAGCGTCGCGAGCATGGCCGAACTGGAACTGACCCAGGCGGAGCTGAAGGCCGCGTTCGACGGACTGCCCGTCGTCCAGCGGGATGCCTTGCAACAGGCGGCCGACCGGGTGCGCCGCTACCACGAGGCCCAGAAGAAGGCCAGCGGCGAAAGCTGGACCTACCGCGATGAAGACGGCACCCTGCTGGGCCAGAAGGTCACACCGCTGGACCGCGTCGGCATCTACGTTCCTGGTGGCAAAGCAGCCTATCCCTCGTCGGTGCTGATGAATGCCATCCCTGCGCATGTGGCGGGTGTGGGCGAAATCGTGATGGTCGTGCCCACCCCGCGTGGCGAGAAGAACCCGCTGGTGTTGGCTGCTGCTTATGTGGCGGGTGTCAGCCGCGCCTTCACCATCGGCGGGGCGCAAGCCGTGGCGGCCCTGGCCTACGGCACCCAGACCGTGCCGGGTGTGGACAAAATCACCGGTCCCGGCAACGCCTATGTGGCCAGCGCCAAGAAACACGTCTTTGGTACCGTGGGTATCGACATGATTGCCGGCCCGAGCGAGATTCTGGTGCTGGCCGACGGCACCACGCCCGCCGACTGGGTGGCCATGGACCTGTTCAGCCAGGCTGAGCACGATGAGCTGGCGCAGTCCATCCTGCTGTGTCCGGACGCTGCCTACCTCGACGCGGTGCAGGCCGCCATTGACCAGCTTCTACCCACCATGCCGCGCGCTGACATCATTGCCAAAAGCCTGAACGGCCGTGGGGCGCTCATACTGACGCGCAGCATGGACGAGGCGTGTGCCATCAGCAATCGCATCGCACCCGAGCATTTGGAGGTGTCCAGCCGCGAGCCGCACCGCTGGGAGCCTTTGCTCAAGCACGCTGGTGCCATTTTCCTGGGTGCTTACACCAGCGAAAGCCTGGGCGACTACTGTGCCGGCCCCAACCACGTGCTGCCCACCAGCGGCACCGCGCGCTTTTCCAGTCCGCTTGGGGTGTACGATTTCCAGAAACGCAGCAGCCTGATTGAAGTCAGTGAAACTGGTGCGCAAAAACTGGGTCAGATTGCTTCGGTCCTCGCTCACGGCGAGGGATTGCAGGCGCATGCCCGTGCCGCGGAAATGCGCTTGCGTTGAACGCAGGAGCCCTACATGCCTCAACGTCGGTTTGCATTTCTCCACCGTTGGGCCGATGTGCCCAGGTGGCTGGCAGCGTTGCCCGCCAGCGTGCTGGGCCTGTTGACGCTTTCCTCTGCGCCGCCTGCCGCTGCGGTCAGCCCGCAGCCAACGCCCGCCACGCCGGTTGTCAATGGTGCCGCTTGTCCACCGCTGCTGAACCACACCTTTGCGCGCTTGCAGGATGAAAAGCCCCAATCGCTCTGTCAGTACCGCGGCAAAGTGTTGTTGGTGGTGAACACTGCCAGCTATTGCGGTTTCACCAACCAGTATCAAGGTTTGGAAGACCTGTACGCACGCTACAAGGACAAAGGGCTGGTGGTGCTGGGCTTTCCGTCGGGCGATTTTTTCCAGGAAAAGAAAAGCAACGAGGAAATCGCCGAATTTTGCGAAAACACCTTCGGCGTGAAATTTCCGATGTTCGCCAAGAGCTCGGTGCGCGGCTCAGACGCGTCTGCTTTCTACAAGCAGCTGGCCCAGCAAAGTGGCGTATCGCCCAAATGGAATTTCTACAAGTACCTGATCGGCCGTGACGGCCAAGTGGTGGCGGCTTACGCCAGCACCACTGGCCCCACCGATTCCAAACTGCTCAAGGCCCTGCAAGACCAACTGGCCAAACCGGCTCGTTGACCTGAACCTGGCAGTCCAGAACGCCGCGACCGGTCAGCCGTCCACGATTTCCTGCAAGGCAGCCACCAGTGCGCCGCACTGAGCATCGGTGCCCACGGTAATGCGCAGGAACTGGTCGATGCGGGGCAATTTGAAGTGCCTCACAATGATTGCCCGCTGACGCAACGCTGCAGCCAAAGCGCCACCATCGTGCCCGGGGTGGCGCGCGAAGATGAAGTTCGCCGCTGAGGGCAGCACCTCAAAACCCAGCGCCGTCATCTGCGTCACCAGCCGCTCGCGGGTAGCCATCACCTGGCGGCAACTGGTCTCAAAGTAGGCTTCGTCTTCCACCGAGGCAACTGCACCTGCGATCGCCAGTCGGTCCAGCGGATAGGAGTTAAAGCTGTTCTTCACCCGTTCCAGGCCTTCGATCAGATCGCGGTGACCGATCGCATAGCCCACTCGCAGGCCCGCCAGGGAGCGGCTCTTGGAGAAGGTGTGTACCACCAGCAGATTCGGGTAACGGTCCACCAGCGCAATCGCGCTCGTGCCGCCAAAGTCCACGTAGGCCTCGTCCACCAGCACCACAGCGTCTGGGTTGCCAGCGACGATGCGCTCCACAGCCTCCAGTGGTAACAGCCTGCCCGTGGGAGCGTTCGGGTTGGGGAAAATGATGGCACCGGCCTGTTGTCCCCCGTGCGGAAGGTAGTCTTCCACCCGCAGGGTGAAGTCGTCAGCCAGCGGCACCACGCGGTGCGGGATGCCATACAGGCCGCAGTACACCGGGTAAAAAGAGTAAGTCACATCCGGGAACCAAAGCTCGCCATCGTGCTTGAGCAGCGCCTGGAATGCGTGCGCCAGTACCTCGTCGGAGCCATTGCCCACAAACACCTGTTGCGCCTGGACGCCATGGCGCAGCGCCAGGGCGGCTTTCAGGGCGTCTGCATTCGGGTCGGGATACAGCCGCAACGCGTCTGATGTCGCGTTGTGAATCGCCTCCAGCGCCTTCGGTGACGGGCCGTAAGGATGCTCGTTGGTGTTGAGCTTGACCAGATTGTCGAGTTTGGGCTGCTCGCCCGGCACGTAAGGGGTCAGGCCGTGAACAACGGCGCTCCAGAATCGGCTCATGGGGTATGCGGGTAAAGGGCAGTGTTGCCTTGTAGGTGGATGGTATCATGGCCCCCCGAACAACCCTTGGAATCGCTCTTGGAAGCCCTGGCCCTCATGCGGCAAGCCGAAGTCACCCGCAATACCCTCGAAACCCGGATCACCGCCCGAGTCAATCTGGACGGTACGGGGCAGTCTTCGCTGCACAGTGGCATTGGTTTTCTGGACCACATGCTGGACCAGATCGCGCGCCACGGCCTGATCGATCTGGAGGTGCGCTGCGAGGGTGATTTGCACATCGACGGGCACCACACGGTCGAAGACATCGGCATCACACTGGGTCAGGCGTTTGCTCAGGCCGTGGGTGACAAAAAAGGCATCCGACGCTATGGGCATGCCTACGTCCCGCTGGACGAAGCGCTGAGCCGCGTGGTGGTGGATTTTTCAGGTCGCCCTGGTCTGCACATGGACGTGCAGTTCACGGCGGGCATGATCGGCCAGCTTGACACGCAGCTGGTGTTCGAATTTTTCCAGGGTTTCGTCAACCACGCTGGCGTGACTTTGCACATTGACAACCTCAAGGGTGTCAACGCGCACCACCAGTGCGAGACCATTTTCAAGGCATTTGCCCGCGCCCTGCGTGCTGCGCTGGAGCTGGACCCGCGCCAGGACGGCGTGATTCCCTCGACCAAAGGTTCCCTGTAACCCCGACACCGTGTTCTCTCGCCTGAACCGTTCTGACCAATGAACCGACAAACCGTGGCCGTGGTGGATTACGGCATGGGCAATTTGCGCTCTGTGGCGCAGGCTGTCATTCACGCGGCCACCGCGGTCGACCATGTCGATGTGGTGGTCACGTCCGACCCGCAGCTGGTGCGCGATGCCCAGCGTGTGGTGCTGCCCGGTCAGGGGGCAATGCCCGACTGCATGGCCGAATTGGCCCGCAGTGGTCTGCGCGATGCGGTGCTGGAGGCCGCAGCCAGCAAGCCGCTGTTCGGAGTGTGCGTGGGCATGCAGATGCTGCTGGAGCACAGCGAAGAGGGCGACACCCCTGGCCTGGGTTTGATTCCGGGCGAGGTGGTGCGCTTTAAGTTGGACGGCCAAACCCAACCCGACGGCAGCCGTTACAAAGTCCCCCAGATGGGCTGGAACCGGGTGTTCCATGACCTGGGTCGTGGTCCGGCTCACCCCATGTGGCAAGGCATTGCCGATGGCAGCTACTTTTACTTCGTGCACAGTTTTTACGCCCGCCCGGCGAACCCGGCGCACAGCGTGGGCGAGTCTGACTACGGCACCCGTTTCACCTGCGCGGTGGCGCGTGACAATCTGTTTGCCACCCAGTTTCACCCGGAAAAAAGCGCCGACCAAGGCTTGGCGCTGTACCGCAACTTTCTGCATTGGAACCCTTGAGTTCTCCCGTTTCCCGACATTGATCCACCGACTGCCATGCTGCTGATTCCTGCCATCGATTTGAAAGACGGCCAATGCGTTCGCCTCAAGCAAGGCGACATGGACCAATCCACTGTGTTCAGTGACGACCCGGCAGCCATGGCGCGCAACTGGGTCAATAAGGGCGCCCGTCGCGTCCACCTGGTGGACCTCAACGGCGCCTTCGCTGGAAAGCCCAAGAACGAGGGGGCCATTCGCAGCATCCTCAAAGGCGTGGGCGAGGAGGTGGACGTGCAGCTGGGTGGCGGCATCCGTGATCTGGACACGATCGAGCGTTATCTGGACGCAGGCTTGCGCTACGTCATCATCGGCACCGCAGCGGTGAAAAACCCGGGTTTTCTGCAAGATGCCTGCACCGCGTTCCCGGGTCACATCATCGTCGGCCTCGATGCGAAGGACGGCAAGGTGGCGACCGACGGCTGGAGCAAGCTCACCGGCCACGAGGTGGTGGACCTGGGCAAGAAGTTCGAGGACTATGGCGTCGAATCCATCATCTACACCGACATTGGCCGCGATGGCATGCTCTCTGGCATCAACATCGACGCGACCGTCAAGCTCGCCCAGGCGTTGACCATTCCCGTGATCGCGTCAGGTGGGCTCTCTAACATCGACGATATTCGCCAGCTGTGCGCGGTAGAAGGCGAGGGCGTGGAGGGCGTGATTTGCGGTCGCTCCATTTACAGTGGTGACCTCGATTTCGAGGCCGCACAGCGCCTGGCCGACGAACTCAACGGCTGATCATGACACTCCATCGGGACACCGTTTTCGCGGGACTGCCTGCCGTTGAGCTGAGTCTGGCAGGCGGTGACCGTGTGGTTGTGGCTCACCAGGGGGGGCAAGTCCTGTCGTGGGTCGCCGGTGGGCGTGAGCGTCTGTACCTCAGTCCACGCTCGGCGTGCGATGGTCACACGCCCATCCGGGGTGGTGTTCCGGTCTGTTTCCCGCAGTTCAACCAGCGGGGCCCCCTCGTCAAACATGGTTTCGCCCGACGCTTGCCCTGGGTCGTGTCCGAAATTGATTCGGGTCCTGAATCTGCCGTCATGACCTGGGTTCTGCGGGATGGTCCCGAAACTAGGTCGTCGTGGCCCCTGGCCTTCGAAGCCAGACTCCGCGTGTTGCTGACACCGAGGGCATTGCGCATCGGCCTCGAGGTGCACAACACCGATACACAGCCACTCGCTTTCACGGGTGCACTGCACACTTACCTGGCGGTTTCTGATGTGGCCCAGGCACGGGTGCTCGGTCTTGGCGGCCAGCCTGAATGGGATTCCCTCACCGACCGCCATGCGACTGCATCACCGGAGTTGCGCTTTGTGGGCGAGTTCGATCGCGTGTACGCAGCCAGCCCCGAGCCTTTGACGCTGGAAGATGGCCCCCACACCCTGGAGATACACCAGGATTTTGACTGGGCACACACAGTCGTCTGGAATCCAGGGGCCGCCCTGTGCGCCCAGTTACCGGACATGCCACCCGAAGGCTGGCAACACATGCTGTGCGTTGAAGCTGCCCAGGTTTTTGAACCCATCGAACTGGCCCCGGGCGAAAGCTGGGAAGGTGGCCAGTCGCTGCGTGTGGTTTCGAGCGCCCCATTGATTTAACGACAGATATGCTGGCCAAACGCATCATTCCCTGCCTGGACGTGACCGGTGGCCGCGTGGTCAAGGGTGTCAATTTTCTGGAATTGCGCGACGCGGGTGACCCGGTGGAAATCGCGGCCCGTTACAACGAGCAGGGTGCTGACGAACTCACCTTTCTGGACATCACCGCCACCAGCGATGGACGCGATCTGATCCTCCACATCATTGAAGCCGTCGCCTCGCAAGTATTCATTCCCCTGACGGTGGGTGGTGGCGTGCGCACGGTAGACGATGTGCGCCGCTTGCTCAACGCTGGCGCCGACAAGACCAGTTTCAACTCCGCTGCCATCGCCAACCCACAGGTCATCCGGGACGCGTCTGCCAAGTACGGTGCACAGTGCATCGTCGTGGCGATCGATGCCAAACGTCGCCTGCCTGAGGACGAGCAGCGCCTCGGGGCTGATGGCCGACCCGTGGGGCCAGGCTGGGACGTGTACAGCCATGGCGGGCGCAAGAATGTGGGTCTGGACGCGGTAGCCTGGGCGCGCCAGATGGCCGAGCACGGTGCCGGTGAAATCCTGCTGACCAGCATGGACCGTGACGGCACCAAAGCCGGTTTCGACCTTGCCTTGACCCGCGCAGTCAGCGATGCGGTCAGCGTGCCCGTGATCGCCTCGGGAGGCGTCGGCAACCTCGACCACCTGGCCGATGGTGTGCAGCAGGGGGGTGCCGACGCGGTGCTGGCGGCCAGCATTTTCCATTACGGTGAATACACCATCGCCCAGGCCAAGCAGCGCATGGCCGAGCGTGGCATTCCGGTCCGGCTGTGAAGGGGTGGGCATGAACTGGCTGGATGACATCCGATGGGACGCCCACGGTCTTGTGCCGGTGATCGCGCAGGAACAGTCCACGGGCGATGTGTTGATGTTCGCCTGGATGAACCGCGAGGCCTTGCAGAAAACCGCTGAACTGGGCCGCGCCGTCTACTTCAGTCGTTCGCGTGGCAAGCTCTGGTTCAAGGGTGAGGAGTCTGGCCACGTTCAAACGGTGCACGACATTCGCCTCGATTGCGACAACGACGTGGTTTTGCTCAAGGTCACACAACTGGGTCATGAGCCAGGTATCGCCTGCCACACAGGCCGCCACAGCTGCTTCTTTCAGCGTTACGAGGCCGACGCACAGGGGGGCGCATGGAAGAGCGTGGACCCTGTTCTCAAAGATCCCGAATCCATTTACAAATGATGGCCATGAGCGTTTTCAGTGACACCGATACCCTGACTCGCCTGGCGGCCGTCATCGAGTCGCGCAAGCCTGCCAATGGCGGCGATCCCGAGAAAAGTTACGTAGCCCGCTTGTTGCACAAGGGGCCAGATGCTTTCCTCAAGAAAATCGGCGAGGAAGCGGGCGAGACCATGATGGCCGCCAAAGACCTGCAACACGGTCAGGGCTCCGCCCAGTCCTTGGTGGGTGAAGTGGCCGACCTCTGGTTTCACAGCATGATCGCCCTGGCCCATTTTGGCCTGAGCCCAGCAGAGGTGGTGGCCGAGTTGGCCCGCCGCGAAGGCCTCAGCGGTCTTGAAGAGAAAGCCTTGCGCAAGGCCCAGGCCCGTGAGCGCGGGGAATAATCGGGCCATCCAGGGAGCCGCATGATGAACGACGAGCGCCTGCGCAGCCTTAACACCGTGGGCACGATCAGCTACGTGCTGCACCTCATCGTGGCGGTGGGTGCGCTCATTCCTGGCGGACAATGGGGCCCCACCTTGCTGATCGTGGCGCTGATCCTTGATTTCGTCAAAAAGGACGAAGCCGAAGGGTCCTGGCATGCCAGTCACTTCCGATGGCGCATCCGTTCGGTGGCGTTTGCCTTGCTGGCCTACCTCCTCACCTTGCCACTTTGGTTCCTGTTCGTGATCCCAGGCTGGATCGCATGGTTGTGCATCTCGGTCTGGTTTCTGTACCGCATCATCAAAGGCATGGTGCGCATGAACGCACGCCAGCCCATGGAGTTTCAATGATTCACGACCCCAATTGCATCTTTTGCAAGATCGTTGCCGGCCAGATTCCCTCGCGCAAGGTTTACGAGGACGAGGACCTGTTTGGTTTCCACGACATCCACCCCTGGGCGCCGGTGCACTTTCTGCTCGTTCCCAAGCTGCACATTCCTTCCATGGCACAACTGGCGCCCGAACACGAGCGCCTCATGGGCAAGATCATGTTGCTGGCGCCCAAACTGGCGCTGGAACAGGGTTGCAACCCTTACCCTGACGGAGGGTATCGCATCGTCTGCAACACCGGCACCGAAGGGGGGCAGGAGGTCCACCACCTGCACGTTCACGTGATGGGTGGACCACGTCCCTGGGCCCGGGGTTAACATCAGGGGCAATGAAAAATCGCGCCGGCATGAACGCATCGCCGGCACTAGAATCGAACGCATCAACGGGGTTCCACCCCTGAACACTGGAGATTTGACATGGGTACTTTTTCCGTTTGGCACTGGCTGATCGTTCTCTTGATCGTGGTGCTGGTTTTTGGCACCAAAAAGCTGAAAAACATCGGTTCCGACCTGGGCGGTGCGGTCAAGGGCTTCAAGGATGGCATGAAGGATGGCGGAACCGCCGCGGCCGAAGCACCGGCCACGGCTCAGGTGGCGCAGGACAAAGTGGCCGAGAAAACCACCATTGACGTCGAAGCCAAGACCAAGGGCTGAAGCCCGCACGGGTGGGCAGCCTGCCGTTTCTGGCGGTACCCATTTCGCGATTGAAAGCGCCACATGATTGATCTGGGCATTTCCAAGCTCGCCCTCATCGGGGTCGTGGCTCTGGTGGTGATCGGCCCCGAAAAGCTGCCTCGGGTAGCTCGCACGGTGGGTGCGTTGCTGGGCAAGGCGCAGCGCTACGTGGCTGACGTGAAGGCTGAAGTCAACCGGTCCATGGAGCTTGAAGAGCTCAAAAAAATGAAGGACACGGTTGAAAACGCCGCTCGTGATGTCGAAACCTCGATACACAGCACGGCCAGCGATTTCGAGAAAGACTGGTCTGATGCGACCTCTGGACTGACCCATTCCAGCAGCTCAGCCCTCAACGAGTCCGACACGGACGGGCTCGGCATCCTGCCTCCCCAGTACAAACATCCGGGCAAGAATTTCCGTCTCAAGCAGAAGGCCGTGCCACAGTGGTTCAAGGCCCGAACCGGCGTGCGGACTCGCACGCAATCTGGCGCCGCGCGGGTAGCCCGATTCCGGCCCAAAAGCAAACCCTTCTGACCCGATTCATGTCTCAAGCTGACCAAAACGACGAACTGGCGGGCACGGAACAACCCTTCGTCCAGCACCTGATGGAGTTGCGTGACCGCATCCTGTATGCGATGGCGGGCATCGGCCTGTGCATGGTGTTGCTGGCCATCTGGCCCGGCCCCGGTGGATTGATCGATTTGATCGCGGTACCCATCCGCAATCACATGCCGCCCGACGTGAAATTGATCGCGGTGGGAGTGTTCACCCCGTTCTTTGTGCCGCTCAAAGTGTTGATGATGGCGGGACTGCTGATGGCGTTGCCGTGGGTGATGTATCAGATCTGGGCTTTCGTCGCGCCGGGTCTCTACAGCCACGAGAAGCGCTTTGCCCTGCCGCTGATTTTTTTCGGCAGTTTGCTCGCTTATGTGGGCATTGCGTTCGTGCAGTTCTTTGTGCTCGACAAAATGTTCGGCTTTATTCAGGGCTTCACCCCCGACAGTGTGAACGCCACGCCCGATATTGCGTCCTACGTGGAAGCCATACTGTCGCTCTATCTCGCATTTGGGCTCGCATTTCAGGTGCCGATTGTTGTCATGCTGCTGGTGCGTCTGGGCATGGTCACGATCGAAAAGCTCAAGAGTTTCCGCGGCTATTTCATCGTGGTGGCTTTCGTGATCGCAGCGGTGGTCACGCCGCCCGACGTGATTTCCCAGCTGGCGCTCGCGATCCCGATGTGCATCCTGTATGAGTTGGGCATTCTGGGTGCACGCTGGTTCGTCAAAACCAGCAAAGCGCCGGACGCACCGGCGTCCGACGAAACCTGACCCCACTCAACGCTGTGGCGCTTGAGGTGGATTGCGCCTTGCAGCAACCACCGAAATCCGGGTCCGTCCTTCGCGCCGTGCAACTTCAATGTCGGTCGATGTGCCGGGCTTGAGGGCCGCTACGGCACTCAGCAGGCTCGGCACGTCCTTCACGGCCACCCCGCCGACCGACAAAATCACGTCGCCAGGTCGCACGCCAGCGGTGGCAGCGGGTCCGCCCTGGAGCACCCCAGTGATGATCACGCCTTCGGTCTGCGGGACCCCAAAGTACTGGGCCAGCTCGGCCGTCAGTTCCTGTGGTTCCACGCCAATCCAGCCCCGCGTGACCGAGCCGTCGCGCACGATCGCTTCCATCACGGCGCGTGCGGTGGAGGTGGGAATGGCGCACCCTATCCCCATCGATCCGCCAGAGCGCGAATAAATCGCTGTGTTGATGCCCATCAGGTGGCCGTTCACGTCCACCAGCGCACCACCCGAATTCCCGGGGTTGATGGCCGCGTCGGTCTGTATGAAGTTCTCGAACGTGTTGATGCCCAGCTGCGTCCGGCCCAGCGCGCTGACGATGCCGCTCGTGACCGTCTGACCGACCCCAAACGGGTTGCCGATGGCCAGCACCACATCGCCCACTTCAAGCTGATCGGCGTTGCCCAGCAAGATCACCGGCAGGTTGGGCAGCTCGATTTTCAGGATCGCGAGGTCCGTCTCGGGGTCGGTGCCCACCGTACGGGCCGACGCGCGCCGTCCGTCGCTGAGTTGTACCTCGATTTCATCCGCTTCCTCGACCACATGGTTGTTGGTCAGTATGTAGCCTTCCGGGCTGACGATGACACCCGAACCCAGGCCCGTCTGCGGTTGTGCGTTGGCCGGTTGGTCTCCGAAAAAGAAGCGAAACCAGGGGTCTTGCGCCTGAGGATTGCGGGCCGCCGCTTTGCTGGTGCTGATGCTGACCACCGCTGGTGACGCGGCTTTGGCGGCGGTGCTGTAACTGCTGGCGGCCACCGCCTCGCTGCGTTCGACCTCACCCACCTCGAACACCGGGACGACGCTGGTCAGCACCGGTCGCCGGTTCAGCCATTGGGGTTTGAGCGTGGCAACAACGAACCAGATCGCGACCAAGATGGTCACCGTCTGGGAAAACAAAAGCCAATGACGTTTCATAGTGAGTGTGGCGCAGGTTGCGCAGGCGTCTTGATGTGGGTCAAACCAGCGTGGCGGACGTCGGGTTTCAATCCAGCTTGATTCCAGCAACAATTTCGGAGTGCGTGATGCAAGCGATTGTGGACCTTTTTTCCACCGATTACGGACTGTTCAGCATCGGCGTCATCGTGTTTGTCGTGTTCATGGGGTGGTGGTTTCACCGCTTCTTCACCCGCAAGATGGAAGAGTCCGAACGCGAGCAGGGCATCCGCAAATCCTGAGTCCTACTTCATCGCCGGTGGGGTGCGAAAATGCTTCCACCATGACGTCATCCAACGCCCCAGATCCTGATCGCGTGCCCGCCAGTGTCGAGCGCGAGTCCTTGTTGCAAGCCCTTGATGGTTTGCTGGAGCCCGCTCGTTTCAAGGACTATGGGCCCAACGGCTTGCAAGTCGAAGGCCGCGCCATGGTGCGGCACCTGGTCAGTGGTGTCACGGCCAGCCGAGCGTTGATTGAAGCTGCCATCGAGCACGGCGCTGACGCCATTCTCGTCCACCATGGTTTGTTCTGGCGCGGGCAGTCGGGTTGCATCACGGGATGGATGCGGCAGCGCCTGGGCCTGCTGTTGCAGCACGACATCAGCTTGCTGGCTTACCACCTGCCGTTGGACGCTCACCCGGTTCTGGGCAACAACGCGCAACTCGGATTGCGGCTGGGTTGTCAGCCTCTTGACACCGGGTGGGGACGGTTTGGAGAGCAGGATCTGGGCTTTATCGGCGTGCCTCCGGTGGACCAGGCGCCGCAGCTGGCTGCCCACATCGGGCGTGTGCTCGGTCGCAACGTTACCTTGGTCGACACTGCAAGTCGGCCCTTGCGCCGCATTGCCTGGTGCACGGGTGGGGCTCAATCGTATTTCGAGGCCGCGATCGAGGCGGGAGCCGATGCGTTCATCACCGGTGAAATTTCGGAGCCTCAGGCGCATTACGCCCGCGAATGTGGCGTGGCGTACCTCGCCTGTGGTCATCACGCGACCGAGCGTTACGGCGCCCCCGCCGTCGGTGAGGCGGTCGCGCGCCAGCTGGGCATCATGCACACCTTCATCGACGTGGACAACCCGGCATGACAGCACCGCTCATCGCCATTTCGATGGGAGATCCGGCCGGGATTGGGCCGGAAATCGTGTCGCAGGTGTTTCGCCGTCGGCCTGAATGGTCGCGCCACTGCGTCGTGTTTGGCGACGTCGCCTGCTTGCGCCGAGCGGCCGAGGTGACGGGTGGTCTGCAGCCGCTGGCGGTGCTGGAGCGGCCGGCCGATGCATCGGCTGTGCCGGCCGGCGCCATGCCCGTGTGCCCTTTGGAGGGTTTGCAGACTGTGCCGGCTTGGGGCCAGATCCATGCCGCTGCCGGCCGTGCCGCTGCCCAGGCCATTGAACGGGGCGCCCAAGCCGCTTTGGCGGGTGAGGTGGCTGCGCTGGTGACCGCACCCATTCACAAAGAAGCCCTGGCCGCTGCCGGCATCGCGCATCCTGGCCACACTGAATACCTGCAGGCCCTGGCTGCTAGGCACCTGGGCGTATCGTTGCCGCAACTGCCAGTGCGCATGATGCTGTCCAGTCCAGTGCTCAACACGGTGCTCGTCAGCATCCATGTCTCGCTGCGGGAGGCGATCGAGCGAGTGACCGTGTCCAACGTGCTGGAAACCGTACAGATTGCGCACCGCCATTGGACAGCGATTCGTCGCCAGCCACATTGCCGGATTGCAGTCGCGGGCCTGAACCCGCACGCGGGCGAGGGCGGCTTGTTCGGGCGTGAGGAAATCGACTTCATCGCCCCGGCTGTGGCGTTGGCGCGACAGGAGGGCATCGATGTACAGGGTCCTTTTGCGCCCGATACGGTGTACATGAAGGCCCGTGAGGGCGCCTTCGACGTGGTGATTGCCATGTACCACGACCAAGGATTGATTCCGGTCAAGTACCTGGGCCTGGAGCATGGCGTGAACACCACCTTGGGGTTGCCCTTCGTGCGCACCAGTCCTGACCACGGCACAGCCTTCGATATTGCGGGTACGGGCCGGGCCGACCCATCCAGTCTGATCGCGGCCATCGAGGCGGCGCAAGCTTCTGTTCAGTAACCGCTGTCACGATCAATTACAATCCAATGTTGACTCGGGTGTGCTTGCGCGCCCGTCACGATCCCGCAAGTGTGAAGCCAAGTCACTGAAAGATCCCCATGAGCGAAGCCACCGTAGACAACGGCCGCCGCACCTGGCTCATCACCTCCGCTGCCGTGGGTGGTGTGGGTGCAGCTGCTGTCGCCGTCCCATTCGTCAGTTCTTTCTCGCCCTCCGAGCGCGCCAAGGCCGCCGGTGCTTCGGTCGAGTTTGACGTCTCCAAACTCCAGCCTGGCGAAAAGGCCGTGGTGGAATGGCGTGGCAAGCCCGTGTGGGTGATGCGTCGTACCCCCGAGCAGCTCGCCGCACTCGAGCAGCTCGATGGCCAGCTGGCCGATCCGGCCTCTGACCGTACCGCCTACCCCACCCCCGAATACGCCAAAAACCGCCACCGCTCGATCAAGCCCGAGTTCCTGGTGACGGTGGGTATTTGCACCCACTTGGGGTGTTCGCCGGGCGATAAGTTCACGCCCGGTCCCCAGCCGTCGCTGCCTGACGACTGGAAAGGCGGTTTCCTGTGTGCCTGCCACGGCTCCACCTTCGACATGGCTGGCCGCGTGTTTAAAAACAAGCCCGCGCCGGACAACCTCGAAATTCCGCCCCACCAATACCTGTCCGACACCGTTCTTTTGATCGGTGAGGAAGCCAAGGCCTGATCGGCGCAACGAGGAACATCATGGCTGAATTCAAGGAAGTTTCCCCGAACGCCCCTGCGGGCGAAAAGCTGCTGAACTGGGTCGACAACCGGTTCCCGCTCTCCAAGTTGTACAAAGAGCATCTCTCCGAGTACTACGCACCCAAGAACTTCAACTTCTGGTACTTCTTTGGCTCGCTGGCGCTGCTGGTGCTGGTGATCCAGATCGTGACCGGCATTTTCCTGGTCATGCACTACAAGCCCGACGCCTCATTGAACGCTGCAGGTGTGCCGGTGGCCTTTGCGTCCGTCGAATACATCATGCGCGACGTGCCCTGGGGCTGGTTGATCCGCTACATGCACTCCACCGGCGCCTCGGCGTTCTTCGTGGTCGTGTACCTGCACATGTACCGCGGTCTCATCTACGGTTCCTACCGCAAGCCTCGTGAACTGGTCTGGGTGTTTGGCTGCGCCATCTTCCTGGTGCTGATGGCCGAAGCCTTCATGGGTTACCTGCTGCCGTGGGGCCAGATGTCTTACTGGGGCGCCCAGGTGATTGTGAACCTGTTCTCCGCCATTCCTTTCATTGGTCCTGATCTCGCATTGCTGATCCGCGGCGACTTCGTCGTCGGCGACGCCACGCTGAACCGCTTCTTCGCGTTGCACGTCATCGCCGTGCCGCTGGTGCTGCTGGGTCTGGTGGTCGCGCACATCATTGCGCTGCATGAGGTGGGCTCCAACAACCCCGATGTTGTCGAAATCAAGGCCAACAAGGACGAAAACGGCATTCCCCGTGACGGGATTCCGTTCCACCCCTACTACTCGGTCCACGACATTCTGGGTGTCAGCGTGTTCCTGATGGTGTTCTCTGCCATCGTGTTCTTCGCACCGGAGTTTGGTGGCTACTCCCTGGAGTTCAACAACTTCATCCCGGCCGATCCGCTGGTGACGCCGTTGCACATTGCTCCGGTGTGGTACTTCACTCCGTTCTACTCGATGCTGCGTGCCATCACCGCCGAGATGATGTATGTGCTGGTGGCCTGCGTGGTGCTGGGTGCCGTGCTGGGTGTGACCAAGGCAAAGCTGTCGAGTGCTCTCAAGGCGGCCATCGTGGGCGGTGCCGTGGTGCTGTCCGTGCTGATGCTGTCCATTGACGCCAAGTTCTGGGGCGTGGTCGCCATGGGCGGCGCGGCGGTGATCCTGTTCTTCCTGCCTTGGCTGGACAACGCGCCCGTCCGCTCTATCCGCTACCGTCCGAACTGGCAGTGGTACCTGTACGGTGTCTTTGTCATCAACTTCCTCATTCTGGGATATCTTGGCGTGCTGCCCCCGTCCCCTGTGGGTGAGCGTGTGTCTCAGGTGGGTACCCTGTTCTACTTCGGCTTCTTCCTGCTGATGCCATGGTGGAGCCGCTTGGGTGACTACAAGCCGGTGCCGGACCGTGTCACTTTCACGCCCCACTGAGCCCAAACCACCACAGGAGAAAAAGATGAAAAAATGGATTGCTGGCTGTCTGGTGGCCCTGGGTGTGGTGGCGAACGCCTTTGCTGCTGGTAGCAACTTCCCCATGGAGAAGGCGCCCAACCTGACGAACGATCTTGCTGCCCTGCAGAACGGCGCCAAAATCTTCGTCAACCACTGCCTGAGCTGCCACTCTGCATCGTTCGTGCGTTACAACCGCATGACCGAACTCGGCCTGACCGAGCGCCAGATCAAAGAAAACCTGATGTTCACCACCGACAAGGTGGGTGATCTGATGATCTCTGCGATCGATCCCAAGCAGGCCAAGCAGTGGTTCGGTGCCAACCCGCCTGACCTGACCTTGGTCGCACGCTCCCGTTCCAGTGCAGCCGGTTACAGCGGTGCGGATTACATCTACACACTGCTGCGCACCTATTACCGCGACGAAACCAAGCCGACAGGCTGGAACAACAAGGCTTTCCCCAACATTGGCATGCCCAACCCGTTGTGGGAACTGCAGGGTGAACGCAAGCCGATCATGGAAACCGTGAACAGTCATGGCCATGAAGTGCAGGTGTTGCGCGGCTGGGAGCAAACCAAAGCGGGCACCATGACTCAGGCAGAGTACGACCGCACGGTGGCTGATCTGGTGGCGTTCATGCAATGGCTGGCAGAGCCTGCCCACAACCAACGGATTCGTCTGGGCGTTTGGGTGCTGATTTTCCTGGGTGTGTTCACCGTGATCGCGTGGCGTTTGAACGCAGCGTTCTGGAAAGACATCAAGTAAACCGGTTCGTCTGCCCGGTTCTTCATGAGCCGGGCTCTCACAGTGGCGCTGCCGCGCATCAAGCGGCACTCCACTGTTTTGTTTTTTTCTGGAGGAATTACTTCCATGATGGTTTTGTACTCGGGCACCACCTGCCCCTATTCGCACCGTTGCCGCTTCGTGTTGTTCGAAAAGGGCATGGATTTCGAAATCCGTGACGTCGATCTCTACAACAAGCCCGAAGACATCGCAGTCATGAACCCCTACGGACAGGTGCCGATTCTGGTCGAACGCGACCTGATTCTGTACGAGTCCAACATCATCAACGAGTACATCGACGAGCGCTTTCCCCACCCCCAGCTCATGCCGGGTGACCCTGTGGACCGTGCTCGCGTGCGCTTGTTCCTGCTCAACTTTGAGAAGGAGCTGTTCACCCACGTGTCGGTGCTCGAAGCCCGCACCGCCAAAGGCAACGAGAAAGCGGTCGAAAAGGCGAAAAGCCACATCCGCGACCGTCTGACGCAACTGGCCCCGGTGTTCCTGAAGAACAAATTCATGCTGGGCGACAACTTCTCGATGCTCGATGTCGCGATCGCACCGTTGCTGTGGCGCCTGGATCACTACGGCATCGAGCTGAGCAAGAACGCTGCCCCTCTGTTGAAGTACGCTGAGCGCATCTTCTCGCGTCCCGCTTACATCGAGGCACTGACGCCTTCCGAAAAGGTGATGCGCAAGTAACCCCCATCAGGGAGCAGCCCGCCATGGACCAAGACGATACTCCGTCCACCCGACCCTACCTCATCCGTGCGATGCACGAATGGTGTACCGACAACGGTTACACGCCTTACATGGCGGTGGCGGTGGATGAGTCGGTTCAGGTGCCTCGTGAGTTCGTCAAGAACAATGAAATTGTGCTCAACACCAGCGTCAATGCCACCAGTCATCTGGTGCTGGGCAACGATTACATTGAGTTCAAGGCGCGATTTGGCGGTGTTGCGCGTGACGTGATGGTCCCTGTGGACCATGTGCTGGCGGTGTATGCGCGCGAAAACGGGCAGGGCATGGCCTTTCCTGCGCCCGCACCGGCCGAAGAGGGTAAGGGTGCGACGCCTTCACAGCCGCTCAAGCTGCAAGCGGTGCCCTCTGCGCCCGACGAGCCTTCGCCCCCCAGCGGTGGTGGTCGTCCAGCCCTCAAGCGAGTGAAGTAGAATATTTAGATTGCCGGTTTAGCTCAGTTGGTAGAGCACCCGCCTTGTAAGCGGTAGGTCGTCAGTTCGAATCCGACAACCGGCACCAGGCACTGGAAAGCCGCTCAGTACTACAGCTGGGCGGTTTTTTTATGGGCGTCAGCGACGTGTGCCAGTTCAGCGTATCACTGGCTGAATCTTGATGCGCAGTTGCCCCACGCCACAGCCCGCCTGCCGCAGTGCCGCCATCAGGGCAGGTGTGAGCAGCTTGAGCTTGTTGGCAGCGGCCGGGTTGCGCACCAGCAGGCACCAGCTGTCGTCGTCCACCGGGCCGGCCTGGATGCTGGCCATCAATCCGGCCGGAATGTGCGGTCGAACCACTTGGAGCATGTGTTGTGAGCGGCGCACCCGATCGGCCATTTGGGCCAGTACGGGCGAGGCGGTCACGGCTTGCTGGAGGCTGTACATGGTTTGAATTATGGTCCCAGGCGCTGCCGGCTAAAATGTTCGATTGCGGCGAATGCGCCGAAGACGGCTGGGCGCATTCCCAGCAAGCTCCTAAAGACCCTCTGCCATGGCGCGCCGGGCGCGCAGTGGCATGTTTCGTATGCCCATCCAATTCCTGACCAAAATTTTCGGTAGCCGCAACGACCGCCTGCTCAAGACCTACCGCAAGACGGTGGCGCGCATCAATGGGCTGGAAGCACAGTTCGAGAAGTTGACCGATGAGCAGCTGCAGGCCAAGACCCCCGAGTTCCAGCAGCGGGTGGCCAACGGTGAGTCGCTCGACGCGCTGTTGCCCGAGGCCTTTGCCACCGTGCGCGAAGCCTCCAAGCGGGTGATGAAGATGCGCCATTTCGACGTGCAGCTGATGGGGGGCATCGCCCTGCACAGCGGCAAGATCGCCGAAATGCGCACCGGCGAGGGCAAGACCTTGACCGCTACGCTGCCGGTGTACCTGAACGCGCTGGCGGGCCAGGGCGTGCACGTGGTGACGGTGAACGATTACCTGGCCAGCCGCGACGCACAGTGGATGGGGCGACTCTACAACTGGTTGGGCCTGAGCGTGGGCATCAACCTGCCGCAGATGCCGCGCGAGGAGAAGCAGGCCGCTTACGCCGCCGACATCACTTACGGCACCAACAACGAATACGGCT
>JACCDV010810090.1_pt1 | contig 26729 bp, 17 predicted proteins | sample 7446131 | NCBI WGS metagenome assembly JACCDV01 (sample SAMN15323448, study PRJNA562643) | freshwater metagenome | isolation source: river surface water | place: USA:Blue River Watershed | collected 2017-08-17 | reverse complement strand
TGCTTTGTATCTAATTGGTTCTCTTTAATCATCCACATTTTTCAGGCTCTTGTACTGTTTTTCTTAAATTTATCATTATTTGCAAGATTGTTAGACACATATGGCTCACGCATTGAGCTACCCCCTTGATATTCTAATTTCAACAATCAAATTTAGGGGGGTAAAAAATGGAATTTATTGCATCGCACCACGCCACAATCAGGCAGCAACAAAGAGGTATTCCAGACTATGTCATTGACTCATTGATCAATTATGGCAAGGTTAACCACGACCATCATGGCGCTGAAATCCTCACATTCCCAAAGGCTGTAAGACAAAAACTGAGAAACACACTGCCCAAAAGAACATACGTTGCCTTAGAAGTTCACTTTGACTGCTACGCAGTTCTCAGTGAGGGTGTGATAGTCACCGTAGGTCATAGAACAAAGCGTGTGAAAGATTATTGATCTAATCGACATATTAATTCTTCAATAAAAGATGTTTTATCAATGCCGTAGGTTGAAGTTGTGATTCACTCTTAATATGCTTAACGCTGTATTATCATTTGATAAAAATCAATTATTAGGTGAATTAATCATGTCGACAATTTCAGAATTAGTAGATGCACTCGGTACTATTACTGAAATTGGCAAGTTAAAAATAGTTGACGCTGAGATGAATTGGAAGGACCCACTTTTGAGTGGCAAAATTGGGCATGATCTGGTTGACTTGTATTTCTGTAAAAATCAAAATAATTTCTCTACACTTGTCAGTAAGAGTAGGTTCAGTTGTGACCTAGTTAGTGACACTGTGGGGCAAATGGTTGATGCTAATTCAATTTCTCTGGGTTACCCGATGTTTTATATTGAAGAGGCACTTGGTTTAAAGGATATTCCACTCAACACATCCTATGCACTTTTGTATAGAAGCGCTAGCCTTATTTTGCATGCGGAAAGATTGGGTTTTCAAAGTGCTATTTTGGTGCTTGAGAAATCTGATTTGAATGCTGAAGAAGATAAAATCTTTAGAAAATTTGTTTCGTTGTTATCAGCAGATAATGCTATAAATTCTTTTCATAAATGTTCTACAAAGTGCAGAGTTAATTTTTATTTTGGATTATTTGATTCCAATAAAAATCAAATTAAATAAAACATAAAGTTGAATATGAGTAAAGAATTACTTTTATACACAGCAGTCGCAGGGTTTGAATCAGCAAGACAGGTCAGCGTATTGCCTGATGGTCATAAGGCGAGAAACCTCCATGGCCATAGTTTCTTGGCAAAAGTAAGGTGCGAGTTGCCTGCAGATTGGGCAAGTTTCAGGGGGGGTGAAGTGGAAGAGTTGGCTTCCAAATTGCAAGCGGCTATCGCCCCATTGGATTACACCCACTTAAACAAAGCTCTAACTGAGCCTACAGACGAAAATCTGGCTCGTCTAATACGTAAGACAATAGAAGTGCCTGGAATTGAAAACGTTGGCCTTCAAAGTACCGAATCTCAGGGTGTTGATCTAGATGGCAAAGGTCATGCTCATATTTGGCGTCGGTATCGTTTCGAATCTGCGCATCAATTGCCACATGTCTCGCCTGGTCATAAATGTGGCCGGATGCATGGCCATAGCTTTGAAGTGATTTTGCATGCAGATATTAACCTTGATGGAGATCAGTCAATAGGAATTGATTACGATTACATCGATAGATTATGGCAGCCTATTCATGCGAAATTAGACCATACGTGTTTGAACGATGTTCCTGGACTTGAGAATCCAACTAGTGAATTAATTTCATCCTGGATTTGGGCGGAGCTAAAACCTAATTTCCCACAGTTGTCGTGGGTAACGGTTTATGAGACAGCTAGTTGCGGCGCTAATTTTGATGGTAGCCACTACCGCATCTGGAAAGAAATGAGTTTTGATAGCGCCCTCCAGTTAAAGAATGCTCCTGCAGGGGATCCAAGGAAGCAGATTCATGGCCATACATATGTATTGAGACTCCACTTACATGCACCAATTGATAAAGTAATGGGTTGGACGGTTGACTTTGGTGATGTGAAGGAAGTATTCGATCCAATTTTTAAAAAATTGGACCATCATCCCTTGTATCAAATGGATCGACTTGATGACTGTGATGTAGCTTCGTTGCTGAGATGGATTAAAGCCGAATCAATCAATGATTTACCCCAGTTGGATCGAGTCGATTTATATGAAACTAGAGGTTGCGGTGCGATTCTGTCATGGGGCAGTTTAGGGCCAGCTATTCCAGTTTGATTTGCAACAAGGGTCAATTACCCGCGAGGTCAATCAACTGGAGTAAATTTTGTCCATCACGCATTTGATAATGCTGACAGACCCTTTTCCAGATGCCATTAAGATTTCATCGTGGGCTCGAGCCTCTTTGATGCAGAAGTAGGCCTGATGTTTACTGCTTTTCCAGGCAAATACAAAAATATCCGAATTCTTTGCAAGCGACTTTAGTCGATCGGTTGCCTCATGATCATTATTGACTTCAATTCTAGCTTGGGGATAGTATTTTTTAAGTACGGCAGATGCACGTTGAGAGGCACCATCCGTTAGGGTATAGATTCCGACATAGCCACTGTAATCCTGACGCATCAATTCCTGGTCTGCATCATCTTTCTCGCCAGGGAAGGAGTTTAGTAAGTCAGGGCAATTAAAGTCTTGGGCTAAGGTGCTTAGAACATCCCTTTGAGGTCCCGATATCCTATGGGCAATACTTAAGAAGTAGTTAATGATAGATATAAATAAATTCAGTCTAAGATCATCATTGCCTTGGCTTGGATACAGAATGAAAAGTTCTGCAATATTAAGCATCCAATCTGCATTCAAAACAGATTTATTTTCTTCAATAATATCACCCATGTCGCTTAGTAGATCTAAGTAAACTTCGCGTGTAGGAGCAGAATTTAATAATGCATTAGTTAATGTTGCGGCAATCTCTAATTCATCTGGAGTAAGTGCGCCACGCCATGCTAATACCTTAATAAGGCTGGCATAGATTGGTGAAAAGTTTCTCTGGGATGATTTTTCATTGTCTGCAAAAAAATCTACGAGAGAAATAAACGCAGCCTTGTACACTTCTTCCTGAGGCTTATCTGCATTTACGATAAAGTCAGCAATTTCGTTGCATTGCTTTGAGTTGGCAAGTAAATCGTCTTGACTCCATTTGTGAATGGATTCTTTGAGAATTCCTACAGGATCGTCCCCTAATGAGTTATTTTTAACCCCGGTAACCCATGCGTGCATAGAGTTAGGCATTTCAAATGCAGTTTCAGACTCTAAACTCTTCCTTAATTTTTCAAGGCGCTGAGTATCCCTCGAATTTAATTTACTTAAATCTTTAAGCGAGGCAGCGTGAGAAATGACCTTTTGTGATAACTCCTTAGAGCCAATATTTTCTGCGCAGCGTAATAGAGGTGTTAAAACCCAATCTTCCGCTAGATGCTCTAGACATATCTCTGCAGCTAGTAAGTAATCTTCGTCAATAATTGCATCTTTGACCAATTCAGCAGGTTCATTCGGTTTTGTGGTGGGTGGTTGTACCCTAGAAGTCGGCTTAAGCCATTCTTTCCACTTCAAGACCAGATTTCGGCCCTCTGCATTTTCAGAGTAGGCAGAAACTATCCCATCAATTTTAGATTGATCAGGCTCGTTATGGGCTAACTGAGCCAACAAGAAGGATCTTAGGACAATAGGATCGCGGATGGACTTTCTTGTCTTAAAGAGGGCGCCACCATAAGGTTTATAAATATTCTGATTAAAGTTGTGCATCACAACTTCTTCAGACTCATTTTCATATGACCTTATATAGGTTTCATACAAAGCAGTAGTGATATCAGTAATTATTTGATGCGGCAGTGAGAGGTCAATAACCGATGTAATTAAAGCCTGATCCCTAGAAATTAGATCGGTGTATCCAAGACCAGCAAGCAACCTAATCTCAAGACATTTTTTTTGTGAAGAATCAAGCCTGCCGGTAAGACTCATCTCATTGATGAGTTGACGGGCATGATCTTCGTTCTTGGCCAATAAAGCAAGATCAAAATCGTTCCTAATCTTCCCAAACGGTCTAATTGTTCGCTCGGCATTAGGAGGGCGACGGTTAATTAAGGCTAGATAAGCGTCAAGAAGAAGTGCTACCTGTTCTTGTTGAGGAGTTCCAAAAGGAATAAACCGCACTACCTTATTACCAAATCTATTCTTTAGGATTTGCTCATTAGTGTTGATGGCGATGTCGTCAATATTTTCAAAAGTACAATAAGTTGTACCTATGAAACTCTTCAAATCATCACTCATTTCTGAGAATAGTTGCGTAGTGGTAGCAACGCCGTACCAAGCAATATCCCCATTTGCGCTAAAACTTGGGATTACCGCAAAAAAGTCGTCCCCAGATCCCTCTAATTTATGTAGCCAGGGGAGGGCTTTACTTGCAAGGGCATTCTCGCTTGCCTTATCGGAGATCAACATCTTCCAGTTTAGGGCTTGTGGCTCAGAATAAAAGTCTGATAGCCACTTTGACTCTGTAGTATTTGGGTTCAAAGTCATGCTTATTTGGCCATATATGTTGAAAACTCAGACCTTGTCTTTGAGATGTCTTCTGGATCAATTGAAAATTGAATCCATTCATCATTCATTTCTAAGCCGTTATAGGTAAGATTCATAGAGCCCATAAGAAGGGACTTCGACAAGAGTAGGCCCTTGGTATGTAACTTATCACTGAGTTTGATATTAAGTAAGGAGTCTACAAAATTTTGATGAGCAACTTCCTTCAATCCATTTATGAAAGGAATATTTGAAGGTTCATCTTCGCGTGTGAAGATATTAACTTTGCAACCTCTAAGCATAAAAGCAAGCAAAACTTCAACAAGCCTAATTTCTTTTCTTCCCCACTCTGGGTTTAAGGTATCAAAGTTACCGGTTCTATTATCAATAAGAACAACATTGCTAATCCATGGAGAAACAAGCCATATTTCCTGCCCTGTTTGAAGTAATTCGCCAATGAACATTGATTGCAGTAACTCTTTAATTGTGGCAACGCCTGTCTGCTGGTGCTTAAAAATTCTTCTATAGTGAACTGTCATTGAATGGCCTCCAATAACTCGATATCGGCTTCTAGTATTTGGTTGTTTTGTCTTACGCCTTGGAGACGAGCATAGGTATATAGGTAGTCTGATTCAATCGGTTGGGTTATTAGTGAGTTAATCGCAAGACCCAATTTACTTCTATTTTCGCTATTGCAGGTTAAGGTCACTAGTCGCCCTTGAGCAAGATATTCGGTGGTTTTTTCTAACCAGTCATCCAACTCAACCGACACCTTAAGCCTCTCATCGTTAATAGAATCAATGACTAATAGGCGCTCAACTGGTGGTAGTTCAACAAAGGGGTTTCTAACAAGAAGGGAGGTTGATCTAATTTCTCTTCCTCTTCCCCATAAAAGACCATAAATCGCACTCATGCGCCAAGAAGTAATTTGCTCGCCATCGGTAGAGGCTAAATCACCGATTAAGGAGTCAATTTCATCTGTTTGACTAAGTAGGTATGAAATAACCCTTAAATCAATTTCTATACCTAGGCGAGTTTCTTCCTTGTCCCATTTTTGAATAGAGTTAAAAATGTACTTATCTGTACCTGGGTTTGAACCACTCTTTAGTACTCGATTATTAAGTGAAACCATGAAACCATGGAAAGGAGACAGACCCTCGTTAATTAATGTTTTTCTTAGGGCTCTGTAGGAAGAATCAATTTCCTGAAGAGTCAAAGCGTTTCGCAGATCCTGGACTAATGTGTTTATCGGTGAATTAAGGGTGTTTAATTTCGCCGTAAATACATTCAACTGGTAATCAATAAGCTCAAATTCGCCTATCTCAAGGGATGCTCTCACCATTGAGAAAAATCTTCTTGGATCTTCAGAGTATTTGATTAAGAATTCTTCAATAAGACCACTGCCGCCAGGTGTTTTCTCAGTTATCCAAATATCTAAAGCCTTATTCTGGACCTCAGAGTTGGATAATTTTGGTATCAGATCTAAAGACAGGTCATCAGAGTTAATTGAAGGACATAAATCCGTTATCGTTTTAAGTATTGCCGCCCCCAGAGTGGATTGGTAAACCTCATTCAACCATTCAGTCCAGGAGATATTTATTTGTTCCCAAAGTAGGGCGCTTAATTTTTGCAATTCAAGCAAGATATCCGGCTTTTTAAGTAGATCGTCTAATTCCGTCCTTAGCTTATCTCTGCTGCCAAAATCAACATCCGTTGAGTCATCAGCCTGGTCAGTATCAACTTGTGATTGAAACAGCATTTCTAGGACTTCATTTAAAGAAATTGTTGATTTACCATCAACAATCAACTGTGCCGCCTTCTCAAGGGGGACTTGAAGTTGAATTGCTTCGAATGATAGGGAGGATAAGAATATTTCAGCAAGCCATTTTCTAATAAATGGGCTAGTGACATCTTTAAGGTATTCACCCTTCCATGCTGCATGAAAATATTTAATTGTTCTAAGTGATCTCCATTTCGGAGCATCGGCTTCACCCAAAGATATTTGTGAGCCAAAATTAGTTTCAAATCTAATTCCATCGGCTTGGTAAGAGGTGCCAACAGCAACACCTTCCTCTTCATTCGTGAAGGTGAACTCTACATTCACTTTATTAGTTGGCGATAGCCCAATTTCAGCTTTAGAACCGGTTGTGAATCTACGAATTTCAATTGGATTCTGATTGGAGTGAGAGAAAAATCCTAGGGTAGGGAGGATATTTGCCCAAATGCTGCCATTCGGTGGTGTTAGAAGCGTTGGCTGATTTTTTTCAACGAACTGACTGTGCCATTTAAGTTGTCCATTGGATGTATCGCCAATATTCTTGGATGGCATGGTGGGCTTAAGAACCCTTGGGTCATAAACTGATACGACTTTTAAACTACCTTCTTGATCTACATAGGAATACTTACCAATTTTATGGAAGTCGCCAATTTCAGAAATTGGCAAGTTGACTTGTGCGCTGTTAGTCAGCAATGTTTCATCAGGGCAAATCCAATATCTCTCGGATCTATATTCCACGCCAAATCTGCGACTTACACGGCCCGGGGTAAATTCTCTCAATGCCGAAAATATTGGCATAAAGTTAATGTTTGAGTCGCTCGGATATTGATTATTTGGATTTTGCGGTAGTTGGATCTCAACTTCAGTTAAATTCAGGTCGGCAAAAAGTGAGGCAGGAATAAATTCAGGTAGAGGATTGTTCCTAACCTGGTAATCTGTTCCAGGGAGATTATTTGACGACCATCCTGATTGGAGTCTGCGAAGTGCTGTAGGAAGTACAACAGTCATCAATGGTCTTGGGTACTCCCAGAGCAATGCAGAGGCTTCTTCGGATGAAATCTTTAGTGATCTTTGAAGATGTCGCTCGAGGTTTTGTGCTCCATAAGGCGCTTCAAGAATGGTGCGAATTTCTTTTATTAACTGGTTAGTGCGGGCAGCATTTTTACTCGGGCCAGCTAATTCAGTCCAAACGCTTCCCTTTTGATTTTCTTGGAGTCGTTTACCTAGGTAATCCATGGTCGAATAGACGGATTGCATTCTAGTTATGTATCTATTCGAGGTGGGGAGGGTGCGTGGCCTCAGTTCAGGGTCAAATAAGAGCTCATACCCTTGATACGCTGTTCTATCCCTACCGTAATCCGAAAGGACAATAGCAGTCCATGGTCTCATTCCCCTGAGACGGCCTGCGCGACCCTTTCTTTGAAGGAAGCCAGCCATGCCTTTAGGGGCTTTATGTTGGATAACGGCTCCTACTTTGGGATCGTCATACCCAACTTCAAGAGCAGCTGTAGCAATGATCACATCGGCATCATTGTTAATACCTCTATCCTGTGAGCTCACCCTGTCAATATTTAATCTCTCAGATAAATCATGGCCAATCTCTTCGATTGCACGCCAATCTTGTCCTCCTGAGTAGCGAGAATTTGACTCGGACCTCTTCCTGAGTGCTGCTAACCCACCATTTGGCGCATTTCTAATATCTGGTCGTCCCTGACTGTTGCGACCTTCAGCACTTAAGAGACCGAAATACAGTCTATTTGTAACGTCTAAGTCATCGGTGAAGGCAAAGGTCTTTTGGCCAAAAGTACCTTTACTTATTGATTTACCGGGCTCAGGTGTTTTGGGGTCTAGAGACCGCTCAAGCAGCATTGTTGTTTGAATCGTTGTTGAGAGAAGAGCTGCTTTTGATACTGGATCACCACGAAGAGCGATAAGATACTCGGCACCCTCAGATTCAAGTTCTTCAGAAAAAGGCGATATCTCTTCAATGTAACTCTGCCAGGTTCCAGTAAGGCTAGATAAAAAGCTTGGCGCTTCTTTTAAGGTTGCTGATAAACCTACAAATCTAAGTGGTTGAGCAACTAGATGGGCCCAGCGGCGAAGTAGGTAAGAGACTTGAGCGCCATGTCTTCCTTCATATGTGTGAACCTCATCCAGTAAAACTAGTTCTGGTGGTTTAAAGCAGTTCGGGCCGATGCCAAATAGATGGCAAAACCTATTATCTGCAAGCCGTTGGTTAAGCATCTCAGTGGTTGTGAAAAGAATGTCTGGCGGGTTGCTCGCAATTGAATTCCTTGTAAAAGGGAATTTAGCACCATCAATAGACCATTTACATTCTTCATTGCTGCAGGTTAAAAGCTCTTTATTTGAATCTATTTCAGAATCAGATAAGCGAAGTTCATGATTGCACTTTACACACTTAAGAAAGGGACAGATATATTGATCACCCTCTTTACGCCACTTGCTTTTTCCAGTCCTGACATCTTGAAGACGGTTAGGTATATCACCATATAAGGCACCAACACGTATTGAAATATTAGGTAATTCTTCCCTTAGACTCTCGCACCGGCCAATCACTTCACCTAATTGGTCTTTTAAAAGCTCGGATCTTGGATATATAGCTATCGATTTAACCCATTTATCTTTTGAATTCGTCAATAGGTGACGAACTATTGAAGAGAGTGCAGGGAGGTAAAAGGCCAATGTCTTACCACTTCCAGTACCAGCGCAAACGATTGTTCCTATTGCTTTGCTATCTTCTATGCCTCGAATAATTCGTTCAAAAGAGCGCAATTGAAAGCCAGCAATTTTGAAGTTGGGATTGCTGGGAAGTAATGCCTTGGCTGCTGTAATAAGGTGTGGATTTTTAGTTAAACTGTTTATTCTCTCAAGCGCTTTTGATTTATCTATATCGCGCTTGGGATATTTTCTTTGGCGTCTTTGAAAGCGAAAATCAGCCACTAAAGAAGGGGCGCTTAACCAACCATTTGATCTCTTGGCGTGCTTTGGAAAAACCTGCCTAAGTCTTTGTAAAAGCCTAACTGTCTCTGCCATCCTGGAGCGATAGACTTTTGATTCTAAATTTGATTGAGCTTCAACTATCAACTTCTCATCAAGTAACTCTTTGATAACTGACGCTGAATCATAGAATTCGTCAAAACCTTGATCTAGGGCAGCATCAATACGATTAGAAATTAAATCATTAAGTTCGCTCTCGGCTATAAATCCATCAACTAGACCCCATACCAAAAGTTTAGATTCTCGTTCCTCAATAATGTCGAGAATACTAAGTAAGAATTTTTGACGCGTAAGAGACATCTCTTTCCTATCCTCTTGCTCTAACTACAAAGCTAGATAGAAGATCATTCTCACGTAGCCATTCCATTACATCCTCTGTAAGGTATTCCAAACTTGCACCAATATTTGTCTGTTCAAAAAACTTTTTTACATTTTCAGGAATATTTTCCTGGAACTTTATTTCAGAAATTTTTTTAACAAGATTTTTAATTGCTATGAAATCTTCATCCGCCTCTGGAATAGAGTTCTTGTAACTCAATAGCTCGTTATACAGTTTTGTATAGCTATCAATTGCTATCTTATTTTCTGGAATTTTCGTAATAATTGTCGAGCGTCTTTGTTCTGGCGGCATTCCACCAAAAAGACTGGTGAAGTATTTTGCCCAATCGTTGTCAACCGATTTGGCAGCATTCTTGATAGCCAGAGTAATCTTTTCATGGAAGTTAACCCATTTCTTGCCCTCAAATACTGATGTTGACTTGGGTATTTCTGTGAATTTTGCGGCCAATTTATCCGTGGCGTCTTTAATGTCTGAAAGGTTCGATTGTGAGGACAACGGTACTTTATTTTTGGCTAGTAATTTAGAGTTTTTTTCAATTTCAGAAGCATCGTCCTTCAAGTTAATCAAGTGCTGACGAAGTTGGTCAAGTTGACCAATTTCCCCCAAATCTGCAGATGTCTCAATTAACATCTGTAATTTAGCCTCCGCTTCTGTAGCGCGCTTAAGCATTTCCATGACTTGTTTCCTTTTCGATGGCATCAAGGCTTTGACTTAACTCTTTGAATGCTAGTTGGATTGCATCAATCTTTTCTGCCTTATTGAGACCTTTAAATTGCTGTTCAAGAACTTTTGCTTCGTTTTCTACAGCCAAAATTAACCTCAATGAATAAGAAATAAAGCGATCGCAGATTGAAAGTGGGGCGAGTTGCATTCGTCCAAAGTTTGATATTTTTTTGCCTTCGCCTAGATCCTCGCTTATAAATTTAGAGTAAGTTGAAAGCGTGTCTTTGAGTGTTGAGTCTCTAAATTCATCGGAAAGGGTTGTGAAATCGTTAAATGAAATTCCTACTATTGAATCATTAAATTTCCCGGCCTCTTTTAAACTGCTTGCAATTCTTTTAATAGTTTCGGCAATTAAATTTTTATCAAATTCAGTTCCAAATTCAGAATCTATTCCGTCCACTATCTTTTGGACATCTGCTGCAACGCTTTTTATCCTCGCCTCGACCCTTGCGCCTGTCAAACCCTGAAGGATGGTTTTAATATTTGGATCAAGATTGAGAAAATCTTCATATATAACTTCTGCAGAAGTGTCTGGATAATCGTTAAGAATTTTGACGATATCGACCCCGTAACACTTTTTGCCTGATCCCTGAAAGCAACCATTTGCTTCAAGAAGAGACTTTTGCAAAACTGGTCTACTTGAGAGAACTTTTTCCTTAAAGGATACCCACTCATTAAACTTTTCAGGCGCATAGCTTGGTAGATTGTCCTTAAGCTCTACATTTGCAAATAATGTCTGATCAATATAGTTAGGTGAGGGGCTATTTTCTATGAACCCCAGAACTCGACCATTTAGATTCAAAGCATTTATTACAGAATAAGTATGCTTTTTATTTTTCGTCCTAGTTATTTCAAGTGCTCGGGGAATTAATCTCTCAATTAAGTTTGCAATTCTCGCCAAATCATCCTCAAAGTTAGGATAATTTTCAATCCCTGCTTTATTAAATTCATTATGTCTTACAAGCGAAAGAAGTTCAACGCGCAATCTGCCATCTGGATCTGTTGGATCAGAAACTAGTTCAATCAGATCTTTACTAGCTGCGTTACCGCCACCAGCAGCATTTTGAATCATTATTTGCTGAGGCTTAATTTCGATTTCTAATGTTCTCTCAGCATTCCAATCAATGATCTTGGCGAGTTGGGATGAAATCCTTTGACGAATTGTATTGGAGAGACTCTGATCAAGTCTTGTTCCCTCAACAACCCATTGCTCTAGGGCTTCCTCGTATTCGTTGATCCTCGCCTCTAGTCTTGAATCTATTACTGGGGTTGCCGGATTTTGCCTAGTTTCTGGATTAGATCTTGGTGGTGCAGCAATAGGCTGGGGTAGATTACTAAATTCTGGCGCCTTAAGAGAGAAGACATCAAATATCTCACTTTTAATATTGCCCGGTATTTCATTTCTATTCTTTGGATCATTGCCCCAAATGGTTACAAGTCTTTCGTAGCGACCCTGTAACTCTTGGCTTACATCGAGACTGGAAATCCAATTTTGAATATCTGCAGATGGCCTTCTTGAGATCATGCCAACTGGTGGAAATTGGTTTTCTACAAAGGAATTTCTCCGCTCTAAAACTAGGCGAATAATATTTTTAATAATGTAGCGAGGGTTAAAAATTAGAGCATTACCAGATCGCAATCCAGAGGATTGGCGCGCAAGAAATTCGATTGCATTATCACTGAAAGGGAACAGAGGAATTTCATCATTTGAACCAAAGGCCTGTAACAATGAAATAGTGTCTCCAATATCTTCTCTGAAAATAGGCGTTGTGAAGCTAGCCTGAGTATCTTTTTTCAGAAGATTATCGTAATAGTCCTTGAGTCCTTTTTCCCCAATCCTTGCGGCATTCAAATATGATGCAACTAGTTTTTTTGTTCTGGCAAGGGTTTCAGTTTCCGACTCTAGGCGACTTTCCACCATCCACTCTTGACCTGCTCGAGTAGCTAGAGTATTTTTTCCGCCTAGGTAACCATCTGTAACTGCAATTGCCGATCTAATGGTCGCATACTCAGTACCTTTGCTTGTTGCCCCTTCTTGTATCAGAACTTTTGCCAATGTTTCTTGAATGCCAACAAGGGCGGCGAAATCCTCAACGAGCAATACTAGTTCTCGGCCATCCTTTAAAAGAAGGCGCCTAATTTCTAGGATGACCTCACCTAGGGTCATCCCGCCCAATGATTGATTAAGTTTATATAACTGGTTGGTAGCTTGATCAACAACATCATTTAATACTTCTATAGCTAAGTCTCGCTCTCTGCTAGAGTCGGCCATAAAATTAAGCTGATAGTATTTGGCCACTCTTTGACCAGCGCTGGCAATATCTAGCCCCTCAAAGTTAAAGTCTTCGACCTTAAATTTAATTGAGTTGGGATCAAAATCTATGTCATCCCTGGTTAAATCTCCACCATTGACTGACCTTTGAATAATTCTTGGTAATACGTTTTGCCTAAAATGCTGAACAATTTCTGCATCAGACATTAATAGCGGAAGTGATTCAGCGTGAGCAATTTTCCTTTTAATTATTCCATCGGTTGGATTCTGTTTGAAAGCCTCCTTTTGGGTGCTGCTGTACTCGTTTAATGCAATTTCAAGTTGCCCCTGAAAAGTAATGACCGCATCTTCAATGCGTATGTCAGCCATTGCTTTTGAGAATTCAGCTTTAACAGAGTCGTACTTTTTATCCTGCAATGGATCGGCGCTTAAAATGAGGTCGACGACTTTTCTAAGACTTGCACTTTTGGGAATTCGTATTACCAAATACTTGGCAGCATTTTTTAAACGCTTTATCCGGGCATCTAGTATTCGAACTAGGTGAGATTTACCAACACCAGATTGTCCGGTAATAGGTACTACATGCGAACCTGAAGGTGCATCACTAAGAAAGTACTTCAAGAAATCATCCTCTGAGGCTGATTTCTTGCTATCTTGCATTACATTGCCATCAGGACCAACAGTCGCATAGGCAAGGGGAAATTGTTGGTGGACGGCAAGAAGTACTGCGTCAGAGGAATTTTCAGCTTGGTCCTTAACGCAGTTATTTACTTCCTCTATTGAGGGCCAATATTTATCAAGACTCATTTTTTCTATCCCATACAACTGACTCAAAGCCAGCCCATTGACGATGATCACTGCCTATAAGCCTATAACTGCTTCCTGTATCCGACTTTCCGCGTAATTGAATTGCCCCTTTTAATTCAAGTCGTCTTAGGCCAAATGAAATTGATTGAGATAATTCATTAGAATTTAATCTTCGCCAAACACTATCGTTTAAATTTTTCTCTACTTCTTTCCTGTATTCCCCAAAGTCTAAAATCGGCAATTTATTGGATAGCGATATTAAAAAGTCTTTAGCGGGCAATTCTTTATTAGTGCCGAATATTGATTTGAGTTGAGATTTAATTGCTGAAGTGGGGTCTATCTTAAATGATGAGCTTTCTCCGGTTGCCAGTCCAAAATAGCGCATCCAGAAACGTAAATTTCCCCATCTAAAGTCATTCTGAATAATCGGGCTTTGCATCATTGATTGCCTTGCTGCCATGGACTCAACATCCTCCCATTTTGTTGGAAATGTATAGATATCTTGTGCTAGCAACCATGAAGCTGCGCGAACGAAGTCTCCAGATGGGCCTTGATTATTGGCTTCGTCCCATATGGGGATGGCATTTTTAGGGAGGCATACGAATTCCAGAGCTATATTTGATAGTTCATTCGTATAAGAGTCAATGTCAGACTTCTTTATCTTGCCAAAACGATCATTTAATTCAACGTTGTCACCATTGCGCTTAAATAAACCAAGCTTTATCCAGTTATTCAGCGATCCTCTTAAGCGAATTTTTACAGCGTCATCATTCTCGCCCATGATTTTAGGTAGGCAAAAATTTAGTAAGTCTTCATATGCAATAGAGTTAAAGAATGCAATAGCTCTAAATAGAACTATTAGCTCTGAATGAAGACCATCGTTAGTATTGTTTAGTAGGGTCATTTATTTATTAATTCAATCATTTGGTCTAGATTTGATTCATTTATGGCGGTATCTATATATTTTCTGCTATGGTGATTTGGATCCCTTATATCTGAGGGCGATATTATTATATGAATAGGTCTCTCAAGTTTCAAAACATTATTCAGTACATCTGTTTGGGTATTTTTTCCAAGAAAAGATATTCTTCCCAACGGGGTATACGGCTCATCATATATTTCTGATAAGTCTCTCACCAAAAGAACCTTAGATTTAGAGCGCTGATAAAGGCTAATGAAGTCTTTAGTTTGACTTAGATCGCTTTGCTGATCAATCCCAATTTCTTTAATATCAAATTCATACACGAGCCAATTAATTAGCTTAATAATTTGTTCATCAATATTCTTAGAGGGATCATAAAAAATGTTAATTAATCTTGGGTCATATTGGGGTAATACTTTTAATAAACTCTCAATTTCAACGCGGGTTGTCCTATTAATCGATTTTGCTACCGGCATATGGTATCGATCCAAAGATTTTTCTTGATTACGATCATTTGGGCAACCGCCGCATATTTTTGTAACCACAACCGGCCATTGATTTGAATTATTTGAATACAAATGAGCTAAGACATCCGATACTTCCGAGTCACCTTTTAGAATCCGCTCCATCAGTCTTAGGTTATTGCTACCTGAATCTAGGGTACGTTTCCTTGATGATGAAATGTCATTTTCCCAAGATTCAGGTGATAAATGGTCATCACGAAGTATTCTGACCCTTAAGGATGTAAGGGAGTGGAGGGGGTTATCCTCGAGCGAATCTTTTTCTTGGAAAATGTTGTCTTGAATTGGCGCAATATTTAATTCTATAAATCCAGCCCGAGACATTAGCAATAATGTCCGAATATTCCACTTTATATCCTCATTATTACTTTCGGTTCGCCCCTGTCTCACAACACCAAGATCTAATTCAAATACCGAGGCATCATCAGCGATTACTTTTCGGCTTTGATAGAGAGACTCCCATCGCTTAATTCCTAATTCATTAGATATTAGGGTCGGATTAGCCATCTTTCGGCAAATATCCCAGTCACTATCCTCGTGCACAACCAGGCTAACCGATGACTTGCCATCTCTTCCGCCTCGACCTACTTCTTGATAGTATCTGTCCAAAGTCTCAGGAATGGTGGCATGTATAACAGTTCTTACATCACCTTTGTCGATGCCGACGCCAAATGCAGATGTTGCTACAACGCCATCGAGCTTGTTTTCGATCCAATCATCAATGATGCGTTTTCGATCTGCATCACTTGTTTTTCCATCAAATCGCGTAATTCTGTTATAGCCATTACTTTTAAGTATTTTTTCCCACTTAATGCAATCTTGCTGTTTAGTTACATAAAGGATAAATGGTCTGGGAGCATATCTAAGTGCCTCGAGAACATGACTTTCCTTTTCTAAAAAACTACCTGCATGGGAAAACCAGTATTGTGGCTCAGGCCTAAGATGAACAGCAGAAATCATCTGGACTTTATCCGGAGGGCCAAAAAGATTGGCCAGTGTCTCGATGGTTTCTTTTGTATATGTAGCGCTTAGCAGTAGGGTGCGAAATAGGGGTCTATTTTCACTTTTCAGTTTTCGGAGAAGGCTATGTCTTAATCCTGCAATAACCTGAAACTCGGGTCTAAACTCATCGCCCCACTGAACTGTTAAATGTGCCTCATCAATTACTAAATAATTGAGCATCCCCTCTAAGGCAATCTTATATATAACTTTCAAGAGAGATTTCGTTAGAGCTTCCGGAGATACAAATAGTATTTTTTGTGTCCCTTGGTTTAGGCGATCACGTATTTGTGCTTTATCGCTATCAGAGGTGCCACCATGCCATGCCAAAGGCCAAAGTTTTGTAAATTTCTTCGATGCTTCAAAATACAACTTCATTTGTCGTTCTTGGTCAATTGCCAAAGCTACTGTAGGAACAACAAAGACAGTCAAAAATCCGCTTCGATCATTAACAATCGATGGAACTTGCCCAACCAGACTTTTTCCTGACCCAGTGGGCAAATTGACAATTAAGGTTTCACCCTCAGGAATAAGGAAGGCGCCTCTAACTGACTCTCTCTGTCCGGGGCTCAGATAATGTCGGTTTCCTGTAGCATTAGCTACGAATGGATCGATTTGACATCTGCCATCTGTTCTAACTACTTTATCGGTGAATGCATCGGCAAAGACGCCTTTCTGACTCGGATCCAACCAATCTGGGTGCCAATTATTTGCGCTTAATAAGAGCCCACCACTTTCATTTTGGATGGCGGTTATTCCACCTTTATTCCATTCTGTAATTGATGGCCATGGACTTTCTCCTGGAATCAACAGTCGAATTTCTTGGCCAGAATTATTAGATTGCAGCAATAACACCTGCCTAATTAAGGGAATTAGATCGCTTTTATATAGAGTGCCAATTTCCTTAAATCTAAAAAGGATCTGTCGAAGTCGCTCAAGTAAGGAGTCAATCTTTGTCGACTCGGCAGGGATTTCAGCTGAACTCCAGTTATTCAGAATTTCCTGGAGCGTATAAAAGTCAAACTTCATTCGTCAGGAAAAATTTGATTGGTTAAAAGGGTCATCCCAGTCGCATCAATTTTGATGCTTGGGTGTTGAATCCCCGTATAAATAAGATTTGATAAAGCCTTTTCAATTGCCAATTGTTTTTCTTCTGATTCGGCTTCAATTCCCTCAAGCAATTGAATCCTAGTCATCAATTGAGTTTCTCGAAGTTCATCATCTACTTTTGCGGTCGCAATAGCTGCCCTAATAGAGTTGTTTAGAGAGTCATTATTTTTAATGTGGCCTAGGGCAAATTCCCGCATCCTAAAACAACGCGCATTCCAGTTATCAAACTCATCAGGCATTTTTTGCATCAAAGACCTAAAGCGAAGGGATTTAAGGTTTGTATCCTTATAGGCTTCATTAATTCCGTCTTTATCGTAGGGCGGGTTAAGGTACTCGGAAATAATGTCGTTCTGAACAAGATCTCCCTCCTCATTAATCCATACAGGTATAACAACCGGTGGAAATAAGCCATCAGATCGTCGCAGCAAAGAGGACTTTGCGGAATTTGGTTTAGTAATTCCGGTGGAGATTAAGAATTCAACAGCCTCCTTAATATCGGTCTCTATTAAAAAATCAAACCTGAAGTACATCCCTAGAATGTCTTTTGGAATGGGTGTTAAGAACTGGCGCCACATTGCTGCACTTCGACCTCTATCATCAAGGTCTGAAAATGCTTTTAGGGCCTCTACGAAGCTATCGCCGTATCTCAGGGGGCGTACGCTTTCTTTTACAGCTGTTTGTCTACGAGCTACATGGCTATGTGACAGAGGCGTTCTGGAGGTTGACCTTCTGTCGTCATAATCTAAAACGCCAATAAAGTCATTCAAAAAGCCAGATAGAGGTATTAGTGTGGCCTGGCCCCCGGTGCCTGGTATCTTATATAGATACCTATATGCTGGATCCATGGGGGCAGGGGCACCAGGATTATTTACTGGTGCTCTGTCGGGAATTTGACTGAAAAGAAGAGTGTCACAAGCCCAGTAGTTAAAGGATTCTTTAATAGCTCTCCAGTCATCATCGGCATCGATTAAATCATCTAGCGCCTCTTCTGAAAGTGGCGTTAACTCATCCAATGTATCTTGCCGATCAATAGACTTTAGTTCCTTAGCGACTTCTCCATTTGGCCCTTCTAGGGTTTTTTGAAGTGTATCAAGCGACTCTAGTCCGCCAAGAAACAATTCATCTTTGAGCTTTGAAAATTTATCTTCAATAAGATATTGAAGGGTTGAAACAGATTGGTTAAATATTCCAAAGGAATCCTTCAAAACTTTTATATAAAGATCTTGAAATTGAGAGTCCTCATCTAGAAGGGTAAATGTCTGAATTGGATCACCTGAGCCATAGCGGTCAACACGCCCCATTCTTTGCTCTAATCTATTAGGGGCTAGAGGTAGATCAAAGTGAATGATAGTCTTCTTGCCGCCTTGCAGGTTCATTCCCTCTTCAGCGCGCTTATCGCAGATAATAATTTTAGTATTTGGGTCTGAATTAAATTTACGCCAATCATTGTTGGGATCTGGCGTTTCATCTTCATCAAAAATTTGATGTCTTACAACAGCAGTAAGATAAGTGCCTCTTAAATTCTCATAAATGAGATCTGCCTCATCGCTCGAGGATGTGAAGATAATAATCTTTTGCTTCTTATCAAGAATAGCCAGTAAAGACTTCTTTAATGACTCAATCTTCTCGTCAATCCAATCTTCATAATTAAATACCGCCTTCATCTGACCTAGTAACTTAGCTTCATTCTCAAGGTCATTAGTATGATTTTCCGTAATCGATTTAAGGCGATCATCTATTAGTGTCAACAAATTTTCTTGCTCAGAAAATAAGCAGCGAATAATTGACCAATAAAAAGTAGAGAGTTCTTCGGATATCAATTTATTAGAAACATTGCTGCTGGAATAGTTTGCTTCGATTCTCCAGTTTTCTAATATTTGCTCTAATTGCGCAATAGATTGGTCTGGAACATTAATTGTCTCTACGCCATTGCGCGTGGGCGTTAAGCCCGTAATCTTCTTTCTTCTATTTCTTAGGATTCTTCTATTGAGCTTATAAGTCTCAGAGAGATGTGTCTTAACCTTTCTTATTGCTTCAATAACCTCTGGATCTTCCTCATCAGGAAGGCCCACTAAAACTTTTTGCAGGCTTAAAACTAGATCCTTAAGTAGTGCGTCATTTGGTAAGTCAATCAGTAATTGATCAAGTTTAGGGTCTAAAAATAGAACATTCTGTGGATCTAAATTTGAGACCGCTTCGGCAAGAGACTTTCTGTTCTCCACTTTTAATTTGAAAGCTTCGACATCTTTAGTGTCGTAAACAACGGGATCAATTAAATGAAGCATCCTCAAGAATCCGAGCTCGTTTCTAAGGATAGGAGTAGCAGAGAGAAGCAGTACTCTTTCAATATTTTTAAGATTAGAGCTAATTTCTTTATAGGCGTTTGCAGTTACTGGGTCATTGCTATCCGCAAGATGGTGGGCCTCATCTATAACAAGTAGGTCTACATCCTCAATAAATTTACTTCCAATGCTTTCATCATCATAGGGCAGAACATGTATAGAGATATCAATAAAATCCTCTAAAGCAAATTTATTTGCTAACTCTGACTTCCATTGCGCAACCAATGATGGCGGGGTTAAAACAATGATGTTATGTAATTTAGGGTCATCAAGGGCAATTTGTCTAATTACGACGCCTGCTTCAATGGTTTTTCCAAGCCCAACCTCATCGGCTAATAAGTATTTCTGAATTGGATCACTCAGTATTTTCCTAATTACATCAATCTGATGTGTTTCCATCTCAATAGAAGAGGAGAGGAGGGCGGAAATTCCATGAGTTGCGGATCTTTGTTGAATATAACTGTTCAGAAAAGATCTTCTAGATTCTGTGTACTGCGGAGTTTCAGTAATTACATTCGCTAAAAAATCTACGGGGTCTTCAATGGGTTTTTTGCAGCGAACAAATAATGATTCGTAATTAAGTGATAAGTCTTGCTTATCGGAGAATCTAACTTCTACCCCGTCATCATTATCCTGAAGTACTCGGCCAACTAGCCATTCTTCAGAAATATTATGAAAGTAATAGATCCGGGTATTGGGTTCGAGTCTTTTGCGTGCAACAGTATTTTTTGGACGGATTAACGTTTCACGCTCTTTAGAATTTGGGGTGTCGAAATATTCAATCGTACACGATTCTTGATCGAGGCTAATTACTTTACCCACACCCTTGGATTCATAGCCTTTAGCAATACAAAACATTAAATACCTATCAATAGTTACGGTCGAAATAGGCTAAAAGTATTGAAAATAACAAAAAGCCTTAGTATTTAATGGTACTGTAATTTATATGATTTTTTAGTCGTGAAAATTAAAAATTTATAGAATCTATAAAATAGTGGCTCATTTCATGAGCTAAAAATAAGTATAAGTATTTTTTGCTTATTAGATAAACATGATTTCGCGGTAAAACTATCTAATATTGATGATCTTATGGGTTTGAAGAGAAAGTTTCCATATGGGATTTTTTTGACAGAAATCTATAGCTCCTGCGATATTCTTTTGTAAGTTTGGCCCATCCATTGCTTGCAAGAAGTAATTATCAAAACCTTGAGTTTTTATCGTCTCGGGATTTAGATCTTCCTGTGGAAAGACCAGTTTTAATTCGTTCCCTGTTTTTTGTACCCATGTGGTCTGGGATTTTGGGCTGACACAAAGCCAGTCTATGCCTTTAGGGGCCAGGATAGTCCCGTTAGTTTCAACAGCAATCATAAAGTCGTATTTATGTAATTCTGTAATAAGGGCTGCATCTAGTTGCAGGAGTGGTTCGCCGCCAGTAAATACTACATAGCGATGATCATGACCCTCTGGCCACAATTCATTTATTTGAGTTGCAAGGGTTTCTGCAGTGGAAAATTTTCCCCCAAAAGTCCCGTCGGTGCCTACAAAGTCAGTGTCACAAAATTTGCAGACAGCCTGATCACGATCCTTTTCTAGCCCATTCCATAGGTTGCATCCCGAGAAACGGCAAAATACAGCGGGGCGACCAGCATGCATGCCTTCGCCCTGTAATGTATAGAAAATTTCTTTTACAGAGTACATATACTAATTTCTTAAGTGTTAAATTTATTCCAGCCAGTTTTGCGTAACTCACAAGCGGGGCAGGTGCCACAACCAAAGCCCCAGTCATGACTTACTGAGCGGTCGCCTAGGTAGCAAGTATGCGTATCATTTTTAATGATATTGATAAGACGGTTGCCACCAATGTCATTTGCCATCTTCCAAGTTGCGGCCTTATCAATCCACATTAATGGGGTTTCTATGATTAATGGGTAATCCAGTCCAAGTGATAAGGCTTTTTCTTGGGATTTAATGGTTTCATCTCTGCAATCTGGGTATCCAGAAAAGTCTGTTTCACACATCCCGCCAACCAGAACCTTAATTCCTCTTCTATAGGCAATTGCTGATGCAAGAGTTAAAAAAAGTAGATTACGACCTGGAACAAAAGTTGTGGGTAGGCCCGACTTACTAAATTCAATTTCCCTATCTTGAGTTAAAGCGGTATCACTGATACTCCCTAGCACCGGAATATCTAGCAGGTGATCTTCTCCTAACTTGTCAGACCACTCAGGAAATTGCGAGCGAATATTTTGAAGTACCACTTTCCGGCATTCAAGCTCTACAAAATGTCTTTGATTGTAGTTAAACGCAACAGTCTCTACATGGCTAAACTTATCCAAGGCCCAAGCTAGGCAAGTAGTTGAATCTTGGCCACCAGAAAAGAGAACTAAGGCTGACTTTGAGGCATTCATTCTATTCGCTATCCTTAATTGCTTTTCTAAGTTGCCGTAGCAAATAAGTTGTAAGCAAATCGATATCAGTTGGAGTGTTTTGAATGCCATTCCAAGGACGCTTATCATCCTTTGAGAATACCCAGATGCCCTCAGTCCACGCTGTTTTAGGCGCAAGTAGTTTTAGACCCTTCATAAACTTTTTCTTAGATGCTTCCCCATATCCGACATACAACTGTTCCATCACAAAGCTCATTGCAACTAAACCTGTGCCATGAACTAGCCTTGAGGTTCTTGGGGTCATCCCATTCCATGCACCTGGAAAGACTTCCTTTACTGCTGCATAAAAGTTATTAATCAGTTCGAAAGATTTTTCCTCAATTATCTTGATTGATTCAGGGTCAAGTGAAGAGTGTTCCTCGATAAACTTACGGATCGCTCCATTGGATGCGGATTCCATAACTATTTTTTGAATAGCTAGATCACTCAGTTTTCCCTGGGAGTTTGTATGCTGATGAATTCGCCCGTAAAAAACAGCATCCTCCGTTTTTGTGTAGTTAAGTTTCTCAACCATTTTGGCTGCAAACGATCGTTTACTAAATCTTTCAGGCAATCCCTCTACATTAGGTAGTAATTCATAGATTAATGCTTTAGGTAGGGGTCTAGTGTTGTTAATAAGAATAAATTGTTGGCGTAATTCGTTGTAGTCCTCGCAAACAATAGCTGAAACGAATATTTCAAAATCATCTCGTTCTAATCCTGAAAGAGCTGTTAAACGTTGTTGGCCATCTACAACAAAGCCCGGTGGATTTTCTTTATCGCTTGTGATTTCAATGTCTAGAAGCCCATCTTTTCTTTCGTTAACTTTAATTCCGTCAAGAAAGGCAACAATTACTGCGTTGGGAAGAATTGCGTCGGGGCGTTCCAAATACTTCCTAATTTCTTTAATATGCGGAGCAATTTGATGGCGTTGGAAGCCATCGAGCCTACCATCTTCATGCCTTTTAACGCCATCAATTGTTGCGAAACTGAGAATATCTTTTGGCTTTGCTGCAAAGGAGAACACATATTTCCCATTTGCTTGGGCAGCTCTGACGGCAGTAAATTTATATTTTTGCATTATTTGTCCCGGTTAATTTTTTAACATGTTCTAGGTATACGGCTAAATTATGAAAGCCACGCCGCTTATTTCTATTGCTAGCTCGAAAAATGATGACGTCTACGCCTATGGTTTTACAGATACTGCACCCACAATTTTTCCATGGGGCACTTCGGAGAGTTTTTTCGACATCAACTGTTGCTTTGGCTGCTTTTTTGGAGCGCTTCGTTGGATCAGATTCTGACGCTAATATGAGACATTTTTGGTAATTAATGACGTTTGCTATTGTCGTATCTATAGAAACTAATCCTTTATCAAAGCCACGCAATGATTCAAGGGCTAATGTTTCCAAAGACTTAAGTTTGTTTGCATTGAGTAGACCAGATTTAATAGCGTTCATTAACTTTGGGTTTTCTAATGCCTGAGGTATTCTGATGGCAGAGTAATAGTTTAAGGTGACTCCATCTGTAGATGGCATAAAGTAATTTCTAGTTTGATCTTTAAACGCTCTAATAAGGGGTGATGTTGAGTCGAAACTATTAATTTCATACTTAATAAATTCATGTATTGAGTCCGCTTTTGCGAATCCAAGAAGATGAATCTTTGTTGTTTTCTTCAGGACCTTTTTAACTGCTTGGATCACTAGGTGAATATCAGGTGTTGAAAGCGGAACCAGGCCACCCAAAGCAAGGTATTTGTATCCCATTCTTTCAAGAGAGAGTGCTGCATTAGCCATACTCTCTGGCGACCAACCTTGGACAACGCCAATTGGTTCAAATGCTTCCTTTTCCTTTTTGGTAATCTTCAGGAACTCTTCAGCGTTATCAATGGTGATGTCAAATCGGTCGCTGATATCACTATCAACATCAGTTCTTGTTGGATTGTTATTGTCGAAAGCAAAAATAATATGATCTGGATGACATCCGTGTGTAAATTGCGCTTGCCCATAAAACTCAACAACTTCCCATGGCTCAAATGCTGGTTTTTTTAAGTCTGCATAGGCGAATGATCCACAATCGCCCATTATGATTTTATTTTTATGTTGTTCGGTATCGAATCTTAAAAACTTTCTAGCACCTTCTCTCAGAAATCTTTGCTCTTCCGCTGTTGAATACCTTGTTTTGCTGATGCTTGCCCCCGGAACTGATTTCAAAGCGCTTATAGCTATTAGAAGGCCGTCATATGGGTCTGTATTCATTAGTTCATGGGCGTACTGATCATCCCAATATTTCTTTCTATTGGGCGAATTTTCATCCTTGATAAAGTCATAATTTGGATCTACATAATCTAATGTATCTGAATATAGAAATTTCATTTGAGTATCTTTGTTGTGTATGCGCGTACTAACGTTTCTTGCAATTTTTTTATGTCCTTGGGGGTGTTTTGGATCTCGTTCCACGCAACGTCAATTGCATCCCATTTTCCACTTGTCCACCTGCAGATAGGAGAAATCAGTTCAACTTCTTTTTTTATAAGTGAGTAATTGTTGCTTGCTGAACTTAGTTTTGCATAAATGCGATCCATTAAAACTCCCATTGCCTCGATGCCAGCTGAGTGCATTAATCGACTAAGCTTAGGTTCCTTACCCCAGGCATCAGGGAATACTTCTTTAACAGCACCCCAGTAAAGTAGAAGAAGTTGATACATCGATTTTAAATCCGGATTTTCTTTCCCTGTGCCTTTGTAAGGCGCTAATGCCCCAAGTGTATTAGTCAGACTAGATCGAATCATATTGATAATTGCCGTATCTGTTATGACAGCTTTTGCATCTTCTGTTTTTTTGTCTGATGGACGCTTGATAATTTGATAAAAGGGAGACTGTGGATCACGGTTTAATAGGTCACAAAGTTCGCTTGGTATTTTTCTACTATTCAGTTCACGCGGAAGAGTAATGCCTCTAGTCTCGGGAAGTAGTTCATTTATAAGTCTAGATGGTAGTGGCCTTGCTTTATTTACCAGAATGAATTGCTCGCGCTGAATCTCCAAGCTATCGGAGACAAAGGCAATAACTGGAATTGGAATATCCAAGTTCTTGGATTTAGAGAGTGCCAATGATCTTTGTTGTCCATCAACAATCCACGCAACTCGCTCCCCTTCCTTATAGATCGGAATTGTTAATGTACCTGATTGAGCAATTTCATTTAAACCATCCGGTCTTGGACCTCGCGAGGGTGCAAATTTGACCTCAGGAGAGATGGCAAGAATTACTGCGTTCGGGAATATAACGTTCCTTTGATCGAGATATTCAATAATTCCCTTTACATGCGCCCTGATCTCAGGTCTTTGGAAACCTTGCAATTCTTCTTTTTCATCTCTATGAATTCTGCTGATATCTGCCATTTCATAAATTTGAGACCCTTTAACAAAAAATGCGTATACATCCAAACCTTCACCTTGAAGAGTATGGAGGGCTCGAACGATTATTTCGCTATTAAAAGATTTCATTTCGACTCTCCCTAATTTGTGAGCAAATCTTTTGAAAGCGTGATTGCTCGCAGGAAACAAGGGCTTCATCCCGCAAAAATCTCAATAGCTTACTTGTCTGCCCGTCGAACTTTCCCCAATTTTTGTTAATTAGCTTTATTAATTCTGAGTCACTAATCTTTATTCTATTTGGGGCAACCGGCTTTTTAAGCTTTGATAGCCTAGCATTAAGTTGTTTAATAATTTTTGGTAATGACTCATTGGGCATGCCAATTTCTTTTACAAAATGTTTCATGGCTCTTTGCGGGAAGTCAGACCTTGTTCCTGAGTAACCACTTGTAGGATCCTCCAGACTTTCGTCATAGGGCAAGCCAAGGAGTTGCCACCTTTCTGGAATAAAAGTTGCGCCATAAGGGGAGGTAAAAATAAGTACCTTTTGCAATTGGCGTGGGTCTGCACCCCAAAGATCATCACTAATCATCTTTAGATAGCTAGAGGGAAGGGATATCAAGATTCGTTTGTAATTATTCTTAGCTAAAAGTCTGGATATTGGGTTTGATGTTTTTTTTAGGGATTTATTCAGTGCGGCCCACCAATCTTGATTTGTGTGGCCAAACCGCTTAAGTGACTTTGAAAACTGAGAATTTTCATTTACGGTTAGTTCATATGAGGGTATTAAGTCCTCAAAATTAACCAATCCAAGACCAGCAGAAATTACGTAAACATCTGCATTAAGGTATTCCTGGACTGATTTCGTATCCACTATGGTTCTGCCCTGATACAGGTCTTGGGCCTCAATTTTGGTTTCATTTGACCAAACAGTTTCAGCCCAACTGTTTGCTGCATCTTGAATTTGACTCACTTTGGAAATTTTGGGGCTTTTTTTAAGGCTGGAACTTGGTGCGATCGATTTTCGTCCGGTGCAATTTGTTATGACTAGATAGGACATTTATTTGTTTGCAGTAATTTAAAGGTTTTTTAAAAATTGCTCCGCAGTAATTTTACTAAACTTTTTTCTTAGCTTAACTTTATTCCAGGGAAAGCTCACCCCCTGAGCCACCCAACCCCCAAAATCATCCCATCTAAAACTTTTTCACCAACCCCTTGACGAATACAGCTATTACTGTAATATTGACAGTAATAGCTGTATTGATTAACACCTCAATGGGTCACTGGGAACATAAATGGGATTTTTTATTCAAAACTATCAAAGATTTAGCGGTAACGCCACCCAATTAGCGGATGTCGCGCTTGATTGCGCTCAAAAGCTCTCGCTGCCAGGAGACAACTCCAAAATCAGCGAAAGACTCATTCGCTACTACGTCACTGAGGGTTTATTGAGCCGTCCAATACGTATTGGGCGAGATGCTGAATACCACTACAAACACCTCTTGCAGTTCCTGGCCAGTCGCTCACTAATGGAGCAGGGCTACCCCATGCAAAAAGTCGCTG
>JACCDV010003996.1_pt1 | contig 26745 bp, 26 predicted proteins | sample 7446131 | NCBI WGS metagenome assembly JACCDV01 (sample SAMN15323448, study PRJNA562643) | freshwater metagenome | isolation source: river surface water | place: USA:Blue River Watershed | collected 2017-08-17 | reverse complement strand
GGCTTGGTGCAAGAAATACCGCAAAAAGAAACCACACCGTTCTACCCGCGCAGCCCCTAAGCCGTGGCCAAGATGTATGCGTATTGGATCGTGGTCAACTACCGCGAAGCCTATGGCATGTATGCCTGTAACGGCATCTTGTTTAACCACGAAAGCCCACGCCGTGGCGAAACCTTTGTTACCCGCAAAATCACCCGCGGCCTGGCCAACATCGCCCAAGGCCTAGAGCAATGCCTGTACATGGGCAACCTAGACGCCTTGCGCGATTGGGGCCATGCCAAAGACTATGTGCGTATGCAGTGGATGATGTTGCAGCAAGATCATGCCGACGACTTTGTCATCGCCACGGGCGTGCAATACAGCGTGCGCCAGTTCATCCAATGGAGCGCTGAAGAGTTGGGCGTGACATTGAAGTTTGAAGGCAAAGGCGTGGATGAGACAGCAACTGTTGCTGCCATCAAGGGCGACAAAGCCCCCGGTCTCAAGGTCGGCGACGTGGTGGTTAAGATCGACCCTCGCTACTTCCGGCCAACAGAGGTAGAAACCTTGTTGGGCGACCCTTCAAAGGCCAAAGCCAAGCTGGGTTGGACGCCTGAAATTACCGTGCAGCAAATGTGCGCCGAGATGGTGGTCACTGACTTGGAGGAGGCTAAAAAGCATGCATTACTAAAAATGCATGGCTACAACCTCAACGTGAGTGTTGAGTAGATATATGGCATCTCATTTCACAACCCTGAACCTTCCTACTTTTACTGATCCTCGTGGTGCATTGACTGTTTTAGAACAAGCATTGCCATTCGATGTTGTTCGTACATATTGGATATATGGTGCGGACGGACAAACAAGAGGCGGCCATCGCCATACTCATACACGACAAGCTCTCATCGCTATGAATGGTCAGGTTTCAATCTACATGAATGATGGTGTGACACAAGAAACGGTAAAACTTAGCCAGCCTAATCAATGCCTGTTGGTTGAGCCAAAGGATTGGCACACCATGACATTTGGACCAGGTTCGATATTGATGGTGATGTCATCGCATCCGTATGACAGAAGCGAGTACATCGACACCCCTTATGAGAGTGCGTAATGATTGAATACGAAAGCCTAGCCAATTCAAATTCAGCCTATTTTTCAGAGCTGGAAGCTGCAGCCTCGCGCGTGATTCGCAGTGGATGGTATGTGCTGGGGCAAGAGGTCAGCGCGTTTGAGCAAGAGTTTGCTCAATACGTAGGTGCCAAGCATTGCATTGGCGTAGCTAATGGCTTAGATGCCCTCATCTTATCTATTGAGGCACTAAATTTACCCAAGGGTAGTGATGTACTGGTGGCATCTAACACCTATATCGCCACCATTTTGGCTATTGTTCGCGCAGGACATCGACCCGTGTTGGTCGAGCCCGTGCTTGAGACCTTCAACATGGACCCAAGCCTCTTGGCTGACGCGTTGACAGCCAACACCCGGGCGATTTGTGTCACGCACTTGTTTGGCAAGAGCTGCCGAATGGACCAAATTGGGACTTTTGCCAAAGAGCACGGTCTGCGCGTCATTGAAGACTGTGCGCAGTCGCACGGCGCCAAACTGGCAGGGCAGATGACCGGCACCTTTGGCGATGCAGGGTGCTTCAGTTTTTACCCGACCAAAAACTTGGGTGCCCTGGGTGATGCGGGTGCCGTGGTGACCAACGACGATGCCTTGGCGGATCGATTGCGTCACACACGCAACTATGGCTCCAAGCAGAAATACGTCAACGAATATGTAGGTGTTAACTCACGGCTTGACGAGATGCAAGCGGCGCTACTGCGCGTCAAGCTCCGTCACCTTGATAAAATGACGCGGCACAAACGTGCTTTGGCAGATGTATACTTCTCAAGCTTACCTGCTTGGCTCAAGCTGCCGTGGCGTCGTGAAGACGAATATGACGTTTTCCACATCTTCGGTGTGCGGTATCAGCGCCGAGATGATCTACGCGCCTGGCTGCTGGAGCAGGGCGTCAATACTGAAGTTCATTATCCGATTCCACCCCACAAACAGAAAGCCATGCAGGGCATCCTGTCTGGCGATTGGCCCATCGCCGAGGCGCTGCACAAAACTGAGCTGAGCCTTCCGATTTCATACGCCCATAGTCCTGAAGACCTGCTTCAGGTGTGCGAGATACTTGAAAAATTTGATGCTTAAAGACCCTAGGGCAGCCTTATGAATTCATGCCGGAATCAACCCAACATCAAGGTTCTAGTGACTGGAGCGGATGGATTCATCGGCTCTCATCTTACCGAGGCCTTGGTACGTCAAGGTTACGCGGTGCGGGCTTTCACCAATTACAACTCCTTTAACTCTTGGGGTTGGCTGGATTATTGCGCCGCTGACGTAAGGGGCCAGTTCGAGGTCTTTTCCGGAGATATTCGTGATCCGCATGGCGTCAAGGAAGCTATGCGGGGCTGCGGTGCGGTGCTGCATCTTGCTGCCCTAATCGCCATCCCCTATTCTTATCATTCACCAGACACCTACGTTGATACCAACGTCAAGGGAACTTTGAATGTCCTCCAGGCGGCACGTGAGCTTGGAGTGCAGCGTGTGTTGAATACTTCCACCAGTGAGGTGTATGGTTCGGCGCGCTTTGTTCCGATTACAGAAAGCCACCCGCTTCAAGGACAATCGCCTTACTCAGCCACCAAGATTGCCGCTGATCAGCTGGCATATTCCTTTTATGCATCTTTCGGCTTGCCGGTCGTCACGGTGCGCCCTTTCAATACCTATGGTCCGCGGCAATCGGCGCGTGCGGTGATTCCTTCCATCATTACCCAGCTCGCCGCCGGCAAGCGTCAGATCCAGCTCGGCGCCATATCGCCGACTCGTGACTTCAATTTTGTGACCGATACCGTCAGCGGGTTCGTCGCTGCATTGCGATCAGAGGCCGGCTTGGGCGAAGTCATCAATTTCGGCAGCAACTTTGAAATTTCTATCGGTGACACCGTGCAACTGATCGGAGAAGTGATGGATGTGGATGTCGAGGTGCTGACTGACGAGGCACGTATTCGCCCCGAAAATTCCGAGGTGCAGCGTTTGTGGGCAGATAACAGCAAGGCGCGCGAGCTATTCGGGTGGACGCCAGCCTATGGTGGTCGCGAGGGGTTCAAGCGCGGCCTGGCTGAAACGGCCGATTGGTTTGGTCAGCCGGCCAACCTCAGCGGCTACAAAATCAATACCTACAATTTGTAATCCAGTGCCTTTCAATCCCGACCTCGTTAACCAGACCATTGCCGCGGTCCGCAGTGTAGTCGGGACAATGCCGGCTGCACTCCATGAGCCTCATTTTGCAGGCCGAGAGTGGGAGTACATTAAGGACTGTCTGGATTCCAGCTTCGTTTCCTCTGTTGGTAAGTTCGTCGATCGTTTTGAGGCCGAGCTGGCAACCTATACCGGCGCCAAGCACGTCGTGGCTGTGGTAAATGGTACAGCAGCCTTACATGTGTCGTTACGCCTAGCAGGTGTTCAGGCGCAGGACGAAGTGCTGGTTCCCGCCCTGACCTTTATTGCTACGGTAAATGCAATCAGCTACTGCAATGCCGTGCCGCATTTTGTAGAAAGCGAAGAGCGCTGTCTCGGGATTGATTCTGTAGCATTGCGCAGCTATCTCGGAGCGCATACCGAGCAACGGAACGGACTATGCATCAACAAGAACAGCGGCCGTGTGATTCGCGCCATCGTCCCCATGCATACCTTTGGTCATCCGGCCATGCTCGACGAATTGCTTGCGGTTGCGCATGACTTCAATCTCGTAATGGTCGAAGATGCGGCTGAGTCGCTTGGCAGCAATTACCGCGGTCGCCATACCGGAACGTTCGGTCGACTCGGGACATTGAGTTTCAACGGAAACAAGACCATCACCACCGGCGGTGGCGGTGCGATATTGACTAACGATAGCGCGCTGGCGCTGCGCGCAAAGCATTTGACGACAACCGCCAAGTTGCCACATGCTTGGCACTACGTTCACGATGAAATCGGCTACAACTACCGCATGCCGAATCTGAATGCTGCGCTGGGCTGTGCCCAGCTTGAGCAACTGCCGCAATTCATTCAAGCCAAGCGTACACTGTTCGAACGCTACCGCGAGGCCTTTGCCTCGGTGTATGGCATTGCTTTGCAAGAGGAGCCTGAGCACTGTTCGAGTAACTACTGGCTGCAGACCGCCGTGCTAGACTGGGACAATGTTGGTCAGCACGATGCACTCTTGCAGGCGCTCAATAAGGCAGGTTATATGAGTCGGCCAGCTTGGACGCTGATGCACAAGCTCGATCCTTATGCGACATGCCCTGGCATGGCGTTGCCGGTGGCGGAGAGTCTGGCGACGCGCCTAATCAACATTCCAAGTAGCTCAGCGCTTGGCATGGAATTGCGGCCATGAAGGACATTGTTCTCATTGGCGCGGGCGGCCATGCCGCCTCCTGCATCGATGTAATTGAAAGCGAAGGCCGCTTTCGAATCGCTGGACTTGTTGGCTTGGCGTCAGAGTTGCATCAGCGACTGTGCGGTTACGAAGTCATTGCGACAGATGAGGCACTGAGTAAACTAGCCAAGGAATACAAATGCGCGTTGATCACGGTAGGCCAGATCAAGTCAGGCAAAGACCGTATCCGCTTATACCAGAAGGCGTGCGAAGCGGGGTTTGAAATGCCCGTCATTGTATCGCCGCATGCTCGTGTTTCCAGCCACGCTTCCGTCGGTGCCGGCAGCATCATCATGTACGGCGCATTTGCCAATGCCAATGCCAGAGTCGGAAGCAATTGCATCATCAATAGTCACGCATTGGTCGAGCATGATGCCGAGGTCGGGGATCATTGCCACATTTCGACGGGCGCCATCCTCAATGGAAATGTGCGTATTGGCGCAGCCAGTTTCATTGGCAGCAGGACAGTGATAAAGCACGGCGTGTCTATCGGGTCGTCTTGTCTGGTCGGTATGGCATCAGCGATACGTCACGATCTGCCGAATGGAGCGAGCTATCGGCAGGGATCTTCAAATGACTAAGGTTCTGATCATTGCTGAGGCGGGCGTGAATCACAATGGGGATATGGACCTGGCTCGTCGTCTGATTGGCGTGGCAAAAGAAGCCGGCGCCGACATCGTCAAGTTCCAGACATTTTCGGCCGATCACCTGGTGACGAAGACCGCCGCCAAAGCTGATTACCAAACAGAAACCACAGATGCGGGTGAGTCTCAGCATGAGATGCTGCGTCGTCTCGAACTCAACCCCGCCATGCACGATGAACTTATTGCCGAGGCAGCCACACGTGGCATTGAGTTCATGTCTTCCGCATTTGATGAAGAGAGCGTAAGTCTTCTCGCCAGCAAGGCGCTCAAGCGATTCAAGGTCCCTTCTGGCGAAATAACGAATCTCAACTACCTGCGAAGTATTGCTTCTGTGGCGGATGAGGTCATTGTTTCGACTGGAATGGCAACACTCGAGGAGATTGGCGCTGCTATCGCTCTATTTGAAGAAGAAGGTATTGAGAGGGATCGCATTACAGTTCTGCACTGTACGACTGAATATCCTGCACCCATGGCGGATGTCAACCTCCGCGCCATGCAGACGATTGCCCGTGAGTTTGGTGTGCGGATCGGCTATTCCGATCACACGCAAGGTATCGAGGTTGCTATTGCTGCGGTGGCGTTGGGCGCGATCATCATCGAAAAGCATTTCACGCTAGACTGTACATTGCCGGGCCCGGATCATAAGGCCAGCCTGGAACCGGATCAGCTCGCCGCCATGGTCACCGCCATACGCAATATCGAGCAGGCCATGGGTGACGGCGTTAAGGGTCCGAGTCCGACCGAGGCGAGGAACCTGCCGATCGTGAGAAAGTCCTTAGTTGCCATCAAACCTATTCAGGCTGGCGAATCCTTCAGCACCCAAAATATTGGGGCCAAGCGTCCCGGAACGGGCATCTCGCCGATGCGTCTCAACGAGGTCATCGGAAAACCTGCTCCGCGAAATTTCGCGCCAGATGAGTTAATCGAGCTATGAGCCGCAAAATTTGCGTTATAACTGGCACCCGTGCGGAATATGGCTTGCTTCGTCTGCTGATGCAGGGAATCCGCGATGACGCACAATGCGAGCTGCAGCTGGTTGCTACCGGCATGCATCTGTCTCCAGAGTTCGGCTCCACCTATCAGGCCATAGAGACCGACGGTTTTTGCATTGACCGCAAGGTTGAAATGCTCCTAAGTTCCGACAGTGCCGCCGGTATAGGCAAGTCGGTTGGTCTCGGTGTCATCTGTTTTGCCGATGTTTTCGAACAGCTGCAGCCTGACTTGGTTGTAGTGCTCGGTGATCGCTTTGAAATCTTGGCTGCAGTTACTGCTGCGCTGTTTACCCGCATTCCCGTGTTGCATCTCCATGGCGGGGAGGTGACGGAGGGCGCAGTTGATGAATCAATACGTCATGCCATCACGAAAATGTCGCATGTCCATTGCGTGGCGACAGAGACGTATCGCCACCGTGTAATCCAGCTTGGCGAACAACCGGAGCGCGTGCATTGCGTTGGTGGGCTCGGTGTGGATGCCATCAGACAGGTCAGGCTGCTAGATAGAGCCGAGCTTGAGGCATCACTTGATTTTAAGCTGAAAGACAGAAATCTCTTGATCACTTTTCATCCCGCTACGCTTGATGGCGAGTCTGTCACCGATCAGATGGCTGAACTGCTGGCGGCCCTTGGCGAAATGAGCGACACGGGGCTGCTTTTCACCTTGCCGAATGCCGATACCGGTGGACGGCAACTGATCTCCATGCTGCAGAATTTTGTCGCCGGACATTCCAACGCGCGTGCATATCTCTCGCTAGGACAAGTGCGCTATTTGTCCTGTATGAAGTACTGCGATGGGGTTATCGGCAATTCATCGAGCGGTCTGCTTGAGGCGCCGAGTCTGAAGAAGGGCACCATCAATATTGGCGATCGTCAGCGTGGCCGCCTGCAGGCCGCTAGCATTATTAACTGTCGGCCGGTCCGCCAGGAAATCGGGGCGGCCATAGCTCAGCTTTACTCGCCTTCGTTTCAGGCAAGCCTTACCAAGATCAGTAACCCCTACGGCGACGGCGGGGCAAGTGAACGCGTGCTGGCCTTAATCAAGCAGCTTGAGATTGAAGATCTGGTACAGAAGACTTTTTATGACTTGCCGGGTACCGGCAATGGATATGGAGAGAGCCTGTGAGCGTGGCTGAGATCATTTGGCGAGCTGCGGTACTGAGTCCGAGCGCAAGTATTAAGCAGGCAATTACCAAGCTTAACGATACGGGGCTACAGATTGTACTAGTGCTTGATGCAAACGACACGCTTCTCGGAACGCTGACTGACGGGGATATCCGTCGCAGCCTGTTGAAAGGCCTAACCCTGGATGATGTTATCGAGGGCGCCATGCGCACTGCTTCCTTTGTTGGCCCCCCGGAAATGAGGCGCGATATGGCGCTTCAGTTAATGAAGGCCAACCGCTTGCTCCAGCTTCCTGTCGTTGATGCCGACCGCAAGGTAGTTGGCTTGCATTTGTGGGACGAAATCGCATCCCCTTCACTCCCAAATACGATGGTCATCATGGCAGGCGGACTCGGCACGCGTTTGCGCCCATATACCGAGAGCTGTCCGAAGCCAATGCTGCCCGTGGCTGGCAGGCCTATGCTGGAGCACATCATCGAGCGCGCCAAGTCAGACGGTTTCTCGCACTTCATCATTTCGGTGCAATACCTTGGGCACCTCATCGAAGAGCACTTCGGCGACGGTAAGCGCTTCGGCGTACGCATCGAGTACCTGCGCGAGACGACGCCACTTGGCACCGCCGGTGCGCTGAGTCTCATGGCACCACGACCAAACTTGCCGTTTATTGTGACCAACGGTGATGTACTATCTGATATCCGCTACGGCGAGCTGCTGAACTTCCATGCTCGTCATGTGGCGGTGGCCACGATGGCGGTGCGCCTTCATGAATGGCAGCATCCTTTCGGAGTGGTGCAGACGCAGGGCGTCGATATTGTTGGTTTTGAGGAAAAGCCGGTTGCGCGCACGCACATCAATGCCGGCATCTATGCGCTTAGCCCCGAAGCCTTGAGCAGCATGGCTACGAACAGCCGCTGTGATATGCCAACACTGTTTGAGCAGTTGCAAACAGAGGGCAAACGCATCGTTGCCTATCCCATGCACGAGCCCTGGCTGGATGTGGGGCGCCCCGATGATTTGAAACGAGCAAACGACGAAAACGGCGACAAAAACTAATACCCCATGGATAAGATCAATTACCCCAAACCCATCGACCTGGCTCCTTTTTCCAAGGACAACGCTCACCCCTCCACCAAGTATGGGCTGCCGCGCGAAGTGAGTTATTGTAAGAAGTGCGTAATCTCAAATCAGCGCCCGAATTCGGCGGTCGAGTACAAACATACGAAGGATGCGAAGAAGGCCACAATCCACTTCGACGAAGAAGGCATTTGCGACGCATGCCGTTTTGCCGAGCGTAAGCATCAAACCATCGACTGGGTCGAGCGAGAGAAGAGTTTGCGTGAGTTGTGTGACAAGCATCGCAAGCATGATGGCTCCTACGATTGTATCGTTCCGGGTTCCGGCGGCAAGGACAGCTTCTATGCCTCACACATCCTAAAGACCAAGTACGGCATGCACCCGCTCACCGTGACCTGGGCGCCACACGTTTATACCGATTGGGGTTGGAAAAACTTCCAATCCTGGATCCATGCAGGGCACGACAATTACCTGATGACGCCAAACGGACGTGTGCATCGCTTGTTGACGCGCTTATCCACCGAGCTGCTGTTCCACCCCTTCCAAGCTTTTATGTTTGGCCAGAAGGCGTTGGCACCCAAGATGTCCTTGCTCTTCAATATCCCGCTGGTGTTCTACGGCGAGAATGAAGCCGAGTACGGCAATCCGATCGGCGACACCGACTCGGCCAAGCGCGACTGGTCGTATTTCACCGCGGAAGATCAGTCGCAAATTTATCTTGGCGGCGTTTCGGTGTCCGATCTCAAGTCGCATTTCGGCGTGGATCAGAATGATCTACAGCCCTACCTGCCCGCCGATCCCAATCGCATCGCAGAGAGCAACGTCGAAGTACATTACCTCGGCTACTACCTCAAGTGGCATCCCCAATCGTGCTACTACTACGCCGTCGAGCATGGCGGATTCCAAGCATCTCCGGAACGCACGCCGGGCACTTACTCCAAGTACAACAGCATAGACGATCGCATCGATGACCTGCACTACTACACAACACGCATCAAGTTTGGCATCGGACGTGCCAGCTACGATGCAGCGCAGGAGATTCGTTCGGGCGACATCAATCGTGATGAGGGTGTGGCACTGGTCAAACGTTTCGATCATGAATTCCCCGAGCGCTTTGCAGACGAACTGTTCTCATATCTGAGCCTGCCGGAAAGTGAGTTCCCGGAGGCAAGTAAGATTTTCGAGAAGTCAATAATGGACCGTGAGTACTTCGATTTGCTGACCGACCAGTTCCGCTCTCCGCACCTCTGGTACAAAGAAGATGGTCAATGGAAAATTCGCCATGCGGTATGGGAAGATGGGAGGTAAGACGCCGTGCGAAACGTCCGACTAATTGCCCGTCTCGACATCAAGGGGCCGAATCTCATCAAAGGAATTCATCTCGAAGGCTTGCGTATTATTGGCTCGCCAGCCGAGCATGCCTTGCGCTATTACGAACAAGGCATAGATGAGCTGCTCTACATGGACTGCGTCGCAAGTCTCTATGGCCGTAACCACCTGGGCGATATCGTTCGCTCGGCGGCGGAGAACATCTTCGTGCCCATGACCGTGGGCGGTGGGATCCGTTCCGTCGACGATGCAACCCAGATTCTGCGGGCCGGAGCTGACAAGGTGGCGGTGAATACCGCGGCGGTTACCAACCCACAGTTGATCACGGACATCGCACGACGTTTCGGCAGCCAGTGCATGGTGCTCTCGATCGAGGCTAAGCAGATTGGTGTCGGGCGCTGGGAGGTCTATACCGATAATGGTCGAGAGCGTACAGGGCTGGACGTGATCGAATGGGTCAAGCGCGGCGTCTCCATGGGGGCTGGGGAAGTCCTGCTGACTTCGGTTGATCGCGAGGGCACACGGAAGGGGTTTGATATCGACCTGGTCCGCGCTGCGAGCGCCGAAGTGTCGGTGCCGATCATTGCCAGCGGCGGCATGGGCTCATCCGAAGACATGCTTGAGGTTGCCCGTGATGGTGGGGCTGATGCAGTGGCGATGGCCGATATTCTGCATTACAAGCGAGTCGGAGTTGGCGATATCCGTGCACGTGCGAGTGCTGCCGGTCTTGGAGTGAGGACTTATGAGTAAGCCTAGGATTACCCTCATTGATTACGGTGTTGGCAATCTCCTGAGCGTACAGCGCGCTTTAGAGCATTGTGGTGCGGAAGTTGTTTTGACATCGGATCCGGACGCCGTGATTGCTGCCAGCCGTGTTGTTCTTCCTGGTGTGGGGGCTTTCGCCAACGCAATGCAGGCACTGGAGGAACGGAACCTGGTGGCGGCCATCCGTGAAGTTGCGACGTACGGTACCCCTTTGTTAGGCATCTGTCTCGGCATGCAGCTATTGCTCGACGAGAGCGAGGAGTTTGGTAGGACGACAGGTCTTGGCTTGATTCCGGGCAAGGTGGTCCCTATTTCCACCACGACCGTGTCGGGTGAAGCGCAAAAAATTCCACATATCGGCTGGAACGGACTTATACCCGCTGAAGGCCGTCTGGACTGGCGTACATCTGTACTGAAGGATAACGCGCCAGGCGAGGCGACTTATTTCGTCCATTCCTTTATGTCTGTTCCTGCTGACTCTGCACACAGGATAGCTGACTGTGTCTACGGTGGGCATCGTATCGCTGCAGTGATTGCAAAGGACCAGATTATTGCTTGCCAGTTTCATCCCGAGAAAAGCGGAGAGGTTGGACTCAAGATTCTGCGGCGTTTCGTTGGCGCATGAAGATCTTGGCTGTTATCCCCGCGCGCGGCGGGTCCAAACGTTTGCCCGGGAAGAATATCAAGCTACTAGGTAGCCGGCCGCTGATCGCATGGTCAATCGACATAGCGAAGAATATCCCTGACGTTTGCGACATCCTGGTATCGACTGACGATCCTTCCATCGCTTCGGTGTCTTTAACAGCAGGCGCTCTCGTCCCGTGGCTGCGTCCGACTGAGCTCTCAACTGATGCGGCCACCTCGGTGGATGCTGTGTTGCATGCATTGGACTGGTATGAGTCAGCGCATGGTATTGTTGACGGCGTGATGCTGTTGCAGCCAACCTCTCCCTACCGTAGCAGTGAAACGATTTTGGAGGGAATAAAAAAATTCGCTCAGCAGCGTAGATCGGTTGTTGCAGTCTCCGAGGTCAAAATCGATCCTGCTAGATGTTTTTTCATCCAGGCGAACAGTCTGAAAATGTGCGTTCCTGCGTCAAGAAATATGAAAAAATCCGCCTACGCTGTTAATGGCGCTCTCTATCTAATCAGTCCGGATGAGCTTCGCAAAGGCAGATCGTTCTTCAGCACTACATCAGTTCCATTAATCGTCAATAGCCATCGTGAGTCAGTTGATATTGATGACCATTTTGATTGGTGGTTGGCGGAACAAATGCTTAAATTTTAAAAAGGAAAATTGATTGTGAGCTTGAGTAATGAGAGTATGTGGCTGACTTGGGATGACATCAGACGGGCGGTCAAAGGTAGAAGGACGTACCTATACGGTCGGTCCGAAGACTGGGTCCACAAAGCGGCCCCCCGGCTGAAGGATGAGCTCGTCGGTATCGTCGATAGAGAGCAGCAGTACCACGGCACCTTGTATAAGGGCCTGCCGGTATTTCCACTCGAAAGCATTGAATCGCTGAACGAATGCTATTTCGTTATTACGGCAGGCGACTTTGACGGCATCGTTGAGAACTTGATGGCGCGTGGTCTTCGTCCTGGCGTCGACTTCAGCTGCTCTCCCGATTTCCGTGACTACCAGGTTCTCTCCAATATCAAGTTGCATACCGTCGATGTCTTGTTTTCCTCATCGGACTACAACGATGTAACGAGAGCCAGAGGCAGCCGAGTTGGCGGGGGAATGTTCGTTCTGCAGCTGCCAACGGGGTCAGTCAGGCGGGTCGCAACAGGCTCCTTCCGGCAATTCGAACGATCTGGCGACTTTATTTACGCAGTTGAATATGTGGAAAAAGCGCTGGTCCAGTTTGATATGGACTTTAAAATTGTGAAGAAAGTAAGTTTGGACAAGCCAAACTATTGCGGACTCGCGATAAATAATGAGGATGGTCTGATTTATCTAGCAAATGCCGGCACTGATGAAATCAGCGTGTTCGACATAAAGAGCCTCGAGATGGTGAAGAAGCGTCGTTTCAACACCAACCAATTGGGCGCGGAGCATCACGTAAACGATCTTTGCTATTTCGAGGGTATTCTGTATTGCAGCTATTTCTCGTACTGCGGGGGCTTCAAGCGCGGTGTTTTTGATGGTGGCGTCTCAGCGATAGATGTGAATAAGGAAGCAGCGATGCCGGTCCCATTGATTGGCGGGCTGTGGAAGCCACACACACCGAAGTTTGTGGATGGAAAACTGGTCGTCCTCGACTCGATGAGGGGACGCTTGTTGTCCGGCTCACCCAAGTCAATTACAAGATTCTCTGGATTTGTCAGAGGCATGTGCAAGCATGAAAATTACTGGCTCGTTGGGCAAAGCGAGGACATGTACGTTACCGATCGGATGGCCATGGCGGAAGACGCCGTTCTCCTAAATTCCGGTGTGTATATCTACGATGATGACGCCAAAGCCTCATTCTTCTATGCGACACCCGGGATTATGAATATTCATTGTTTGACTGATTTTAGAGCGTGAAATTATGATCGACTACTTAGCTAAGTTGCCGCCTTTGACCGACTTCGAACGAGAGTTGATTGGGCAGAAAATCGATGTCGATGCGAAGTACAAGCTTCCTTCGTCTGTCAAGTACTGCAAGAAATGCGTGATCTCCAATCAACGTCCGCGCATTACCTTTGATTCCGAATGCGTGTGTAGCGCTTGTCGTTACTGGGAGAAAAAGAAAAGCGCGATTGACTGGAGCACACGTGAGCGAGAGCTAAAAGAGCTGTGTGATCGCTACCGGCGAGATGATGGCGGATTTGATGTTTTGGTTCCTTCGAGCGGCGGCAAGGATAGTGTTTATGTCGCCTGGGAGCTAAAGACGAAATACGGTATGCACCCATTAACCATGACCTGGGCGCCGCATCTGTATACCGAAATCGGGATTCGGAACTTTCAGGCGCACATCCATGCTGGTCTGGACAACGTTTGCTATACCGCAAACGGGATCGTCCATAGACGGATGACACGGATTTCGACAATCGAGATCGGGGATCCGTTTCAGCCTTTCATCTACGGGCAAACCTATTTGCCCTTGAAGGTGGCGCTAGGGCACGGCATTGGCCTCATCATGGACGGAGAAAATGGCGAATCTGAGTATGGCGGTGATGTCTCGACCGAATCCAAAACCGGATTCACGCCAAAGGACGCTGAGGAATTCTGGTTGTCTTCATTTCCGTTGAGCCATTGGAAAGACAGAGGCTTTACGGATAGAGATTTGGAGATATACAGCGCTCCTAGTATTGAAAGCTTGCAAAAGTCAAATATCGAAAGACACTTCTATAGCTACTATCGTGATTGGCGGCCGCAAAGCCATTACTACTACTGCATGGAAAATACAAATTTTGCGCCAAACCCCAAAGGCCGCTCTGAAGGCACGTTCTCGAAGTACGCCAGCCTTGACGACCAAATTGATCCCTACCACTACTATTTTGCGTTGCTGAAGTTCGGGATGGCAAGAGCGACGTCTGACGCTGCACACGAGATCAGAGAGGGCTTGATGGAGCGGGAAGAGGCGGTCCAGCTGGTCAAACGTTACGATGCAGAGCAGCCGTCAGAGCAATCGATGCGTGTATTTCTAGAGTACGTTGGCCTGACCGTTGAGCAATTGAATGAAGTGATGGATAAATGGCGCAACACGAGATTGTGGTCGGGAATGGGCCCATCCGCTAAGTTGCTTTCCCAAGTTTCATAGACGACGTTTCGGTTGCAGGGGCCATTTTCAAAGGCCAAGCAGTTTTAGGCTTGGCTTTACTGGCCCGCTGATTCTGTTAGTGGCGTAGTCAGTGCAGTATATTTCCACAACGTATGCACTAATTAAAAGCCGGCGATCAAGAAGAGGTTAATTGAGATTGTGCTGGAAGCTATGTTGGCGACAGAAGTGATTAGAAAAGTAAAAAAATACGGCGACAAACTCTCGTTGCTGGTGCTGTTCAGGTTCAGTCAGCTACGTGCGCAGGTTCGCAGCTCAGGTATGGGTGAAAATAAGAAGACCGTTCTTTTCTTTCTTCCGGAAATGGCGATCGAGTTATACGCCAAGATGCTGGTTGATGTTGCTGAAAGAATTCGCGAGTGCGGATATGAGCCACTATTCTTTGGTTGCAACGGTTTTTTAAACAACTGCGTTCTGCAGGATAGACTTTCTTTCCGCTCTGCCGTGTTTAAAAATGCATCGGTATGCGCGCGATGTCATATTGAAAGCGCTGCCGCTGGAAAAAAGCACCATTTAAACTATCTGGAATGCAAACGCTCAGAGGCGAAAAGCATCAGTTTTTCGGGTAGTACCGTAGATGATCGCCTGGATTATTCGTACAAAGGTATCCCTGTTGGGCGGTTAGCCTACTACGATCTGTCGATCAAATTCAAAAGAGATCGAACGCGTCGTGAGTTGAGCCCCCAGGAGGTTTTGTACTACGACGGTTCAATTGCTGATGGTGTTGGGATCATTGACTTTCTTGACCGGAACAAGTCATCTTGTTTGTTGGATGCGATTGTTGCAATTGATGAATACAGTCTTGCAAATGTTGTACGTGAATGGGCGAGAATCAATTCGATCTCGGCATTCAGGGCGGGCTTTTCCTATCACTTCAACGCTGATCCGCAATTTGTGACGCTATCGTCGACTAAAACTAGAGCTGGCGAGAAGTGCGGTAGGGCGAGCAGGTGGAAGATGTGGCGCGATATCCCTCTTCCGGCATCTATTATTGACGAAATCGCCGCTGATCTGATTTTTAGAATGAGTGGTACCGGAGGACATATTTTTTCATCCAACTATACGGGTGATTTGGATGCGCTCCTGGAGAAATACGGCCTCCGCCACGAAGTAAAAACCCTGGTTGTTTTTGCGAGCGCAAATGATGAGATAGATGCCATCTCAGAGCTTTCCACGGCGCTGGGCGATCAGTTTGAAATCCGCGATGCGTTTGATAGCCAGATAGCGTGGTTGGAGACTATTGTCGATTACGCACGGCATCAAGATGTGCAAGTGATCGTCAAGATGCATCCACGTCTATCTAAAAGTCATCGAGACTCTGGCTCGGCCGAGGATATCCACATTTACCGGGCTTTGGAGGAAGCTTCGCCTGACAACGTTGTCTTCTTATGGCCTGAAGCTAAAGTTTCCGCTTACGACATCTTGCAGCTCGCCGATGTGTGTTTGACTTCGTGGGGCACGATGGGACTGGAGGCCGCAAAATTGGGTGTGCCAGTCGTGACGGGTATGACGAAGATCACTTTTGCAACGCCAGGTCTTTCTCTGTTCTCAAAAGCCGAGTCTGTATCTCAGTTCCAACGTTTGCTAGACGAGCCTAAGGCGAATATCAGCATTGAGGATTTGGCTGAAGCATTCAGGTGGCATCACCTGATGCATATGTCCGGCGCGATTATTGTCGATGGGGACAGAGATTTAGATCTGTACGGTAAAGACTTTGACTGTAATTTTTCCGATGTGTTGGTCGGCGCTGATATTGAAGACAAGAAGCGAGAATTTCTATCGCTTAGAGCGGCTGAATATCCCTCAGTTGCGAAGCATGAAGAGCACGACGCAATCGTCGAGGCAATCCACAAACTGACACATTTCTTTGAACCACAGGCCGAAGTGAATTCATTTGAATCAAAGCTTATTAGCCGACTAAGGTCGATTAAGGGACAGGCTTGAGCCGCTCTTATTTTGAAAACCTAGCCGGCGTACGCGGCGCAGCTGCCGTCGTCGTGTTGTTTGCGCATGTGGTGCAGTTGCATTTCTTGCGTTTCGGCTTAAATACGTCGCTGCATCAAGTTTCTTCCATCGCCAGCGAGTACGCGGTGGTGGTTTTTTTCATACTCTCCGGCTATTTGATTGCGCATACTCTTGAAGCGAATATTGAGCGGTATGGCAAGCTGCGTTTCGATGTTTATGCAGCCGCGCGGATCGCGCGTCTTTACCCGCCGTTTCTTTATGCCGTCGTTGTCTCGCTGCTGGTCTTTCTTGTGATGGATCTATTTGGCCTGCCGGGCCGTAGCAGCCACATGCGTCTGCCGAGTGATCTCTATGCCGCGCGCGACATCGTGCATCTGTCGCTAGGCGAAATCAAACGGGCGCTGCTTATGTTGCAGGGCATGCTGGAAATCAACGGTCCACTGTGGAGCCTATATATGGAAGTCAAGCTCTACGTGCTGTTCGCCTGTGCGGTGGCCATGATCAGCGGCGGGCGCGGTATCGTTTCCAAACTGATCCTGGCTGTAGTTTTTTACTGTGTCGCCAAGGCAGGTGTCGAAATGAACCCCGGCTTTACTCGTTATGCGGCGATCTGGCTGGTTGGCTCGCTTGCTTATTATTTTTGGAACGAGGGTGATGGTAGGCGCAATCGTGCACTGATGTGTGTGGCCCTTATCATCGCAGCTGAGCATTGGCATTTGGTCGTGGATGAAACCGCGCCGTGGATGGTGGCGCAGGATTTGCTGATTGCGTCCTTTATCTCTTGGCTGTTATTCAAGCGCCGGTTGCGCGTTCCGGTGCCTCAGCGTCTTGCTGATTGTTCCTATAGTCTTTATGCCACTCATTTCCCGGTGCTGTTGCTAGCGCAATCGCTTTTAATCTCCACCGGCAGTGTTTCTGTTGGCACGGCGATTGGCGTGGCCATCTCGAGCACCGCAGTAGCCGCAGGGGTGGCGCTGATCGGCGGTGCCATCGAGGCGAAGAAGTCTACTGTGCAGAATGGCTTGCTCGCACTGGCTGAGCGTTTGCATCGCCTGCGGGTGAAAGCATCATGAATCCGATTATGTTCTGGCGCCGTCTTCGTCCGCTGCTGTCTTTCTACCAGGGCTTATTGGGTCTTGGCGGGATGCTCAAGCTGATGCTTTCTGGGCTGGCGATTTCTTTGATTGAACTTGGCGGCCTTGCCTTGGTTTTTCCCTTCCTCAAGCTCGTTACTGATCTAGAGTTTCACAAGCGCTTGGTGCATTGGGCCGCAGGCATGCCGTTGGCCTCTGTGCTGGAGGAGCACAAACGCGCGGTTCTGATTGTGGGGCTCGGCATCATGCTGGTCTACGTCTTCCGCGGATGGTTGATCGCGCGGCTGGTGCGCTACCAGGCTGATGTGGCCGCTCGTATCAACAGCATTACCAGCGAGCGCCTGATCGGCGATGCGCTGGCGTCTCGCTACCAGCTCTTTCTTGAGCACAGCCCGGTGAAGATCGCTGGCATCTCCTACTCCAATACCACGCATGCCGCGCTCTTGTTCCAGTCGTTGGCGGCCGGTTTCAACGAAGCGGTCTTGTTAAGTCTAGTGCTGTTCGGCATGACACTTACCAGCCCCTTGGCCTTCCTGTGCCTCTCCTTGCTAGTGTTGATTCTGGGCCTCGGGTTCTTCCGTCCACTGTCGCGCCGCGTTGCTTCCATCGGCCACCGCACGCAGGAAACTGATCTAGGCCGTTACCGTTTCGTCGTCGCCATGGCCAGCGCCATCCGCGATATCAAGATCATGGGGCTGGAGGTACCTTTCAGCCGCCGTAATCGCGATCTTGCCGGCAAGCATGCTTACTTGGCAGCCGAGTACACCTCAATTACCGCAGTACAACGGATGGCGATTGAGGTTGTTTTCGTGTGCGGCGTAGTTGTAGCAGCGATCTGGTTTTCCTGGGCGGGAGGCGATCTCAACGAGTCAGCTCCATTCATCGTGACCCTGGGGTTGGTCGCGGTGCGTTCGGCGCCGGCGTTGTCACGCTTGGCCGGCGCTTACAACGGTTTCCGGTACTCGCTGCCCTTTGTCGATGGTCTGCTCGAGATGCGCCGCGACCTGGCCAACTATCCGCAACGGCGCCAGATACAGGTCGCGGATTTCCCTGGCGAATATCGCGCCACCGATCTGTGCTTCAGTTACGGCGAACGAGTGGTACTGCAGGATTGTTCACTAAGTATTGCTCAAGGTGAAGTCGTCGCAGTGGTCGGTCCTTCGGGCGCTGGTAAATCCACTTTGCTAGATCTTTTGGCTGGTCTGCAGCCGCCAAGCGCAGGAAGTTTCACCTTGGGTGGAAAAGATTTTTCGCCTTTTCTCAGCTCCAGTTTCCCAGCCCGTATCGGCTATGTTCCGCAGGCTATTGCGCTGTTGGACGATAGCATGGCATTCAACATCGCGCTGGAAGAGGATCCCGATCTGGCGCGTCTGCAACGTGCGGTTAAGCGGGCCAGTCTGGTGCAGTTGGTGGATAGCCTGCCTCAAGGCTTGCAAACCAAATTGGGCGAAGGCGGGCAAGGGTTGTCTGGTGGTCAGCGTCAGCGTCTTGGCATTGCGCGCGCCTTGTATCGCGAACCGGCGCTGCTGATCCTGGACGAAGTCACCAGCGCGCTTGACGAAACCACTGCGCGCTCAGTCATGACAGAGCTGCTAGCCATGCGCGGCCAGGTGTCCTTGCTCTTCGTCACCCACGATTTGCGCCTAGTGCCTGCTGACCGCATTTATCAAATCGACCAAGGGCGCATTTCGGCGCTTACCGTATAAAGGTCATCAAACCATGTCGTTGCAATCGCTTATCAATCGTTTGCTGATGCGTGATCCGGACATGCAGCCAAATCGCTGCTATGGCCAGGACGGCGAGGATCTGATTCTCAACCGCTTGCTAGAAGGTCAGCCGATTGGCTTTTACGTGGACGTTGGTGCGCACCACCCTGTGCGTTTTTCCAATACCTATCTTTTCTATCAGCGCGGCTGGCGCGGCATCAATATCGACGCCATGCCGGGGTCAATGAAGAAGTTCAAGAAGTTGCGATCCCGTGACATCAATATCGAATGCGGTGTAGCTGGCACTGCGGGTAAGCTGGTGTATCACCAGTTCAATGAGCCTGCGTTGAATACCTTTGACGCAAATGAGGCCGAGCACAAAAACAAACCACCGTATCAAATGATTGGGACAGTTGAAGTTGCGGTCGAGCGGCTCGACACATTGCTGGCACGCTACCTGCCTCCTGGTCAGCAGATCGATTTTCTTTCCGTCGATGTAGAGGGCAAGGACGAAGAGGTGCTGCGCTCCAATGACTGGAGCCGCTATCGCCCGCTTTTCATTCTTGCTGAGACCCTGCGTACCGATATGTTGAGTATGGGCAATTGCCCAGTGGTTCAGTTTCTAAGCAGCGTGGGCTACAAGCCCGTAGGCAAGGCGTACAACACCAGTTTTTTCGCACTTGAGGTCAACTGATGTTCGAGCTAAATATGTGCTGTCCAGTTTGCCAAGGCTCATCCTTCGTTTCGGGAATGGAAATCTTCGATGACCGATATGGTGAGCCCAACCGTTATCAATTGGCGCGCTGCGCCGCTTGTGGCCATGTGGCGACGGCCCCACGTCTAAGTGAATCGGATCTCCCCGGTCTTTACGGAACTTTCTATCCACGCAAGAACATCAAAGCTTCCGATGTTGCTATTGAAGCCGCCAAGGCAAAGCGCGGTTTGGCTGGCTTGGTCCGCTGGTGGAACGGAACCGACAATCAGGGCCAGTACAGCGTGCGCGCCGGCGAGACCATGCTGGACGTGGGTTGTGGCAGCGGCACTTCGCTACTCGAATCCAAAGCGCTGGGCGCAACCGCCTTTGGTATTGAAGCCGATCCAAATGTGAGGCCGATTGCCACTGCTCTTGGGTTGAACATCCATTTTGGCAATTTGCAAGACCGGCCTTTTCCTGAAATGGCGTTCGATCTGATTGTCATGAACCAGGTGATTGAGCATCTGCCTGACCCGGATGAAGGTCTGAGTGAGCTTAAGTCAAGGCTGGCTCCAAATGGACGCATGGTACTGGTGTTCCCCAATACAGCATCGCTGTGGCGTCGTTTGTCGGGCAGTCGGTGGATAAACTGGCATATCCCCTACCACCTGCACCATTTTGACCGTCAGCATTTCGAACAAATGGTGCGACGTTTAGGACTGCAAGTTGTGCGTTCGCGGACCATCACGCCCAATGTATGGACGCTGTTGCAGCTGCGCGCCAACCGTTACCAACCGAAGTTGGGCCAACCCAGCCCAATCTGGGCGGTTGTCGATCGCTCTAAGGCCTTGCAAAGCGGCACACGCCGAACAAACCCTATTCGTGTTTTGTTGCGCGTCAGCGTTTTGTCCGTCTTTGCTGTCGTCAATCGTGTGGTTGATGCCCTCGGTATGGGGGACAGCCTGCTGGTTGAATTGCGCAGGGAGCACAAGCAGTGACTATTCATGTGGTGGTGCCAGTATTCAATCGCTTGGCGCTGACTCAAGCGCTGATTGCTTGTCTGCGTCGCCAAGCGTTGGATCATGACTTACGCATTCTGATCGTGAATGATGGCTCCACCGATGGTAGTGCCGACTGGCTTGCCTCACAAAACGATATTGACGTCCTGATGGGCGATGGCTCCTTGTTCTGGGGCGGCGCTGTGGATCTGGCGGTGCGTCATTTACAGGCACATGCCGCGCCAGAGGACTGGGTGCTACTCATGAACAACGACACCACCGTGGCGGACGATTTCGTCCAGCTATTGCTCGATGCCGCGAGGCGTCACGCGCCTGCTGCCGTAGGCAGCGTAGTCCGGGACGAAGCTGATCATGCGCGCCTGCTCTCAATTGGTGCAAATGTGGATGCATGGCGTCTGTTGACGCGAGATATCCTCGATGCCGACCAATCCAGAACCGCAGATGCATCGATTGAAGTCGATGCCTTGTCCGGGCGCGGTGTGCTCTTTCCCATGGCGGGATTGATCGCTGCCGGTGGCATGCGGCCGCGGGCCTTGCCGCACTATCTGGCTGACTATGAAGTGTCGGTGCGCGTGCGCAAGGCCGGCTGGCGTCTGTTGGTTGTTACGGGGGCTGCAGTGTATTCGTGCGATGACTATGGCAGCACGCGGCGCGACATGTCTTTGCGCGATACATTCTTCTCGGTGCATTCACCGTTGTACCTACCAGCCTTGCTGGTGTTTTGGTGGGAAGCCAGCAGCTGGCTGCAACGATTGACGTTGCCTCTGCGAATACCCTTGTTCATCTTGTTCCCGCGACTGCGCAAACCCACATGAAAATCATCGTTGTCGATACATATTACGCAGCCTTTTTGGCGCGCTTTTACGCACAAGAAAAGTTGCTGGCGGGGCAGGATTATTCCGTTCAGTTGCAGTCCTTGCTGAATGCCTGTTTTGGCACTTCTGATTTCTACAGCCGCCACCTCAACGAATTGGGTTGCGAAGCGCAAGACCTGATTGTCAATTGTGTGCCGCTGCAGCAATCTTGGGCCAAAGCAAACCGTGTTCCGTTGTCGAAGCTTGCGCTCAAAGTGCCTCATCGGCTGTTCCGTATTCCTGTGCTTGGAAAGTTCTTGGCCGATTTGCCTGGCCTGATGGATGTGGCCGTGGCCCAAATCAAGGCAGCCAAACCCGATGTGCTTTACTGTCAGGATCTATCTTTTTTTCCCGCCGAGGTGTTGCGAGAGTTGAAGCAGCATGTGCGCTTGATCGTTGGGCAAATTGCCTGCCCCTTGCCGCCGGAATCCTTCCTCAAAGGTTACGACCTGATCCTGACTTCCTTCCCGCATTTTGTGCCGCGTTTGCGAGCGCTGGGTGTTGCCTCTGAATATTTCCGCATTGGCTTCGACGACCGTGTGCTCACGTTGCTGGGCAACGTGGGCAAGGATATCGACTTCAGCTTTGTCGGCGGCATCAGTCGCCATCACGGTGGCGCGATTCCCTTGTTGGAATACCTGACCGAACAAACCGACATGCGCGTTTTCGGCTATGGAGTCGACAGCCTGCCTTCCACTTCTCCAATACGCCAACGTCACGGTGGGGAGGTCTGGGGCATGGACATGTACCGCACTCTGGCGCGCAGCCGCATCACCCTGAACCGGCACATCAGTGTGGCCGAGAACAATGCCAACAATATGCGCCTCTACGAGGCCACCGGTGTGGGCGCCTTGCTGCTAACCGACCGTAAAGACAATCTGTACGAGCTGTTCGAGATCGGCAAGGAAGTTGTCGCCTATTCAAGCAAAGAGGAGGCGGCTGAGCTTGTCCGCCACTACCTCAATCACCCGCAAGAGGCAGAAAGGATTGCCAAGGCAGGTCAAGCCCGCACCTTGCGCGAACACACATATGCACAGCGCATGCAGGAATTGGTACCGATCCTCAAGCGCAACTTGTCTTGAATATGCGAGCCCTAATTATTTCCGTCCTGAATCGCTTCCCTTGGTTGAAGCGCCTGTTGCGCAATGTGCGTAACCAGTTGTTTCCCGAAGCCGGCGTGTCTTCTAAGTATGTGAGTCTGCAAGGCGAAGAAGCTGATGCAACGGGGCAGCGACTGCGCAATTCATGGCAAGACGACGCCTTGCCAAAAAGACAGCGAACATTGGTGGATCAACAGCTGAGTCAATACCGAGCAGGCGCGTCCATCGATGTCTTCGACGTATTCGTGGATGCTGTGCGTGCTTTGCCTGATTTAGAGCCTGGCTCTTCGCTGCTTGAGGTGGGCTGTTCCAGCGGTTTTTATTCCGAGGTCGCTGAGATCGCTCGCTTACCGGTCGGATATGTTGGCTGTGATTATTCTGATGCCTTTATCCAATTGGCCAAAGAAAAATATCCCGCAGTGGCTTTCTCAGTTGCAGACGCTACGGCACTTCATTATGGTGATTGCAGTTTCGACATCGTGGTCTCGGGCTGTTGCCTCCTGCATATTCCTGAGTATGCGAAGGGCGTCGCCGAAACCGCCCGGGTTGCGCGTCGTTACGCCATCTTCCACCGAACACCGGTGGTTTGGGGACAGCCTGAGCAGTGGTACCGAAAACAAGCCTACGGTGTCGAGACCGTTGAAATCCACTTCAATGAGCCAGAGTTTCTTACCTTGCTAGACGACAACGGTCTCGAGTTGATCGCCACCTACACCCTCAGCGAGGATGACATCAACAATAATCGAACCAAGGGCAACGCCAGTCGCACCTACGTGTGTAGGAAGAAAAACCAATGACGCCACGTTACTTCTGTACGCTGTTTGACAGCGGCTATTTGATCAAAGGTCTGGCCATGATCCGCAGCTTGGAACGATTTTGTCCAGGCATGCGGATTCATGTACTTTGCATGGATGAGCAAACAAAAGTCATTTTGGAAGACTTGCAAATGCCTTTCGTGCAGTGCGTCAGTTTGGTGGAAGTTGAGACAGAAGCTTTGCTTAAAGCCAAAGCAGACCGTGGCGTTGCAGAGTATTGTTGGACACTGTCCTCGGGCTTTACTTGGCATGTGATGACGAACAATACTGACATAGATTTACTAACCTATGTTGATGCTGATCTGATGTTTTATTCAGACGTGCAGCCACTGTTCGATGAAATCGGTGATGCTTCAATTGCAATTATTGAGCATCGCTTTACACCACGGCTCAAAGACCGTGAAGTTAACGGTCGTTTTTGCGTCGAATGGGTGAGCTTTAGAAGAGACGAGCAAGGTTTGGCGTGTCTAACGCGCTGGCGTGACCAATGCTTGGATTGGTGTTACTACCGTCTAGAAGACGGCAAGATGGGCGATCAAAAATATTTGGATGAGTGGCCTGAGCGCTACAGCAAATGCCACATTTTGATGCACCCCGGTGCAGGGATTGCCCCTTGGAATTATGCGCAATATCGTTTTGGAAGAAATGGTCAAGGCGGCATCACCGTCGACGGTGATGCGCTGATTTTTTACCATTTTCATCAATTCCAATTGTTGGATAACGGCAGGTTTGATCGGCTGTCTGCTTTTTATACCTCTGAGTGTGCAGAGCCCGAAGCAATTTATGAAGCTTATGAAATGGCTTTGTCCAAATGCTTGGTAGATGTTCGTGTTTTAGTGCCAGAGTTTCGGGCGGGTTTAAAGCCCGGTTCAGTTGTGCGAGGGCGTCGTTTTATTCAGAAATATGTACCTATGTGGGCTAAAAATTTAGCGCGTCATTTTTTACGGTACTAGGATGCGTGCGAAACCTATCATTTCGGTGATTACCGTTTGCTACAACAGTGCGCCAACCATTGAACGTGCGTTGCAGTCGGTCGCAAATCAAGATTGGCCACATATAGAGCACATCTTGATTGATGGAGCCTCAACCGACGGAACCATGGATGTGGTGGAGCGTTTTAGGCATGGGCTTACTTGTGTTGTGAGTGAACCAGACGATGGCATTTACGACGCCATGAACAAAGGGTTGGCGCGAGCGACGGGTGAAGTGATTTGCTTTTTAAATGCAGATGACCACTATGCTTCAGATGATGTGTTGTCGTTGGTCGCAGATCAAATGCATGCTCAGCAGTTAGATGCATTGATGGGTGATGTTGATTTTTTTCATGCGACTGACCCAAGTCGGCAAGTGCGCCGATATCGCTCAGATCGTTTTACCCCGGAGCGTTTGGCATGGGGCTGGATGCCAGCACATCCGGCGTTGTTTTTGAAACGCGCTGTCATTGATCGCGTTGGGCTTTTCAATACAACTTACAAAATTGCTGGTGATTATGAGTTCATCATCAGAGCTTTTTATGGCCGTGCATTACGGTATGCGCATGTGCCCAAGGTGCTTGTGCGGATGCAAACCGGTGGCGTTAGCACTAATGGGTGGAGAGCCAAGCTGCGTTTGAATAACGAGGTGTTACGTGCTTGCCAAGAGAACGGCATAAGAACAAATATATTTAAGATTTTGTCAAAATACCCCGTGAAACTTTTGGAATTGTTCTAATGGACAATTCTCTTAAAAAATTTAATTGGAACAATCTGATTGCATTAGTTTTTTGCCTGATTAGTGCTGTTTACTTTGCGGCGGAAGCCGTTACAGATAATTTGCAGGCGGATTATAAAATTTACGAGGCTATTTATAATAATTTGACTCTTTTTAACTTCCAAAGTTGTGAGGGCGTGGAGCTGGGTTGGTGCATGTCTGCGATGTTTATGCAACATTGCAATATGAGTTACGATTTGGTTGCTTTTTTGTATGCGTTACTTATATATGGATTGGCCCTTCTTTTTTTGTTGCGAATTGCAAATGTATATGCGATAAATTATTACGCCTTAATTGGTGCGATGCTCATCTTTGGGGGCGCCTTCTTAAGGCCTGAGATGGCGTCCCACCTGACGCGGCAGTATATTGCGGCAATGTTGTTGGCGTTTGCGATATTCGAGATGGCGCTAGGTACTTCTCGGGTTTGGTGGCTTGCTTTTTGTGCAGTTACGTTCCACATATCGGCATTGTGCATGCTACCTGCGTTTGTTTATCTTCGTTATTTTCGATTTGAGTTGAAGAGGTTTCTTGGGTTGCTGCTACTGCTGACAGGTTTTTTGTTGGTGTTTAAATTGCCTGTATTTAATATTTTTGTTGATTGGGGTTTGGGTGTTAATATTGAGCCGCGCATTCTTTATAACATTTTGTATAAAATAAAGTATGTTACGGGAGGTGAAGATGTCTTGCCTATTTGGAAGTTTTTGCTTTTGGGTATGGGTTTAATTGTTGGATTGGTTTTTAGCAGGTCTCAGAATGTTAAGGTTCTGGTTTATTGCTATGCCTATTTCTTATGGTTGATGTCAGTGACTTACTTTTTGTCTCAAGTTTACTTTGTTAGATTGTTCCATTATGGGAAAATTATGTTATTTGGTTTGCTAATGGTAATGGCGGCGGAGTTGGTTCATAAAATTGCCCAGCAACAAATAGAGGAAGTATGACAATACTAGTAACAGGTTGCGCCGGCTTCATCGGTAGTAATTTCGTGCACACTTGGTTGTCGTCGTCAGACGAACCTGTGGTGAATTTAGACAAACTTACCTACGCAGGTAACTTGGCTAATTTGGACGCTCTCAAGGGTGACCCGCGCCATATCTTTGTGCAGGGCGATATTGGTGACCGTGCTTTGGTTTCTAAGCTGCTGGCCGAACACAAGCCCCGCGCTGTGCTGAACTTCGCAGCCGAAAGTCATGTAGACCGCTCCATCCACGGCCCCGGCGACTTTATTGAAACCAACGTGGTGGGCACGTTCAATTTGCTTGAAAGCGTGCGCGCTTATTGGCAAGAGCTGCCAGCTGCAGAGAAAGAAGCTTTCCGCTTTTTGCATGTGTCGACCGACGAGGTGTACGGCACGCTGTCGCCCACCGACCCACCATTTTCAGAAACCAAGGCTTTCGAGCCCAACAGCCCCTACTCAGCCAGTAAAGCTGCCAGCGACCACCTAGTGCGTGCATGGCATCACACATACGGCTTGCCTGTGCTGACCACCAATTGCAGCAACAACTATGGGCCGTATCACTTTCCAGAAAAGCTGATTCCCTTGGTGCTGCTCAATGCCGTGGCTGGCAAGCCGCTGCCCATTTATGGCGATGGCCAGCAAGTGCGTGATT
>JACCDV010409232.1_pt1 | contig 26751 bp, 26 predicted proteins | sample 7446131 | NCBI WGS metagenome assembly JACCDV01 (sample SAMN15323448, study PRJNA562643) | freshwater metagenome | isolation source: river surface water | place: USA:Blue River Watershed | collected 2017-08-17 | reverse complement strand
TGACTGATGTCTTGATGAGCGCGTCGATGCGGATAGCCGTCGCCGTTGACTCGCTCATGATGTTCGAGTGCCGGTTGGATGTATGTGTCGCCCAGGCCGGTCGTGCTAGAAAGGACTTCGACACCCCTGAGCACATGTTGTTTCACAATCTCCATTTCATGAGGCTCGAACCGACCAGGCTTATTGAGAAGTTCGAGAGGGACCTTCATCTTTCCAATGTCGTGTAAGAGTGTGCCGACGCCGGCGAGATGAATCATCGACCGATCGAAGCCAAGGCTCCGGCCCAGAGACATCGCGAGCAAGGCCGTATTCACGGAGTGGTAAAAGGTGTATTCGTCAAATCGCTTGAGCCGTGACAGGCTGGGGAGGGCGTCCGGATTGCGAAAGACACTCTCGGTCATGTCGGTGATGACGGTTTGCACGGCATCGACATTAAGTGCTCGTCCCAGCCGTACGTCTTGCATCGCATTTTGCACGATGGTCTTGGCGGCCTGATAAACCTGCTTGGCCGCCGGTAACTCTTCTTCGAATGGGACATATGTCGGAGTGGGGGATGGGATGGAATCCGTGAACTCGCTTGTTGATTCGACGGGTGTGTCCTCAGGAGTCGGTGCTTCTTCGCGGATCTCTTCGGCCTCCATGCGGACGGTCACGGTCTGCACGCCGCAGGCTTTCAGCTGCGCGATTTGCTTAGCGGAGGTGATCGTCATCTTGTGGCAAAAAAACGGCGTGCTCAGCCAAGACCGGTCGAGCTTGTCGATCACCATGCCCAGCGTCAACTCTTCGATTCGGATGTGCTTTTTCATAGGCTGTTAGAGGCTGTCACTGAGCGATATCGGACGGGACGTCGCAAATCTTGAGATGATCCGATCGACCACGCGATGTCATCATGCAGGGCTGGTCCTTTCCTTCCCCTGCTCCATCCATTAAGATAGCCAGGAGGCTGATTGTTTACTGTGAGGATCCATCGTTGAAATCAAAGATGATCTTTTCCTGCCAGGCTTGTGGCCATCAATCGCCGAGATGGCTCGGCCGCTGTCCCGACTGTGGCGGTTGGAATACCATGAAAGAAGAGCGGCAAGCGGCAACCGGCAAGGGCCGGCCTGCTGATTTGAAAACCGCTCAAGCCAAGGCCACCCCTATCGCAGAGATCGAGGTGGTGGGCGAGGACCGTCGGTTGACCAATATCGGTGAGTTTGATCGAGTTTTGGGAGGTGGTGTCATTCCAGGCGCGGTGATCTTGATCGGTGGTGATCCCGGAATCGGGAAGACTACGTTGTTGCTCCAGGCCTTGCCACGGTTGGCGACGAAGGAGGCTCCGGTTCTCTATGTCTCAGGAGAAGAATCGCCTCGGCAGATCAAAATGCGGGGACAGCGATTGGGGATCGAACATCCGCATCTGTTGATTTTAGCTGAAACGTCACTCGAGCTAATCTTGAAGGCAGTGCAGGAAGTGCGACCGGTTGCGGTCGTCGTCGATTCCATTCAGACGGTGTACACGGACCAGATCACGTCTGCTCCCGGCAGCATTAGTCAAGTGCAAGAGGTGGCCGGACAACTGATGTGGTTTGCGAAGCGCGCCGGCGTACCGGTCTTCATCATCGGCCATGTCACGAAGGAAGGGGCGATTGCCGGGCCGCGGTTATTGGAGCACATCGTCGATACCGTGTTGTATTTCGAAGGTGACAAGGGCCACAGCTATCGAATTCTCCGTGCCGTGAAAAATCGATTCGGATCAACGAACGAAATCGGCGTCTTCGAGATGAAAGACGCCGGGCTCGAAGAAGTGAACAATCCTTCGGAGTTGTTCTTGGCTGAGCGTTCCCAGCGGAGTGCGGGATCGGTGGTGGTGTCGAGTCTTGAGGGAACAAGACCGATCCTGGTCGAGCTGCAGGCGTTGGTGTCATCGACGAGCTATGCCATGCCCAAGCGGATGGCGAATGGGGTGGAATTGAATCGTGTCTCCCTATTGCTTGCGGTGATGGAAAAACGACTGGGCGTGCATCTTTCCGGGCAGGACGTCTATGTGAATGTCGTGGGTGGGATGCACATCGACGAGCCGGCGATTGATGTGGGGATTGTGGCGGCGGTCGCATCGAGCCTGAGAGATGTTCCGATTGAGCCGGGGTTTTTGATGTTGGGCGAAATCGGCTTAGGTGGGGAGGTCCGCGCGGTCAGTCAGGTTGAAGCGCGCATCCGTGAAGCGGCAAAGATGGGGTTCAAGCGATGTATCCTGCCTGAACGAAATGTGGCGAAGTTGGACCCAATCGCGGGGATGGAATTGATTGGGATTCAAGAGGTCAGAGAGGCGCTCGCCGTGGTCTTGGCGTAGGGTGTTGGTTGGGATGGAACGGTCACCACAGATGGTCATCACGCGTCTGTTCTTGGTCTTGCTCCTTGGGCCGCTCGTCTTGTTTGCCGGCTGTGCAGTGGTCGGTCCCAAGGAAGAGCTGCCGCTCAAACGAGTCACGGTTGAGGACTTAACCACCCTGTCGCGTCAGCGTGACGCTGCGGCCTCGTCCATGAAAGGATTGTTCAGCGCCAAGATACGGGGTGGGCTGATTCCGATCCTTTCCCGAATCGAGGGAACGGTCTACTATCGACGGCCGAATGCCCTGAGGCTGAAAGGCTTCACGCCGTTCGGAGGCGAGCTGTTTGAATTCGTGCAAGCCGATGAGTGGTATCGGCTTCGGCTCCCGATGGAAGGGAAAGTCTATACCGGCTCTCAGGCCGACTTAAAAGACCAGGGGCATCTGGCTCGGTTCTCTCAGCTGAGTGCATGGGCCATCGGAGGTCTGTTGGGTGCGAATGCGCTTGCCAGAGAAGAAACTGCCAAGCTTGTATTGGAGCGGAGTCGGTATCGCCTTGATGTCTACGGGGTGGCACGGGGAGGAGGCCATTCGTCGAGGACACTCATCCGCCGTCTCTGGTTTGATCATCGCCTGCTGGTGGTGCAGGAGGAGCGGCTCGGCGGGGATGGGGAGATCGAAGCCACCATTCAGTACGATGATTTTAGGCCTCTCGATGAGGGAGGTCCCGTGTCGTCGCAGGCCTTCGCCGATGCAGAGACTCGATCCCTGCGCCCGTTCAAAATTTCTCTTGAGGATGGCCGAGGGCCAGGGGTGGTGCAGGTCATCTTCCATGAACTGCATCAGAATCAGACGCTTACAGTGGAAGACTTGGGACAGACCTTATAACCACGATGAAGATCCTTGCGATCGAAACGGCCACTGCGTGGCAGAGTGTGGCGATTCTTGATGAAAACGGCGTCCTGGCTCAGCATGGGGAGGAGGCCGGTGGGGCTCATGGTACATTGCTGTTGCCGACCATCGATCGCCTGCTGACGCAATCGCGAGTGCGACTTCATGAGCTGAGCGGGCTGATCTGCTCAGCCGGGCCGGGCTCGTTTACGGGGATCCGAGTCGGTCTCGCCACAGGCCTCGGACTTCGGGCCGCAACCGGACTTCCCTTGGTTCTTGTTCCAACATTGGAGGCCATGGCCTGGAATGTGGACAGCACGATGCCGGTTTGTCCTCTGTTGCCCAGCCGTCGGGGAGAAGTGTATTGGGCTATCTTTCGTCGGGGCGTGGACGGGTGTATTGAGCGTGTGCTCGGTGAGCAGGTCGGGACGGAACAGGCGTTCGTTCAGAGTCTTCATGAACCGACATTGGTCTGTGGTGCGGGATGGGCGGCGATGGCACCAGAGACCCACGACCGGCTGACAACGGCGGGTATGGTGACGGTCGGATCAGACCAGCTCTTTTCACCGTCGGCTGTCTCGCTTGCCCGCGTCGGGATGCGTCGGCTTCAACGAGGGGAGGTTGCGGGGGAAGTCGTGGCTCCGCTCTATGTCCAACGGGCTGAGGCCGATATCCAATATGAACAGTCAGGAGGGCTTTCCTCAGTCGCGAGGCGTCAAATCCGTGTTGAGCGAAAGACGGCGGAGCGATTGGCGCGAGGCCGGAAACGATCGAGGGCGTGATTCATCAGTGTGGTAGTAGCGCGATGTTGGACCTGCATATTCTTCCCGCGACAGCGGACATGTTGCCCGCGATTGTTTTACTAGAAGAGGCTTGCTTCTCGGCGCCTTGGACGCGCAAAATGTTGGAGGCTGAGTTGACGGGGAATCCCTTCGCACATTTTCTTGTCGCGTTGAGCCAGGATCGGTGGAGGGGAGAAGCAAATTCAGCGATTCTCGGGTATCATTGCTTCTGGATTGTGTTTGAAGAGCTGCGGCTGATGAATTTGGCGGTTCAAGGGACGATGCGCAGGCAGGGAGTGGGACGGGCATTGGTGATGGAGGCCTGCCGCCAGGGGTTTGAACAGGCCGCCACTCGAGCGATCCTTGAAGTCAGAGCCTCGAACGATGCTGCACGGTCGCTGTATACACAGATGGGGTTTATGCCGGTCGGCAAGCGCCCTCAGTATTACACCCATCCCACAGAAGACGCACTCTTAATGGAAATGAATCCGCTTGTGCTGCCAGGTGGGCGGCGGCGCGATCAAACCGGCCGCTCAGGAGGTGACTCACCGTTACCAGATTCACTCTAACCAGGGGAGGTGTCGTATGTTGACGGAAGATGCGATCATGTTACAACTTCGCCACACCAACACTGAATTTCGAGAGCTGGAAGAGTCTCACCATCGCCTGGACCTTGAGCTCAATGAGCTACAAAGGCGTCATGTGCTGACGCCAAACGAAGAAATCGAGAAAAAACGGATTCAAAAAGAGAAGTTGGTCAAGAAAGACAAGCTTGCGGAATTCGTTCGTCTGTATCGGGACCAACAGCTGGAGCCAGCGCGGTAATCAACCGCTTGTCAGGCAGACTGAGGATCCTTAGCCAGTTTTATGCAGCACGTCGTGCATCCGCTTGCTCTTCATATCCAAGCCGTCAAGCGGCGATTGCTTATCATCGGGGCGACGATGCTGAGTGCACTGGTGCTTACGTTCACGTTTTCGTCGGAGATGGTGGCCTGGCTGAATCGCCCGTTCCCAAACCAGCTGGCCTTTTATGGGCCGACGGAAGCGCTCTTTGCTTCCATCAAGGTCTCGTTGTTGGCGGCGGTGATCTTGAGTCTGCCGGTCATTTTCTACCAGTGTTGGAAGTTCATTGAACCAGCGTTGTTGCCGACTGAACAACGCTGGGCCATCCCGCTGTTTATGATCGCCGGTGGGTTGTTCGCATTAGGATTGGTGTTCTGCAATGTGGTGATTCTGCCGCTCGTGATCGAGTGGTTTGTGAGTTTTGGGTTGGACCGCGACATTACCCCGGAACTGAGCGTGGGGACTTATATTGATTTCAATGTGAAGTTCTTGCTGATCTTCGGGTGTGCGTTTGAATTGCCGTTGGTCATGACACTTGCGGCGATGACGGGATTCGCTTCCGCACGCACGTTCGCTCAGTACCGGAAGCATGCGATCTTGCTCTGCCTCATCGTCTCGGCGGTTGTCACGCCCGATGCCACATTGTTTACAATGTTGCTGATGGCCGTTCCTCTGATGGCGCTGTATGAGGTTGGGATTCTTGGCGCACGGTTGTTTGGACGGAATCCGACACACCGTGACGTTGATTTGCCGCTCGACCCGGATCTGCCGATCAATACTGCGGGAACGAGGGTGCGATGACGGCTCAATTTGGAAAAGCTTGTCAGATCTCCGTTCTCACAGTGACCATACTCGTGGGGGCTGGTTTTCAGTATGTGGCAGAGGGTGAGGCCTTTAAGGCGCCTCTCGCGTCGTCACCGAGACTGATTCCGGTGGTCGATCTCGCATCATCGCCGGGCCCATTTGAACAATCCATTGCGAGCGTGCAAGCGCTCGTCATGGACGGCCATGGGACGATTTACGCCGGGTCATTTGGACACGGCATCTTTCGTAGCGCCGATCGCGGCTCCACATGGGTTCGAGTAGGGGGGGGAGTAACCGATCCGTTTATATTGAGCCTGTCCTCCACCAAGGATGGCGCGATCTATGCCGGGACGTTTCGTGGAGGGGTGTTTCGCTCCCGAGACGACGGCCACTCGTGGCAGCCGGTCAGTACTGGGCTTAAACAGCTGGAGGTGAAAGCCCTTCTGGCAGTTGATCAAGAACTCTTCGCTGGAACAGGTGATGGTGTGTATCGTCTGCGGCACTCGGACGATCGTTGGATTCCCGTCACGACAGGCTTGGATGATATTTTGGTTCATGCCCTGGCGCGCTCGGCTGATGGGACATTATTCGCCGGAACATCTGGGAAAGGCCTCTTTCGGTTCAGCCCTCGGTCATCAGGGTGGGTACGGCTCCATCATGGCTTGAAAGATCATGAAGGGATGATCGAAAACTTCATCCGCGTCCTCGTCATCGATTACGATCAGAACATTGTCGCCGGAACGTTCGACGGCGGCGTATTCCGCAGTGCCGATGGTGGACTGACTTGGCGATCGATCAGTCGGGCATTGCCCAATGATTCCATCCGAGGTATTGTGTCGAGCGATCGGACATTGATTGTGGCGACAGGGAACGGAATTTTTAAGACCGTGGATCATGGGAAGCAATGGACTCCGGTGAACAGGGGGTTGACGAACCAGGCGATCCAGGTGTTGATCGGATCCAAAGAAACAGGACTCTACGCCGGAACAAGTTCCGGAGTGTTCCGGAGCGACGACGGGAGCTCATGGATTGCCGTAAATGGGGGGTTGGAGGCCGGAGTTGCGCCACCGCCGTTTCTCTTTCGATAATGTGAGAAAGGATAGATCGAATGACTGAGACCAGTGAGAAAGTCCAAGCAACCATTGCCGTGACGAGTAAGGGGCAACCGATAGGCGACATCGTGCTCAAGTTTTTTTCAGATGTGGCGCCTGGTCATGTCACGAACTTTATCAAGCTTTCCAAAGAGGGATTTTACGATGGGACGACCTTCCACCGAGTGATTCCTGGATTCATGATTCAAGGTGGGGACCCAAACAGCAAGAGTCCAGATCGTTCCTCGCATGGCATGGGTGGGCCTGGGTACAAAGTGAAGGCGGAGTTCAACAGTACTCCCCATAAGCGAGGCATCGTTTCGATGGCCCGATCGAATGATCCGGATAGCGCCGGGTCGCAGTTCTTTATCTGTGTCGCCGACGCAAACTTCCTCGATTGGCAATATACCGTCTTCGGAGAGGTGGTGAGCGGTATGGACGTCGCCGACAAGATTGTCGCGATGAAACGTGACGGCCGGGACAATCCATTGGAGCGTGCTGAAATGACCGTCACGATCAGCCAGGGGTGAAAAGGTACAAGGGGGAAGGAGGGGTGAACGATCGGAGGACGCAGGGTCAAAAGCTGAATACGGTGATGTCGATGATTATCGTATGGCTGACTCTTTCTCCAGTATTGTTGGTCGGTTGCGCGGTACCACACATCCCCTCACGGATCGTGTACGAAGATCCTGTGAACTATGTGCGACTCGAAGAAGATGCCGATGTGCTCGCGGAATGGCCACCTACTCACCATACTCACCCATTTCTCATCGAACCGGGAACCATACGTACAATCTTGACGGGAATGAAGGTGCAGGAACACCGGACCGTCCTACAACGGTGGTTTCTTGGAGAGTCTCCATTGGTTCAGGCTTTTACGGATGAGGAGATTACGCTCTTGTCGGCTCAACTGGCGGGAGCATTGGCAGAAGCCTCCTATAACGAGCGTGTCACCTTTTATCTCAGCCAACCGCAAACATTTGCTCGGCGCATTATTACGACGGGTGGATTGTATATCCATGGCGCGGAGTTGCATTTTTTGCTGGGCAATTGGCGGATCATTTACGGTATTCCAGCCTATGGCATGATCTACGACCGCCGCTATCCTATGAGGCCGACGGCGGCCAAGGGTTTTGACCTGCTCTTTCAGCCGGTTGAGGCGGTGATTCCCCTACAAAGCAGCCTGCTTGATGAGATCTTTGCCAACGCCAAAGATGAGCTGGTTATTGATTTAACCAAACTTGAATCTTCTGAGCCGGTCACATTGCTCATGAGGACCTGCATGAACGGTCAGCCCCTCTGCTCGCGGGATCCCAGCTGATCTCTCCGTTGGTGTCTTCGGCAGGAAAACCAGTGTGCAGGCGTACAAGTTTGGGAGGCGAGAACTCTAGCGCCTGGCTGGTCTCCTGAAACACATCTTGGGTACTTCCATCAGCCCTTCGATGATCGATGACCACCCAAGCTTGCTCTGGCCTAAGACACGGTCGCTAAATCGAATGGGGAGTTCGGACACCTTTGCTCCAAGCTGTACGGCTCGCCAGGCTAACTCGACTTGAAAAATGTATCCTTTGGCTTGCACGGTCGACAAGGCCATCTCTTCCAGCAGTCCGCGGCGATAACACCGAAAGCCTCCGGTCCAGTCCCGGATGATCGAGCCCAGAAAAAGGCTCACGTAGCGATTACCGCATTGGGATACAAGGCGTCGGCGGGCGTTCCAGTTTTCCGTTCCACCACCAGGCACATAACGACTTCCAATGACCAAGTCGGCTGTGTGGCTCCGGTGAACTAAGCGGGGGAGATCCCACGGGGCATGGCTGAAGTCGCAATCCATCTCAATGATTCGATCATACGGTCGCTGGAGGGCCCACTGAAAGCCCGCGATGTAGGCCGGCCCGAGCCCTTCTTTTTTGGGCCGATGGAGCACATGGATATGAGGGCAACGGGTGCTGAGCTGATCAGCCAGCTCGCCGGTCCCATCCGGTGAGTTGTCGTCCACAATCAGAATATCGGTGACGAGATATTGGCCGATTGCCGTAACGAGTGCCTCTAGATTCGCTCGTTCATTATAGGTTGGAAGGACCACAATGCTGGATTCGTCAAATGTGAATGGTGAGGTAGGCACGAGCTGCAGTTCTCCCGCCACCTGAGAGTATTCCGGATCGCGATCACTGATTGCCACGCGAGCGCTATTGATGCCTTGAGCAATGAGTTCTTCTGCCTGATCAAAGCCCGGTACAAGATAGGCTTCGTCCGGGCGCAATTGCCTGGGACAGAAAGGCTGGTTATCCTTGCACACTGGATGGAAATGAATGGACGTGGGGCGGGGGCCGGTGTCTGATGGGGCTGTTGCTGGATGTGAGGGCATGAAGAATCTTGCCGAGCCTCGCGGGTTGAGCTGGACCTGCCTATCCAGAACGAGATAGGCACCGGAGGTCCTGGATAACTATGAAGCAAGACCGAAACGGATCTTGTGGATGATTCGCAGTGCTTCTCCGTCGAAGCCGGTGGATTTTAGACGACAGACGAGGACTGTGCAAGTGGAGGTAATGGGTGGTTCTTCGATTTAGTCGCCAACGTTCTACCCGTTTTGACAGTGCGGGAATCGCTATGCTACAGTCCGCGAATTGTTGATAATCAAGGATTTTCTACGTACATCGAAGGACGAGTGAATATGAGTGGATCGCAGACACATGTCGTTATCGTCGCAGGGGCAGGGCCGGCTGGTATGGCAGTAGCCAGTACCCTCGCAAAAGCGGGACACGAAGTTATTATTCTCAACCGGGATATCAAATTCGGCGGATTAGCTGAATATGGAATCTTCCCTTCCAAGTTAAAACTCCGTGGTGGCCTGAAAAAGCAATATTGGGAACTTCTACAACAGAAGAACGTCCATTATTTGGGGAATGTCACGATTGGGAACGGAAAGGATATTACGGTTGAAGACGTACGAGGGCTTGGCGCGAGCGCGGTCGTCTTTACGATTGGTGCCCAGGGGACGAAAGCCATCGGTGTAGAAGGAGATTCTGCGCAAGGTGTGTTTCACGCAAAAGATGTCGTCTATCACTTCAATCGGCTTCCGGGATTTGGGGATCGCCCCTTTGACATGGGAAAACACGTTGCGGTGATCGGGGCTGGTGACGTGATGGTGGATATTGCCCACTGGTTAACCCGCTATAAACAGGTCGAACGGGTTACGGCGATCGTGCGACGTGGACCGGTTGAACGAAAATACAATCCCAAGGAGATCCGGAGTATCTGTGCCAACATGGATCTTGAGGGGATCAACGCTGAGTTTACCCGTATCAAGGACCGCCTCATTAAGGTCGGACAGAACCCTGAGGAAGTTTTGAAGGCATTTACCGACGAGTTTACCAAGTGCGAACCAAAAGTGTCTGAGACAAAGATGGGTTTTCGTTTCCTTGCTTCTCCGAAACGGATTCTCATTGATTCCAACAATCGCGTTCGCGGACTCGAAATGGAAGACAACCGGCTCGATCCCAAGGGAGAGGATACGGTCGCTGTCGGCCTGAAAGAGTATTACGAGTTCCCTTGCGATTCAGTGGTGTTTGCTGTTGGTGATAGGGTCGATGAGACAGTCGGGCTCCCCTATAAGAATGGAGTGTTTACCACCAACCCGAACAAGACCGGGAATGATCCTGATGATGCCCTGTTCCAGGCGTATGATGAATCGACCGGCAAGGTGATGGAGGGGGTCTTCTTAGCGGGTTGGGCTCGAAAAGCCAGTGAAGGTCTCGTTGGTGTTGCGAAACGCGATGGAGATTGGTGCGCCGAGGTGGTTGAACGGTACTTGGGCACGAAGACCGGCGGGGGTGGTGTGAACATCGTGCTGGACCGTTTGCGCACAAGGTTGGACCAACGGCAGAGTCGACCGGTTGATGTGAATGGACTGCGGGCTCTGGATGAAGCCGAACGTGCATTCTCCGAGAAGACCGACTGTATCGGTGAGTTCAAGTTTGCGGCGAATCAGGATATGCTGAAATATATCGAGCAGACACGTAGGTGAAGCCGGCAGACCACTCTCCCGTCCTTAACTATGCCCCCACTTTAACTTTTCCCGTAACACTTCATAATAGTGGCTTTCGGGAAATCTAATGAGCCGAGTCCGGCTCTCTGAAGCTTGGATGACGGCGGTGTCGCCCTGTGTCATGGCCACGCCGACTTGTCCATCTAACGTCGCCATTGAACCATCATCTCTACTCGTCAGTGTCACTTCAATGACGGCATTGCTGGGCACGATCAGGGGGCGATGCGTCAAGGTGTGTGGACAGATCGGTGTCAGAATGAGCGCTTGGAGGCCGGGATTCATGATCGGGCCCCCGGCGGAGAGTGAATAAGCGGTAGAGCCTGTGGGTGTCCCGATAATGAGGCCATCTCCTCGAAGATTCGTCACGAATTGGCCTCCAATTGCAACGTGCAGTTCAATCATTCGAGCCAAGGTGCCTTTGCTGATGACCACATCGTTGAGCACGACGCCTTGCGCGACCGTTTCTCCATGTCGGTGGATATGTGTGGCAAGCATCAGCCGTTCATCAAGGGCGAAATCGTTGGCGAAGACTCGTTCGAGAGACGGAAAGAGGTTGTCGAGTCGGACCTCCGTCAGGAATCCAAGCCCTCCCATGTTGACTCCCAGAATCGGAATGCTTCGTTCAGCCGAAAGTCGCGCCGCGCTGAGAATAGTTCCGTCCCCTCCCAGTACGAGCAGAACATCGGCCTTTTGGGCGAGTTGAGTTTTAGGGATTCCTCCTGGTTCGTTCAGTAAGAGTGCGGAGGTTGTGTCGAGTAAGACGTCGATGTGATGCTCACGAAGCCAGGCGACCACGCCGAGCAGCGTGGTCTTGACCTCGGGGAACTTTGGCTTCGTCAGAATCCCAATACTCTTACTTTTCATGAATGGCAGGCATGATGGGTGGGCGGATAAGACTTCTAATTGTATCGGGATGCGTCGTTTTGTGTCAACGGAAAGACGGTTGAGCCTTCCGTGTCGTCGATTGGATAATGGTTGACCCGCTTTTTCATTCTTCCAGCGTGTATATCACAACCACGGAATGAGCCATAGCGTGACAGGAAGAGATGCGTATAATTGAAGCGATATCTGTGGGGCAATCGAGCATTCCTGAAGTGTGCTCACACGGAATGACGTGGAATTCATAAGTCAGGACCGTATGGACTAGTCTTGTTCTCTACTCAATCTTGACTCTCAAACATACTGTGGTTAGAATCACAGCAAGGTTTTTCAAGGGTTTGCTTGAATGCGGCCGGGGTTTCACTCACCGAGAAGGAGGCAGGATGTTCGAACGATTTACGGATAAGGGTCGGAAGATCATCATCCTTGCGCGTGAGGAGGCTGAGCGGCACCAGAACGACTATCTGGGCACCGAACATCTGGTCTTGGCAATCCTTCGCGAGTCCGACGGGATTGCTCTCATGATCCTGAAGAAGCTGGGGTTGTCGACTGAGCAGATCCGCTTGGAAATTGAACGAAACTTGCCCGGTGGTGGGACGACGATGACGTTTGGGGAGATCCCCTTTAGCCCACGGGTCAAGAAGGTCATTGAATATGGAGTGGAGGAGGCTCGGTTACTGGGGCACAACCACATCGGAAGTGAGCATTTGCTCCTCGGCCTGTTGCGTGAAGAAGAAGGCATCGGCGGAAAAATTCTTCGCAGTCTGGGGGCAAACTTATTGACCGCCCGTCAGTTAACCGTAACATTCTTGCGGAAATCTGCTCCTCGTGAGCGTGATCGGAAGAGCAATACGCCGGCGTTGGATGAGTTCGGCCGTGACCTGACCCAATTGGCACAGGAAGGTCAATTGGATCCAGTGATTGGTCGGGCTGACGAAATCGAGCGGGTTTTGCAGATTCTCAGCCGACGAAGCAAGAACAATCCGGTACTCATTGGAGAGTCGGGTGTTGGGAAAACAGCCATTGTCGAAGGGCTTGCCCAAAGGATCATCCAGTCCGAGGTGCCGGATAACCTACTTTCGCGTCGGGTCATCGCCTTGGATCTCGGGTCTCTTGTCGCAGGGACGAAATACCGTGGACAATTTGAAGAGCGTCTCAAGGTTGTGATGAAGGAAATTGTTCAGGCTGGCAATATCATTATATTTATCGACGAACTTCATACACTGGTGGGTGCTGGAGCAGCGGAGGGATCCATTGATGCATCGAATATGCTGAAACCGGCGCTTTCGCGGGGAGAAATTCAGTGTATCGGAGCAACAACGTTAGATGAGTACCGGAAGCATATTGAAAAAGACGGGGCATTGAAGCGGAGGTTCCAACCGATTCATGTCCAGCCGCCGAACATGGATGAAACCGTTCGTATTATTCAAGGGCTTCGTGATCGCTATGAAGAACACCATGGAGTAGAAATTACGGAGGATGCGATCGTAGAAGCCGTCAAGTTGTCCGATCGGTACATCACGGATCGGTTTTTGCCTGACAAGGCAATCGACTTGATTGATGAAACCGGATCACGCGCCAAGCTGCAGACCTATGCACTTCCTTCTGAATTGAAGGCTATGGAGCAAGAACTGAAGAAAGTTGCTCGCGAGAAAGAGGTCTCAATTTCTACACAGAACTTTGAGGAAGCGGTTCGGCACCGTGAGGAAGAAGAGCGGTTACGCAAGCTCCTTGATGAATCCAAACGAGAGTGGAAAAAGAATCAAGAAAAAAACAAGCCTGTGATTGGGAAGGAAGATGTCGCCTATGTTGTCTCAAAAATGACGGGTATCCCACTCTTCAAGCTGGAAGAGGAAGAATCGAATAAGCTCCTGAGAATGGAAGAATTCCTTCATAAGAGGGTGGTTGGCCAAAACGAGGCGATCTCAGCCGTTGCCAGAGCCATTCGCCGTTCTCGAGCCGGATTGAAAGAGACGAAAAAGCCAATCGGCTCGTTCATTTTTCTTGGGCCGACCGGGGTTGGAAAGACAGAACTTGCCAGGACTCTGGCTGAGTTTCTGTTCAACAGCGAAGATGCGTTGATTCGCGTTGATATGTCAGAATATCAGGAGAAATTCACCAGCTCTCGACTTTTCGGTGCTCCTCCGGGCTACGTGGGGTATGAAGAGGGAGGCCAGCTGACGGAAAAGGTTCGTCGTCGGCCTTACTCCGTCGTCCTGTTTGACGAAATCGAGAAAGCGCATCCCGACGTGTTTAATGTGCTGCTCCAAGTGTTGGATGACGGGGTCCTGACCGACAGCCTCGGACGAAAAATCGATTTTAAGAATACTGTGGTCATTATGACGTCCAACATTGGGACGAAGATGATCCAGAAGGGTGTGTCGCTTGGGTTCCAGAGTACGGAAGGAGAAGCCGCACGCCGGAAAAAGGAAGAAGTGCTCGGAGAGCTCCGCAAGTCATTCAGCCCAGAGTTCTTGAATCGTATTGATGAAATCGTTATTTTCCATCAGCTCGAGAAAGAGCAGCTCTACAATATCTTGGACATCCTTCTCCATGAGTTGAATCTGAGGCTGGTCGATAAAGGGATCGAGATCGAGGTTGATGATGAAGTCAAGCAGTGGCTCATTAAAGAAGGATATGAGCCGCTCTATGGGGCACGACCGATGCGGAGGGCCATCCAACGCGCCATCGGTGATCCCCTTTCTGATGAACTGATCAGGGGGCGATTTAAGGAAAGCCGTAAGGTGAAGGTGGTCTTGCGGGATGGGGCTCCGGCCTTTATCGAGCAGGAGGCCATGGCGGGGGTGTAGTGCCCTTCTGTGGTCGTTCAACGATTCATAGTGCGAACAACATGGCCTCTGTAGCATTTGGCTACAGAGGCCATGTTGTTTCCATGGGGCGTGCTAGCCTCTTCAGCACGGGAAGCTCCTAACTAGATGGTCTGGAAATCTGGGCCGATCCTCGGTATTGAATCTTCGTGTGATGAAACCGCCGCTGCGGTCCTTGACTCTAATGGAGCGGTCCTTTCCAATATTGTGGCGTCGCAGCACTCCGTCCACGAAAAATTTGGTGGAGTGGTTCCTGAGTTGGCAGCACGAGCTCATCTTGGAAAGATTGATCTGGTTGTGATGCGCGCCTTGGAAGAAGCTCAGGTTGAGAAACGTCAACTTCAGGCTCTGGCGGTCACTCAGGGGCCTGGATTGGCAGGGGCGTTACTTGTCGGGATGAACTATGCCAAAGCCTTGAGTTACGGACTCGGCATCCCTCTCATAGGGGTCGATCATTTGCAGGGCCATATTGCTTCCGCATGGTTAGCTGATCCGACCTTTCCCCTTCCTTGCATTGTTCTGGTTGTATCCGGAGGACATACGCATCTTTATCGTCGGGAGACAAATGGGGAGTGCACTCTGCTCGGGCGTACTCGTGATGATGCAGCCGGAGAAGCGTTTGATAAAGGAGCTCAGATGCTTGGCCTCGGCTATCCTGGAGGACCGGTGATTGACCAAGTTGCTCGGACCGGCGATCGACAGGCTGTCCCATTTCCACGATTTTATGGAGGAAGGGAAAGTCTTGAGTTTAGCTTCAGTGGTCTCAAGACATCATTGCTGTATAAGTTGCGAAGAATGGCTGTTCGGCTCAGGCCGGAACAAATCGCTGATTTTGCGGCTGGGTATCAGGAGGCCATCGTACAGGTGCTGGTGACGAAGTCTTTGGCGGCTTTGAAGCAATCGAGATTATCGACGCTTGCAGTGGTAGGTGGTGTATCAGCGAACTCGCGACTACGTGCGCTGCTGAACGAACGAGCGGAGGATGGACAGTTCCGACTGTCGCTTCCTCCAATGGAGTTCTGTACGGACAATGCCGCCATGATTGCGTCGGCGGGGCGTCAACGGTTGATGCGTGGAGAGCCATGTTCTTCTGAATTGGACATTTGTCCGATGGATAGTTCAGCGACTTTGAGTAAGACGAGCTTGATCACGAGGGTGGTTCCGAAGTAAAAGGAGAAACGCCATCTCTGATATTCGTGGTCATATTGCTGGACTTCGTGCGAGCCAGCTTGTTGCGCTAGATCGGCTCTACCGTCGTCGCGTGACGAGTGACATGATCGTGTCTCCGGATCTGGCCAAGGTGCTGGGCCAGCTCACGTGTGAACTACGTCGACCGATCGGCGTACTGCTGTCCAGGCGAGGCCAGGTTCAGGAAGTCATCGTGGGAACGGAGTTGACGCTCTCTTCTACGACGCTCACCTTGTTTCGTGCCGGCAGTCGAGCTCTTCGTGGGTTACGATTTATTCGAACGCAATTGCATGATCAGCCGCTCAATCAGGAAGTACTCACCGACCTCGCTTTCTTACGACTTGATCTCGTCGGCGTCCTCACTGTCGCCGCTGATGGGCAGCTGGGGAACCTGTATCTGGCGAATCTGCTGCCTCCCAATGCTACCGGCCAATTATTCAAGGTCTGGCAGTCGCTTCCCTTTCATCATCTCAAGGTTGTGTTCGACGAGTTTATTCAGGACCTTGAAACGGAACTTCAGCAGGCTCGTGCGCAGTACTCGGTCGCACATGGAAAGGAGTCCGCCATCCTCGTGAGCGCGTCCGTGAAAAGCCGAGCGGAGCAGGAAGAACGTTTAACTGAATTGGAAGAATTGGCGGCGTCGTCTGATGTGACGGTGCTTGATCGCATAGTCCAACGAACATCAGATGGACATCAACGCTATCTGTTGGGAAGCGGGAAAATGAAAGACGTCTTGATTCGGACGCTTCACCGTGGGGCCGATATGGTCATCTTTGACCAGACTCTTTCGCCGGCCCAACTTCGAGCCATTTCTGAAATGACGGATATTAAGGTTATTGATCGTACGCAACTGATTCTGGATATTTTTGCGCGTCGTGCGCATAGTCGAGAGGGAAAAATTCAGGTCGAATTGGCACAACTCCGCTACCTGTTGCCACGATTGTTGGGGCGCGGCACTCAGTTATCGCGTTTGGGGGGAGGTATCGGGACGCGTGGGCCAGGCGAATCGAAACTCGAGACGGATCGACGACGAGTTCGCGAGCGGATCACTCATTTGGAGCGGGAATTGGCGAGGTTTGCGCGGCACCAGGACCGGCGACGAGCTCGCCGAGGGCGATTCGGGCTGCCGGTGATTTCACTGGTGGGCTATACCAATGCCGGGAAGTCTACCCTGCTCAATGTATTGACCAAGAGTCAGGTGTCGGCTCAAGACCGGCTCTTTGAAACACTGGATACTACAAGCCGACGGTTACGATTTCCCGAAGACCGTGAAGTCATCATTACGGATACCGTGGGCTTTATTCGCGATCTTCCGCAAGAATTGGTCGGTGCGTTTCGGACGACGCTTGAGGAGCTTCGTGAGGCGGATCTCCTGCTCCACGTCGTCGATGTCAGCGCCGTCGATATTGACGTGCAGATCACAGCCGTAGAAACCATCTTGGCCGAGCTTCAGCTGACTGCGATTCCCAGAGTGCTCGTGTTCAATAAATGTGACCAGGCTTCACCGCAACAGGTTGAACAACTCTGCCGACGGCACAAAGCCATCGGGATTTCTGCGATTCAGCCAGCCACGCTACGTCCGCTGCTTGCTCGACTGGAGTCGCACGTGAAAGCGTTGATGTCTGTCACTGATTACGTAGCCGAGGTGCCTCAGGGCGATGATGCGGTTGCTCTTGCAACTTATGAGTAGGCACTGCACAATCGGCCTCCATGATATCGCCCCCTCGCAGAAAGATCGGTTCTAGGTCTGGTCGTGCAGCGCAAATCGCACGACAGCTGCGTCAGGCTATACCCGAGGTGAGGATAGAGTTAACACACCGTTCCCCCTGGGAACTCTTAGTTGCGACGATTCTCTCCGCACAATGTACGGACCAGAGGGTGAATCAAGTGACACCGGCACTATTCCAACGATATCCAACTCCACAGTCTCTGGCGATGGCGGAGAAGGCGGATCTGGAGGCCCTGATCAAACCAACGGGTTTCTACAAGAGTAAGGCCAAGAACCTGCTTGGCTGTGCTCAAGGCGTCTCAACCCGCTTTGGGGGGCATGTGCCAAACACGATGGACGAACTGACGTCACTTCCTGGTGTTGGACGAAAGACTGCGAACGTGCTGCTCGGGGGAGTGTTTGGAAAGCCGGGTCTCGTTGTTGATACCCATGTGAAGCGTATGGCAAACCGCTTAGCCTTGAGTCGGTCACAAGACCCTGAGCAGATCGAGCATGATCTTCAGGCGATCTATCCAGAAGCTGAGTGGACGGCTATGTCACAACGCTTGTTGCTGCATGGACGCTACGTGTGCCTTGCACGGAAGCCCCGATGTGGTGCCTGTCCGCTCGCTGATGTGTGCGAATGGGAAGGGAAAATAACGAGATGATTGCCAGTATGACTGGATTTGGTCGACGCCAGGGAACTCATGCGGGAACGACTGTCACAATTGAGGTGCGATCGGTCAACCATCGCTTTTTGGAAACATCCATCCGTCTCCCGAAGTCAATGGGAGGGCTGGAGGAAAGTCTTAAGAAGGCTGTCCAACAGCATTGTGCCCGTGGACGCGTTGATCTCACGGTAGTGATCCAGGGAGCGCGGGCGAATGGGCGCGTGCCTCAACTTGACGAGAACTTAGCCAAGCACTACCATCAAGCTCTTGGAGCCCTCCAACGCACGTTGAAGCTGAAAGGATCGATCGACCTGGCGATGATGGCGGGGTTTCGTGATGTCATTGTGTTGGCCGATCAGGTCGCAGACGATCCCAAACTTCTCAAATTTGTAGAGCAGTTGGGAGCGAAGGCAGTGCGTGATATGGCTGCCATGCGCAAAAAAGAGGGTGGGTTGCTGGCGAAGGACATTCTTAGTCGACTGACGTGCGTACGGACCGGCACGACGGTGATCGCCGGCCGTGCCTCATCCGTGACGCAGGAGGCATTTGATCGGATGAAGCTGCGCGTCGAGAAGCTGCTGGGAGAGACGATTCCGGATCTCCCGCGACTCAACCAGGAGCTGGCCATCCATGCCGATCGGTGTGACATTACGGAAGAATTGGTCAGACTGGATGCGCATATGGTACAGTTTGAACAGGCTGTTCAGCAGAGTGAGCCGGTCGGGAAGACTCTGGACTTTCTTCTCCAAGAGATGGGGCGTGAAGTGAATACCATTGGCTCAAAGGCGAATGATTCTGCGATTGCCGCAGAGGTGGTTCGAATGAAAGCAGAAATGGAACGCTTGCGTGAGCAGGTACAGAACGTCGAATGAGTAGTCTATCGACCCCATCTCATCTGGCTTCCAGCCTGCCGGAGCAGCAACCTGATCCCGCGCGTCGGGGGATCCTGTTTATCGTTTCAGCCCCTTCAGGCGCTGGAAAGACAACGTTGTGTAAACAGATTGTGGGCTCGGTATCCGGAGTGTGGCATTCCATATCCTCGACAACCAGAAAGCCTCGTCCGGGAGAGGAACACGGACGAGAGTATTTCTTCATTGAGGAACAAATGTTTCACGATATGGTGAGACGTGATGAATTCTTGGAATATGCCTATGTCCATGACCACTGGTACGGAACTCCTCGGGGCCCCCTTCTCGACAAGATTCAACAGGGCGTTGACGTGTTGCTTGAAATTGATGTTCAAGGCGCGCTCCAGATCAAGAAGCAGTTTGTCGATGCGGTGTCTATCTTCATCCTCCCGCCATCCATGGAGATCCTCCGTGCCAGACTGCAGAACCGAGCGTCGGACTCTCAGGAGGAAATCCTGCGCCGACTCTGCAAGGTGAAGGACGAAGTCCGGTGTGTTGGTGAATACTCCTACATCCTTCGAAATGATGAATTTGAACGGTCTCTTCGTGAGTTACAGAGCATTTTCCAGGCGGAACGCCTGAAATCCCAGCGGATGGACTTGCAGTGGCTTGAGCGGAACTTTACCGGCGAGTGCAACGCAGCACCGGCAGGGTGAGAGTCTTTACTCACATTTTATCGCAGAGGGAGCGAGTCATATTATGATCGACATGCTGAACTTGTTGCCGCAGTACACGTCCAACGAATTCGACTCCAGACACCGATTGGTGATTGTCGCTTCCCAGAGGGCCAAACATTTGACCCAGGGCGCCAGGCCTGCGGGACCCTCTCGGTTTACAAAAGAAACGACTGTTGCGCTTGATGAGGTCTTGAAAGGGCAAGTGAAGTATCTGATGGGCAAGGAAGCGCGCGATGCAATGAAGGAAGCCAAGCGCGGGAAAGAAGGCGAAACCGAGCGTATTGCGATGATGACCGGAGAAGATGCCAAAGAGATCAAGAAAGAGCTGAGTGTATATGTAGATGATACGGTTCAGCCGGCGGTCGTTCCAACCGAGGAGTAGATGGTGGACGAAGCGAGAGCGACGGTGGCTCTTGGCGGCAAACGCCTCGTGCTCGGGGTGACGGGGAGTATTGCCGCCTATAAGGCTGTCGGGGTACTTCGCGCGTTGAGGGAACAAGGGGCGATCGTGTCGGTTCTCATGACGCGGGGGGCGACAAAGTTTATGACCCCGCTGACGTTTGAAGTACTCTCAGGGCATCGCGTCGTTACTGATCTCTTTGAGGCCCCGGAAGCCATGCCACATCTGACCATTGCTGAGGATGCCGACGCAGTTCTCGTGGCCCCGGCGACCGCGAATTTTCTGGCGAAGGCGGCGCTTGGCCTTGCGGATGATGTCTTGAGTACGATGTTACTGAATGTTCGAAGTCCTATCATTGTTGCGCCCGCGATGGACGGCGAGATGTGGACGCATCCCACAGTGGTTCACCATGTGGAGGTGCTTCGCGCGCGTGGAGTGGTCGTGCTTGACCCTGAGGTAGGCCCACTTGCATCAGGTCGAGTTGCACGGGGAAGGTTCCCCGCAGAGGAAACCATTCTGAATGCAGTTCAGGCGGCGGTACTTCCTCAGGGAGATTGGCAAGGCCAGCGGGTATTGGTATCCGCCGGACCAACCCAGGAGCCACTCGACCCGGTTCGGTTTCTTTCCAACCGGTCGTCCGGAAAAATGGGATATGCCATTGCAGAAGCGGTCTGTGCACGGGGTGGGGAGGTGGTCTTGGTCACGGGGCCTTCCGCATTGACGCCTCCGTCTGGGGTCACAACCGTTCATGTCAATACGGCGAACGAGATGGCCGATGCCTTGTCTCGGCACTTTTCTTCCTGCACCGTCCTGATCATGGCGGCTGCCGTTGCCGATTTTCGTCCACGGGTGACAGCTCCAGGGAAACTGAAAAAACAGGGGAAATCTGTGATCGAGCTTGAGCTCGAAGCGACTCCCGATATTCTTGCAATGCTCTCTGCCAGGCGCACATCACAGGTTGTTGTCGGGTTTGCAGCAGAAACAGAACAGGTGCTCTCTCATGCCAAAGACAAGTTGAAAGGCAAGGGATTGGATCTGATTGTCGCCAATGATGTGACGCAAGTCGGTGGTGGATTCTGCAGTGATAACAATTCGGCCGTTATTCTATCAGCCTCAGGCGAGCAGAGGGCCTTTGGCCTGATGCCCAAGCGTCAGTTGGCAGATGAGATTCTGAATGCGGTGCGTGACTGGTGTTTGGTGGCGCCGCGTGGTGAGTCACTTGTGGAGTAATCCTGTCTATGGCTTCTGGTTCTAAGAAGACGGACAACGCTGTGGAGATCGATCGATTGGCCTTGGCGCTCGCCAAAGAACCAGGGTCAAAAGTCTTTATCCCTCTGGCCGAAGAGTACGGGAAGGTTGGTCGGTGGGACGAAGCCGTCGTTGTACTGGAAGATGGCCTGAAGACCTATCCCGGTTTCATTACGGCCATGGTGGCGTTAGGACGTGCGTATGAGCAGGTGAACCAGCCGGTTAAAGCAAAAGCCATTCTTGAAGAGGCGATAAAAGTAAGCCCAGATAATCTCCGTGCGCATCGAACCTTGGCTAAACTCTATGCGACCGAAGGGGCCAAGGATGCCGCCATCCGTTCTTGTAATGCCATTTTGGCGGTGAACTCACAGGATCAGGAAGCGTTGGCTCTGCGGGCAAGCCTCGATCACGCGGTGGCGAGAGACCATGTTCCGGCTCAGAACCAACCAATAGTGGAGTTTGAGAAGACTGAGAAGCCTCAGTTTGATCGTCCTGGTGCCGAATCCATATCATCAGGTGTGGGAGGGGATGCCCCGGTGGCAGGGAATGATGGTGATGATCATTTGGCTCCGATCCGACCTGGCTTAACCGAAGGCGCTGCCCAGTCTCGGAGTCATCAGGGAATAGGCAGGTCGGCTGTTGTACGACTAGAGCAGTGGCTTCGTTTGATTCAAGCGCGCCGTCGCGATGTTTCTGCCCAACCGCAATCTGTTCCGAAAACTTCCGTGTGACGTCACCGGTTTGACCCTCTGAAAGCAGACTGCTAGAATGCCGCCTCCAGTGTGAGGGCGATCTTCGTTCTGATGTAGAAGGGGGCCTACGCACCATGCTCCGTGTCTTGGTCTTGCATGGTCCTAATTTAAATCTGCTGGGCAATCGCGAGCAGTCTATTTATGGGACGACGTCTCTTGAAACGATTGATTCGTCTCTCCGCCGATTGGGAGACGAACTAGGAGCTGAGCTTGTTATTCGACAATCCAATCATGAGGGAGAGTTGGTAACGTGGATTCAGGAAGCCCGCCGAGATTGTCAGGGGATTATCATCAATCCGGCAGCCTATACTCACACCAGCGTCGCGATACGCGATGCCTTGGCGGCTGTGGATCTCCCGACGGTCGAGGTTCATCTGTCAAATATTTATCGTCGGGAAGCGTTTCGACAGCAGTCCTATGTGTCTGGCGTTGCTGTCGCGCAGGTGTCCGGGTTTGGCCCATCAGGCTATTTGTTGGCCTTGCGTGGACTATGTGAGCATGTCACTCACTCCTTGCCGACGGGATCCAAACCAGAGGCCTCGCCTGCAGTGAGGGGCAGGACCAACCTGGCATGAGCCTACTGGTAGGCTAGGGGTGTTTCTTTTTATGGAAGGGAGTGTAGAGTGATTTCCACGGTTGATTTTCGTGGCGGTGTCCGCTTGATGGTCGAAGGGGAACCTTTCTATATTGTTGAATTCCAACACGTCAAGCCTGGCAAAGGTGGGGCATTTGTCCGTACCAAGTTGAAGAGCTACCTCTCAGGCAATGTGCTGGATCGTACCTTTCGATCTGGAGAGCGATTTGAAGAACCTGATCTTGAAGAGCGTGATATGCAGTTTCTCTATGCGGCTGGCGAGGCCTATACGCTCATGGATACGGAAACCTATGAGCAGCTGACGTTTGAGAAACGTCAATTGGGAGAGAATGCCGATCTGTTGAAAGAGAACATGGTCGTCAAGATCCTCATTTATGAGCATCGTCCGATTGCAGTTGAATTGCCGAACTTTATTGAACTCAAGGTCGTCGATGGGGAGCCGGGTGTGCGGGGAGATACAGCATCCGGAGGAACAAAGCCGGTCATCGTGGAAACAGGAGCCACCATCAAGGTGCCGCTGTATCTGGAGGTTGGCACAGTGATTCGAATCGATACGCGTACGCGATCTTATGTGGAGCGTGTTCGGTGAGAGGTCGTCGAACAAAGCCCAAAGCGCGTCGTATTGTGTTACCGGAGAGGCCGGGCCCGCCGCTTGGTGAAGCCATGCCTACCATCGTTTCCAGCAGACATCTCCAGGAACTGATCGATCTTCTTCGGCGTAATAACCTGACCGAGCTGGAGCTTGAACACCAGGGTGTTCGGATACGGCTGAGGCATGAGCTTGCGGCAAAGGCTCCGGTGGCGGTGCATCAGGAGTCGGCTCCAACCGTTCCTCAGCAACCGTCGCATGCTGTCTCCTCTGCGATACCTGCGATGGAAGGCACAGCCGGGTTCGTGACGGTGGCCTCGCCTATTGTTGGGACGTTTTATCGCTCTCCTTCTCCCGATGCGGATTTCTATGTCGATGAAGGCGACATCGTCAAGAAGGGCCAAGTGCTCTGCATCGTTGAGGCGATGAAGCTCATGAATGAGATCGAGTCTGAACTAGATGGTCGGATTGTGAAGATCTTCGTGGAGAACACCAAGCCGGTTGAATACGGTCAAGCCCTGTTCCTCATCGATCCTAAAGCCACCCCATAGGTTAGTCTCACGGTGATTCTCTCCATCGTGTCGGAGCCAAGACGTGTTTAAAAAAGTGCTGATCGCCAATCGTGGAGAAATTGCGCTGCGAGTCATTCGCGCGTGCAAGGAGCTCGGTATTCAGACCGTCGCGATTCATTCCGAGGCGGATGCCCTTGCGATGCACGTCCGGGCGGCTGATGAAAAGGTCTGTGTCGGACCAGCCGATTCCGCGCTCAGTTATCGGAACATTCCCAATGTCCTGAGCGCGGCGGAGATTACCGGAGCCGATGCGATTCATCCTGGGTATGGGTTTCTCTCCGAGAACGCCCATTTTGCGGAAGTGTGCGAATCGATCGGCATTAAGTTCATTGGGCCCAGTTCTGAAAATATCGCCATGATGGGGGACAAAGCGAAAGCACGAGAGATCGTTGCTAAACGAGGTCTTCCCGTCACTCCAGGGAGCCCCGGTGAAGTGCGGAGCGAGGAAGATGCATTACAGGCTGCGCAGAAGATCGGGTTCCCGGTTATCATCAAAGCCACGGCTGGTGGGGGAGGCCGCGGCATGCGCGTCGTGAATCGAGCCGAAGACTTGGGGCGAGCTTTTCAAGCCGCGCAGGCTGAGGCCAAATCGACGTTTGGGAACGACGGCGTGTATCTTGAACGCTACTTTTTGGAGCCTCGTCATATCGAAGTGCAGGTCTTGGCTGATCAACAGGGCCGCGTGATTCATCTTGGGGAACGCGACTGCTCCATCCAGCGGCGGCATCAGAAGCTGGTTGAGGAAACCCCATCCCCTGTCGTCGACGATAAGCTTCGTCGAGAGATCGGACGAGTGGCGGTGGAGGCGGTCAAAGCTGCGCACTATCGCAATGTCGGGACGGTGGAGTTTCTTCTTGATAAGGAACGAAACTTCTACTTCATGGAAGTCAATACCCGTATTCAAGTGGAGCATCCGATTACTGAAATGGTGACGGGTGTCGATTTGATCAAGGAACAGATTCGGCTTGCAGCCGGACATCCGCTCTCGCTGCGTCAACAGGACGTCGTGCTCACCGGCCACAGTCTGGAGTGCCGCATCAATGCGGAAGATCCTGAGAAGTTCACCCCCTCTCCCGGAACCATCGCCAAATACAGTCCCCCGGGAGGATTCGGCGTGCGAGTGGATTCTGCGATGGAGTCAGGCTCGATCGTTGTGCCACATTACGATTCAATGATTGCGAAGCTGATCACGCATGGTCGTGATCGACAGGAGTCGTTGGCACGGATGCGACGAGCTCTGGGCGAATTCGTGATTGAAGGGATCAAGACGACGATCCCGCTTCATCGCCGAATCCTTGATGACCCTGATTTTCAGAAGGGCCATGTCTCGACCACATTCTTGGAGCATTTCTTGGCAAGGTAGCCGGTGATCGTTCCTCCCTGATCCTCCCGTGTTCGGATTTCCCGCTGGGCGTGTGTTTATTCCCTTGGTCCGTGACAGTCCATCTGCCTGCCGAGTTGAGTCGGTATGCTGGAACGTTCATACGTCCCAGGACGGGGGGGAACGTGATTCTTGGCAGTCTTCCTGATAGGATAAAGAGATGTCTTCCTGCGAGCGCGAGTGATGTATGCGACGAATTGGATTGATTCTTAGCGTCTTAGCCGTCGGTGTCGGCATCGGAGGCTACGTGTTTTTCAACGGGGAGCGGAAGCCCCCCGTTCGATACCGAACGGCGCCGGTTGAGCGCGGGCAGGTGATTTCAGTCGTCAGTGCAACCGGGACGATTAATCCCGTGGTATCCGTTCAGGTGGGGACGCAAGTATCGGGCATGATCAAGAGCCTTCATGCCGATTTCAATTCGCGGGTCAAGGTCGGGGATATTGTCGCGGTCATTGATCCGGAGCCGTTCAAGGCTCGTCGGGAACAGGCTGCAAGCAATCTGGACATGGCGCGGGCGAGCGTCGTGCGGGCGCGAGCCGATTTGGCCCAACGAAAGCGGGAACTCAGCCGTGTGGAAGTGCTGTTGCCGGAGCAGTTTGTTTCACAAAATGATGCGGATGTAGCCATCACGAATTACCAAAGTGCTCAGGCGCAGCTCCGAGTCGCTGAGGCACAGGTCAAGCAAGCCGAGGCAGCGGTCAATGCTGCGGATCTTGAGCTGAAATATACGGTGATTCGTTCGCCGGTTGAAGGGATTGTGGTGGCGCGCAACATCGAGGTGGGGCAGACGGTTGCGTCCAGCTTCGCCACACCCAATCTCTTTCTCATCGCACTTGATTTGACCAAGATGCAAGTCGACACCAACGTGAGCGAATCGGACATCGGCGGGATGTCGGAGGGAAAGGAAGCCGTCTTTACCGTCGACGCCTACCCAGGGATGTCGTTTGCAGGCATTGTGAAGCAGGTTCGTCTCGCACCGATCAGTGTCCAGAATGTTGTGACGTACAATGTGGTGGTCAGTGTGGATAACGCCGATTTGCGCCTTAAGCCCGGTATGACTGCGAATGTCTCGATCGTGGTCGCGCAGAAGGATCAGGTCATCAAAGTTCCCAATGCCGCGCTCAGATTTGTGCCTCCGAAAGGCGAAGGGAGTCCGCGAGACGTCGGTGGACGATCGTCGAAAGGAGACACGGCTCGTCCGGTCACGCTCGACGGGCGAACCATGGTGACGAGAACCGTCTGGAAGCAGACAGAAGATAGAGAGCTTGTCGCGGTGCCCGTGCAGACCGGAATCTCAGACGGTTCTTCAACGGAGCTCATGTCCGGGAGCCTGGCGGAGGGTGATCTAATTGTGATCGGGATTGAACGATCAGGAGATGAGAGAAGGGGCAACGAGCTCCCACCAGGGTTCGGTAGCCCGCCCCGTCCTCGAAATCGCTGAGGTCTCTTTGGGATGTCTGAGGATTGTGACACACCGAGTGACGTTCCTCTTCTTTTCAACCGTACAAGATGATTAAGATTTTGTAGGGATATGCCTCCACTCATCGTCTGCGAAGATCTCTGGAAAGTCTACCGAGTCGGCGATGTTGA
>JACCDV010677252.1_pt1 | contig 26772 bp, 24 predicted proteins | sample 7446131 | NCBI WGS metagenome assembly JACCDV01 (sample SAMN15323448, study PRJNA562643) | freshwater metagenome | isolation source: river surface water | place: USA:Blue River Watershed | collected 2017-08-17 | reverse complement strand
TCCCGGCCCTCAAGGATTTCCTCGAAGGCAAGGCGGACGCCTCCGCGGAACTGACCAGCATCAGCGGCACGCCCGCCGAACTCGGCGGACGCCTCCAGGTGACGACCACGCTGGAATCGCAAGGCGGTCGGATCCGGGCCTTCGGCGGCAAGGACAGCAAGACCGCCGCGCTGGCCGGCAAGGCCGGCGACACGGGCGAACTGATCGGCGGGCTGGCGATGATCGCCGGCGCGTTCACCAAGAACCAGAAGCAAGGTCAGGACATCGCCCGGGTCGGCGCCGCGATGACGGCCGCCGGCAAGCTCCAGAAAGCCGTCGCGGATTTCCCCTATGCCTCCGCCCGCATCAAGGCCTCGCGCCTCGCTTCCGGCACCATCAAGCTCGAGACGGCGGACATCCGAGGCGAAACCCTCCAGCTGTCCGCCCAAGGCGGCATCAGCGTGGATCCGCGCGCGCCCTTCGCCGACTGGCCGATGTCGTTCACGACGCAGCTGCGAGGCGCCGGGGAGATCGGTCAATACTTCCAAGCCCTCGGCTTCGGCGTCGCCCCCTCTCCCGCGGACGGCTTCACGGAAGGCCCGGGCGTCGCCATCACCGGCTCGCTGAACGACATCCGGACCGACCTCGCCGAAAAACTACGGGCCGCCGTGGACCGCGTGCGTAGTTCGCCCGGCGCCGGAGGCACGTCGCAACCGGAAACCACCCCTGCGGGCCAAGCGGCCCCGGCTTCGTCGCCGGCGACCGCTCCGCGACGCCGTAACCCGCTGGACGACCTCCTCAAGGAGCTCGGCCGGTGATGACCAAGGGACGAGCGGCCGGTCTCGCGGGCGGACTGCTCGCGGGTCTCGTCGTGCTCGCGCTATCCGTCGGACCACAGGGATTCGGATGGGGTGACGGCGGCGCGCTGGCATGGCTACGCGCCCCGCGGGTGCTTGCCGCGCTCGCGGCCGGACTGGCGCTCGGCGCCGGAGGGGCCGCGCAACAGGGCGTCTTCCGTAATCCGCTCGCCGACCCCGGCCTGACGGGTGTCTTCGGCGGCGCGCTCTTCGGACTGGCGCTGCTATTGGGAGCGGCCCCGGAAATGGCCTGGCAGAACGCCTGGGTGCTCCCCCTGGCGGCCTTCGCCGGCGCGCTGGCCTGCTCCGCCCTGCTCGTCCTCCTCGGCAGCGGCGGGTCTTCGGCCCGCCTCTTATTGACAGGCCTCGGGCTCAACGCCTTCACCGCGGCGGGCACCCTCGTGATCGCCGCGCGCAGCGGGGAGTCACGCGAACTCCTCACCAACGGCGCCTATGGCGACTGGCTCGGCATGGCGACCTTGGAACTGGCCTGGTTGCCCGCCCTCCTCGCCGTCACGGCGGCGGTGGCGCTGCTTCCCCTGGCCCACGCGCTCGACCTTCTTTCGTTCGGCGAAGACGCCGCCCGCTGCCATGGGGCCGAGCCGGCTCAGACGAGGCGCCGCGCCGTGCTCCTGACGGCGCTCGCGGCCGGCGCGGCGACCTGCCTCGTCGGGCAGATCGCCTTCATCGGCCTGCTGGCTCCTCATCTCGCCCGCGCCCTGGCCGGGCCGCGACACGCCTTGGTGCTGCCGCTGGCCGGCCTGCTGGGCGCCGCATTATTGGTCGGCGCCGATACGCTCGGACGAGGACTGTGGCCGGACGCCCCCCTCTCCGCCGCCGCGGTGACCGCCGTGCTGGGCGCGCCGATGTTCATCTGGATAGCAAGGAAGCGCGATGCCTGAAGCGATCGTCACGGCCACCGGCCTGGGGGTGCAGTTCGGCGCGCACCGCGCGGTGGATGGCGTCTCCCTGAAAACGGCCGCCGGAACGATGACCGCCGTGATCGGCCCGAATGGCGCCGGCAAGACGACGCTCCTGCGGACGCTCGCCGGGCTGATCCCGACGGCCACCGGCGGGCTCGACGTAGGCGGCATCGACCCTCGCCGCGCGAGCGCTCCGACATCGGCGAAGGTGCTCGCCTACGCGCCGCAGCTGCCGGCCTCGGCCTGGGACTTCAACCTTGAGGAATTAGGAGCCATCTCCGGCCGGCCGGAAGCTTACGGAAACTGGCTCGTTCGGCTCGGACTGAACCTGCCCGGCGAACTTCGGCTGTCGGAACTTTCGGGCGGCGAACGCAAGTGCGCCCACCTCGCCCTGACGTTCGCGGGACTCACGGATCCGTTCGGCCGGGCGTTGTTGCTCGACGAACCGACGGCTTCGCTCGACCGGGCCAAGCAGGCCGCGCTCCATCAGGTGATGCATGACTTCACCCGAGCGGGCGCGGCCGTGCTCGTGGCCACCCATGACCTCGCGTTCGCCCGGACCTGCGGAGAAATCCTGGTCCTCGCCGAAGGCCGGCTGGTCGCCGCGGGCCGGCCCGACACGACGCTCACGGACGACGTGGTCGCGTCCGTCTGGGGCTAGGCTTCATGCCGACATCGGCCGAAGCCGCTTGCGGCAGCTTCCCTTGGCGGGCCGCGGAGAAAAGATACTGCTGGGCCAGGCCGGCCCCGGCGCCGAAGTGAATCTGGCCGAAACGTTCCAACTGGGCCGGGGTCCAGCCGCGCAGCCCATACGCCGAGGCCAACGCCTGCACCACCCAGGTGTCGACCGGGAAACTCTCGAGCCGGCCGAAGCCGAAAAGCGCGACGCAGGCGGCGACCTTCGGACCTACGCCGGGCAGGCCCTGCAAGGCGGCCAGCAACGCCGGCGTATCCAGCGCCGCGAACTCCTGGGCCCACCGCGGACGCGTCCGCAGGATCCGAGCCGTGCCCCGCAGGTATGCCGCCCGATAGCCGAGCGCGCAGCGACGCAGGACCGGGTCGCCGGCTTCCGCCAGCGCATCCCAGGTCGGCAAAGCATGGAAACCGCCGGCCAGCGGTGCGCCGAGCTCATGGGCGAGCGCGGCGACCATCGCGCGGATCTGCAGGATGCGTTTGTTGGAACTGCAAAGAAAACCGACGAGGGCCTCGTGCGGCTCCTGCCGCAGGATACGCAGGCCCGGGTAAGCCTCGCGGGCGATCCGCAGCACCGGGTCGGACCGCCATGGCAGCTCGGCGGAAAGCCGCGCCTGCAAACCATCCGCGTCCAGGTAGCGCTTCAGCGCCGCCTCGGCGCCGGTCATGCTCACCGGCGCCCGCCACTCCAACCCCGCCGGTCCGGCGCGGAGTCCGGCGAGCGTCTCACCGAAAACGCCCAGCCAACTGCCGTCAGGCTCCTGGCGCCAGCGGAAGCACTGGCCTCCGTCCAGCTGTTCCGCCAAAGTGGCGGCCGGAACGTCCTCCGAAAGCCGCAGCGGTCGCCAGGGCGTCCAGGTCGGCCCGCCCATGAGGCTCAGCGAGTCCCGAGGTCGCCCGGGGCGCCCCAGAGGAAACTATGCTTCGCGGCGAGCACGCGGCCGCTCGCGTCGACCAGCGAGAGACGCCAGGCGACGGGACGCCACTGGGCATCGCCCGCCTGTTTGCCGGTGAGACCCAGGACGAACTCACCGAAGAAGAAACCCGGACGGGCCTTCGCCGGGAACTCGTAGCGCTCAGGCGCGGCTCCCTCGGCGCGGACGACCTGCAGGATCAAGCGGGCGTCGGCCGGCGGGGCCTCCGCGAGCTTGAGATAGAAATAATAACCCGGACGGACGGCGGCATCGGTGCGGAAGACCACATCGGCGCCATGGTCTTCGCCCTTGTCCAGCACGTCGGCCACGCGGGCCGTGTCCGTCGCGGTCCGCCGACGCTCATTGACGTAGACGAAACCCGGCACCTCATCGGTCGAGATGGCGGGGGTGTCGCAGCCGATCAAGAGCAGCGCGGTGAGCGCACCCCACAGGGAGGCCTGGCTCACCGCCCGGCTCACTTCTTGGCCTTCTTCTTGCTCGCGGCGGCGCGGGCGACCTTGACGCGAGCCTTCTTGCGTTCGAGGTAGGCGCGGCGACGGCGGCGCTTGATGACTTTGTTGCTCTGTTGACCCATGGTGAGTGCATCCTCCCGCAACCATCCGGATGGTCAAGGAGAAGGTGAGGCCGGTCGCCGGGTTGCCGGCGGCGACGCTGAGACCCTTTCTGGCTGCCTGGGCAGGGATCGAACCTGCGACCAAGTGATTAACAGTCCCTTGTTTCATTACAAAACCCCAACAAAGTTATATCATGGACAGGTTTTGGACAGGTTTCGCGAATTGACGGAGCTGCGCGGCGGCGACTGACTCCCCTTCTCTCGCCATGAGTCCGCATCCTTCAGTCCGCCCGACGAAGAAGAACCTCGTCCCTATTAAACAGAAAGGGAAGCAGCTGCTGGCCTTGCGACCTGATCGCAAGTGGGCAGTCTATTTCTATGAGCAGAAGGACGGTCGTCCTGTCCTCTGTCGTAAGTTTTTCCGCGAGCAGGCGGCGGCGGAGGAGTTCTGCATGATTAAACGCGCGGAGCAGAACAACCTGGGAGCGGCCAACGCCATAGGGTTAAGCGACGACCTGAAGCGGGAGGCGCTGGCCTGCTGGCGCAAACTTGAACCCCTGCGCCACCTGGGAGCGACCCTGACCAAAGCGGTGGACTACTACATCAAGGACGCTGGGCTGGCGGCCAAGTCCAAGACGGTCGCAGAGGCGGCGGCGGCCTGCGTCGAGGCCAAGCGCCGAAAGAATCTCTCCCTTGGCCACCTGAAGCGCATCAGGCAAACCCTGGAACAGTTCTGCCTTTCCCATGGTAAAGCGCCTATTTCGACCATGAAGGCGGCCACGGTGAAGTCCTGGCTGGAGGCATACGCGGAGAAGCACGACCTAAACGAAGTCTCATACAACGCGAAAAAGCGCTACCTGTCATTGTTCTTCGGCTACTGCGTGGACAGCGACCTGCTGGAAGCCAACCCTGCGGACAGGGTTGAGGCGAGGGAGGAGGACGGCCGTCGAAAGCGCGTCATGCGTCCAGGCGACCTGCGAAAGTGGCTGGCCGCCGCGTCCCCTGCGGTGCGGACTGCGATCTCCATCCAAGCCTTCTGCGGCTGTCGGACTGCGGAAGTGGCGCGACTGCGCTGGGCGGACATAAATTGGAAAGACGCAAAGGTGGTTCTGGAGGCGGACATAGCAAAGATCCCCTCCAGGCGCTCGTCCCCTATCCCGCCCAACCTGTTCGCGTATCTCATGAAGGTTCGCAAGGAGGACGGCCGCTACATCTGGGAGGCGGAGCAGGACGCGGAAACCGCCGCCCGCCATCAGTCCAAACCGCCGAAGGAGCGCGCCGCCATGCTGGACGAATGGCGGATTCACAACCTCGTCGTCGCCATGACGGAAGCGCGCGAAGCTGCCGCGCCTATAGAATGGCAGCGGAACGCGCTGCGCGTGTCTGCCGCATCCTATTGGTTCGACAAGACGAAGGACGCAGCTGCCACCGCGTCGGCCATGGGACACGACCCAGACACTTTCGAGGACAATTATAAGGACATTATCCGCGACTCCGACATGACGCGGGAGTGGTTTGAGATAGACCCTGCCGACCCCATGAAGGCGGCCAAAGTGATCCCATTCCGACCCAAAGAGAAGCGCCGCAAGGCTTTGTAACTAAATATTCCCCCAAGAAACCGTCAAAGTAAGGCGAGGGTTAATTTACTAACGCCTCAGTCTCGGGTTAGAGCTGTGGCGGACTTCCGTAGGCAGATCCTTCGCCGATTCTTTCGTTAACTCGGCAAGCGCAAGCAGCAGCGCGCGCTGAGATTCGATTAGCAGCGTAATATTTGACTCATGCTGAACCCTGGCTTGCTCGAAATAGCTGTTATTAGCAGCGGCTTGCATGGCCTGATTACCCAAGTAGCTTCGGTTGCTTGCCAACCTTTGTCGGCATTGGGCAATCTGCTCCTTGAGCGCATGAACCTCGACAATTAATTCATCCCGAACATTGACGGACGGAATCTTCGGAGTGGATAGAGCGTCCTTTTCAATTGCCACAGGCTTCGTAGTATTTTCAAGGGTTTTCGACTGAGAGGTAGGGGCTGCGTCATCTTCGACATTCATCATAAGCATTACGCTGCTATCGATTTTCCCTTCCTTAAACATGCGATCAATGTCGGCTTGGGTGATCCTCCCTTCACGCAGCAAGCGCTTTAGTTCGGTCGCCATCTTAAGTTTTTCGTCTAAGGTGACTGGCGTGCGGTTTGGCTGATCAAGGCCAAGGGCGGCGCGGCGGAGTATCAGACCTGGGTCGTCGGAGTTAGTCTGACCTTGGGCGACGAAAGCGCATGAGAGCAGGAGGAGGGAGAGGGCGTGTTTCATGGGCATGCTTTCAATAGAACCTAACAGGACATACCGCAAGACGGAGTAGCGGCCACACTTGTGATTGGCTCGCTTGAGCCGCTCCCATTTATAATCAAACAGGAGCTTTAGCGCTGAAGTCATTAAAGGTCATAGTCTTATGCGCCCGTGTCACTGACCCATCTGGGGCAAACCCATTCCAAAGGTTGCCAACGATATAGATATGATGAACGAACCAGAACATGAGCAGCAAGGCGCTCGCCGCCTGCTATCCCAAACTGAATTAGCGAAGGCGCTCAAAGTCCACCCCTTGACCGTGAGCAGGTGGACGACGGCGCGCCTCATCCCCTGCCACCGCGTCGGCCGAATCGTTCGCTATGACCTGGCGGCCGTCCTCGCCGCGATCGCGAAGGAAGAGAACAAGAAAGGCGGCAACAAGTGAAGCCCGACCGAATCCTGCCTGGGCAGACGGCCGTAAGCAGAACCCACCTGGCGAACCGCTGGGGAGTGAGTCCGCGAACGATAGACGCATGGCGCAAGCGTGGTAACCTGCCCGCCTTCGTCGTCAGCGGTCGTCTGATTCGATTCGACCTGGCTGCCTGCGAGGAGTGGATGGGGAAGTTCCGCCATGACGCGAAGTGGGAAAACGAAAGGAGCGCGTCGTGAGCAAAGAACCGACCCTTGAGCAGCTGGAGGCGCGTCAGTTCTTCGTATCGCCATGCAGGACGACCCTGCTGCGCGTCGTGGATTTGGCGATCCAAGGATGGGGAATAGACGAATGGGAGGAGCGCTGGACGAACGCGTGCGCGGCTCTCCAGGCAATCGGCATGAAGTGGGACGACGAGGAGCTGGAAAAGGCCTTCACGGAACGGCAGAACGAAAGGAGCGCGTCATGAGCGCGGACAAGTTCGAGCGCTTCCGCTGCTATGTCCAAAAGATGGACGCAGCCATCCAGGGGGCAGGCGGCAGGCGGCAGGCCTTCAAAGTTTGCTCCAAGGCCTATGCGTTCAAGCTGGGCGAGGACGAGGCCTGGGGCGAGCTGCTGGAATGGGACAAGACCTGCGCGCCTTCCTGGGCATCCACTAACGAGCTGAACGACCTGCGCAGAATCCTGGCATGGGTCTATCGAAACCCCTCCAAGCCATTCGGCTGCATGATTGAAGAAGGCGGCAGCAGCAGGCCTGCGCCGCGACCGAAGGCCAAGCCCATAGCGCCGCCCGTGGAGATGCCAGCGCCCGTCCAGCTGCCTGCCGAGGCAATCCTTCCGTCCCGCGCGATCGTAGCGGCGTTCGAGCAAGGCGAGCTAATCAGGGTTCATTCCCAGGTCGCCCAGCGTGGCGACGCATGGATGCCCAAGGGGTTCGGTTCTTTCATGACGCGGGAGCAGGTCGTGGCCGTCCTCGACGCGGACGCGCTTCTGGGGAACGGAGACGCGGGAATCTACATGGGGCAGAACCCCATCCGCCCAGGCCTCGACGAACAAACGGCCGCGAAGGACGAAGGGGTGGCTGCATACAGGCACGCGCTCGTCGAGTTCGACGGAGTTCCGCTGGAGCAGCAGTTTGCGGTCGTCCTGGCTACGCGGCTGCCTGTTTCGGCCGTCGTCTATTCTGGCGGCAAGTCCCTCCATGCGTGGGTTCGCGTAGATGCGCCCGACCTTGAGACATACAAGCGGCGCGTGGCCGTGATTCACTCCCTTCCCCTCCTGGCTGCGGCTGGCATGGACAAGGCGAACAAGAACCCCTCCCGCCTGACCCGCCTGCCTGGAGCGCGTCGTAAGGACAAGGTGCAGCGCGTCGTCGCCTTGAATGTCGGTGCGGCCTCCTGGGGGGAATGGGAAGGTGCGCAGGGAGAGGCGACCCCTGCCGAAGAACCCAAGGCAGAAGAGAACGAGCGCGGCCGTCCCTTTGAAGTCATGGGCTACGATGAGGAGGCGGTCGTGTTCTATCTGACCGACCTGCGCATGGAGCGCCGCGTGAAACTCGACGAGCTGGCGAAGGTGGACAAGCTGCGCGCGATCGCGAGGGAGTCATTCTGGAAGGACAAGTTCGGCAGAGGCGACGACCTGAAGTGGAGCGCGGTCGAGGCGGCCGAATGGCTGCGCGACGAGGCGGCAAGGGTTGGGCGCATAAGCGGGGGAAACCTTGCGGACAGGAAGCGCGGTCGTGGCATTTGGAACGACGCAGGCCACTTTATCGCCAACCTTGGGAACAGGGTTGAGGTGGACGGACGACCTGCGGACTGTGCATGGCGAAGCCCAGAGGGGTTCGTCTATGAGTCTGGCGACGCGCTGGAGATGGCGCGGGAGGAGGCCACGGACGAGGAGGCGCTGTCCTATGTCGAACTTCTCCAGGCGCAGTCTGGCAGCAAGGACGGCGGCCTTGCGCTGGCAGGCCTGGTCGCAAACGCCTTCCTGCTGGGCTGCATCCATACGCGACCAAGCGCGTGGATAGACGGACAGCGCGGCGCAGGAAAGACCCAGCTAAAGGAGAGGTGCGTACGGGGGCTGGGGCGCTGGGTCGTGAAGGCGGAAAGCGCGACGGAGGCCTCCATCCGCCAGGAGCTGAAGGCGGACGCGCTCATGATCGTTTGCGACGAGGCGGAAAGCGACGGCGACCTGGGCAAGACAAGGACGGCGGCGGTCGTCGAGCTTGTCAGAAAGTCCTTCGACGGAGACGGCGCGCGGACGAGCAGAGGCACGCCAGGGGGCAAAGGCGCGACTGTATGGCGGACACGAACCTGCGGATTCTTCTCCTCCATTAACGACGGACTGAACCTCGACCGAGACACGCAGAGGTTCGTCCAGGTTCGCCTGCCCAGCAAGCGGGAGGAAGGATACTACAGGCAGACAGTCCTGCCGATCGAGGCGCGGTGCGTGGGTCGTCCTGCCTTTTCCGCAAGGTTGGCGCGTCGCGCTTATAACTACGCACCATTCCACCGACCGAACCAGGAGAAGCTCGCCGCCTGCCTTACAGGACGGTTGAGCGAACCCAGATTAGTGGACAAGTTCTCGTCGCTGCTGGCTGGCGCTGCCATGCTAACCCATGGCCACCCCCTGACGGACGAGGAGGCGCGTGCGATCGTCGAAGGATTCGACCTGTCCGCGTTCAACCCTGGCGAGTCCGTCGAGTCCTCCAGGTTGCTGGAGCGCCTGTTAAGCTCGCAGCTCGACGCTGGGGCTGGAGACAAGCCCACGGTGCGGGAGTTGCTGGGGCGTTCGGACGAGGCGGCGGTGCAGCTGCTGGGGCGCGCTGGCCTGCTCATGCACAAGAACAAAGGCCTTTGCGTCGCCTACACGGAGGAGGGGCTTCTGAAGCTGCTGCCCGACAGTCCGTGGAACAAGGACTCCAAGCGCGTCAGGACTGCGCTGCTCGCGGCGGCAGGAAAGGACAAGGCGGAGAAGGTTCGCTTCAGAGTTCCGAACGCGACACTGAACGCGGTCGTGATTCCGCAGGAGGTTCTGATGGACTACGGCCTCGACCCCTTCTGACCTTTGCGCGCAGTGTTCCAAGGTTGTTCCAGCGACCCTGGAACACGGCAAAGCGCTTGGGCGCTGGAGGTTGCGTTAAAAGAAAGCGCCTGTTCCAAGTTCCCGCAGCATAGACCCATGGCGCTGGGTTGGCGGCAGCGCGTCGTCTGCCCACCCTCCACCTATCTATTTCTAATTATCTGGAACAAAGGAGGAGGAAGCGGGGGTTTGACCAACAAGGACGCAGGCGAAACATTGTTCCAAAACCCCTGGAACAGCTTTGGAACGGGATGGAACATTAGAACAGCAGCGACAGACTCCCCTGTGTAATAGACCCAGGGGTGGTAGATCGCGCAGCGTGTCAGACCTTGCTCTCATGTCTCGACCTTGGGCGCGCCATTAGACCCCTCTGGCTGGCCTTCAGGGGCGGCCTGGGCGCTGGGCGGGGGTTGTCATCGCAACAGTATGAAATTGCAAAACTGCCTCGTGTTTTTTTGCCGTGGCATCGGCACACGCGATGACATGGGGGGGTGCAAAGAGATTCCTTCGAGGTAAGCACCTTTCCCGCGTCGAACCTATGGACAGGTTTTGGACAGGTTTCAACCTACACTTGGCAACATTTGCTTACATTTAAGCACACTTGGACGGCCTGCGCTAACGGCGTAAATGTAGAACAAATAGTGATATAAACCCTTTATTATCAGGGTTTTAATGAGCTTTGAAGGGGCGTCCTTTCTGGCTGCCTGGGCAGGGATCGAACCTGCGACCAAGTGATTAACAGTCACCTGCTCTACCGCTGAGCTACCAGGCAGTGCGAAAGGAGTTCAATCAAGGCAAGGTCGGGGCGGCTCTGTCAAACAAATCCTCCGCCCGCCGGCCCGGCCGGACGCCTCACCCCGAGGCGGGCCTAGGATTTGCTCCATAAACGCAGGGACGAAACCTGACATTCCGCCCACGACGCCTAATCTCTGGACAGGCCACGCCGGCCTGTCTTCCTCACCCACACCTATGCGCTGGACCCGTCTCCCTGAAACCCCCAACGCCCCGGGCTTCGGCGGCGCCTACGTCGGCACGTCCGGCGACCTGCTGCTCTGCGGCGGCGGCGCCAACTTCCCCGACAAGCCGGCATGGGAAGGCGGGGCCAAGGTCTGGCATGACACCGTCTTCTCGCTGAGCAGCACCCGCTCCAAGAAATGGTCGGTCCTCGGCAAGCTGCCCCGGCCCTGCGGCTACGGCGTGGCCGTATCGATCCGCCAAGGCCTGCTGATGATCGGCGGAGCGGACTCCCATCGTCACTACGCCGACTGCTACACGTTGTCGGTCGAGGACGACGTGCTCAAGGTCCGTCCCTTCCCGTTCCTGCCTCGGCCGCTCGCCTACGCCACGGGCGCGCTGGTCGGGAGCAAGGTCATCGTCGCCGGCGGCACGGAACGGCCGGACGCCACCGCGGCCTCGTCCAGCGCCTTCGCCATCGACCTCGCCAACCTGAACGCCGGCTGGAAAGAGCTGCCGCTCTGCGCCGGCTCCGGACGCATGCTCGCCCAGTCCGCGGGCACGAAGGATACCTTCTACCTGTTCGGCGGCGTCGCGCTGAGCCCCGGCGCCAAAGGCGTCGAACGGGAATTCCTGTCGGATTGCCACGCCTTCACCCTCGGCAAGGAATGGCGACGCCTCTCCGCGATGCCCTGCCCGATCGCCGGCGCGCCTTCGCCCTGCCCGGTCTTCGACAACCAGATCCTCGTCCTCGGCGGCGACGACGGCAAGCTGGCCGGCAAAGTCGAAGCCGCCAAGCACCCGGGATATCGCAGGACGATCCTCGCGTACGACAAGTCGACCGACGTCTGGAGCGAGGCCGGCGAAGGCTCGGCGGCCGTGCTTTCGGCCGGCTGCGCCAAGTGGAGCAACGGCTACGCGGTAGTGAACGGCGAGTCCCGTCCCTTCGTCCGCTCTTCGGAAGGCTGGTTGCTGCGAGCCGAATGAGCCCGGCCGGCCGCCGCGGCGCCGGCGCCGTCAGGCGATGAAGTCGGCCTTGGCCGGCGCCCCGTTCGCGTCGTAATAATCGCGGATGGCCGCCGCCAAGTAAGCCTTCTTCTTCTCAGCCAGGAAAGAAGCGAAGTGGATCTCGCGGCCCTGCGAGGAGACCACGATGGCTTCGACCGGCTGCTTGTTGGACGTCGCTCCACGGTAAGCCAGACGGACCTCGACCTGCTCGCCGGCCGTCAGGTCCCAGGTCCAGCCCACGAAAGGCAGGATGCGCCAGCGAACCCGGATCTTATCCGGCGACAAGCTGACCTGGTAACGGGCGAGCGTGAAGGCGAAACCGACCAGGAAGAAAGGGGCGTAGAAAAGCCCGAGGAACAAGAATTGCCAGACCGACGGATCCGCCACCACGGAGCCGTTGACCTTCACCTTTCCGGCGGAGAAGCCCTTGAACATGAAGAAGCAATGGACCACGGTGAAGGCGAGCCAGACCCAGCCGAACCAGCTGCCTGATCTCACCGTATGGGCGACGCCTTGCAGGCCGGCTTCCGTACGCACCCCGGGACACCCCTTGGCCAGTTCAGCAGGGTCCCAGGCCTCGACCAGACGTCCGTCGCGCTCCGCGGACTGACGTGCTTCAGCCGCCGCCTTTTTCTGGGCGAACCAAGCACGGAGCGATTCGAACGAAGCCATGGCGTTGGATTAAGCAGGGGCGAAGAGGACTCAAAACAAAAGGGCCGCCCGATGGGCGGCCCTTGGTCAGGAACCGGAGCGGCTTACTTGCTCCAGCTATGGATGGTGCCGGCGTAGATCGCCTTGTCGCCGAGCTCTTCCTCGATGCGGAGGAGCTGGTTGTACTTGGCGACGCGGTCGGAGCGGCAGAGGGAGCCCGTCTTGATCTGGCCGGCGTTGAGGCCGACGGCGATGTCGGCGATGGTCGCGTCTTCGGTCTCGCCCGAGCGGTGCGAGATGATGGCGGAGTAGCCGGCGCGCTGGGCCATGGCCACGGCGTCGAAGGTCTCGGTGAGCGAACCGATCTGGTTCACCTTCACGAGGATCGAGTTGGCGGTCTTGGTCTTGATGCCGCGGGAGAGGAACTCGGTGTTGGTGACGAAGAGGTCGTCGCCGACGAGCTGGGTGTCGCCGCCCATGGCGTCGGTGGCCAGCTTCCAGCCGGACCAGTCGGCCTCGGAGAAGCCGTCCTCGATCGAGACGATCGGGTAGCGCTTCTGCAGGTCCTGGTAGAACTTCACCATCTCAGCCGACTTGCGCTGGGACTTGTCGGACTTGTGGAAGGTGTACTTGCCGGTCTTCTCGTCGAAGAATTCGGAGGCGGCGACGTCGAGGGCGAGGAACACTTCCTTGCCGAGCTTGTAACCGGAGGCCTTGACGGCGGCGGCGATGGCTTCGAGGGCGGCCTCGTTGGAGGCGACCTTCGGGGCGAAACCGCCTTCGTCGCCGACCGAGGTGGAGAGACCCTGGGCCTTCAGCACCTTCTTGAGGGCGTGGAAGATCTCGGTGCCCATGCGGAGGGCTTCGCGGAAGGACTTGGCGCCGGAAGGAACGACCATGAATTCCTGGATGTCGACCGGAGCGTCGGAGTGGGCGCCGCCGTTCATGATGTTCATGAGCGGGATCGGGAGCACCTTGGCGTTAGGGCCGCCGATGTAGCGGTAGAGAGGCTGCCCGAGGGCGGCCGAGGAGGCATGGGCCGCGGCCATCGAGACGCCGAGGATGGCGTTGGCGCCGAGCTTGCTCTTGTTCTTCGTGCCATCGAGGCCGATCATCGCGGTGTCGATGCCGACCTGGTCCTGGGCGTCGTGGCCGACGAGCAGGGAGGCGATCGCTTCGTTCACGTTCTCGACGGCCTTGAGCACGCCCTTGCCGTTGTAGCGCTGCTTGGGGTCGAGTCCCTTGGGGAAATTCTTGGCGGCCACGTCCGCGTCGCGGAGCTCGTGGGCTTCGTAGGTGCCGGTGGAGGCGCCGGACGGGACCGCCGCGCGGCCGCGGACGCCGGACGCCAGGATGACATCGACTTCGATGGTGGGGTTGCCGCGGGAGTCAAGGATCTCGCGGGCTTTGATATCGACGATTTGGGTGCTGCTCATGATGGAAAATGAAGTGCCATAGGGGTAGGGACAACGGGTAGGGATGAGCGAGAAAAAAGGTGCGGCCGGCGCCCCGGCGCCGGCCCGAAACGCCCCGACGAAGAACCCCGGACTGGAGAGCCAGGCCGGGGTTCGGAAGTGGTGGGGTTAGATGGACTTGAACCATCGACCTCCTGAATGTCAATCAGGCGCTCTAACCAACTGAGCTATAACCCCAAGAAAGAGGAAGGTGAACAAAGGGAGCGAACCGCCCTCTGGCAAGCCTTCAATGCACGTCGCCGAGATAGGTCGCCGAACCGTCCCGCAAAGCCTTGGCGATGACCTCGCCCAAGCCCTTGGGAGAAAGGGGGTAATCCGCCAGCCGGGCCAAGGGCAGCCACTCGAAGCCGACCTGCCGACGGTCGCGTTCCCGGCCTTTCCCGATGGGGGAGAGGTCGGCGCAGACACAATGGAAGACCGCCTCGACCTGATGGAAATGGCCGTGGATCCGGTGCATGGCGTGATTCTTGCCGACGTACTCCCGCAGATAAAGCAGGCCCTGCGGTTCGACCCGCAGGCCAAGCTCTTCGAAGACCTCCCGTCGGACCGCGTCGCGCAAAGTCTCGCCATGATTCTGGCCACCCCCGGGGAGCACCATGAATTCGCCCTCCTCCGTCCGGATCCGCACCGCCAGGATCTCGTCGCCGCGTAAGATGACGGCCCGGGCGGCCGTGCGGACCCCGGATGACGACCGGGCAGGGTGACGGCGAGGAGTGGGCACGTACCCACCCTACCCGCCTCCGCCCGACAGTGAAGCCGTAAAGCGGCGGACGTCGCAGGAACGCTCAGCCCATCAAGGAAGCGTCGATCGACTGGTTGCCGTGCACGGCCTTGACGTCGTCGAGCGCCTCCAGGGCGTCGATCAGCTCCAGGACCTGCTTGGCGACGGCGGCGTCGCCGACGGGCACCGGGACGCTCGAGACGTAGGCCAGCTCGGCGGACTCGGGCTTGAGGGACTTCTCCTGCAAGGCCTTGGAGATGGCGTCGAACGCCGCGACGGGCGAAAGGACCTCGAAGTGGTCGCCGTTGTTCACGACGTCTTCGGCGCCCGCTTCGAGGACGATCTCCATGAGCGCGTCTTCGCCGATCTGCGAGGCGCCGATGAGGAACTGGCCTTTCTTCTGGAAGCTGTGCGAGACGGCTCCCGTCTGGGCCATGTTGCCGCCGTTGTCGTTGAAAGCCTGGCGGACTTCCGCCGCCGCGCGGTTCTTGTTGTCCGTGGTCACCTCCACGATCAGGCCGACGCCGCCCGGGGCGTAGCCTTCGTAGACGATCTCCTCGTAGACCACGCCGGGGATCTCGCCGGTGCCCTTCTGGACGGCGCGCTTGATGTTGTCCGAGGGCATGTTCGCCGAACGGGCCTTCTCCATCAAGGTGCGCAGGCGCGCGTTGGATTCGGGGTTACCGCCGCCGGCCCGCGCCGCGAGGGTGATTTCCTTGGCGAGCACGGAGAAGATCTTCCCGCGCTTGGCGTCGATGACGGCCTTATGCCGCTTGGTCGTGTGCCATTTGCTATGACCAGACATGGGGATGGGGGTTGAAAAATCAGCCTTTGACCTTCTTCGGAGAGGGGACGATCACCTCGACCTCAGGTTCGTCCTTGGTAAGCAGGGTCTGCAGGATGGTCAATAGGTTCTGCACCGTCATGTAAAGGGTCAACGCGGCGGGCATGGCGTAGCAGATGACCGGGAAAAGCAGCGTCATGATCAGGAAGATGGTCTTCTGCGAGCTGTCCGCCGAGGGCTGCGGGGTCATGCGCATCGACTGCCACATCGTGAGGCCCATCAGGATGGGCAGCAGGTTGACGGGGAAGCCGCCGACGTGGAAGATCGTGTCGGGCGCCGAAAGGTCGCTGATCCAGAGGAAGGAATGCAGGCGCAGCTCGACGGTGGTCTGGAAGGCGGTGTAGAGGCCGAAGAAAATCGGCATCTGGATGAGGATCGGCAGGCAGCCGGCGAACGGGTTGATCTTGTTCTCGGTGTAGAGCTTCATCAGCTCCTTCTGCAGCTTCTCCGGATTGTCCTTATGCTTTTCGCGGAGGTCCTGCATGGGCTTGGCGAACTTCTGCATCTTCTTCGCCGCCTTCATCTGGATCGAGGTCAGCGGCCAGGTGACGAGTTTGATCAGGCAGGTCAGCAGCACGATGGCCCAGCCCCACGACCAGTCGCCGCTCCAGGCGAGGAGCCAGTGCACGCCGCCGAGGATGGCGAGCAACAGCTTGCACACGGCGCCGAACGAGATGAAGCCGAGGAGCTTCGAAAACTGGAGCACGGCGACCTGGCCGTCTGGCAGGGCGGCGACGCGCGCATACTCCTTCGGACCGACGAAGAACTCACCGGCGAAGGTGCGGGAGAGGTCGGCGGCCGGGACGGGCTCCCACGAAGCGAAAGCCTGGAGGCCGCGCTTGCCGTCGGCCTGCGGGACCGGCAGGACCAAGACTTCGGTGCGGGCGCCGCGCGCCGCCGCATCGGCGGGATGGACGATGGAAGCGAAGAACTGGTTGCCCGAAGCGACCCACAGCAGGGGCTTGGCGACCGAAGCGACGGCATGCTCGGCCTGAGCCTTGTGCGCCCCGAGCCCGAAGAAACCGCTGGAGTCGGTGAACACGTCGAGGCCGACGCGCGTGAGATCCTCGCCGTCATAAGCCAGCACGGAAAGGAACTGGTTGGCGGTGTCGCCTTCGGTGGGATGCCAGCTGCCGGTCGAGACCCAGACCGTGGCGGCGGGCTTGCCGGCGGGGGGAATCAGCTTGGTGACGAAGTTAAGCGCGTAAGGCTCCGGACTGACGCCGTCCTTGGCGGCCCCGAAGGCGAACGAGCGCTCGATGCGGGTGCCGTCGGCGAGCCCCCCTGCGAGGACGAGCGAACCGGGCGTGGCGCCCGGCTGGGCGACGAATTCGGAGAGCACCGCTTCGAGCTTGCCCGTGAGGGGGTTCTTGACCGCCAGGGTCAGGGCGGCCTCGTCGTTGCCGGCATTGAAGGTGACGACGCCCTTCTTGGCGACGTCGGCGAACTCCTTCTTGAGCTCCACCCGGGCGACGGCGCCGCCGCGGCTCGTGATCGTCACCTTGAGATGGTCGTTCTCCAGCACGAACAGGCGGGCGTCGCCCGGAGCGACGGGCTTGGCCGACTGGGCCGAAGCCGCCAACGTCGTCGGAGCCTTCGCCGACAGCACGGGCGGGGCCGAAGCCGCCGGAGCCGTGACGGGAGCCGGAGCGGGGACGGCCGGGGCCGGAGCGGGCTTGGTGAGGAAGAAGACGGCGAAAGCCCCGACGATGCAGGCCATACCGAGGAAGAAGTTCTTGCGATCCATGGAAAGAGTGGGGTTGGGCGTAGGGAACAGACCGCCTCGGTGCAAGGCACAAGGCGACAGAGCCGCCTAAACGGCGGATTTTAAGGATAAAACACCACCCTGCCCCGACCCGCTCAGGAGCCCGGCTTGGTCGCAGGAATCCGGGCGAGCTCGGGCGGGACCGCATCCGCCGCGAAGGTCGGGAAATTGAGCTCGAGCAAGGCGACGAAAGGCACGGAGAACTTGGTCTGTCCGGCCGAACGATCGACCAACGAAGCGACCGCCACCGGCGTGGCGCCGGCGGCGCGCAGAAGGTCGAGGCATTCCTGGGCGCGTCCGCCGCGGGTGACCACGTCTTCAGCGACGAGCACCCGCTCGCCCGGACGGAAGGTGAAGTTGCGGCGCAAGACCAGCTTGTCGTTCTCCTTCTCGGCGAAGACGAAGCGGACGCCCAGCTGACGGGCGAGTTCCTGGCCGACCACGAGGCCGCCCATGGCCGGGGCCAGCACGGTGTCGCAAGGACAGGCGGCGAGCTTCGGGCGCAGCAGCTCGATCAGGCGGGTGACCTTGTCCATGTGCTGGCACACCTGGGCGCATTGGAAGAAATGGCCGCTGTGCAGGCCGGAGCGCAACACGAAGTGGCCGGTCAACAAGGCCTTCGAGTCGCGGAAAATCTGGAGGACTTCGTCTTGGGTCGAACTCATGCTGGCCATGGCATAAGGCGAAAACGGCGCGGCGGGCGAGGCGATACCGCCGGACCGATCGCAAAAGGTTCGCCCTGCCCGGGGGCGGCCTTAAGACGAAGAACACCCCCATGAAACCCGACACCGCAACCCAGGCCGCGGAGCAAGCCAAGGCGTGGATCATCGGCGTGGCGCTCCTGGCCATGGTCGGGCCGTTCGTCGTCTGGGACCTGGTCGAAGCCGCGAAGACTCCGGCCGGCGGAACGGGTGAACCGCCGGGCATGGCCTGGATCCCGGGCGGCGAATTCACGATGGGCGACGGACAGGCCGACGCAGGCCACCCGGAGGAAGCGCCCGGGCATCGCGTCATCGTCAAAGGATTCTGGATGGACGTGACCGAGGTCACCAACGCGCAGTTCGCGGCGTTCGTGAATGCCACCGGTTACGTGACGGAAGCAGAGAAAGACCTCGACCCGCGGGCGTTCCCGGGCGCTCCGGCGGAGTACCTCAAGGGCGGCGCCCTGCTGTTCAAGAAGACCTCCGGCGTGGATCCGCGGCGTTGCGACGGCCGTGACCTGCCGTGGTGGAAGTTCACCGCCGGCGCCAGTTGGCGGCGGCCGGAAGGTCCCGGCTCGTCGATCGACGCTCGCCCGTCCCATCCCGTCGTCTGCCTGACCTATGCCGACATGCAGGCCTTCGCCCGGTGGGCCGGCAAGCGACTGCCGACGGAGGCCGAATGGGAATTCGCCGCCCGGGGCGGCCTCAAGGACAAACCTTACGCATGGGGCGAGCAGGAAAGACCGGAGGGGAGGATCATGTGCAATCATTGGCAGGGGAAATTCCCCGCCGTGGACACCGGGGCGGACGGCTTCACCGGCGTGGCGCCCGTCAGGTCCTACCCTCCGAACGGCTACGGACTCTACGACGTCGCCGGCAACGTCTGGGAAATGTGCGACGACTGGTATGGGCCCGAATACTACAAGACATCCCCCGAGGAAGGACCGGTCGGACCGGCCATCGGCCACGACCCCGGGCGGACCGGCTTCGGCCAGCACGTCATCCGAGGCGGCTCGTGGCTCTGCGACGAAGGCTACTGCTTCCGTTACCGCACGACCTCACGTCAAGGCCTCGATACGCTGACCTCGACGAACCACGTCGGCTTCCGCTGCGCGGCGGACCGGCCGGCTCCCGCGAAGAAGTAAGGACTACTTCTTCTCCTGATAGTCCAGGTCCTTGCCGAAAGTCTCTTCCATGCCCCAGAGGGCATAGAAGGCCGCCCCGAAGCAGACGGCGCCGAGCACCGCCCCCGCCATCGGAGCCGACAGGAAGGGCAGCTCCTTGGTGCCGGTCAGCTGGGTGAAACCAAACGTGAGCAACACCAGCGAACCGCGGGCGAAGTTAGGAACAGTGGTGGCGACCGTGGCGCGGAGGTTGGTGCCGAACTGCTCGGCGGCGATGGTGACGAAAAGCGCCCAGTAGCCCATCCCCAGGCCCATCAGGAAGATGAGCCGGTAATACGCGTCGGAGCTCCAGCCGCCGGCGCAGAAGAGGTAGATGACGACGCAGAGCAGGCTGAAAGCCAGGAAGCCCGCGACGACCTTGCGGCGCGAACGCAGCAGCTGGCTGCCGACGCCGCTGCCGAGGTCCCCGAAGGTGAGGCCGAGGTAGAACGCCGCGACGGCCCAGTTCGTCTTCACGGGCTCGCCCGTGACGCCGGCGGCCGGCGCGAAGACGGTGGCGGCGCGTTGCACCAGGATCCCGATCATGAACCACGTCGGCAGGCCGATGAGCACGCAACGGGCGTAACGGACGAAGCGGTCGCGCGACGTGAAGAGGGCGAGGAAATCCCCGCGGCCGACGGAATCTTCCGCTCCATGGTCCTTGGCGGCATGGAACATGCCCGATTCGTGCACGCCCACGCGCAGCAGCAGTAGCAGCAGGCCGAGCCCGCCGCCGATGAAGTAGCTCATGCGCCAGCCGTCCACGCCCACCAAGGCGCCGATGGAGTCGACATGATCGGCCATGTAGCCGGCGACGACCGCGCCGAAGACGCCGACCGTTGCGACCACGGCAGTGCCGTAACCACGCCGCTCCTTGGAGAGCGACTCGGAGACGAGCGCGATGCAGCCCCCGAGTTCGCCGGCGAGGCCCAGGCCGGCGATGAAACGCCAGGCGGCATAGGCCCCGAAACTGTCGACGAAGCCGTTGGCGATGTTGGCCACGGAATAAAGGAGGATCGACCCGAACAACGTCGTCAGCCGGCCCATGCGGTCGCCGAGGATGCCGAACAAGATCCCTCCGATCAGCATGCCCGCCATCTGCCAGGAGAGGAGGTCCTGATACCACGGCGCACCGGTGATGAGATGGCCGAGGCCGAGCCCGTTCAGGCTCTTCTCCCGCACGGTCATGAAGAGCGTGAGGTCGTAGATGTCGACGAAGTAGCCGAGCGCGCCGACGATGACGGCCGGGTGGAGCAAGTCCTTCCAGAGAGGGCGGGGTTGGTCCAAGGAAGAGGGGTGGCTCATGGGGCGGGTCAGGACTTAAGACCGTGCAGATTGGCCATGGAAATGCCAGACAACATTGCTCCGGTCACCCCCAGGAAACCCTGGTCCGTGCCGATGAGGAACAAGTTGGACAGGTCGGTGCGCCCGTCGCGCCGCTTCTCCGTGGCGCCGTAGATGGCGCCGTTGAGGTGCCCGGTGAACTTCCGGACCGTCCGGGGGGTGAAGACGTCGGTCGAAGTCAGGGCGGCGTCATGGGCCGGGTGCGCCACGGCGGGGAGATGGGCGCGGGCCACGCGGTTGAGGTGTCCGCACCATTCCTGCTTGCGGGCCTGATACTCCGGCTCCGGCAAGGCGCACCAGGCGTCATGGTTCGCCAGGGCGGTGACGCGCAGCCAGCCTTCGGCGAGCGCACGGCCCTCGCCGTACTGGTAATTGTTCGGGATGCAGATGACGCCGGACGAGGGGTCGACAAGGCCCTCGGGCGAGCGGTAGCGGAAACGCTCCGCGTCGCAGAAGAACACGATCGTGTCCTGCCAGCCGAAGCCGGCGAAGGCCCCCGGCTCATACGTCGCGATCGTCTCGGCGTATCCGAGGCGGCCGATCGCGTCGGCGCCCGCGACGGGGGCGGCGTCCGAACGCAGGCGCAGGGTCTCGACCGCGCCGGCGGAGGAGTACACCGCCTCGGCCGTCACCTCGGAACCGTCGTCGAGCACGAGTGCGGCGACGCGACCGGCACGCACTTCGAGCCGCTTCACGCCGCACTTCATGCGCCGCTCCACGCCGTGCTCGCGGCACCGGTCGGTCAGCAGGCGGATGACCTGGCGGACGCCGATGAACGGCCGGGCGAAGCCCTCGCGGAAAAGCGAGCGCCACATCACGGCGAACTGGGAGACCTCGATGTCGTCCTCCAGGGCGCTGCCGTAGAAACAGGTCGGGAGCAGCAGCATGTCGCGCAGCAACGGGTCGCCGAGCCGCTCGTCGAGGAGCGCGCGGGCCGAGCCGCCGTGGGCTTCGAGCGCGGCTTCGTCGAGGCCCGCGATCCAGGCGTCGAGCGCCACGAAGCGGTCGATGGACCGCGGGAACTCGCGGGCGACGTCGGCCAGCAAGGCCTCGAAGTCGTTGTTCAGGCGGAGGTTCTTGCCCGCCATGGTCACGCGGGAGCCCCGCTGCGGACAGAGGTCGAGCTCCTCGCGGCGGATACGCAGCTGGCGCATCAGCTTGACGAGAGGGGCCCCCTTGGTCCCCTCCGGGACCCAGTTGGTGAGCGCATGCAGGCCGACGTCGTATTTGCGGACGCCGCGCGCGTAGAAGGAATTCAAGCCTCCCGGGGCGTTGTGGCGCTCCAAGACCAGGACCTTGCGGCCGAACATGCCGAGTCGCACCGCCGCGGCGAGACCCGACATGCCGGCGCCGATGATGACGGCATCATAATGGGCGACGGGAGTGGGCACGGGGCTAATGTCGCCGCCGATCGGGCGAGGTCAAGCGACGCCGCTCAAGGCCCGGTGATCCGGAGCAGTTCCTCGGCAGCCTGCAGCACCTGACGGGAAGTCACCCGGCCCAGCGCCCGGTCCATCCGGGCCAGGTAGTCGGGGCGAGGTTCGCCTTCGAACATCGTCGTGTCGACCCGGACCACGCGATGGACCGCGCCCCAGGGGCGCGCCCGCGCGTAATCCGACGGGCCGAAGACCCCCACGACCGGCGCGCCGACCGCGGCCGCGAGCTGCAGCACCGAGGAATCCGACCCGAGGAACACCCTGGCCTCCTTGATCAGGCGGGCCAGCTGCGCGAAACGGAGCCGGCCGCCGGTGGACATCGCGACGGGACCGATGAGCCCGCAGAGGGCCTCCGCCATGATGCGTTCCGATCCGCCCGGACCGGCCGAGACGACGACGCGGTCGACCGCGCCCGAAGCGACGAGCTCCCGCGCGACGGCCGCCCATTTGTCGATCTCGAAGATGCGTTCGGGGCGGGACGACCCAGGATGCAGCACGGCATACCGCCCCGCCTCCACCATCAGGCCGTGCTCCTGCATGCGGGAAGGCGCGAACCACATGGCCGGCGTCTCGGCGTGGAATCCGAAGACGCGCGCGAGCACTTCGTGGTCGCGCGCGGCCTCGTGCGGATCGACCACGGCGCCGAAGACCTCGCGATGCAGCCAGGGGCGCAGGAGGAAGGAGGCGCGGCCGCCGCAGGCGCGGACGCCGGCGCCGCTGAGCGCGACCAGACGGTTCGCCGACGGGTGCCCCCCGAGGGCGACGGCGAAGTCGAAGCGGGCCCGCCTCAGCCGGGATGACAACGCGAACGACGAACCTTCCTTCGGATCGAAACCGATCGTCTCGACGACCGCCGGGCACCCCTCCAAGGCCGGCTCGGCGCCGGGCGAGGTCACGAACGTGACCTGCGCGCCGGGCAGCCGCTCGCGCAACGTACGTAATCCCGCCGTGGCGGCCAACGCCCCGCGCAGTCCGCTGAATTTGACGACCAGCACCCTCATCTCAGACGAGGTTCTTGGCCTGATTATCCCACAGCCGCCGGAAAAGGTCCGACGAGGCGTAGACGGCCTCACGCGGCCCGTCCGCGACGACGCGTCCGCCGTCGAACACCAGCACGCGGTCCACGTCGCGGATGGTGCTGAAACGGTGGGCGACGATCAACGTGGTCCGGCCTTTCATCAGCTGGGCCAACGAAAGCTGGATGCTGCGCTCGGTGTCGGTGTCGAGCGCGGAGGTCGCCTCGTCGAGGATGAGCACCGGCGCGTCCTTGAGGAACGCGCGGGCGATGGAGACGCGCTGGCGCTGGCCGCCGGAAAGCCGGCCGCCGCGCTCGCCTACCTTGGTGAGGAAACCTTCGGGCTGGGCCTCGATGAACTCGAGCGCGCCGGCGAGCCGGGCGGCTTCGCGCACTTCGGCGTCGGTGGCCGAAGGCCGGCCGAGGCGGATGTTCTCGAGGATCGATTCGTTGAACAGCACCGGCTCCTGCGAGACCAGGGCGATGTTGGCCCGCAGGTCGGCCTGCCGCACCGACCGGAGGTCGAAGCCGTCGATCCGGATGGCACCCTGCTGCGGATCGAAGAAGCGGGGGATCAGGTTGACGAAGGTGCTCTTGCCGGCGCCGCTGGGGCCCACGAGCGCCACCGACTGGCCCGCCGGGATGGTCAAAGTCACCTCGACGAGCACCGGCTCGGTCCCGTAGGCGAAAGTGACGCCGTCCAGGGCGAGTTCGCCGCGGACGCGGCCCAACGGACGGGCGTCGGGCGCGTCCGCGACCTCGACCCGCGCCCGCAGGATCTCATCGAGCCGCTCCAGCGCGGGACGCGCCATGCTCAGGCGGCTGCTCACGTTGCCGAGGCGCTTGATGGGCCCGTAGGCGAAATAGAAGGCGACGATCAGCGAGAGCAGCTCGCTGAGCGAGAACCCGTTGACCGCGCCGACGCCGATGGCCGCGGCGATGCCGAAGGCGGCCGTCATCTCGACCAACGGCGACAGCGCCTTCTCGTAGCGCACGAGCTTGCCCTGCAGGCGCAACCCCTCCTGGCTGGCCAGCCCGAAGCGGGCGGACTCGCGCTCCTGCAGTCCGTAGGCGCGGATCTCGCGAGCGGACTGGAGGTTCTCCACGGCGATGCTGTTCAGGTCGGAGGCCGACGTGAGGCCCTGCCGGGTGCGGTCCTGGATGCGACGCGCGACGCCCCGGACGATCAGCACCGCGACCGGCACGACCAGCAGCGAGGCCAGGAACCAATAGCCGTTGGCATGCGAGAAACACACCCAGACCACGTAAAGGAAAGCGAACAAAAGCGTCAGCGGCTGGACGATGAGGTCGTTGGAGACGTCGACGAGCACCAGGCGGACGGCGTTGGCGTCGTTGATCAGCCGGGCGAGCAGGTCGCCGACGGGGATCTTCCCGAAGAAGCCGAGGTGGAGCTGCTGGAGCCGCGCGAAGACGTCGCGCCGGACGGCCTCGATGACCCGGAGGCCGGCGAGATTGAGGAGGTAGGTCGAAAAGAACTCGCCCAACCCCCGGACGAGCATCACGGCCGGGAGGAAAGCGATCGCGAAGGCGAGCTCGTGCCCCTTGGGCAGGACGAGCAAAGGCCCGCCCCCCAGCCAGGACGGCCAGGTCAGCAACGGGGCGGACCGCGCGGCCTCGTCGCCGAAGACGGCCGGCAGGACCTTGCCCATCAGGAACGGCAGGCCGAAGGCGTTGGCGGCGGCGAAGACGACGGCCGCGAACAAGGACAGCGCGAGGAGGGTGCGGCTCCCCTTCAGGTAAGGAAGGTAAGGCTTGTATGGACCGCGGAACACGCCGTCAGCGTGGCGTGACGGACCGCGGGAGGAAACACCAAACTAGGCTAATTCTTCTTGGGAAAAGCGACGGAGCAGGCCACCGCCATGGCCAACGTGAAGCCGATGAAGGCAAGGGACACGGAAGTCGGCAGGTGCACATGACCTTCGTTCACCAGGGCGGCGGGCACCCAGGAGGCCACCGCCCCCTCCGGCTGGCCGAGGCCGGCCGCCCACGGCAGGATCATCTTGATGCCGATGAACACGAGGATGAACGCGAGCGCGGGCTTGAGGAAGCGGAAGTAACGCATGAAGCCGGCCAGCGCGAAATACATCGAGCGCAGGCCCATGATCGCGAAGATGTTGGAAGTGAAGGCGACGAAACGCTTCTCCTCGATGGGGAGATGCGGAGGCAGGATGCCGAGCACGGCCGGAATGGAATCGATCGCGAAGATGAGGTCGGTGCCTTCGATGACCAGCAGCACCAGGAAGAGCGGCGTGAAGCGCCGGACGCCCTCCTCGCGGACCCAGAACTTGTTGCCATGCAGACGGGGTGTCAGCGGGAAGACCTTGCGGGCCAGCCGGACGAACAGGTTCTCATCGACGCCCTTGCCCTCATGCTCATCCCGGGCGAAGGCCAGCTTGACGCCGGTGAACAGCAGGAAGGCCCCGAAGACCGGCAGCAGGATCGCGAAACGCTCGACCGCCGCGACGCCGACGACGATGAACCCGGCCCGCATGGCGACGGCGCCGATGATGCCCCAGAACAGCACGCGATGCTGCAGGTGATCCGGGATCTTGAAGTGGGCGAAGACCAGGATGAAGATGAAGATGTTGTCGACGGACAGGGCCAGTTCGAGGACGTAGCCAGCGGCGAACAACTGGGCGTCCTCCGGGCCGCGCCAGGCGGAGAGCAGGAACCCGAAGGCGACCGCGAGCGAGATCCAGACGACGCACCAACCGACGGCCTCCTTGAAGGAAGGCGCGTGATCGGTCTTGTTGAACACCCCGAGGTCCAGGGCCAGCATCAGGCCGACGAAGCCCAGGAAGGCGCCCCACGCCCAGTAAGGAATCACCAAGGGGGCGTCGGCGAGGCCGGAGGCGAGCAGGTCCATGACAGATACCTTGGCCCTCGCCACGGAGAGTCAAGCCAGCCCGCGGATGCGGGCTTGCCCCCGTGGGGCCGACGGGCCAGATTCACGGCGCGTTCCCGTAGTTCAACGGATAGAACATTGGTTTCCTAAACCGAGGATGTGGGTTCGATTCCCGCCGGGGACAGCGCCGCAGGACGCTACCGCTTGAGGCGGTAACCTTGGACCCGGGTGTCAGGGGACCGACGGTAAACCGAGTCGACGTCCTTAAGTTGCATCAGGGCCCAGGCCGCGAGGATGCTGTCGCCGTTCTTGGTCAGGACGATGTCGTCGGCGACGTAGACGCAGGTATGCAGCCCCTCCCCTTCCTCCAGGAAGCAGAGGACGTCGCCGAACCGGTAGGGCGCGTCGACGACCTCGTAGTTCTTCTGGAGATGCTGCGACGCCTGGCTGCTGTCCAGGAAGACGTCGTTGGGCGTCAGGTTAAAGAAATTCAAAGAGGACCAGTGGCAGTCCGGCAGGCGGCCTTTCCGGCCGAGCTCGGCGTCCGGGAAAGTATAGGCGCGCTGGCGGAAGATCGAAGGCAGGAAATGCGTGATGTCGACGGTCTGGCGCGCCCGGCGCTGGGTGATCGCCCGGACGAAAGCCAGCCGGGGCGCCTCGGCCTGGCCGGCGGACCAATAATCGACGAAGGCCTGACGGTCGCACGAGAGCGGCAGCCGGAGTTCGACGACCAGGCTGCGCACCCGCGTGATGGCGCGGAAGACGGCGTCACGCTCCTCCTCCGAACGGGCGAGCGCAAGCAACGCCTGCACGTCGCTGAAGACGAGGGCGGCGCCCCGCTTCCAGAGCAGCTTACGGAACAAGGCCTGCTGGGCCGGGGTGAGCGAGACGCCTTGCAGCCAGTCCTCGGCATCGCCGCCAAGGATGAAGACCGGGTCGCGCTGGTACTCGTTGGCGGGGTGCTTCGCAAGTTCCGGATAGAGGAGACCGCGGGACTCCTGGCTGAGCGCCTCGAGGTCGGCGACCTCCGGCAGGATGACGACGCTGTTGCCGCTCACCGTCATCCGCAGGGGACCGAGGAGCCGCTCGACGACCT